>QWCK01004960.1_pt1 | contig 18477 bp, 20 predicted proteins | sample 1972571 | NCBI WGS metagenome assembly QWCK01 (sample SAMN09866710, study PRJNA288562) | Human gut metagenome isolate term2_stool, whole genome shotgun sequencing... | isolation source: gut | host: Homo sapiens | place: USA: California
AGTCCACTGATGACTCCTTCGGCGGCTTCGGCTGCACGATTGGCGCGGTCGGCGGCTGTGTTGGCCTCGCCGGTTGCCTGTTCAGCATCAAGGATAACCTGGGCTGTCATCTGTTCCCGTTGTTCTTCCTGTGCCTGACGGGTTGTTTCGTTTGCCTGGCGGGTTGATTCCGATGTTTCCCGAAGTTGTTCTTCGATGATACGGGCTTTTTCTTTTTCGGCACGGATTGTTTCGGCTGAAATCCGTTCCTGTTCCGTTTGGACTCGTTCCTTTTCCTTGGAAATGCGCTCCTGTTCAGCTGTATCGCGGTCGGTCTCTTGGGCAATACGTCCCTGTTCAGCCTGGTCGCGGAGAGTTTCCGCTTCCTGGCGTTTCGTTTCGGACTGGTTACGCAAGGTTTCGGAGGCGACGCGTTTGGCTTCGTTGTCGGCTCGCTTCGTCTCTTCGGTGAATCGTGCCTGTTCGGCTTCGGATCGGGCGGCCTCGGCGGTGGATCGTTTCGATTCTTCTTCTATCCGGAGAGATTCGGCTGCGTGCCGTTCGTTTTCTTTGGAGATTCGGGTGTTTTCGTCGGCGATTCGTTGAATCTCATTCGCTTCACGAAGTTTTTCCGTTTCCTGGCGTAAATTCTCTATCCGGGCACGTTCGGCTTCGGCTTCTTTACGGGCGGTCTCAGCTTCTATGCGCTTGCTTTCGGCTTCGGAAATAGCGACGTTTATCCCTTCAGCTTTACCGACTGCCGAGTCAGCACGGGCGGCAGCAGAAAGGGCATTGGTGGCGGCTTTTCCTGCAGCCGAAGCTGCCGCGACTGCATCCTCATACGCCTTCTCGATCTCATCCAATGAAACTTTTACGCTCGTTTTCTTACCGTCAACGATCTGGTAACCCAACGTCCACAGCCCTGAGAAACTGACCGAGGTGGGCAGCTCGCTGATTTTTATTCTTTGTTCCTGTCCTGTCATTGCCTATTTCATATCTATAAAGTTCAGGCCGTCTTCCGTGACAATAAACATGTCATCTTCCGTGGCCAAGAAATAATCGGTTTCAAAGAGTCTGAACGAGGTGAATACCAAGGTCAGATCAAACTGCATCACCATCGGTTCGCCCAGCGTAAGCAGTTTGCAATTGCTCATCTTCTTGTAGTAGCAGGGATAGGACTTGCCAATCTCTTCTACAAAGAGCCTCCGTTCGCCCGGAGCGATCAGGTCGGCAAAAAAACTATCCCAGCACTGCCAAAAGGCATCTTTTCGAATAGCTTTTAAAAAGCATTTAAAAGTGACCTCTTTCGGCTGGAAGACCAAGTGTTCTGCATCGTAGATTTGCCCGTCAATGGAGGCAATCTTGCGCTGCAGGTTCACCTTTGCCGCCGGATTTCGCAGCAGGGCGTTCCGGCTCTCATAGACATACACGCCGTATCTGCCTATCGGTTTACCATCCAGCTTGTAGCGGCTTTCGGGTAACCATACGTCCGGATCACACACACCGGCTGTCGGTCTCACTGGAAGATCCTCGACAAACTTCAAGGTAAAAGAGGTTGCCGATGGATAAACCCGGTTCACGGGGTGGTCGGCAAGGCGCAGCTGCCATTCCCTACCCAAGGAGGGCACGCGGAACGTGTGCTGCCCCTTGTCGGAGAGATAAGCGATCAGGTCGGAAGCCTGCGAGTTGCTATCCGAAAGGAAAGAGATGGCAATCTCTCGCGGCTGCAGCTTCGGGTCGCTCAGATCCACCTCAATGCCATCCTCTTCGGGCCAGTCGTTCCGCTCCGGCTCTTTCATTGCCGGGAAAGCGAGAAGGTCGTTATATCCTCCCCGCGTCACCCGGCAGCCGAAACGGCCAAGCACATTCAGATCATCTATGTATAGGTTGTTGTTCATTGCTTTCTCAGTATTAACCCACGGTTTTCGATATTCTGCAGCGAGCTGCGCGTCTGCCGGATATCCTTCTCGATGGCTTCGAGACGGTCGGTATTGCTTGCTATGCGTTGCAGTAGGGACAATCCCTCTACCAACTGCCCTTGGATGTTCGTCACCCCCTGATTAGTGCGGTCGGCATAGATCAGGAGGGCATAGAAATTGCCGTTCAGTTCGTCGACACTGTCCTGACTCATCGAGGCTATGCCTTTGGCCGTAGAAGTGCGGTCGATCACGTCGCCGATGGTCGTGCCGGTCACCTGTTCCATCTGCTCCAGCTGCTTGGCTGCATCCTCGATAATCTTGTCATACTGTGCCTTCAGGCTGGCGATGCTTTCAGCGGTCAGCCCGTTTTGCGAGGCGGCGGCAAAGGATTCATACCATTTGCGGAGCGGTTCTTCCAGTGCCTTCATCTTCACCCCCTGCAGCACTGCATCGTTCAGCATCTTTTGGAAGTCGTCGGCAAAGTCCTTGGCAGAGCGTTTGCCCTCGGCAAAGCCCTGCAGGATGGTGTCGGCGATGGCGTTCGTATTCGTTCCGGTGAAAGCCTCCTTCATCTCTTCGTTCAGGTCGTCGATCATTCCGGCGACATCTTCTCCTTCGTCCTTCAGTTTCTGTAGTTGTTCGAAAAGCACTTTTGCTGATTCGGTCAGTTTGTCCTGCGTATAGAGCGATTCCATCTCTTCGTAGGTCTTGCCGGCGAGCGAGTCGTAATCGTTCCAGGTCTTCGCCTTGCGGAACCAAGTGCCATGCTTGTAGTGCGTAGCTGTGATATACTGCTCCTGCTGCAATTTCTCCCACACCTGTTTGTACTCTTTCTCTATCTGACCGGCTTGGTTCTTCAGTTCGAGAGACTGACGGTTGAAGTATTCGAGTGAGGTTTCGCCAATCTGCTGCTGGATGCGTAGCCGTTCGCGTAGGATGGCGTTATACTCCAACTCCTTCATGGCTGTTTCGACCAGATTCAGTTGGTATTCCGCCAATATCTTTTTGTTTTCTTCGACCCTTTTCTTAAAGCTGCCCACGATGCCGGTGATGCCTCCGATGATGCCCGAAGCCCCTCCGATAAGGTCACCGCTCATGATGCGGCCGATCCCGCCTGCCATATCGCCGACGCTGCCCACCAGCTGGGCGACAGTGGCAAGGGAGCTTCCCAACGCTTCGTTGAAGAGCTCGGCAGTTTCAGCAGCCATCGAGATACCATCAGCCACTTTATAGCACTCCTCGGCCAAGAGGCTTGCCTGGTCGGCATCCGAAAGTCTGTCCCACTGGTCGATCAGAAGGACTATTCCCTCGCGAGCCTCCTTGATCGGTCGGTTAAGCTCCTTGTCGATCTTCTCCTGCATCTGGTCAAGGTCGCTTGTGTCGAACTTGCCGAACGCCTTTTCCAACACGTTGCGGTTGTCAAACTTTACATCGACCTTGATTCCTTCGAGTGAGGATTGCAGGGTCTCCATGGCGATCTTTTTCCCGGAAATGATGATCTGGTTCTCCATTTCCGCGACCTTCTCTTCGTATTCCTTGATCTGCTCGGCAAAGGCGGAACGGTCTTTGTTCGTTGTGGCAAGATCGCGCAGCTTCTTCATCTTTGCGATCAATTCGTTATAATAGGCAATCGATCCAAGCGGGGCCGGTTCTTTGCCCACTTTGCCTCCTGTGGAGCCAATGATTGCTTCCAATTTCTTCTTTTCCGCCTCTATTTCCTTGAGGGCCGCTTCATAGTCCTGTTTGTTGGTCAGTTTGTCCAAGGCAGCTTCTTTTGCCGCGATGGATGCTTTGATCGCTCCCACGCTTCCCTGCTCAAGGGTATGGATAGTCTTCAGATTGGCAGTTTCCAAGGATTTGCGCTCCTCTTCGCTGTATTCCAGCCCTCTTTCCAATACTTTGCGGGCTTCGTCGAAGAGGCTGTCTGCTTCTGCCTGAGCCTTCTTTTTCGAAAGGTTCTCACCCGACACATAGGTGGTCTGCCCGAACTGCCCGCCCTGTATGGCATAGCTCTGCGTATCAGCCATCCGGTCCACCTCCAGCTGCTTGCGGATCGCTTCGTTGTATTTCTCGGTGGCGAGCGTCATCGCGGCGGAGGCACGGGCACGCGCCATCACCGAGGCGACAAACGCCTCCTTGCCTTGGTTGAACAGGTTCTCGGCATCCGTCACCTTGCCGATCGAGACACCTAAGTGCTCGAAGGCAGTGCGGTTCTTTAGGAGGTATTGTTCTTTCGCCTGGATGTTGTCGCCCAGTTTCTCCCATTCGGCAGACATTCTCTGCAGTTGTGTGAGCGTCGTGGAGGATGTTTTGGCGACCGACTCCTGAAACTCCTCGAGCGTTTCCAAGGCATCGGCAAGCGACTGCCGGGCGCCGAACAGACTTTTGGTCCAGGCAGTAAGCTCTTTGCCATAAACGGTCAGCAATGTGATACCGACGACGAGGGCCGTCTGCCAGCTGACGATCCCGCCGAGCAGCTGTTTCCAGACCGGCGTGGCCTGCTGTCCGGCCTTGATGGCTGCCTGATACTCCCGGCGAGCCATGTTGATGTTATCGACCAAGATAGGTAAGTTGTTCGAGATGGCGAGAAAGAACATGTTCGCCCCCATGGTGAGCGAGGGCAGCTCACGTGCCACCTGCTGGATCGACATCTGCAGGCTGTTGAAACCGGTTCCGGCCGTACGGCTGTACGCAGACAGACGGGTCTGGGCGGTCTGCAGTTCATTATCCACGCTTTGGATCTGTTCCAAAATATCCTTTCCGGCCGAACCTTCACGGTCCATTTTGGAAAGCCGGGAATAGGCCTCGGTCAGTTGCTGCAACTTGCGTGTCAGGGCGACCACGCTGTCTGACGCCTCCTGTTCGGTGGCCATCTGCTGTTGCAGCTGCTGCATCCCCTGACTGATCACCACTCTTAGGTTGCTCTCCTGCAGCGCCAAGGCTGCTTTTGCCTGCGTATACCCCGAAAGGCTTATGGTCCCGGCCTCAAGCTCCCGGTCCAGCTGTTCCTGCATCGCGGAAAGCGAACGCAGACTGCTGATATTCTCCTGCATCGTCGTGGCGAGCTTGCGGCTCTCGGCGCTCATGGCGTTGTAGGCGGCCGAACTGTCGGCAATCAACTTTTTATAGGTCGTTGCCGCTTCGTCGCGCAGCCCCTTGATGCCGAGCGTCACTTTATTGACCTCTTTATCGATGTCGCCACGAAATTCAAAGGTGATATATACGGGATCTGTCTGTGCCATTTGTCTCTTTTACTACTTTAATCCGAAAAATTCAAGCTCCTCCTCTTCGCTCTGGAGTACCTCTTCTCTTTCTTTTTTCTTCCGCATCCGTCCCTGGTCGCTGATCATGGTCAAAACGACGCACCACGGGATACGGTTCATGATTTCATCATACGTGAATGCCCCCTGCTGCACGAGGGTGTAGATCTGTCCGAACGGGCTATGGGGAGGATCATACTCCTCCTTTAACTCCCGGTCTCTGTCGGCTGGCTCGCCTCCGTCGGCTTCATCAGGTTCAGCGAAGCGACCGATGCGATAATGCTCACAAAAGTCTCGCTCGTGCTCATCAGCACGATGATCTTGGCCAATTCCGCCAATCCCTGCATCGGCATGTGTTGCCGGATATACCAGGCGAGCGGACGGTTCAGCAATCGTGCCGACCATGTGCCACGCAGCAGACCATAGGCGATGATCCGTGAGGTGGTAACGCCGTGCTTGGCGATCTGTTCCAAGACGCTGCTGAAGTTGCCGTCATGCAGGTGCTGCAGGTCGATCTCCATCCGCGTGAAGAGCGATGACATCCGGATAAGGCTGCCCGCCGTGGGTAGCTTCACCCGGATGGGTACCGTCTTGCGCCCGAAGATCCGGAGCAGCCACGGGGCAGGGAGGTTTATTTTGAGCCGCCGGTCCAACAGGGCGTCGGCGGCCATGGCTTCTACCGGGGTCATGCCGTGGGTTCTCCTAATTTGTAGATCTCATAGGCCCCGTCTTCTTCGCTTGCCGAACTCATGGCGGTAGCGGTAATTTCGATCTGGGCGATCTGGTCGGCTGCCAAATTCCAGATAAACCGAGCGAGGATCTTCGCACGGGGGATGTCGATCACTACGTTATATCTGGTAAGGACACGTAGTGCCTTTTCGATCTGCACTACATCGCGTGGCGCTTTAAACTTGTCGACAGTGTATTTCTTGCCTTCGATGGTCACCTCCTGTGCCTTGGCCACCGTTTCGACCGGGACGGTCGGTTCTTCCTCGCAATAGAAGTTGGTCACGGTATCAGCTTCGGTGGTGAACGAGGCGGTTCCTTTCATGGTGCGTGCCAATTGTTTCATCTCGGCAGGCATACCACCTTCTTTATTTACGTCACCGAACAATGCGGCCTTCAAGCCAACCGATCGTATATTTTGTTTCGTTTCTGCCATAGCTTATAAATGAATTGAATGATTACCGTTAAAATAAATCCGATTAAAACACCGCTCGAACACCATTTGAGCCGTTGGCCGAAGGTGGCGACGGGAGCCTCTTTCTTTTCTTCCTTTTGCTCCGTCTGTTCCCCTCGGCTATGAAGCTGTTCTGCGAGTTCAAACACCAGGCGCTCGAGACTGTCGCAGCGGGCGGAAGCGATCACGTCACCCTCTCGGAAGGTGAGGCAAACGGTCGCCTGTCCGCTTCTCTCTGTATAGGCTGCCCCGCCGGGCAGCTTACGGAGGCTGTCCAGCGGGACACTGAGTGTCGCCCGGGCGGGTGGGATTATCTCGGGGGTAGCGCTTACCTTTCTGTCCCACACGAGGCTGTCCAACCGGTGGATAGTAGTACTTTCGTTTATACTCCTGCACGAGCCGGCGAGCAGGGCAACGGTCGTACAGAGGGCAGAGCACCAGTTTTTCCAGGCAAGCCTCTTGTGCATAAAACCTTTCTTTGAGTTGCAAGACCTCTCCATGCAGTTCGTCGATTAGCCGTGAATCCTTTTCAAGCATCTCCCGGAACGCATCTTCCCGTTCACCCTTCAGCCGAAGCCGGACAAAAGGCAGGTCGGACAGCCATTTGAGCAGGACCATCAACCCGCCGCCGGCACCGAGAAAGTCGAAGAATACGCTCCAGTCCATACATCATGCTTTTTTCTTCTTGCGGGCGAAGAGCGAGATCAGCCATTGGATGAGTCCGGTTTCGGCAAAGCCCGAAGCGGCGATACCAGCACCGATGCCATACATCAGGGCGACCGTCCAGTCCAGCCCGGCGAGAAATCCTAATTCCTGCCACCAGCCGAACATACAGATGCCGATGCCCAGCACCCAGTTCAGCGCCATGCCCACCCAACCGGGCATCTGTTTCCAAAAGCCGCGGATCGTCTCCACGATCACCGGCACACCTGCCACGATCGCTGCCAGCGAGGCGAAGATGTCTTCATAGACGGGCGTGTCCGACAGCGGATCAGCGGCCACCACCTGGGCCATCACGGGGATGACCATCGCGTAGAGGGCCAGGATGGCAAATAAGATTCTGTTTACATGTTTCATTTTGATTTCTGATTTTAAATTGTTTTTATCCACTCTTGCACGTCGAAGGACGGGCAGGCCTTTGCCGCCAATTCATTGTGGCCGACGATTTGTACCGAGGGGAAGCGGCGGCGGAAGTCCCTCACATAGTTTGCGAGGGCTTCCAGCTGCTTCGTCGTGCGGGTATCCTTGGGGGTCTTGCCGTCGATGTCCACACCACCGACATACACAATGTGCCGGGCTGTCGAGTTGTGCCCTTTTGCCCCATTGGTCACCTCCCAAGGATCCACCACATCGTCTTCATTGTTGGCCACTAATCGTTCCACTGTCCCGTCGAGGTGTATCATGTCGGTATAGCCGACCTGACTCCAGCCGCGGCCGCCTTTATGGAGCGGGGAGGTATGCCAACGGCGGATATCGTCCGCCGATACTTCACGGCCTGCAGGGGTGGCGGTGCAGTGGATGACGAGGAGTTTGAGACGTGCCATAGACTAAGAAATAGCAGATGTTGCCAGCTCTGCGTAGGCATTGCCGTCCCACATCAAGGTGGTTACTTTCTTCTGTGCGCAATTGGCTCCTCCGACGGTAGCGACGGCAGCACCTTCATTGCGGACAATCAGGAGCGATCCCGGCTGTACTTTTGTTTCCACATCGATGGTTTCAGTGGTCGCCGGGGAGACGGTCACCAAAGCGGGATTGGCATCATGCACGATGCCATTTTTTTCCACTTTGCGGTCTACGGCGACAGGGAAAGGAATGGTCACCAGGCGTTCGCCTTCTTCGTTGTAAGGGGCGTAGAAGTCGAAGCTCCTACGCGATTTCATGTTGATGTAACTCATTGTCGTATCTGTTTTTTAAGTGAAACATTATGCCTTGGGCGAATAGACGGCCCCCAAGTATTTGCCCGTTACCGGAGTGGCGACACCACGCATATTGAAACCGACCACATCGCCACGGTATTCGGGATCGTTCAAGCGGTAATACATATCCACCGTTCCACGGGCACGGGCTACCGCCTCCTTGTAATAGAAAAGGGAAGAAGGCGCGTCGGTAGCTGCCACTGCCGCATTCCAGGGAGCTTTCTGGCCTGTCGTGCCGTTGTACTTCGGAGTAAGGGATGAACGGACTACGGTGAAGGAGAACAGTTTGTTTTCGTTATAGAACGCCTTGTACATGTTCAAGTCCTGCATACGGAGATCCATCGCGTGCATCGGGTTCAGAATCAAGATACGTCCTTCGGTCGGAACTTCCAGTTCGTCGAACGCCAGTTCCATGTCCATCACCATTTCGTAGGTCATGGCCTTGTAGCCCCTCGCGTTGCTATTACCGTTGGCGGCTTTCACCGGTGTAAAGTCACCATTAGCGGCCGGAGCCCAGTTGAAGGCAGCCAGGCGTGCGAACTTCTGCCGGAGCGAGTTGCGGTGTCCCTCGATCACGCTCTGGCGTTTTTCGGCGGACTCTTCGATTTCGATGGCGTTGATATGTACCGTGTTCTCGGTATCGAAACGCTTCAGTACGATTTCGTGCGGGATGTCGGTACGTGTCACGATAGGAATCGGGTACAATTCATTGTCGATATACACCTCCGGATCCACGCCGGCCTCCTGCAAGTGCAGTTTGTCGTTGTCCACCCAGGCATCCAGGCTCTTCGAGTGCGCGAGGAACGAGTCCGAGGGGTAAAACTTCTCGATAATCTCCGGAATCCAGATTTCACGGTTCAGTCCTTCAGCGAGGCATCCGGACAGGTTCAGCGGAATCAGGGACAGGCCCATCTGCAGGGCGAACATTGTCCCGTGGCTGACTCCCAGGACGGAGGCAAAGGCTCCGCTCGTAAGGGCATTGAAAAGCAATGCCGTAATTAAGGAAACAATAAATTTCGTTTTCATTCTGATTGTTTGTTTTATAAAGGTTTATACTTGTTTTCAGGCAGGGTATTTGCCGTAAGCCTCGAAGAACTTCTGTTTGTAAAGTTCCCCGTCCTTCTTCAATTCCTTCAGACGGTCCGCCTTTACGATTTCGGAGAAGGTCATGTCGGCGAGTTTCACGCTACCCGTACCGCCCGGGGAAGCGGGCTGAATCTGCTTCACCACGCTGATATGTGGCGGGATTGCCTCGAGCTGTGCCTTGGCCTGGTCAAAATCGGCATCGAACATCTTCAGCCAGGCCTCCTTGCCTTTCGCGTCCAGCCGTCCGTCCTTGATGGCCGCGTCCACCAAGGTGATGGCGGAGGCTTTGCGTTCATCTTTTTCCTTTTTCTCGAAAGCCTGTACCTTCGCGTTCAGCGCCTCTTTCTCTGTTTTCAACGTGACGTTCTCCGTCTGGAGCTGGTCACGGAGCCGGATGATCTTTTGTACTTCGTCGGCAATGGCCTGTTCGCTCGCATTGTCCGACAGTTTCAGTAAACCTGTTAAAATTGTCATTTGCGTTTCATTTTTATGTGATACATGGATACCGGAAGCGGTATCGAACAGTTTGATCAATGTGCCTTTGTCGTTCAGGTCCATCCGCTTGTTCTCCTTGTCGTACAGAGCCAGTGCGTTGTGGTTGCTCCCGATGGTGCAGATGGAGGCTTCACGCGCTGTCCAGGTGACCATGGTCGGATAGGTCTGTCCGGGCAACATCAGCGACGGATCGTCCGAGCTTTTCCCCGGCCATCCGCCTATGCTGGCTGCCTTGAGGAACCCGCGTTCCACCTTGCCCATGACGGCTACGGCTCGTTCGTCGTCTTCGTCAAACACGGCATCGGCCAGGATTTGGGTTCCCTCGACGCGTATGTTCTCCCAGCGGCCTATCGGCAGGTCCCAGTCGTCATGGTTGAGCAGCATGACCGGGTTGTTCTTGAATACGGACAGGTCGGCTCCCGATGTCAGCATCCGGAACCCTTGCGTATTGACCGTCTCGTCGTGTAATATGAATGTCTTTTTCGGCATCGTTTTTTTTGATTTTCCACCCCAAAGTTGTGGGATAAAAACGAGCCGGAAAAATCGCACTGTAAGGGTTACGTCTCACTTGCAGTTTGTTTACATCTGTTTGTACGGTAGCACTTTGCGATTATTCCAACCCGAAAATCGCTCGTACTTTTGAGGGTGCAAATCAACAAAATATAGACAGGCATGGGTACGGATTTAAGCATAAAGCAAAAGAAGGAGTGGGCAAAGATGCTCTACCTGAAGGAACACCTCACGCAGGCGGAAGTGGCCGAGCGTGTCGGGGTCAGCAAGCAGACGCTTTGCAAATGGGTGAAGACAGAGAAATGGGAAGAGTTGAAAACCTCCGTCAGCCTCACCCGTGAGGAGCAACTGGCCAACCTCTACCGGCAGGTGGCGGAAATCAACAAGGCAATCGCCGGACGTGAGGAGGGGGAACGGTTCGCCACCTCCAAGGAGGCCGACACCATCAACAAGTTGGCCGCCGCCATCGAGAAGATGGAAAAAGAGACCGGCATCGCCGATATCATCAGCGTCTCCAAAGGCATCCTCGACTGGATACGCAAGACGGATATAGACAAGGCGAAGGAACTCAGTTTTTATTTTGACGCTTACATAAAGGACCGGCTCAAATGAAACCACTCAAGACGATAGACAAACAGGCCATCGAGGATTGGGAAGCCTACCTGAAGTCCATCCGCAAGGACACGGCGGTCGATTTGGACATGCCCTACGAGGAACGGCGGAAACGGCTGGAATATCTGGAGAAACATCCGTTGCTCTGGATCAAGGAGATGTTCCCGAACTATGCCAAATATGAGTTTGCCTCCTTCCATAAAAAGGCCATAAAACGGTTGATTTATAGTCCTAAGAACTGGTACGAAGTCCTGTCCTGGGCACGTGAGCTGGCCAAGAGCACGATTGTCATGTTCGTTGTTCTCTTCCTGGTCCTGACCGGGAAGAAACGGAACATCATCCTTTGTTCCAACAGCCTCGACAACGCCATCAAGCTGCTTGCCCATTACCGGGCGCAACTGGAGGCCAACCAGCGCATCCAGTTCTATTACGGCGACCAGAAAGGTTTCAAATGGACGGAAGACAGCTTCATCACCAAAGGAGGAGCCTCCTTCATGGCGGTCGGCGCACGGCAAAGCCCGCGTGGTGTGAAGATCGAGGAGGTGCGTCCGGACACGATTCTCGTGGACGATTTCGACACCGACGAGGAGTGCCGTAACCCGGAGATCGTGAACGACAAATGGAACTGGTTCGAACAGGCACTCTATTTCACCCGTTCCTTCTCGGAACCCCTGCTCACCATCTTCTGCGGGAACATCATCGCCAAGGACTGCTGCGTGGCACGGGCCGGGAAGAAGGCGCTCGAACTGTCGCGCCGGGAGAACCCGATCGGCAACTGGGACATCATCAACCTGCGCATGGTGGACATCAACCACCCGGACCCCAAGAACGATTTCGCCTACGGTACTTCCGTCTGGCCGGAAAAGAACGACGAAGAGACGATTGACGATGTGCTGGCGCAGGTCAGTGCCGCCAGCGCGCAAAAGGAGTGTTTCAACAACCCGGTCACCGAGGGCTGCTATTTCAAGGAAATCAAGTGGGGACCGGTGCCGCCACTCCACAAGTTCCCGTTCCTGGTCAGTTACGGCGACCCCGCCCCGTCCAACAAGGTATCCAACAAAAAGGGGGTGAAGAAGCTCGGCTCCTACAAGGCCAACTTCCTGATGGGCGTGCTGGACGGGAACCTGTATGTCATCACCGGATACCTCGACCACGTGAAGAACGAGGAGTTCGTCAACTGGTATTATTATCTGCGCGACTATGTGGCTGACCGGACACAGGTGTACAACTCCATTGAGAACAACAAGCTGCAAGACCCGTTCTACGAGCAGGTGTTCGTCCCGCTTTTCCAAAAGAAATGGGAAGAGACGGGGTACATCATCCCCATATCGCCCGACCTTCGCAACAAGCCGGACAAGTTCGCGCGTATCGAGGGGAACCTGGAACCCCTGAACCGTGCCGGGCGCATGATCCTGAACATCGCGGAGAAGGACAATCCCAATATGGCCCGCCTGGAGGAACAGTTCCTCCTTTTCGACGACGGACTGCCGGCACCCGCCGACGGTCCCGACGCGATAGAGGGCGGTTTTTTCATCTGCCAGCAAAAGGCGATGGTGGTCAAGGCGGGCAGTTGTGCCGTCGGGACACGCCCCAGGAACCGGAAACGTTTTTAACCCAAATACACATTCTATCATGGCATTTTTGACAATACAGGAATTGAACACCCACCTGCATGACGAGCTGGTCGAAACCATCACGCGGGGGGACGCGACCATCGTACAGGCCGCCATCGACGCGGCTATAGCCGAGGCGAAAGGCTACCTTACCCGTTTCGACTGCACACGCATTTTCTCCGCGTCGGGAAGCAAGCGGAACCAGCTGCTGCTGATATTCGTCAAGGATATCGCCACCTGGCATCTCATCAACCTCTGCAACGCCGGGACGGACCTGAAGTTCCGGCAAGACCGCTACGAGCGGGCAATCGACTGGCTGAAGGCCGTCCAGCGGGGCGACGTATCGCCTGACCTGCCCGACCGGGAAACGGAAGAAGACACGGGAAACAACGCCCCGATCGGACCCATTGCGTACGGCAGCAACCCCAAGCGGTGCCAGCATTTCTAAAAGACCGTTAGAACGGTGTTTGAGCGTCGTTCTAAGCAAACAAAAATCAATTCATGAATCATGGCAAGTAAAAATAAAAAAACGCCTGTAAAAGGCGAAAACAAGACCGGAGCTAAACAACGCCCGGTACATACGGAAATATTGGTCCGTCCCATCCACCGGGGCGTGAACGATATCGGTTCCTGGCGGAGCGCACTCCGGCTGGCCGACTTGGGAAACCGGACGAAACTGTACGACCTGTTTACCGACCTCCTGATCGACGGCTACCTGTCGGACGCCATCGACAAACGTATCGACGCAGTGACGGACGCCGACCTCGCCTTTACCATCGACGGCAAACAGGTCGATGAGATGGGCACGCTGATGGACACGCCGGAGTTTGAATCGCTCCTGCGCGAAATCATGCTCTCGCGTTTCTGGGGCGTGTCGGTGGTCGAATGCCTGTTCCTCGACGGGTTCGGTTTCAAGTCCATCCCGCGCAAGCATATCCGGACAAAGACTCATGAAATCGCGATCCGGGAAGAGGACGAGCACGGGATACCCTACGCGGACAACGACCTGATTCTCCAGTTCGGAAGTGACGACGATTTCGGTATTCTCCTGCGTGCCGCACCCTTCGTCATCTACAAACGGGGCGGTTTCGGCGACTGGGCACAGTTCGTCGAGCTTTTCGGTATGCCCCAGCGTATCGGGAAATACAGCAGCATGGACGAACAGAGCCGCCGGGCGTTGATTCAGGCGTTCGAGGAGGCAGGGTCGGCTCCCTACATCGTCGTTCCCAAGGAAACGGAAGCCACGCAAACGACACTGAGCGGATCGGCCAACGGTGCCCTTTACAACGATTTCCGCAGCGCCTGCAACGAAGAGATACTGATTACCATCTTAGGCCAGACCATGACCACGCAAGACGGCAGTTCACTCGCGCAGGGGCAAGTCCACATGGCCGTGCAGGAGAAGAAGCACCGGGCGGATCGCCGCTTCGTGGAACGTATGTTGAACAAATACTTCGTGCCGCTCTTGGAGAAACGGGGCTATCCGGTCGGCGGTGGCCGGTTCAAGTTCCTGGACAAGGCGCAGGAGATTACCGTACAGGAAACAGTCCTGCTCTCCGACATCCTGCCCATCCCGCAGAGCTACCTCTACGAGAAATACAACATCCCGCAGCCGGAGGGCGACGAGGCCATCGCCAGGAAAGAGCAGCATCCCCAATTCGTGTTGCCTCCGGATTCGAATGATCCGGACGACCCGGAAGGGAAAGCGGCTGCCATCCAAAACAACGACCGGAACTGGCTCCTCCGCCTATTGGATTTTTTCGCAGGAGCCCCGCGAGCCGGGGCGACCGATGGCAAAGCCCGCATCCGTCTCGCTGACGACACGATGCAGAACCGCATCATCAACCGGGTGGCGGACAGCTGGGGAAATGCGTTGTTCGACGCGGAACTGTTCGGTTTCTTTGCGGACGACTTTGTCCGTGCCGTCAGCAAAGGCCGGGGCAAGGTGGTCGGACTGGCCGATACCGGCTTCACCTACGGGGCACGGGACGACGCTTTCATCACCTCGATGGAGATGAACGTCTTCCACTTCTCCGCCGCCAAGACGCTGGCGGAGCTTCAGGAACTGAACAGCCTGTTCCGGGAAAGCGGCAGCTTCGAGGAGTTCCACAAAAAGGCCCTGCAGACAACGGACGTGTTCAACAAGCAGTGGCAGCAGACCGAATATGATACGGCCGTCCTTACCGCCGAGTCGGCAAGCAACTACCAACGGCTGATCGGCAAGACCAAACTTTTCCCCTATTGGGAGTACCATACGGCCGGGGACGACAAGGTCCGGGAAGAACACCGCAAGCTGGACGGCTTGGTCCTTCCGGCTAACGACCCGAGGTGGGACAAGATATTTCCGCCAAATGGATGGAACTGTCGTTGCTACGTGATCCCGCTCATGGGGCACGAGGTAGAGGATTTGGACTTGGAAACGGAACAAGCCCGTTGCGAGGCGTTTTTCAATACTCCGGAATGGCAAAAGGCCAAGGCGCAACATTGGGACGTGAACCGGGGAAAGACCGCCGAAGTGTTTACCCGCAACCAAATGTACATACAGCAGTTTCCGAAAAAGGCTTCCAAGTTGGTCGGCAACCTGTATTATAATGATTACGGGCTGGATTCGTTCGGCAAGAAGCTGGCAGCAGCCACGCGGGAAGCTCCTGCAGCGTTTGAAGGGGAAAAAGAGGATTGGTTGTCCAATCACAAATGGATAAAGGACTACAAAGGGCGTGAAGTTGAGATGACAGAGGCTGTATTCAACCGTCACACGTCCGGGAAATATACAAAGACTCGAATTCCCTTACTGGACTGCATACCGGACGTACTGGCTCATCCTGACGAAGTATGGATAAACGACTATGTCAAGCCGAATGATTTTAGGAACATAAACTTTATCAAATTCTATGCAGGTAAGGTTATCAATGTCATTTGCGATGTAACTGACGCTAAAACGTATCGGGTTGCCACTTGGTTTGAAATCTATCCGAACGCCAAGATTGCGGTCAAAACAAAGAAAAGTCGTCGGATTGACCCTCGCTGGCGGTATAGAAGAGGGTTGCTGATAAAAAATACGCAGGAATAAGTCCTTGCGTCCGTCCGCCGCCTGGGATACGCTACACGTAACGTTTCCGCCTCGTCGGATTGGATAGCCGGTGTCATATTCCTACTTCGGATTGATCTCTTCAGGGCTTTCTTATTCAAATTCGACTCGTGTGCCCCCTTCATCCGCGAGGTGTTAGCAGTTGGTAAACGTCCTGAAGAAACTTCGGTTACAAATATATAAACTATTTCAATATGGATTTCAACGAATTGGAAAATTATTTGGGCAGTCTGCCCGATAAGATCCTGGACGATGCCGCCGAAATCGTCGCCGAGACCGCCACGGCCTATTATAAGGAGACTTTCCGCCGAAAGGCTTTCGACGGAAATCCCTGGGCACCGGCAAAGGTTCCAAGGCAGAACGGATCGCTCCTGATCGACAGCGGCAACCTGCTTAACAGCATCCGACCGGCCTACGTAGGACGAGACAAGGTGGTCATTTCTGCCGGAAACGACAAGGTGGATTATGCCAAAGTACACAACGAGGGGTTCATCGGCCGGGTGACGGTGCCCGCCCATGTGCGCCATACCTCCCGGTACGGGAACGTGCAGGTCAGGGAACACACCCGGATGGCCAATATCCCGGCACGTCCCTTCATGGGGCCGTCGGACGAACTGGCGGATGAGATTCACAAACGGCTGGAAGGCTTATCGACACATTAAAATAACAGCTTTATGAACAATGAAATCTTTGTCGCGCTATGCGACCGTCTGGAGAAGGAAGCCCCGTCTCTCCGTTGGATTGATGAAGACTTAGGGCAATTGAACGTGGGCAATTCCACACGTCCGGCGGTGGATTTTCCCTGTTGCCTAATTGACATCCACTATTCCGATTGCCGGGATTTGACCGACACGGAGCAACTTGTGAAATTGAACATCACGCTGAAACTGGCTTTCCCCTACCAAGGGGAATCATACAGTAAGGTACCGGAAGAGGTCAAGAAAAGGGCATTGGAGCGTTATTCCATCGTCAGCGAGGTGCATGATTGCCTGAAAGGATGGACGGCTGAAGAGATGTTCTCGCCGCTAAGCCGCCGGAGCGGACGGCCTTCCGTCATCGCGGGTGGGATTAAAACCTATACGTTGGTTTACGAGACTACCTTTGAGGAATACCAATGAAAAAAGCGGGGTGACCGTTGCCCCGCTTTTCAGTTTTCCCAGTTGCGATACGGGTATTCCTTCCTGAGTTCCCGTATATCTTTCTTCTCCTTGTACAGCCCGTCGAGGTAATCGCCGAAATCGAGCAGGGCATTGCTGATGGTCCGATCCTCCACATGGAACTCCTCCGACAGGATACGCATCACATCATCGAAACGCCTCCGGCGTATCTCCGTCCAGTAGTAATAACGGGCGATTAGTTCCCGGTTGCGCCTGTACACATGCTCCTGGCGGCTGGTCTTGCCTGCCGCAGTCTGCACGGATACGCGGGTACGCCTCTGCCGGATACCCCCGCCTTTTGTCTCAACGTTCAAATTCAATTCGTACTGCTGTTGCATGGAATCCAATCTTTTCAAATGCAAAAATATACAATCCATCCCACACTTTCCACTATTTTCTGCATATTTATGCAATAGACACAACCTGTGGAAGGACCAGGCAGATCAGCCAAAGAAGTACTACGCTCAAGTAAATCGAGAGGCATGAGGGGAAATTATAAAAGAAAACCGCCTCGCAACTTAGAAAAATCTCCTGTTGCGAGGCGGCTTGTTCTCGGTTATCCCTTAACGTTACTTGTTGCGGGAAGCCTCCAGCACAGGAAGGTTCGTCTCGGTTGGAACGTAAATCACCGTTTTGTCGTTTAGGTTACTCTGTTGCCTTACCCATAGGTACTGTATATATGCCGGCGTCAGGCTCCCATTCTCAATCTTGATGGCCTCCGCCGCTCCCTTCGCACGTTCCACCTCCGCTTGTGCGTTCAGTTTCTCGGCCTCCAGATTAGCTTTCGCCTCCTCGATCTTGATACGCCGGTTTTGTTCCGCCTTGGCAAACTCCGCCTTTCCTGACATTTCTTGCTGCCAGACATTGTACCGGGGACAACCATATAAACCGCCAAATACGATGATCATAATGGACCATACAACCACTGTTCCCCAAAAGGCTCCAAATAATCTCTCTTTCATAATTGTTTACGGTTCACCTATACACCATAAGGTTCTAAGTTTCAAAGATGAAATATCTCTTTAATGATCTGATACAACAGTATAGAAGGCGGAACAAGCATAATGATCCCATACATCACAATGGCTAAAGAACTCCTTTCTGACGCATAAAAGCATATAAGCCCCATCAACAAGAATAAGGCCAACGTGATTAACACCGACGCGATAAACGCTATGATTTTATTTTTCATTTCTGTTCCTCCAATTTTTGCAACCGTTTCAAGTGATAAGCCACCGCCTCGAAAAATTCAAGGCTCCTTTCGCTTTGCCGTTTGGCATCCCGGCTTCTTAATCTTGGAATACGTTCTTTGATCGATTCCGCTGTCCCTTCCGCATCTTTGATACATTGGGAAACACAGGGCACGAGCCCCATCTGTTTTGCAAACTGTTCCATATTTATTTTCTAATGAATATTAAACCCTTCCGACTGTTCACAGAAATCCGCCAGCATTTCTATCTTATGTAAAAACTCTTCAGCCGGTGGTTCTGCTTTTTCCCCTAATATGGATTTAATCTTGATTTGTCCCTGTTCCGACAGTTGGTCCCATTCTTCCTTCAACTTCCTTTTTACAGAGACATACCCCCTAAAGAGCCTCGCCATGATACAGGCTTCTTCTTTTGTGACTTCAAATCCGTCATTGCTTACCGGACTGCCATCTTT
>QWCK01003788.1_pt1 | contig 18432 bp, 3 predicted proteins | sample 1972571 | NCBI WGS metagenome assembly QWCK01 (sample SAMN09866710, study PRJNA288562) | Human gut metagenome isolate term2_stool, whole genome shotgun sequencing... | isolation source: gut | host: Homo sapiens | place: USA: California
CCCTCTATCATAATATGTAGAGGAAGGGGTTGCCCCCTCCCATTAGATTTAAATAATTAAACCTCTTTGAGAAAAGTATCTCAAAATATCTTACTTAATAAAATTAAGCTTCTTCTCTATTTCTCTTCATAGCAACAACAGCGCCAGCCATTAGAGAAATACCAACGATTGTGAATAGAACAGTACCCATACCACCAGTTTGTGGGATAGTTACATCATTATTTGTGATTTGCATAGCATCATTTTTACCAGAATCTGCTACGTAATCAATAGTTCCTTCACCTGTATATGTTCCCTTAGCTATTTCAAATGTGAAGTTTCCTCCATTTGTTGGAAGAGCATATCCTGCTGGAGCTTTTGTTTCCACTGCTCTGTAATTACCGTATTCTAAACCTTTAACTTCAAATTGACCTTTATCATTTGAAGTAAATTTAGTAGCTTGTTCAATATCATCTACCCAAGTATAAGATAATTTACCTTCTGTAAATGCTTTGTCTCTCGCTACTCTTAATTCTTCTACTTTTGTCATAGCTGCATCTTTAGATTCATATTCTTGACCAGCAATTGTTACTTTATTTGTAGCTGAGATTTCACCTTTAGCTAGAGCTTCATTAACAGCTGCAATAGCATCATTGTAAGCTTTTTCTGCATCTGCATAAGCTGTACCTTCTTTTTCTGTGATCTTTAGATATTTATCATTATCTGTTCCACCATTTTTATTTTGAATAGCAAATTCAGCGCCTGCTAATCTCTTAGTTCCATCTTGGTTAGTCTTAACGAATTTCTTTCCACCAACAGTTACTTGTGGAGGTGTAGGAGTGATAGAAGTTGGAGTCTTAGTGTTTGTAACAGTTACTGTGCCTGTTGTAGATTCAACTTTATATTCTGGTTCATAACCATTTACAATTTCTTTTACCTTATATTGTTTACCTTCTTCTAATCCCTTGAAAGTACCTGCATAGTTACCTGTTTGTTCAAAAGTAATTCCATTACCTAGTTCTGTTTCATCAACAGTTGTTGCAGTCTTAAATGTAACATCAGCAACTGGCATATCATTTTCATCTAATAAAACATATTTAACGAAAATGTCAGTAGGTGCGTTGCCATCAGCCCAGTCTTTTTTTACTTTGATTGATTGATCAACAGGTGTTAATTTTTCACTTGATGGTTGAGGTGGTTCGTGGTTGTAAGTGAATGTAGCGTGGTTGTCCATTGGCTTATCAACAACTGCTTCTGATGTAACTGTTGCAGAGTAATGGAATACAATTGATACATCTGAACCTTTTGCTGCATTGTTTAATTTGTCAAGACCAGTTTGATTGAAAGTAATATCAAATCCATTACCTACTGTTTTTACTGTATAATCAGTAGCTGGATCAAGAGCTGGGTCTAATGCAGGAGTAACAGTAACTGTAACACCTTTTTTAGAATCATATTTTAATCCACTGTCCATAGAATCTGCTAAGTGTAGATTCTTGTAAACTGAACCTTTTGGTAAGAAAGCTTTTGCTTCATATTTGATTTCTTTACCAACTTCAGCTTCTGCATTTGCTTTTTCTTTTTCGTAGTTTTCAAGAACCGCTCCAACATCTTTTAAAGTGTTAGGGTCAGTGATTGCTTCTAATCCATTTTCCTTTGCAAAGTTCTTGTCGAATTGTAATTTCTTTTCAGAGTTCTTTGGATATACGTGAATTTCACTTTGTAGACCATCTTCAGTTCTAGCGTGTTCTGGAAGTTTTAAATCAACTGGAATTGCTTTCATTCCTGTTAGAACTTCACCATTTGGTCCCTTATAAGTTGATTTATGTTTTACTTCATAAATCTTATAGTTTCCAGGGTTGTCAAGTTCAAATTGAACAACTCCATCTTTTCCATCAATTTTTGCTGTTGTTCCTGTTCTTGTAGCTGTTTTTAAAATTTCATCTTGTTCTTCTCTTGTTTTTTGGTCAAAATCAGCATAACCTTTTTCGCCTTCTTTGATTGCTACAAAGAAAACGCCATTAATTTCTTTAGCATTTGTGTCACCAAAGAAACCTTTAATGTCAGTGATTCCTTTAGTTGGATCGTACTTTTTGTTTGAATCGTGCTTATCTAGCGCATCTTGACTTATCAAGATTTTGTGTAGGTTAACCTTAATTTTTGCAGGTTCAGCTGCGTCTCCTTCAGCTGCTAGTGCTGTTAGTGGAGAAAATACTCCCACTAGCATCACTAATGCCATGATTAGTGACATAATTTTTTTCTTGTTCATAATATAACTCCTTATTATAAATTTTTTAACCTTATTTGTCAGAAAGTTTATGAATGAGAGAGTGGGTGCGTGGCCCTTTCATCTATGAGGACGGGCCAAGGACTTCCCTCCACCACTCTCTATTCATTTAAAATTGATTTTGACTTGCACTTTTCACAAGTTCTTTACGGAGGGTGCCTCTTCTTATCCATGCTTTTATTCACCATAAGAGCAACACCTTCTCTCGTCAGTCGCGAGGCCCCTAGTCATAAAAGATTTTGTCTTACATGATTTATGAGAATCCCTTGTGGGATTTCCTCCGCCATTAAACTCACAGGATAGACTTGGAGAATTTCTCCTGGTGTCCTTATAATCATTCATCATAAGAAACACCCCTCTTCCTGCTGTAAACATAAGCCGCCGCACTCATAAGGGCAAGACCAGCAAGAGTAAATATCAGAGTACCCCTACCACCAGTAAGAGGATATTCCGCCTTACGGTTTTCTATTTGGATAGGTGCAGTTCCTGTATAATCTCCATAGCTTGGTTTTCCACTTGTTAGAGCATCAACGTTTAGCTTGTCAGAAACTTGGTCGTCTATACCTGATTCAAATACTAATTCAAATAGTTGGTCGGCTGTGCCTGTTGTGTTATTTGCATCAAGCTTACCAGTAAATTCCATTACTATTGAATCGGTTGTTGTAATTGGTTTATCTGTTGTAGCTGTTGTGCCTAGCATTTCTTTTAGGCCGTATCTTGAACCAGTTATGCCTCCAACTGTGTCAAAGCTTATAGCATCATACTTCTTATAGTCATCTTTTGTTAAGTTTTCTAGAGTTTTATCTCCATCTTTCTTAAGAACGGCTACATTTACTAATCCACCTATACCAGCTGGTTTATTCATAGCATCTTTATATTTTGGTGTTATCTTCCAGTCATTTTCCTTGATACGGATATAGGACTGATAAGATGGGATTTTCATTTCTTCATGGTTAGGGTTAATAATAATTCTTTGTTTGAATGTCTTATTTTCCTTATCCACTGAAATTATTTCACTAGTAAGAAGTCCCTTAGTAGATGTCTTGTGGCTTGCCTTTAATGGATCTTTTTCAAGTATTTGAACTTTTCCATTTTCTACTCTGAACTCTTTGATATAACCTGGCATCTTAGTGTATCCATCAGGTGCCTTAGTTTCCTTAAGAGCATAGTAGCCTGGTTTTGTTAGGTTAAGACTAATCTTACCATCTTTGTCAGAAGTCACTGTCTTAGTTACTTCTTTACCATCTTTTGTAACCTTATAAGCTTGATATTCGCCATCTTCTTTTTCTTTGTAGTAAACTTCAAACTCAGCATTAGCTAATTTCTTAGTCTTGTCATTGCCGTCAACTTTTTCGAATTCAATGCCCTTATAGTTGACAACTTTTATTGGCTCATTACTTATAGTTTCTGTATAAGTTTCTGGTTCAGTATTTCCTGTTACCGTATCAGCTAAAGCTTCTACTGCGTCTGCAACTTTTGCCCTTAGAGTTTGAGCTTCTTCTGATTTTTCTTCAGCTGGTTTAACAACTTGTCTTGTTATTACTCCGTCAGTGCCTACGGTAAATTCTTCTATATGTCCTTCTATCTTAGCGTAGCCTGTTGGGGCTTCAGTTTCTATTAGGGCATATTTACCTGCTTCTAATTTTTCATATTTGATTAAGCCGTCTTCACCAGCAATTCTTTCTGAACCTGTAACTTCAACCCACTTCTTGCCATCTGCTTGGTCAGCATAATACTTAACAAGTTTGAACTTAGCTCCTGGAAGGATCTTGCCTTCTTGGTCAACCTTCTTGAAGATTATTTCATTCTTAGGGTTGATTGCCTTAATTTCAAGTTTAGCACTTGCTTGTGTCTTGTTTTCAAAGATACGGATGCCATTTGTTCTTTCTACATAGTAGCTAGAAAGTGGATTATATAACATGGCATAAGTGTCATATGATGCTATATTATCTCCTGTAACTTTACCAGTTACCTTTACGATTACTGAATTTTGAATGCCGAGATTGCCTATTGGTATTTCTTCAGTTTTGTTAGATCCTATGTTGTAATAGCCAAAAGATTTATAATATGCTAGGTTATTTGAATATTCATTTACACCAAAGGATTCTGGCATATCTTTATTAACATAATAATCAGACTTGTAATACTGTCCTGTATTGTAGTTATAAAGACTTCCACCATTTTGGTTTAATCTAAATAAATCAAATCTAAGGTTTGTAACATTTTCATTTGGTTTGTACCTAAATGTTAGTGGTCCATTGGAGGCTGTTCTATCCCTATTTAGATAGTAGTATTGAACAAATTCTCCTGTTTCTTGGTCAAAGCTTACGATCTTAGATGTCATGTTAATGCCCGCTGCTTTTGCCGTATCTAGGTCATAAACAACATCAATATTTTTTGTTTTAGGTGTGCCTATTCCCATTCCTACAGGTACATTTTGTGTTGAGTTTTGTACCTTCATTAGGTTGATATGGGCTGAGATGGTATTTTCGAAATCTGTCTTATTGTATTGTTCTGCATAGGATGTGAAGACATATGTCAATGTGCCATTTTCTTTGTCGTACTTAGCCTTGGCTATAGTACCAACTCCATCTGCAAAGAGATCAAGGTTATAAGATTTTTGTTTCAAAATTCCATCTAAGTCAATGTTATCAGTTAACTTAATTGTAAAGTAGTCACCTGGTTTTATAACTGTGTCATCATTAATCTTGAAAGTATTTTTAAATTCAAGTGCATGGCCCTTGTGTGGATGAATCTTAGAGTTTCCTTCTGATTCTGTGCCATCAACTCCGTCAGGTCTTAGGACTGACATAGTTGATTCCATATCAATCTTACTAGATATATCTCTAAGTCCAACTTCGCTGTCGTTAGCATAAGGGTCTAGTTTTGGACCACCAACGGTGAATCTCCATTTTTTACCCTTGTTTTGATAACCTGGTGCTGGTTTAGTTTCTTCTAATTTGTATTGACCTATTGGCAATTCATCAAAGACAATCTTACCATCGTCTCCTACTACCTTAGTGTAAACACCATCGTTCTTATTAGGATCATCATCTGTTATATGTCTACTGATTCTAGTTAGCCTAAATTCTGCTCCTGGTAGTAATTGTCCACCGTCATCGTACTTAGTAAGGGTTACCTTACCTTTACCAGGTACTTCGTTGATTATCTTACCCATGTTCTTGGCAGTAGCTGATGTTACATAGTCAGTTAACTTACCATCTTCTGGTGTGATTGGTTTTCCATCAGGTCCTTTTTTATCTGGTGCGTATTGGAAGATACCATTACCTTCGTTGTATTCTAGTGTTACTACACCCTTACCTGGTGTGATTTCACCAGTTTCTTTATCAATTTCGCCCTTTTGATAAGCAATTGTAAAGTGAAGTACTGGGTCCTTTATAGGTTTATATCCTTGAGGTGCCTTAACTTCTACTAGTCTGTAACGGCCTGGTTTTAGGTTTCTAAAACCAAAGTAACCGTTGAAGGCTGAGGCTACAGTTTTACCTGGCATGTCTTCATAAATACCACCTGGTCCTTGAATTTGTAGCTTAAAGATTGCGCCTTCAAGTCTGTTATTAGTTACTTTTTCACTGTTGATATCGTCACCTGAATCATCTCTACCGTGTTTAGAGAAGGTTACGTTGTAAGTTTCTTGTTCGTTTTCTAATTCCAAGCCCTCTTTTGGTATCTCTTGTTGAGCTACTGAGTTGTAAAGAGGGTTTAGATTGGCAGATATTTCACGTTTAAAGGTTGGTTGACCTAGAGCTGGGTCAATTATACCAGTTTTATAAGTCTTTCCTTCGTATACAACTTCTTTACCTATAAAGTTTTGGTATTTTGCTCCTGGACTCTTTTCTTGTGACCATTCCTTAGCTTTCTCTTCACTTACGAATTTTTTAATAAATTCTGTTAGTTGAGCTGCACCACCTTGGTAGGAAGCTCCCTTAAAGGCTTTATAAGACATTTGACCATTTTCGTCTATCATAAGTTGCTTAAACTCTCTAGCTCCTGCGTAGAAGTTTAGGTTAAGGTCTATCTTGCCTAAGTCTCCTTCTGGAATGTCATACTTATCTTTCAAGTCAGACTTGTTATTTATGATGACATCGTCATAGAATCCTTCCACTTCTACTATATAGACACCCTTGCCTAGGTTTAGTTGGTCTTCGTCAAAGCCCCAGTCAAATGGTCTCCACCTTGCAGTCTTATCTAAGGACAAGTCTTTGTGAGAAAGGTCATAAGTCCTTAGGATCTTATCAATTGCAGGATCATCCATGTTTTCATAAGATGTTGAGTCTGATAATTCAAAAGATTGGTAGTAGGCAGTCTTAACACCGTCTTTAATAGTTTCTGGTGACTGACCTGGTTTATCTATTTCTTCTCTCTTATACTTAGGTCTTATTTGAAGATTTAGAAGTCCTTTGTTTTCTTCACTTTCATTACCATAGTAGCCTCTTGTATCTATATAGATTCTTTGAATATAAGTCTTAGCTTCTGGATCTATATAAGTTAGTCTTGCCTTGTACTTGATTTGGTCATTGGAAGCTGAGCTACCAGCATTTGACTTTTTATTATCGTCAATAAGACTAGATGGTATATCTTCTGGACCTTGGTACACGGCATACATTCTGCCACCGTCATCTTTTACTTCTATCTTCCATTCGGCAGTAACTCTCTTGTATCCTACTGGTGCCTTTGTTTCTTTGATTACATAGTAACCTTTTTGGAACTTAACAACATTGTCTGATTGGTCTTTAAAGATAACATTACCGTCTTTATCAGAAGTAGCTGTTAGGGTTCCGAAAGACTCTTCTACTTTTTCGTAAGTCTCGTCAGTCATTTTGTTGACTGTGAAAGTTGCACCTGGTAGAGGAGCTCCACCTGGAGTTCTCTTCATAATTTTTGGAGAGATACCAGCTTTTTTGTTGGAAATTGTAACAAGTTCTTGGGTTTCTCCGTCTTTGATTAGCTTGTCGTTTGGTCCTGGAGTCCAAGTATCAAGTGGATCATCTGACTTACCAACACGAACCTTTGCGTTAGTTGGTTCTGTTCTTGATAATTCAGTTCTGGCAAAAGCAGTAATTACTTCTCCATTTTGCTTACCAGCTTTTAGGGCACTTATTACTTCTGCTGGCCAATCTGCTGGTGCAGCTACATCTGTTTGCCCTGTACTTGTTGCCTTGTTGTAAGTTGCAGTGTATCTGTACTTAACTTGGCCGTCTTTACCTTCTTGGTCAGTAACTCTTTCGCCTGGTTTAAGACTTTCATCTACAGTGATATCAGTCTTGTAGTTGAGAATTTCAGTTCTTTCCTCAGATGCAGTTCTTTCGCCTGCTGGCTTGTTTTTATATTCACCATAGATTGTTACGTTTGACTCTGGCATTGTGAATGAACCAAGTCCTGTTGCTGGGTCGAAGGTAAAGTCGTCTGGTGATCCTCCTTGAGCTTTATTTACATGAGCTCCTGTAACCTTGTACCTATCGTAGGCTGTAACTTGGAAGTTTACTTTATCACCAGCTGGTACACCAATACCAGTGTTATTTGAACCATTTATCCTTATATAACCTCTTCCATCTGTATCTTTAAATACATAGTAAGTTGGTCTTTGTACCTTCTTGAATAGAATATTAACCCACACATCTTCATCTGGCATTGTAAAGGTGTTATCTATATGGTTTATATATGAACCTTGTACTTGTACTCCATTCTTATCTAGAAGTGTTAAGCCTTGTACTTCATATCCAGGGTCTGGTGTAATTGTAAGTTTAACAGTCTCACCTTTAGCGGCAGTAGACTTGTCAGCAGTTACTGTACCTCCTGGATTTTTATTTATAGTAATGTTGTGCTTGCCAGCTTCCTTAGTTTTGAAGGTAGCATTTACTGTTACATTTGATGAAGGCATTGTGAATGTCTTCGTGTTTTTGTCAATGTTTACAGTATTTGTTCCATCACTATAAGTTAAGGTGTCTAGCTCTTCGTTAGGTCCTGGTGTTACTGTTATTTTAACTGGTGTTCCAGCAGCTACATTTGAGCTTGGACTAGCGCTTAGTTTAGTACTATTAACCCAAACTGAATAACCAGTTGGAGTAGTGCCTTTTGTACCAACATATCTAAGTTTTGGTGTCATTTCTTTTAATATGACTACACCATTATTACCCTTACTAGTATCTAGCTTTTTATTACCAGTTGGTTTTCCATCCTTGTATTCAACAAGGTAGTAAGTTCTCTTTGAACCTTTTTCACCCTCAACTATTCTGTATTGACCCTTTTCTAGATTTGGATCATCTACATATTTAGTAGGATCGTTTGAATAGTCTTCAATTGGAATTTCAGTTATTTCTGAAGATGGTTCCCAAGTTATTACCGATTCGCTTCTCTTTACATTTACTTTTGGCGGTTCAATAATTTGTTGTTTAGCTCTATCATCATGTTTGTATTTAATAGGTTGTATTAATTGATAAGTTCCTGTTGCTAAGTCAGACTTGGCTTGGACTTGGAACTTAATTTTAGCAGTTTGGTTTGGTCCTATTCTAGGTTCACCATTTTTCACTCCAATTTTATTTTCTGTTTCGATATAGCCTGTGTGCCATGTAGTTGTCTCGTCTAACCCTTTCCAGGATTTTGTAGAATTTGGTACAAAGGTAAAGTTTTCATCAAATTTAAGTTCAAACTCTGCTCCAATGGCTCTAGAACCTGCTTTTACGTTTGTCATGTGGATTTCGATTTCAAACTTTCCACTGCCAAGATCTGTTACAGTGGTACTTACATCTACGCCACCATAATTTTTTGTAGCGTATGGGTTTATAGTATACTCTGTATTTCCTGCTCCTACTGGTTGGCCTACGTGCTCATCGCCAACTTCTAATCCACTCTTTGCTAGGGCTTCGTCATTAGCAAGTTTAGTGATATTACTTTTAGCATTTACCATAGCTAGGTTATCAGCTGCAGATGATGGGCTTGTTGCCATCTCTGGATTTAATAAGGCATTTGCTACAGTTCTTCGTTGAGCTTTTGCAGTATAAAGTGATACTCCTGCAGTTCCAGTTTCTCCAACATATACAACTGCATTTTTTTCTGTTGTAGTATTTGTAGGCTCTACTAGTGGAATTCCTGCTAGGGTATCATACCATTCTGTAACCCAATAGTGGTTGGATCCAAAGTTGTAGAAGTCCATTCCAGTTCCAACATTTCCTGAATTTGGTATATATGATTCTACAGTTATGGCTATAGTTTTACCTTCTCCACTTAGGTTCTTTGGTGTGATTTTTATTCTTTCCTGATCGTTCTTAGTATAAACCTCAGTATCATATTCAATTGGATTTCCAGTTGTCTTTAGATTGTCAAAGGTTGATGATGAATCAACAAGGTTCATAGAAACTATTTTTGTGTTGGAAGTGTTTATTGGTCTATTTTCTTTTTGGGCATGAAGTTCAAAATATGTGTTTGATAGCTTTTCTGGTTGCCTGTTTAAAATATAGACTTGTCTAAACTTATTCTCTTTCTTATTAACTTCTGTAATCTTAGTTTCAATCTTACCTGTACTACCATTACTTGTGGAGCTATCAGTGTGTCTTTGGTCACTTGTCTTAGTAGTGTCTACCTTTTGCCACTTAGCTCCTTGGTCAGGAACTGTTGATCCAGGGTTGTTGTCCCTGATATAAATCTTGCCGTCCTTAGTTACTGTTACTGTCCAGTCTGTGTTGGCCTTTTCGTAACCTTGTGGAGCTCCTGATTCTGTAAGATGATAGATACCTGGTGTTAGGTTGTCAAAGTTAACTATACCGTCTGTTCCAGATCTCTTCCAAACTTGATCTCCTAGGTCATCATCAGATTTCTTTGGACCTTGGAGGCTAAATGTTGCTCCTGTTAATGCGTCAGTTTCGTCATTCCCTATTTTCTTGAAGGAGAACTTTTGAACAACTCTTTCGTTAGTTACGTCAAGTGAGTCTTCTGCTACATAGGCTCCCTTGATGTTGCCTGCTTCGCCACCTGTTGTAACTGGGTCTCCTTCAACAATTTGGTTTGCCCTATCGTAGTAGTCTGACTTCCAGAATAGACCCTTGTTTGTTTGTAGGTCCATTCCAGTACCTACTCCACCTTCTTCGGCTTTGTAAGGTACTTTTACATCTATAACAATAGGTTTTGTTATTTGTCTATTGTTAAAGTTAAGATATAGTCTTGGTTGACCTGAGATGTTTTCTTTTGTGCTTTTTATTTCTTTTGTGATATCTGTTATCTTGTAGTTTTCAAGTCTGATGTCTTCTACGTTTCCGTCAACAGCCTTGTCAAGTTCAAATATCTTGTAAACTCCATTGCCTGCATACCAATCCATGTTAGTAAATTGTGGTCTTTCCCTGTGGATTGATGCGTTGTTAAGTGTAATAGTATCAGCTTCTGGGTTTATTACATATCTTTGGATAACATAATTTTGGCCATCGTTTTTAGCAACAATTCTTGTTCCAAGTTTGTATGGGAATGGATAATTGTTGTAGTAACCTGTCTGTCTGTTATCTCCCAATACCCAGCCTTCAAGAGGTCTCTTTGCAACATTAACCCATTTTGTTCCTGCTTCTCCAAGGATTGATTTGTTGACATCTGGGTTTGTGCCATCTTCTGGTCCTTTTATATAGTTGTAGATCTTGGCCTTGCCATTATCATCTACTTCTATTACCCATTTCTTGTCAAGGTTTTTGTAGCCTGCTGGGGGCTTGGTTTCTTCTAGGATATAAGTTCCCTTTGGTAAAGGTCCGTTAAAGGATACAGTACCATTTTTATCTGAAGTACCTGTTGCAACTTGAGTGCCGTCCCCTGCCTTAGTGATCTTAAATTCTGCGCCGGCTAGAGGTTGGTTATCATTGTCTTTCTTGTAAACCTTAAACTCTGTTGCTACTGGTTTGTTGGCTACTGGTAGGAGGATAGTGTCTTTACCGTAGAAGGTTTCTCCTGTTGAGCCAAGTCCTATTTCTACTATACTTACATATCCATCATTACCTACGTTAACCCTCCAAGTCTTGTCTGTCTTGATAAATTTATCTGGTGCAGACTCTTCTTTAAGAGTATAGATGCCTGGTTTAAGTTTAGAAAATTCTACTATACCATCTTGGCCTGATGACCTGTAGATAGTATTACCAGCTTCGTCTGTCAAGCTAAAGGATGCGCCTTGTAGAGTTTGTGTTCTATCGGCATCGTTAAGCTTTTTAATCTTGAAAGAACCTGGTGTGTACTGTTTGTTAATTAAAGCTACCTTTTGGCTGAAGAATTTTGGAATTTCTCCACCAGCTTGGTCTCCTGTGGCCTTGTTGTAGTTGGCCCTTGTGATGAAGGATGACTTAAAGTCGTTATTTGTCATACAGAAGACTCTCCAAAGGTTGTTGAACTTATAAAGATCATCAATCTTGAAAGTTTGCTCTATGATGTAGCCATCTTTACTAAAGCTGTTAATGGATGGCATACCAATCCTTAGTGGACTGTTCTTAGTAATAACACCAAATTCTTGGATTTGACTTGGGTCGTAGTTAAGTGTAACTCCACCTTGTCTGTCGTTTCTAACAGCATTATCTGGATTAATATTTCTTGAATATATTAAGTTGTATTTAGCAGGGTCATCTCCCGGTCTTACACCATAGGATAATGGCATATTGTAGTTAACTTTTTTGTCAAAGTTACCTGCATGAATTGTTCCCATGTTTGGTGAAGTACGATAAACATTAACATTTGTTAGGGAGAAAGCTGGCTTATTACCATTTCCTTCCCAAGTAAAGAAGTTCTTAGTGGCTCCTTGGTAGTTAGTTGATAACCAGTTGAATTCAAGTTCTTTTGGACCTGATTCTCTTATATGGTCTGGATTGTAGTAAGCAAGTACTGCAACATACCAATCACCCTTAGCGTCTTGGTAAACATCCCTAAAGTAGTAGGATTGAGGTACTTCTCTATTTTTATTGTCATAATCGTATGAACCGTAGTCTGCTGGCACATTTGTTGTAATTGTTTGTTGGCCTGTTACTCCAGTTTTTTGGTCTGGTGCAACTGTTACTGTAAATGGAAATGTTCCATCGTTTTGTGCAAAGTATTTAGATGGGATGATACCCTTTAGTTCTATCTTTGCTTGGCCCTTACCACCAGCTGACTTTTCATTGTATACATAAGTCAACTTGTTAGTTGTGTAGTCAAAGTATGGGTCGGCAACTTCTACTCCACCTACCTTTATCTTTGGAAATTCTCCAAAGTATTGGGTAAAGTCTAGGTTTCTATCAAATTGGATAGAAAATCTTTGACCTGGTGCTGTATTTGATAGGTCTATTGTCGCATTGTACTTCAAGGACTCTAGTCTATAAGCTTCCCAAACTTGTGGTCTAAAACCAATGTCTCCTGAGTCACCTTCGTTGATAACTAGGGATTGGGTTACATTTGTTACCTTTGCAGAAATTTTATCTTGGTCTTGTTCAACGTCTTCGATGTAGTAGTCTTCGCCGTTGATTGGTGTACCTGGTTTGTCTTTAAATCTTGGCTTGTAGGTAACTTGATTTGACTCATCTACTGTTACGTCAAAGATAACGTCAGATTTAATATAGCCTTCTGGGGCCCTAGTTTCTTCTATTGTATACTTACCTTCTGGTAGGTTACCGAAGGATGCAAGTCCACCATTTTTACCTTCTGCGTCAGGAGCTTGAGATTCTACTGTGGAAATAAGTTTGCCATTTGCATCTCTTATTTCAAAAGTTGCTCCAGCAACTGGTTTTTTGTTCTTGTCCCATTTTGTAACTTCTACTGGACGAGTTTCAAACTTCTCGTTAGTAACAGTTAAGGTTGTTTCCTTTTTAGCATCTTCTGCTGTTGTAGGTCTTATAGTTTGGTTTTCTAGTCTTGCGTTGTTTCCAACTGTAGTGTTGTTTGAATCATCCATTAACCAGTCGTAGGTTACGCTTGTACCCGCTGGTGATTTTGCTACTACTAGGAAACCCCAGTCTCTTTCAAATCTTTCTTGTGGGAATTTAATCCTATAACCTAATTTTTGTGTATAAGGATCTTTAGGATATAGGGTAGCTCTGATTGGATTTCTATCTGGTGCATTTAGGACGTTGGTATTTCCAATATGATTTAAAACATCTTGGTCCACACCTTGTTGGATCATTTCTTTTTTAAGATAATCTCTGTAGTATGGATTTACGTCATAGACTTGGACGTCTTTAATATTATTAAATCTTTCGCCGCTTGATAGTATCAAGTTAAGTCTAGTGTCCTTGTCTGTTGATCCACCAGTTTTTGCTTCATTTGCCTTTAGGTAGATGTAGGTTGTCACAGATCCATCAGCATTTACTCTTGCATATTGCATAGCGTTCATAAAGTCTGGATAGCCCTTGTGAGCAACTGTCGCTGTTGGGTTGCCACCTACTTCTAATTTGGCAGAAGATCCTGAAGCAGAAATTCTTCCGTTTTCATCTACGTTTATATAAGTTGTTTCTTGATTTAACTTATAGCCATTAGGTGCCTTTGTTTCTAATAATTGGTAGGAACCTGGGGCTATATTTTGGAAGTGAATTTTACCTTCTGAGTCTGTTGCTACTTCAGCTTCGCCTTGACCTAGGAGTTTGAAAGTTGCTCCTGGAAGCGGCTTGTTTTCTTCGCCTTTTTTTATCAAAGTGAAGTTTCCAAGTTGTGGTGCTACTTCTACTGTTCCCCTGTTGGCAATAGCAAAAGTGTTAACATTATTTGGGTCTTTCCAATTAGTTGTTTCATAATAGGATACTGCTTTTCCATTATGAGTTTTATTTGTTGGAAATTCTTGCTTAATTTTAAGGTCGTTTTTGCTAGCAGTTCCGTCGTTAGCAATATTCCATACCTTAACATCTTCTATCTTTATTGTTCTAATGGCTGGGTCTGGATTAGCTTGTGACTCTTCAGCTGTAGCTTCGCCTAAAACAGTTTCTTCATTATTAGGGTCTACTGCCTTAACTGTCATGTCTGGCATTGTTAGACCTTGGTCAAGATTCCAACTTTGGTTTACGTATATATCTTGGTATTTAGAAATTTCAACTCCAGCAAGACTTTGTGGTTTCTTGTTGTCCGCAATTGTAGAATTGTATTCATAGACTGCAATATTTCCAACTGCTTGGTCGGTATTTGGATTAGTACCTTTTTCTGGAATAGAATCTAGATTTGATGTAGTACCAATTTGAACCATTTGTCCTTGTTCATTTAGGCCGTAAACAGCGACTTGTCCACTTTGGAAAGTTTGGTTGTCACTTAGGCTTCTTGTTTCCCAAGGTAATTTTGTATCAGCTGGTTTTTCTTTCGTACCTTCGTCATCACCAGTTGAAACTGCATCTGTTACAGTCCATTTGGCATTATTTTCTGATGCAAATTCACCAAAAACTGTAGTTCTGTTGTTCATACCTACACGAGATGGTGTTGCGTCTTGAACTTTTTCTATTGGCCAGCCTTCGTCTATTTGAATTCTTCTTGCTCCAACTTTGCCCTTTTCAGTCAGTACAATAGAAATATCCATCATGTACTTTTCTTGGGTGTTAGTTGTTGGTGTGAAGAGGTTGTAAGTTACTTCTCTAACGCCAGCGCCTGGTGCGTGGTGTTTGGAGTCTACTATACCAAAGGATCCATCGAGTTGGTCGGATAAACCTAAAGAATTACTCTTGTCTTGTATTTCTCCAAGACCAGATCCCTTTACAGTTGTAAAGTTGGCCCTGTAGCCAAGTTTAACTAGGTCGGTATCTGAAGATACATTGATTGTCCAGTTATATCCAACTAGTTTTCCATCTTTTACAACTGGGTTTGCTACAGCATCTGTAGAAATCTTGTAGTTAGAGTCATCTGGAGTAATAATCTCTGTAACGTCGTTCCTACCAGGTTCAATAATTGAACCAGCGAAAATTCCATTTCTAGATACTCTTTGTGGCACTAAATCTTTTGGAGCTTTAACGCCAAGTCCAGAAACCTTGTTGGTTACTATGAATTCTCCACTGTCTTCATCCAAATCAATATTTTCTACATTATAATCTACAGGGATATTTAATGGCACTTGGATATTTTCAGTTATATCATTTAAGATTTCATATTTAATTGTGTTAGTACCCTTGTCATAAGTTGGGCTAGCAATTTCTTCATCATTAAATTTAATCGATTCTAATTCGCTTGGATTATTTACAATTAGTTCGTCATCAAGATGAATGTTAAAATATTGTCCCTTTTTGATTGGTCCAACTGCAGTAGATGTATCAAACCTAGTTATAATATGAAACTTTTTGTTTTCAAGGTTACTCTTCTCTTTATCAGTAAGTTTTATCAAAATATTAGGTCTGAAGTTTTCTTCCCTATCTCTTTCAATAAGTTCTTGAAAGGCTTCTTCATTGTCTGCCATTAGTTTGGCTTGGTCTTCTCTTGACAAGTCGTACTTTTCTTCGAAGCTGTCAAGTAGGGCTTGAATTTCTTCTAGACCATTATCTTTGTCTTTAAGAGCTTTTTTAAGTTCCTTGTCTGCTCTTTGTAGGTCTGTAAGTCCAAGACCTTCTTTGATCTTTTCTAGTAGACCCTTTTCTTCTTCTGTTACTTCTTCTTCTAATTTTTTATCTTCTAATTTATTTGATTTTTCCTGGTTAAGACTTTTTTCTGATTCTTGTTTCTTTTGGTCTCTTAGACCCTTTTCTTTTAACTTTTCTTCTAAGAGCTTTTCTAGTTCGATTCTCTTTTGGCGAGCGTCCCTATATTCAGCTTCGGCTGCTGCGGCTTCTGCTTCATTTGCTCTTGCTGCTGCGGCTTGTCTTTCTGCTTCAATCCTAAGAAGCTCTTGTCTTTGTTTTTCAAGGTCTGCATTTTCTTTTGCAGCTTGTTCTTCTTTAGCCTTTGCTTCTTCTGCAGCTTTAGCTTCTGCTTCTGCCTTAGCTTTTTCTTCAGCCTTGACTTGGTCCGGTTCATTCTTCTTTGTGTTTTCAAAGAATTCATAATCATCCTTTGTTTTCTTTCCCGGTATCAAGGCAGGAGCCTTACCTGTTTCCTTAGGTTTATTAGAAGAATCTTTATGTACTTCTTCTTTTTTCCTAGTATCGGTCTTCTCGGTCTTCTCGGCAGGCTTATTAAAGAGTTCATTGGAAATCTTTTCCTCAACATTGTTTGTCGAGTCTACAGGGTTGGCTTCTTCAAAAAGAGCACCACCTTCAGCAGCCAATGCTGTGACTGGACTGAATACCTCCAATATCATTAATAATGCCAAGAATAGGCAAGTAAATCTTTTAAAAATATTATCCATTTTCTTTCTCCTATCTTTAATCAGTAATAAGTCTTTACTAGGAAATATGTAACTCTCTAGTAATATTATATATATAATAATACACTAATAAAAATTTATCAATACCTATTTAATGGATTACCCCCCCCAATAGGCTTGATTCGGTCTTTCCTTAAAAACTATAGAATTCCTTAGTCTTTTAATCATAGTATATTATCAATTTAACTGGTGTAACTCTTTTGTAATTTCCCCTAAATATAGCGATTTCCTCTACTTACTTATTTTTAAATATTTATATATGTATTATATAGGTATATTTTTTGTATTTATTTTATACAATTTTAACCAAGAAGAAAATTTTTTTATTTTTTTAATATTTTGACTTTACAGCCCACAAATTTCCGAGTTTTTTAGTGTGTATTTTTAGTTTTTTACTAATGCTTTCTATTTATGAGGATCTATTTTCTATTTTTTATACAATAGTTTTGTATAGGAATTTTATTATCTATTAATTTTATTTTTATATTATCTCTCCAATAAATTTTTTAATTATTAAGCTTGTAATATTTCCATAATCTTCTAAGTCTCCTTGTAATATTTTAGTTTTTTATTTTCAGCTTGTATAGTTGTTTCTAATTTTCAGCCTATATAATAGTTGAAATTTTATTTTTAGAGCTTGTGGTTTTCTTGTGAGTCTGCAATTTCTCCTCACTTTGCAAGCAAGTGGAACTTCATATTTTATAACAAGGTCATAAGTTTTTATCACTTTCTACTTCATCAGGACTTCATATTTTATTACAAGGTCATAAGTTTTTATCACTCTCTATTTCATAGGACTTAAGATTTTTTTATAAAGTCTTCTTTGCTTGTGGCTTTTGATTTTATTATCACTTCACATTTACTTACAGCTTAATAATTTATTATCAGGTCCTATTCTCTAAAGCCTTTACAATTTTTTCCTAAGTCATAAATTTTTATGACTTCATAAGATGTCACGACTTCACAAGAAATTTGCTCCCTAAGCTTTTAGGTCAAGACAAGACTCCTAGTCCAAGTCCAAGTTTCTTTCACCCCTTCTCTTTGGCTAGTCTTGCAAATGACCTAAAAGCCATAAAAAAACTGACCTCCTTTAGTTGGTTTTTAGTCCAACTTTTAGAGGTCAGTTCATTTCTATAATATTTTCTTCTATTATACAGTCTATTTATTTGTTCTTTATATCTTACTAAAAATTTGTAGTTTATTCGTACCTCAAGGCTTCTATTGGGTCTAGCTTGGCTGCCTTGTTGGCTGGGTAGTAGCCAAAGAAGACTCCTATTAGCATGGAGAATCCAACTGCCACCACAATTGATCCAATGGATGGAAGTGTTTGGAATTCCAAAAGTTTGGACCCAATTAGTCCTATTATGGTTCCCAGGATTATGCCGAAGAATCCTCCAATAATACAAATTATTACGGACTCAATGATAAATTGCTTTCTTATGTCGGACATGGCTCCTATGGCAACTTGGATAGACCCCATGGCGGAGTTCATTTGTGATATTTCGCTCTCGGCTGAGTAGTGGGAAACTTCTGCTCGTGGGTTGTCCTTGTAGAATTTGGCATTTAAGTCATCAACTAGAGCCTTGGCATCTTCTTCTATAGTGTCGGGGTTTTTTAAAGTCATGGCGATGTCGTAGTAGGATGTCCTTGGTTCTGTCAAAAGTTCTCTGTCCCCTGTTGTCCTTGGGATGTAAACGGATGAGCTGGCCCCATTAAGTGATTGGCCCATGACCTTCATCTCTTCGTACTCATAAACTCCAATTATTGTGGCAACTAGGAGTTTACCATTGACGTCAATTTTTACTTCTTGGCCCAAGGCTTCTGGTGCTGGGACCTTGTAGATTTCTTCAAGGACCTTGTCTGATATTACTGCAACAGACTTGCCCCTTGCCAC
>QWCK01013163.1_pt1 | contig 18426 bp, 15 predicted proteins | sample 1972571 | NCBI WGS metagenome assembly QWCK01 (sample SAMN09866710, study PRJNA288562) | Human gut metagenome isolate term2_stool, whole genome shotgun sequencing... | isolation source: gut | host: Homo sapiens | place: USA: California
GAGGAAGAACTTCGACAAAGATTGGAGGAACAGGGCTTGCGTGTGGCAATCCGAAAGAATGAAAGCGGACGTATCTATGGCATTACCTTCATAGACGACGAAGGAGGCGTTGCGCTCAACGGCTCACGATTGGGGAAGGGATATGCCGCCAATAAGTTTAACGAGTACTTCTCTAACCCTGCTCACAATCCATTCTTGGATGAATCGCTTTATGGTAATCCGTCCGTTAGCCATGAACAGATAAATAACATGCAGTTATTACAACAAGACACAGAGGAAGGCGACAACCTTGTTGATGAACTAATCGACGATATGGTGGGAGAAACTTTCTCTGCATCGGGCAATGATGATTGGAAAGAAGCGGCATGGCAGCGTAAACTCCGAAAGCAAAGTAAGGTAAATCTTAGACGAAGAAAACATTAAATAAACGAGCAATTCCAACTCCCCTCCTTTCGGAGGGGTTGGGGGGAGGCTACAAATACATTATTATGGCACAAGAAGATGATTTAAGGGCATTGGGTAAAGTTATGGACTTTATGCGGGGTATATCTGTGATATTCCTCCTGATTAACTGTTATTGGTTTTGTTACGAGGCATTCCAGCAATGGCATTTCACATTGAGCATCATCAACAAAATACTGATGAATTTTGAGCGGACTACGGGCTTGTTCTCGTCCATCCTTTGGACGAAACTCTTTTGTGTGGTTTTCCTTGCGCTCTCCTGTTTAGGTACAAAAGGCGTGAAGGAAGAGAAAATCACATGGCCAAAGATTTGGACGGTGCTTTTCGCAGGTTTTGTGCTCTTTTTTCTGAATTGGTGGCTGTTGGCATTGCCCATTGGTAAGGTGGGTACTGCTTCGCTCTATATCTTTACGCTGTCTGTGGGCTATATCTGTCTGCTGATGGCAGGTGTGTGGATGAGCCGACTGCTCAAAAACAACTTGATGGACGATGTGTTCAATACCGAGAATGAGAGCTTTATGCAGGAAACTCGGTTGATGGAGAACGAATACTCGGTAAACCTTCCTACACGATTCTACTATAAGAAGAAGTGGAACAAGGGCTGGATCAATGTACTATGTGATTAACTTTGATGACCCACGCAAATCGCACCGCTGCAATCCTATCAATCCTGCTTTTATGACGGATATATCGGATGCCTACGAGAGTGCCTATACCATTATGCTTAATCTGAACCGTTCGTGGATTCAGAAGCAAGGAGATTTTTTCGTCGAATCACCGATTATCTTGCTTGCCGCCATTATCTGGTTTCTGAAGATATATGAGAACGGCAGGTATTGCACCTTTCCACATGCCATAGAATTCCTGAACCGTCCCTACGCACAGATATTTCCGATACTTACTTCCTACGATGAGCTTGCCAACTACCTTTCTCCCTTTATGGATGCTTGGGAGGGCGGAGCGCAAGACCAGCTACAGGGACAGATTGCCAGTGCCAAGATACCGCTTTCACGTATGATTTCGCCAGCTCTCTATTGGGTAATGACAGGTGATGATTTCTCACTTGACATCAACAATCCCAATGAGCCGAAAGTCCTTGTTGTGGGTAACAATCCCGACCGTCAGAATATCTACTCGGCTGCACTTGGTTTGTATAACAGCCGTATCGTGAAGCTCATCAACAAGAAGAAGCAACTCAAATCCTCAGTGATTATCGACGAGTTGCCGACAATCTACTTCCGTGGTTTGGACAATCTGATTGCCACTGCACGAAGTAATAAAGTAGCAGTGTGTCTGGGTTTTCAGGACTTTTCGCAGCTTACCCGTGACTATGGGGATAAGGAGAGCAAAGTGATTCAGAATACGGTAGGCAATGTTTTCTCCGGGCAAGTCGTCGGAGAAACGGCCAAGACGCTTTCTGAACGATTTGGAAAGGTTCTCCAGCAACGACAGTCTATGACCATCAACCGTAACGACAAATCCACTTCCATTTCAACACAGATGGATAGTCTTATCCCTGCAAGTAAGATTTCCAACCTTACACAAGGTATGTTCGTTGGAGCAGTATCTGACAACTTCGATGAACGCATCGACCAGAAGATTTTCCATGCTGAAATAGTGGTGGATAGTGTCAAAGTCTCCGCTGAGATGAAAGCCTATCTATCAATTCCTGTGATTGTTGAGTTCACAGATGAAGAGGGGAAAGATACTCTCAAAGAAACAATAGAGGAAAATTATAAACGAGTGAAGAGAGAGGTTTTAAATCTTGTTGGCAAGGAAACGGAAAGGATAAAGTCTGATCCATCATTATCACATCTTATCAAAGATTAATTCAGGGTGAAAAAGGAAGAAATATCCTTAAAAAGAACGACAGAAGAAGGATAAATTTTATCAGATAAATTTTATCCCTCTTCTGCATATAAAAGATAATTATTTCTTGGAGATCTCAAATACAGAACCTTTCGTTATGGTGAATGGAGCATCAATAGTTACAATATTACCATATGTGAACTTCAAATATGAATTGCTTGTAACATTAAAATTTTTTGCTTTAATAATCCATCCTGCTACATTTCTATTGGATGTTACTGTTTGATCATAGAAGTAAACAATCCCTCCTTGTGCTGCTGAAACAGCTGAAAAGGCATCGCAGATACCATATCCCATTTGCTCATTCCAAGTTCCATTCGTTCTATCAGGTAAAGTAGAATATACATAATTTCCTGCCTTTTGTGCAGTTTGTTCTATTATATCTACAACATCTTTTCTTGTCAATTCTGGATTAATAGATAAAACTAATGAAGCGATGGCACTCACATGAGGAGCTGCCATAGAAGTACCACTCATCTCATCAAGACCATTGTTAGGAACTGTTGATAAAATATTACTACCTGGTGCAACAACATCAAGAGCTTTCCCATAAGATGAAAAACTAGATTTTTTATCCCTTTGGTCTACGGAACCAACAACAAGAATGTCTGGATGGAAATTTGCGGGATAATCTGGCACTGATTTATTATAATTTCCAGAAGCAAAAACAACAATCATTCCTTTCCCATTCCTACCAGAAGTCATTGCGGTCCTAATAGCATCTTCCAAGATAGCACTATGCATTTCTTTGTAAAAGGCTCCACCCTGATCTCCCCAAGAGTTGTTGATAACATCAACATTGTGAGATGTCGCATATCCAAACCCTGTTGCTAACTCGCTACTAATAGTTGGCGAAATGTACAATCCATGACTGATGGATAAAATTGTGGATTGAGGGGCAAGACCTGCTATTTGAATTCCATTATGGTTTGCACCTATAATACCTCCTACATGAGTACCGTGCCTTCCACGTACAACAGATGGAGAATGACCATTATGTATGTCATATGACAATGGACTATAATTATTCGCGAACTCTCTATGGTTTTGATCTACACCTTGGTCTAAAACCGCAACAGTAATTTGAGGTTTGCCTTTAGTTAATTTCCAAGCATTGCACGCATTGACCTTTTCTAGTCCCCATTGCCGATTAAAATCAGGCTCAGAGGTACAATTATTTGTCTTAAAATTAAACATAAAAGCAGGGTCTACATCCGCAAATTTGCCTGTTTCGTAGAATTTGTTTGAAGTTTCCAAACCATTAGAATTTATCGGCGACTTTAGAATGTACCAATTAGGCATGTAATCAACTTCCTTTATAACCTTTGCGTCAAAGTCTTTCGCAACACTTTGGAGAAGATTATAGTCTTGAGATGATTTTAACTTTATATAAAAGTACTCACTTGTTGATATATAGTCTTGTTCATCAAGTCCAAACACTGGCGCAACTTGAACATCTTTGTTTCCTTTCAATTTTTGTATCATTGAACTAAGAATTCCATTCGTAGTTACATTGCCAACTGGTCTTATTTCAACTATTTTCCAAAAACGCGACTGAGAGCCTTTTTGGCTTTGTACTGCTTGCTTTGTTGTAATTGTAGAAACAGCAGAATTTTTCAAGTCAATAGCCACTAACTTTGAACTATCGGATGATGAAATATAGTATAAATTTCGTAAAGAAGATATTTCTATTTTTTTACCATTATACCAATAATAATAATCCGTTGGGCGTCTGTGGCTTGCTCGTGTCGAAATTTGATTATCGGACTTGTTAATGATATTATTATCTATTACATCTTCCGTTTGTAAAGATTTGATAGCGTCAATCATTACAGGGATAAGTGCAGTATAGTTAATCAATTTCTTACCTTCCGCATCAGTTAAAACTACATTAGGCAAAACTTTTTCAACCTCTTGTGCGAGTAGACCTATTTCCCTTTCATCTCCTCCTTTCCTTAGTAAAGAAGCCTCTCTAGTAGGTTTATCTGAAAAAGAGTATGACACGGGACGCAATTTGAGAATGCAATTTAATCCATTTTGTAAAGAACGAATATTAGATTTCGCTCTTGCATCAGAGTAATTATAAACATCCTTAACTTGAATACTGTTGAAAGTACTTGTCTGTGTATTGTAGAATACAACTTGGTCGGCATGACTAGCCAAACGGGTACCAACAGGTGAGACGTCAATTTGGAAAAAATTGCTTGTCTTACACTTGAAGTACATTCCAAGACCTTCAATGGTTTGTTTGTAGAAACCATAGGGTGCAGTTTTTCTATCAATTTCTCAAAAAGCTCAATAGGACATTTTGTCTTTTTGATGCTAAGTAATTCCTTAATTGTATCTTCTTTTTCTCTCCCAAGTTTGAGAAGGCTTTCGTATAAAATTTTAGGTAACAAATGAAACCAAGGAAGATGAGAAAGGAACTTTCCTCTACAAATTTGTTGATGTCCTCCAAACGGCATTTGCCACGCAGGAAAAGAGATAAAAACAACCCCTCGTGGGGCAAGAAATCTTTTTAAGGAAGATATAAAAAAAGACTTATTCTCTATATGTTCTAAAACATCGTGACAAATTATTAAATCAAAAAGCCCATCCTTCCCTTTAATATCAAATATATCTGAAGCAAAAAATTCTCCTGCAGCATTGGCTTCATGAAAGAACTTTTTAGCATCACTAATTCTGCATTCTGCCAAATCAACCCCAAGAGTGTTGCATCCCTTTTTAGAAAAAGGCAAAAGATTTCCTCCGTCACCACAACCTATTTCCAAAACATTTATTCCATGAGTTATTTCCTTATATTTTTCGATATAAGGAATAAAATATTTTTGGCTTGTTGTGGAAAGTTCATGAAAATATAGCTTTCTATCAGATTGTCGGTATTGCATATATTCTTAACTGTATTAGTTCTTTTTACAAAGAAAGCAAAAAAAAACAAATAAGCAAACTAATATCATTATTTTTTTTGCAAGTACCATAAAAATACCAATAAGACGGTATGACTTGCGGAGTTTTTACAAAAAAAAACTTATCTGTATATACCTAATATTGGTGATATTATTCTATATAGTATGTATCAATGGTTTAATATTAAATCTGCCTCATCCAACATTTGGTGTGATAGAGTGTAATAACAGAAGTTCAACATCTCCTTTTTCATTAAAACTTCATGTTCTCAGATAGCGAAGAAATCGACATCATATTTTGGCAAGTAATCAAATTAAGGTTTACAAAACACCTTTCAATAATACCTTTATTTTCCCTTCTTTTCCCGTGAATTCTTTATGTTATAAACAATCTGATTATTGCTTATATCTTTGTCGTTCAACATAGTAACTCAATAACAAATAAATAACAAATAATTATGGAACCAAAAGACAATGACAACTATGTGCTGGTCTTGGAAGACCGCACTGAGGTAAAGAACGAGAAAGAAACGGGAAAACTCTCCGTAGTATCCGGTATTGACGACAAGGGTAACCTTAAAACCACCGAAGTAATCGCTGCCAATCAGGCAGCGTTCTTGAAGTTTAACAACAAGGACGGACTTCTAAAAAACTTCATGAGCAATTTTCTACGTCAGTTCAACGAGCCGTCCCGTTTCGGACTCTACAAGGTAGTAGCTAACAACGTAGAACAAGGTGTGGCATCGCTCCACACCATGCTTCAGATCCACGCATACGCCCGGACGCACCCCTACCTCAAAGCCATGATGCCTGTAAGTTCCGGCAGAACCGACGGGAGTGATGTAGTTGTAGCCGAAACCGCCGTCTAAATACAGGTTGAACAGTCCTTTATGCAGATAGTAGTAGCGTACGAAAGGTGACAGTTTCAGGGCATGGGTTTTCTCTCGTCCGTTCTCGCCACGTTCCGAGCCGAAGGCATAACCCAACATGATGCCCGTAGCCCATGTCTCGTTGAACCGCCAGCCTACCTCGGGATACAACTGTAGCGTAGTGGCTTTGGTCTTGGTGTTGTTCTAATAAGTGACGGCGCCGCCTGCAAACAGTCCTCCCTCGTGGTCGTCCTTGTGAAAAGGCGAAACGGTCTGTTCCTGTGCCCACCCGAAAAAGGGAATGAACGATAAGATAAAGGTGAATATCGTTTTATTCATTGTTGAAAATAACGAGATTTATTGGAAAAGTGAACAGTATTCATTACGTGAGATAAAAAAACGCATTATATCATTAAGACAAGTGCGTTTCTTATAATGATAAAAGGCTTACGCCTCCTTATACCATTTCCACGACTCATAGGCAAGCGTTATGCTCAGCACAACTAGCATGGGGTGGATAAAGAGCTGTGGAAACTCGAAAGTGAATATAAGCTCCGTGCAATGTGCTGTGCAAAACAGTGCAATGAGTGCGGCAAGGCAGAAATGCACTAACTTATACCGACTTTTACAGGCATAGAGCGAAAGCAGCAGTCCCGTCATCGGCAATGTGACAGAAACGACCGCCATCAACACAAGCATCGACATAGGAGCCACACCGTCATTGGAGATTGCTATGTTTGCATTCCAGAAAAGGGGTATCATATCCATTAATGAATGTGCAGACATACCTGCAATTATCGACACCCAGAGAATAGAGATTTTGAAATTTTCTTTCATCGTTGAAGTTTTTTTATCAAGACCGGCTATCAAGCCGTCTTTTGGGTTTATGATTAGGTTTGCTATATGCGTGGAGTTCAATCATTCGTCTTAGCTCTCCTGTGCTGTTTGCTCTTTATCCAAAGATAAAAGCCGAGAACAATGAAGACCGCGAGGATTGCAATCATCTGCAACCTGTACTTCTCGGGCTCAACCCAGAATTCCTTAAAGAAATTGATGCGACCGAGAATTTCCACGGGCGTCCAGAATACGATGACCGTGGCTATCGCCATACGTATGTTTGCTCCCCACGAGGCGATGCGCAGTTGTTTAAGGAACATGAACACTGATGCCACGAGGCAGCCCAGGCCCACGAAAAACGTCACGGGATGGTGGTCGCCGACGAAGCGTTTGTCGTAACAGAACATCAGCAGCAGGTACAGTCCCCACAGCATCATGTTGAGTTCCATGAACGTCACGATGCTCGTGTGGCGTGTCATGGGCTGGGCAGCGATGACCTTGCGGCGGCTGCGGAACACCATTTTCTGTATCCACGTGATGAAGTCGCAGCCGTTCTTGGTGCTGAAGATGTACATCGTCATCACCATCATCCACAGTCCGAATGAGGCCGGCATGATGAGATATTCGGGCTTGGTCACCACCACGCCGTTCTCCATTTCAGGCTGCACGCCGTAGCGGCGGGCATAGTAGAGGAAGAGAAATTCCACCCATCCCGTCCAGAAGAGCAGTCCGCCGAAGAGTCCCCACAGCGTCTGGCGGGTGTCGCCTTTCACGAACACGCCGACGATAACGAGGACAAGCCCCACGAAACCCATCGCAAACCCTGCTACATGCATGGCGCCCTCGTCCATAAACTTCTCCATTAGTATCATCAGCGCATGTCCCAACGGCATGGCAAAGAGTACCAGTAAGAACGATACGATAGTGCGCCAAGGATATATTTTACGTTTTGTCTCCATTGATGATATGTTGTTATTATTATTTCAGTTCATCGATGTAATAGCTCATCTGCCCGCCGCCCTCGTCATCGATGGACGACTGCTGGTTGAACCAGCTCACCACCTGTAGTTTGAAGCACCGCACACCGTCGGCACAGCGTATAACGTAGACGTGATAGGACGGCGTGTAAGTCATGGGAGGTCCCTCTATTTTGATGCACTGCTCCAAGAGCGGATTGCCACTGGTGAGCCGTCGTGCCGGTCCGCGGTTGGGGTCAAACCATGGGTGTCCGTCGTTGTCGGGTGTGCCGTCGGGCTTGAGGTAGTGAGTGTTCACGTAGTTGTACCACTCGCGCTGCGAGTAGGTGACATAGACGGAGGTTGTGTCGTCCTTGCCCGGACCCGACGTGCCGCCATTGGTGCGGATATGCGCTCCGCAGAAGGCGATGTCCCAGTCCAGACGTTTCAACTGGTCTCCTTCTGTGATATCCTGATTGGGAGCGGAAAGATTGAACGCCTTGCCCGTTCGCAGGTTGAAGTAGAGCCAGTCGTCGGTAACTCCCGTATAGGCACCTGTGGCGCGAGGCATCACCTTTCCTTCGAACTCGTCGGCATCGTAATGCACACAGCTTCCGAGTAATATTGCAGAGGCTGCTGCCATGAGTATGCCGATGGTCTTATCTGTAAGATTATTCTTCATCATTACTTCTTGTCGATTTTTACTTCAAATTGCACGTAGAGCCTTGCACCCGCCTCCGCCGGTACGCTAAACGTGGTCAGTCCTGAGCCTAAAGTCTTGGGCTTGTAGTTCAGCAGGTTGTTTACACCCACCGAAAGCCGGTACTTGTCACTGAAAGTCTGTGCTACGTTGAGGTTGCACAGCGCATAGGCCGGTAGCGTGCAGCGGAAATAGGCATCGCGCCCGCGTCCCTCGGAAGGGAGGAAGAGACGATCCTGCACATCGTAGCGTTTCTCACCCATGATTTGGGCAGAGAGCGTCACGCCGAGGTTGTAGCCGCGGCGGCTATATTTATACGTCGCATTGGCTGTCGCCGCATGGGGTGAGGTGGTGGAGAACCGCCGCCCCTTCTCCGCAGTGATATACACATAGGAGTAGTTGGCATCGAGTGTGAGCCACGTCCACGGTTTCCATCGTGCCAGCACGTCAAGGCCAGCCACGGTCTGCCGTGCGAGGTTGGTGTAGAGGAAGTTGTACTGCATATCGTAAATCTTCCACACGCCCTCTATTTTGTCGCGGTAGAGGTTGGCGTAGCCGTTTGCGTTGACGAAGAGCTTAGGCGAAGCATACTCCACGCCCAAGGAGAGGTAATGGTTTTTTTCGGGCTGTAAATTTTCGTTTCCCCTGATGACGAACATGCCGAGGTGGTCCCAGTTGAAGAACAGTTCCTTGATGCTGGGTGAGCGCGAGCCCTTGGAATAGACCGCACGCAAGGCCCAGTGAGTATCTGGTTGCCATTTCACTGCCACCTTGGGCAGCCATATCAGTCCGAACACGCGTGAGTAGTTGGTGCGCAGTCCTGCCGACACCGTCCACTGCTGCGTGGGCGACCAGTCGTCCTGCACAAACCATTCCATCTCACTCAGGGTGCGTGTGGTCACCTTGTGATTCACGAAACGGTCAGAGGTGAGCACGTCGTCAAACAGTTCGATGCCGGCGTTCAGCTCGTGACCGTCGAAATAGCGACTTTGCAGCGTGAGTCTCGGCTGAAGGATTCGCGACTTATAGACCGGCTTGCGCTCGTCTCGCCGCTCGTGTCGCTTGAAGCTGGCGTAGCGGTCGGTGTGAAGCATGAGTTTCGCCGTGAGATAGTCCTTCCATCGATACGATGCCTTCAGACCGTAAGTCCAGTCGCGCGCTTGGGTGAACACGAGGTCCTGCACCAGGTCGTAACTATTCATGAAGAAGCACGACCCATAGAGCTGCACCGACAGTTCTGCCATGGGTTCTACCCACAGTTTCTGCGAAGCCACTATATGTTCCCTGCCCTCGATGCCCATCGGCGGGCGAGGGAAGGTGCTTTGCAACACAGTGTCTTTGTGCAGCCATGGATTAGCTTCGCGCGAGTACACCTTGCGATCGCCCACTTTCTGATAAAGATAGAAGGCATCTGTGGAACTATACCACACATCGGTCTGCGACGTGAACCAGCCCTGGTGTGCACCCGCTGAGAGCCACGCCGAGAGGTTGGGACGGTCGGCATTCTTCTCGAACATATAGATAAAATCCTTCTTCTTGGGATTCCTGTAGTTGCGTTCGTTCATCTGTCCCCAGCGCACGCCCACATCTATGTCAAGAGGCTTGTGCGTCTTCTTTCCGATGACATTGATCACTGCTCCGGATGCACGGCTGCCATAAAGCGTGCTGCTGGCTCCCTTGACGACTTCCACGCGGTCTATGCCGTGAATATTGAACCTTTCGTAGTCCAAATTACCAGCCATATCGCCCGTCATGCGCTCACCATCTTGCAGCATCACCACATGGCGTGCATCCATGCCGTCCATACTCATCTCGCTGCCGAAAGCCACCTTCTGCACATTGAGTCCGGGCGTGAGGTGCTGCAAAGCCGATTGAAAATCTCCGAAGCCAGCATCTCTCATAACCTTGCCACTGAGTAACTGCGTGGTCACGGGAGACGAATTCACAGGGCGTGGCGTACGTGATCCCGTTACTATCACCTCGCCGAGACTCCTCACGCTGTCTGCACTGTTTATATGCGGCTGCTGTGCCACTACCCCAACAGGGAGGAGACACAGCAGCAACGGGATGGATAATTTCCCGTTCATTTCACTCCACTTGTTATTTCGTACAGGTATCTTCATTACATTAGAGAATGCCATGCTCTTTCTTATACTTCGCAAGATCCTCTTCGTACTGCTTGAAGTCCTGTTCATAAGTAAGTTTTTTAGAGTAATCAATCTTTTGTCGGTAGACAAAACTCTGCATCAGCATCACGTTGAAATTGGTTGAGAATTCTATCTCTTTGGTGTCTACGTTGAGATAGCCCACTACGGTGCCCAATCCACCTTCTCCATCGGTGTAGATACCCTTCTCGTCTTTCTCGTTAGGTATGTATCCCACGTCGCCTTTCTCGCCTACGAACTTTATCCATCCGTCGCCCTTGTACTCGTCGCGTTCCCACTTGTTAAGCGGAATGAACTTGCAGTGGATGTTGAAATCTACCGTGAGTGGCATACTTCCTACCGTGAATTTGATGAGTTTGATGTTGAGCGGACGGTCGGCTTTACCTGCAGCGGTGTTCCACGAGAAATAATATTTAAGCGGACACCCCTCGGGCAACCGCGTCTTGTCCTCAGGGCCCATCATCGCGCGTGCACGAAGCACTATAAATTCTTCCTTGGTCAGCAATTCCTTGGCTTTAGCGAGTATCACCTCGTCCTGAATGGGAGTGGAGTTAATCTTCTCGTCGCTATTGCACGACGAGAAGACCAAACAGGCGGTGAGTGCCAAACCAAGTAAAAGCGAAAACTTTTCCTTAGTCATGTCTCCTTACTTATTACCATTAAACTCGAAGATGGCCTTATACGGCTTGCCAAGTACACCACCAACTACATCGCACTCCAACCTGAGATTGAGGACTCCGTCCCTTGCGTATGATGTGCCAACGGGAACTGTTACCGTGAAATCACTGTTCACCCAATCCTGTTTCCAAACGGACACTCTGATATGCCCTTTGCCAGTCGCGCTGATGATGTTGCCATTGGCATCGGTGTTGAGCGTAACCCGTTCGTCCGAGAAGTCAATCTCGTGTTTTGCAGGTCCAGCTTGGAATTCCAAAATACCGCGAAGTGCGTACATACCGCCTCCCCTGTCAACCAGTTCGAAATTCACATAGTCTTGGAAACGGTAGGCCACATCCTTCTTTTTGTTCATATAGGCATGAATGATTTTGCCCGTGTAAACTCCTGCCACTTTCTCGCTTCCTTGTGCGAAAAGAACGTTGTTAAACCCATTCACCTGCGCATTGGCAGTGAATAAACTTGTTGCGATAAACGCAAGCATCAAAAATAACTTTCTCATGTTTTAAAAAATCAAAAAGTTGTGAATGAATAAAATGAAAGAACATAAGTGGTGAAATCACTTAATAATCCTTAGACCAGTCATAGGCTTTCATTTTTCTTGCCATTTTGTCGAGAACGGAGTTCATACAAGAAAACGACGTGCCACTACGCAAAGTTCCCTTGTTTTTCATAACATATTCCTTTGCATTAGTCGCATCAAACAATTCCTTGGAAATAGTAAATATAGCCTCTTTTTTCTCAGTTGTGCCATTAGGCATTGTAACTGTATGCTCTTCAAGCTTGTTCGTCGGATAAGTTATTTTACACTTAGGTAAATCGTATAGGTCCATGTTTGGCACAAAGGCGAAGTTCGCAAAATTCAGCTCTTTCAAGTTCGGCAGTGCAATGAAACTCAGTGTACTGGTGTGCTTCGCTTCTTTTGGTAGCGTTATCTTCTCCAAATTCGCACAGTTCACGATTTCCATATAGCTCATCCCTTCAGAGGCTATTTCCGTCTGATAACCTCGCTGTCCCCATGCCTTTACCATGCTAAAATCCAGTTCCTTGAGAGATGGGTTATCGTTGATGCTCACTTTCATGAGATCCGTGCAAGCACTGATGTCTATACCATTTGGCGTACTGACATTGGTCAATATCAAGCCCTGCACCGTCTTAGGAATCTTGAGATATGGTATCGACGTTGTAAATTCTTTCTCGCTTTCCGTGTAGGTAACAACTGTAGTACCTCTCCAGCCCTTGTTGTGTATGATATATTGCAATCCCTCGAAATTATTAATATCTGCCTCCATAAATGCCGTTGGCATGACAGCCTCCTCTGGATTAACAATTCGTTTGGCAATATCTACCTTGTCGCCAGTAAAAATACTGGGGAAAACCTCTTTCATACCCTTGCGCAGCACTTCGTCCGGCACCTCGCGCAGTGTGTTGTACTTCTGCAAAGTTCCTTTTTCATCGCTCATCTGCATATCAACGTCTTTTGCAGTCGTGAAGAAATTCACGATTTCGTCCTCGTTGTATTTTGCACTGTTGGGCAGGTAAAGTTTGAGTTCCAACTTGCCGTCTTTGTCAAAGGCAAAGCCCCTCTTTTTCAGAATGTCCATCAACTCTGTGTTTTTAAGGGACTTTGTACTGTAATTAATTGCCTCGTCCTTGTTGCATGAGGCAAGCCCCATTACAAGAAATGCCATTACTGGCAGTGCGATTTTTCTTATGGTTCTCATTTTTTTATATTAATTAAACTGTTTTGGTGCAAAGATAGGTTATTTATAATGATGCCACAATACCCAAAATCTATGATTTTAGCGGACAACTCCCTATCCTCATTTATGAGGATATAACTATTTGTGGTGATTTCCCTCTGATTTACGCTTACTTATGCTAAAACGGTATCTCAAAGAGAGAAGGACATAGCTTCTGATTTGTGGACGATAGCTCTCGTGATAACCGTATTCCGTAACAGAGCGCATAAGGGGGGTGCGCCTGTTCAGAATGTCGTTCCACTTGAACGAGAGGGTTGCCTGTTTCTTTTTGAGGAAACGCCACGATGCTCCGATGTTCAGCAGCCACTGGTCGTCATCAGTCACCGCATAGGTTCCGCGATGCAGGCGACCGTTTGCGTCGCCCCAAATCTGCACATCATGGGGAATGTCGATTGTGCCACTGACACCAAAATCGTAATCAAAAGTGTTGACACGAATGTCTGTCAGAAGGTTATGTGAACGACTCGTCTGCAAACTGCCATGCAGGTCTATACTTCCCCATTTAGGCTGATAACTGCCTCTAATGGAGATAGAGTTTCCGTATATGTGCGTCTTACATTTCGAGGAGTTGCCTTGCGTTTGTTCGTTCAGGAAATAGACGTGGTTCTGAAAAGAACCTCCTGTACTGCCCGACAGCACGAGACGCTTTATCTGCTTTTGCCATTGCAGCATTCCGGAAACGGAATAGTTTCCTCCAACGTTTACCGTCCTGTAGGTCCGTGCGCCCGTATTTTCTTCATACGACACCTCGTTCGCAAGATCATTGAATGTGTTCCTCCAGTTGCCCGTCAGGGTCAATCCGGATTTTTGATGATCCAAACTAAAAGACAGCTGCTGACGAAATGATGGATTAAGGTTAGGATTTCCCAGTCCATGGTAAAGCGGATTACGCTTGTCGTCAATCGTCAATAGTTCCTGAATGGAGGGCAGCTGACTGCTGCCGCTGTAACGCAGTTCCATATCCAGGCTTCGTCCGTTCCATTTCACATTGAACATAGGCTTGTATTCAACGGCTCTGACGGTGGAGTCCACGGCTTGCAGTGTGTGCCGGCGGCTGATGTGGCGCTGCTGCCACTCCACATTAATGCCTCCGTTGATTTTCCATCGACTGCCCTTATAGTCCATTTGCAGCCTGATCTGCTGTCCCAATGTAGATAGTGCGCTTTCATAGCTAAGGCTGTCGATATGTAGATGCTGCATGGCATCGTCATAAGTATCGCTTGTGTTCATGCTCTTCTCGTTTCGCAACCCATAACTGACCTGCAATCTCAGCTGTTTGCCAATGGGCTGTGTGTAGCGCAGAGACATCAGGGCTTCGTTTCGTCGTGAAGGCATCTGCTGGCAGAGGTTGCGAAGGAGAACGGAGTCATTACCTAACGCATTGAGCAGATGATGGAATCTGGTCTTTGAAAGGCTGCTGTTCTCCGTTCTGTCTGAACTGCCGCTGAGTGATGTCTCAAAAGTGATGGAGGCTCCACCCTTACCGATGCGTCGGGTGAAGTCGGAAGAAAAGTAATATTTCCTGTTGTTTCCCTTAGCACCGCTTCTCAGCATTCCCGAGGTCAACGTGTCTGCCCTCGTGCTGTTTTGCTCATAAAGAGAGGTCGTGTTGTCAGTCAGGTTGTCCGAATTCCCGAGGGTTCCGTTGAACATGACATTCAACAGTGTCTTTTCGTTGATGTTGTACTGAAAGCTTATAATTGCCGAATGGTTATGACTTTTACCAAGGAAGAATAACGTGGATTTTTGATAATTTGTTCCAGATGTAAGGTATTGCTCATAGAAGTCGTCGCTCGTGCTTTCATTATGGAAGGTGTTGAGCGAGAGGTTAGCATTAAACGTAATTTTTTTACCGAATTTCTTCACGATGTTTCCCGCCAGTATATTCTGAAAATTATCTTTTCCCACGCTCGTGTTGCTCAGGTTGTCTGAACGGATTGTCAGCGTCGCGTTTTCGCCATTCGCATTGAACAGATTACCCTGCATCTCATCCTTACGCCTGTCTTGGCTGCCATGCTCTGCCGTAAGAGAACCCGTCAGGCTGCCATTATAGGAAGATTTCGTCTTGATATCCAGCACGAAGTTGTCAGCCCCGTCGTCCACACCCGTCATTTTCTCTAGAGCACTGAGCATGTCGTATAGCTTCAGCAACTCCACGGCATCGGCAGGCAGGTTTTCCAAAGCAGCAATGATGTCGTTGCCCATGAACTTTTCTCCGTTGATATTTACCCCATTGAGAATTTTTCCCTTGAACGACAAAGTTTTGTTGTTCCTGTCATACTCCATACCCGGAATTTCCTGTATCAGGTCTTCCAGATTAGCTCCCTGTCTCACCCGCAGACAATTGGTATTGATAAAGGTCGTATCCTTCCGCATTGTAATCAGTTTGCGCTCGCCGATAACCAGAACTTCATCAAGTTCTATCGTTTTTTTGAGTAAAGAATCCGACCTGAGTGTGGGGGATATGGTATCACCCACAACAATATCCAATATGATGGAATTAGCTGTGAGATTAAACAGAAACAGAAGGACAAATGTCAAAAAAGGCCTTAGAGTCATCATTTTTGCAAAGTTATGGTTGTCAATCAGAATATGCAATACCTTAAAATGGCGATTTTGCAAAAATCATAAATACATAAATTTGTATTTTTAATTCTGCTTTTGATTATTGTTTGCTCAACCAATAATTTTCTTTTCCTGGTATTTCCTACTACTTCCCAACATTTCCTCATTTCTAAATTCATAATATTATTGCTATAATTTTGCTGTTCGATAATGAATTATTCATTCAATAATAAATGATTTATGGAATCGAACAACAATGACAATTATGTGCTGGTATTAGAAGACCGCGCGGAAGTGAAGAACGAGAATGAAGCTGGGAAACTCTCAGTGGTCTCTGGGATTGACGACAAAGGCAAGCTCCAAACAACGGAAGCCAAAAACGTGCATCAGGTAGCCTTTTTGAAGTTCAACAACAAGGATGGCTTGTTGAAGAACTTCATGACCAATTTCCTCAAACAGTTCAACGAGCCGTCCCGTTTCGGACTCTACAAAGTAGTAGCTAACAACGTAGAACAAGGTGTGGCATCGCTCCACACCATGCTTCAGAACCGTGAGAAGCCAGAGAACAAGCAGCAGTTGGCAGATAGTCAAGTGCGCTTTGACGACTTCCTACCCAAACAGAAGAATGCCACTGCGATTGACGAGTCAAAGATAGATTGGAAGCAGCTCGACAACCTCGGACTTACCCGTGAGCGATTGGAACAGAGTGGAGAGTTGGCAAAAATGCTCAACTGGCAGAAGAGTAACCTTGTTACCATTGCCATACCTATGGGTGATACCACCATCTACACCGATGCCCGTTTGGCATTTCGTACCGATGGCGAGGGTAATATCGGCTTGGCAGTTCACCCGCTTCGCAAAGAGCCACAGCTCGACTTCCCCTATATGGGACACAAGTTCTCTAATGAAGAGAAAGAACAACTCCTTGCAACGGGTAATCTTGGAAAGACCATCGAGATAACGCCCAAAAAGGGCGAACCTTTTGCCGCATACGTCTCCATTGACCCTCAGACCAACGAACTCATTGCCCTTCGTGCCGACCGTGTGGCTATTCCAAAGGAAATCAAAGGCGTTACGCTTTCCGATGCGCAGTACAAAGACCTTGTAGAGGGCAAAGCCGTGAAAGTGGAAGGAATGACCGCTAAGAGTGGTAAGTCCTTTGATGCTACCCTGCAAGTCAATGCCGAGAAGAAAGGCATCGAGTTTATCTTCAACAACAAGCAAGGCTTGAAGGAGCGACAGCAGCACAGCCAACAACAAGGCGCACCACATAAGCTCTGCGGTTTGGAACTCTCCGACAAGCAGCGTGAAGCCTTGGACAGCGGTCGCACACTTTATCTGAAGAACATGGTGGACAAGGAAGGGCAACCTTTTAATGCCTACGTCAAGATGGACAAGGAACAGAACCGCCCGCGTTTCTACAAGTGGAATCCAGACAAGAAGCAGGAGACCGGCAAGGAAAAGGTGGTAGCCGTAGCCGAAGAACACAAGACACAGGTTGCAGTGAACAACCAAGGCAAGACCAACGAAGCCACCAAGAACGTGAACGAGCCGTTAAAGTCCGGGCAGACACAGCCCACTGCCGCCCAAAAGCAGAAACAGGACGAGAAGAAACAGCAGCGCCGTGGACCCAAGATGTAACCCTTAAAACCAAACCCGACTATGATTACTTGTATTATTGCCGAGAAACCCTCGGTAGCCAGAGATATAGCCCGTATAGTAGGAGCTAATACCAGACAAGACGGATTTTTGGAAGGTAGCGGTTATGTGGTAACATGGGCGATGGGACATCTCATCACCCTTGCCATGCCCGAAGCCTACGGTTTTGCAGCCTATAAAGCCGAAGATCTGCCCATCCGTCCCAATCCTTTCCAGCTTATCGTGCGACAAGTTCGTAAGGATAAGGACTACACGTCAGACCCCGCAGCACTCAAACAGCTCAAAGCTATCCGAGGTTGTTTCGACAAGGCTGACCGCATCATCGTAGCCACCGATGCTGGGCGTGAAGGTGAACTCATCTTCCGTTGGATTTCCTCCCTCACGGATAAAGCCATCCGTGAGGGGCTTGCCCATCTCAAGGCAGGAACTGCGTATGACAATCTCTATCACTCCGCCAAGGCAAGAAGCGAAGCCGACTGGCTTGTGGGCATCAATGCCAGCCGTGCCCTGTCCATCGCACGCAAAGGCGGTTACTCTTTGGGACGAGTACAAACCCCTACACTCGCTATGGTCTGCCGTCGGTACATAGAAAATCGTGATTTTTCTTCCGTTCCATATTGGAAACTCTCCGTAGCAGTAGAGAAAGAGGGCGTATCGCTGAAAGCCGTGAGCGGAAGTGCATTTGACAATGAAGCCGATGCACAGTCCGCTCTCGCTTTGCTTCGCGAACAGAGCCGGTTTACCGTGACTTCGGTCGCAAGAAAGGTGGGACATACGTCGCCACCCCTCTTGTACGACCTTACCACTCTACAAAAGGAAGCCAACAAAAAGCACGGCTTTTCAGCAGATAAGACCCTCTCAATAGCGCAGAGCCTCTATGAGAAGAAAATCACGACCTATCCCCGCAAAAGATTTTAGAAATTTATATCTTTCAGATAATCAATGAAATGACAACAAATAAAGAAGAAAAGGGTTACGACTTGGAAACGAGCGGATTACT
>QWCK01005151.1_pt1 | contig 18385 bp, 14 predicted proteins | sample 1972571 | NCBI WGS metagenome assembly QWCK01 (sample SAMN09866710, study PRJNA288562) | Human gut metagenome isolate term2_stool, whole genome shotgun sequencing... | isolation source: gut | host: Homo sapiens | place: USA: California
CTTGAATCATATACATATTCAACCTTTACACCTACTTCTTTTGAGTAGTCTTTATTATTTTCAGCCGGTTTTGTACCAACTTTAATAACTTGTTGGGTAGGTTTTGTTTCAGTAGTAACTTCAGATTGAAGATCTCCATCTTTTTCACCGTTTTTGATTGCTTGAGTGTATTTTGTTGTCTTAGAACCTGCAGCACCTTGTGTCACAACCTCACTAGTACCAGCTATCATAGTTGGATCTTCAACAATTTTTACATCATAAGGAATTTCTTCTGTCACTTCGTGGCTAACATTTCCTGTAAAGTCTTTCTTTCCAACTCTTATTTTTGCATTAATAGGCGCTTCTTCTTTAGTTACACTTGCAGAGTCTTTAACAACTTCAGAATTTTTTATAGTCCATTCAGTAGTTCTTGAGCCATCTTTGCCCTCAACATCAACTACATATTCACCAGCCTTTAAGTTAGAATCATATTTGATTTCATACTTAAACGGAATCTTTTCTTCGTGTGAGTGCTTACCTTCAGTCATTGTGCCAACTCTGATAATTTGGTCTTGAGCTTTAGACTCTGTTACTACTGGTTCTCCCTTTGTAACTACACCATTTACTACATTTACATCAGTTTTTGTAGTTCTTACTCCGTCTATACCTTCTCGCTTAGTTTCTTGTTTTCCAGCTTCTAAATTTGGATCAAATTCTATTATAGTCTTAAATGGAATAGTTTCGTTATCTTCTTCTGTATAAGATGCTGTAAGATCTTTTGTACCAATAACCACTTTCCTTGATGGGTTACTAACTTTGGTTTCCTCTGTAGTTACAATTTCTCCTGTTTCTGGATCATATTCGTTCTTAACTACAGTTGTTACTTTGCCTGGTGTAAGATCACCTATATTTACTACTCCCTTGTCTAATTTTGGATCATAGGTAATATCAACATCTACTTCAACTTCACTATTAATAGTTTCATTATTTTCAGCTGGTTTTGTACCAATTTCTATAATCTCTTCTTTTGGCTCAACATACTTTTCAGTGAGTTCTTTTTCTGTAAATGTAGTACCTTCTTTTAACTCTCCATTAAAGATTTCTCCACTGTATTCAAAGGTCTTAGAACCTGCAACGCCTTTTTGCTTAACATTGTATGTTCCTGCTACAAGATTTGGATTTTTTATTACTGTTACATCATATGGAACTTCTTTCGTAACTAATTTTGTTACAGTTCCTGTGTAGTCCTTTTGACCAACTTTGATTACGGCGTCTACTGGATCAGTTATTTCAACTTTTGGATCCCCCACTTTTTCGGAGTTGACAATAGTCCAAGTTTTTGTATTTTCCCCTTCTTTGCCAGGAGTTACAATCTTGTAGTTTTCTGTAGCGTCAGGATAGTTTTTATAAAAGTCTTTATCAAACTCTACCTTGTACTTAAATGGAATCTTGTCTGTATCGACAATTTGCCCTTGAGTTTTTGTACCGATTTTAATTTTCTTGTTTTTAGCTACTTTAGTAATTTCTTTATTTATTTTTACCGTGCCATCTTTTTCCCTTGATGTGGTGATGGTTACTTCGCCTTTCTCACCTTCGTTTACAAGTTTAGTCTCCCCTGCTTTCAATGTGTCATCAACTTCATATTCCGTATCAAATGGAATTTCAATTGTAGTTGAAGATGGCATCGTACCAATTTTAATAATTCTTGGTTTCGCTTCTCTTGTAACTGTAGCTTCTATTTTTCTATCGCCTTCAACAAAAGTACCGTCAGTTTGGAAAAGACCTTTTTTCCCATTTAAAGTGTCTTGGATAAATTTTGTAGTTAGCTCTCCTTTTTGACCTGCTTGGAATTCTTGGAAATATCCTTCAGGAAGATTTGGATCGTATTCGACTTTAGTTTCAAAAGGAATTTCAGACTTGTATTCTTCACTAGTTAAAGTCTTGAATTGTTTGGTTGCAATAAATTGAGCCTTAATCTCTTCAGTTCTTTCCTCTTTAGTAGTCTGGTCAATATATTTTACCTTAACAGGCACTGTTAGTTTTTCTCCACCGTTTATTTCCTTACCTTCTGGAAGATTTGTAGGAAGGGTCGCTGTCACTGCACCTGTTTTTTGGTCAATAGATACTTTCCAAACATTGCCCTTGTTGTCCTTAAAAGTATTTCCAATAAGTTCGTAGGACTCTGGTTGGTTTTTCTTTAAGTCTTGTTCTTTTTTTGGAATAATAGGATTATTTACTAAGACATTTCCTTGAGGTCCTACTTCTGCTAAATACTCTGGTCTATTATTGTTACTTTCTTGAACAACAAAATGGAACCAGTGTGTGTCCGTAGATCCGTTAGTATAAGTGTATTCAACAGGTACAGCTAAGAAATCCCCTGCCTTGGCGTTTTTAGGTGCATGGATTTTAAAATGAGATATATTGTCAGCTGAGCCATCAATGCTCCAACGATTGTCCTTATATTCATCATTTGAAATGAATTCATCATAGTCTACGCCTAAGTTCTCGGCTATCTGCCTATTTGCCACTTCTAAGAATTCATCATTTAATTTTCCTGATGCTTGTCCATCCTTATAGGCGTTATCCATTTCACCATCAGTTTTACGAGTTTTATCCAATTCATCGGCAGCTGGATTATTAATCTTTACTTCAAAATCTTGGCCTGGTAATACTTTAGAGAATTTATGGTCATCAGTTTCTTCATTATTACCATCTACAAATATTTGAGTGTAGTGTCTTGTATCATCAAGATTTAGCTTGAATCCGCCGATGAGGTTATAGTGGTCGTAGCGGTCGATGCCTTGTAGATCAACTTCAACTTCTTTACCATCATGGTTGATTTTCCTTGTGCCAGCACCTGTTTCTGTGTAAAATCCTGCTTCATTACCTTCAACAATGGCCTTAAATTCATCTGCAGTCCTTGGACGAGCGAAGAATTTAACGTCTAAATTCTGCAAACCCTTATAAGCATCAGTAGAGAAAATTGATTCATCATCTACTACATACTTGACACCAGTTGGATCTTTTTTAAGGGCACCCTTAGGCATTTTAATGTGAATAGTTCCATTTTCTCCAATGTAAGCGCTGGCTCCTGGGACAATTTCTCCTGTAGTTGGATGGTAGACTTGGCCAACTAGTCTTTCTTTAGCATTGTCATCGATATTATCAATTTTAATTCCCGTATCAAACTCTTGCCCTTGGACAAAGACTTTTTCATTGTACTCTCCGTTAAGCTTCATTAATTCAAGAGAGTCATTTTCATTTGGCCATGGATTGACCTTGAAACCAAATAGAGCACTGCCTCCTTCGGTAGCCTTTAGACCATTAGGATGATCTTTTAGATACTTACCTTGCCAAGCCATTGTTGTGTTGGTATTATCTATGTCATTTATATGTTTTATATCTTCTTCAGTGGCATAGAGATTTAAGTTCCTCTGATTTCTAAATCCGTCTATTTCTATCTCAGATGTAGCCTTATAATTTGGATCTTTCTCTCCTCCGGCAATTTTTTTACCTGCTTCATTAGCAGAAACATTACCGTTATCAAGCACTCCTCCCATATTACCAGTATTGGTGAAATAAAAGTCAGTATAGGTTCTTTGGCCTTTTTCCTTGTCGATTTCAATCTCGATGCCCCATTGGGTCTTGTCTTCGCTTGTTTCAGACGGTTCTGAGCTATGATAGCGGTAACCATCTACAAATTCATTCTTTTCATCAGGTGGAGTAAAGTCGGCAGCTGTACCCTTACCTTGTTCCATTTGAGTAGAGCGGTAGCGTTCTTCGCCACTATAGTCTTTGATTTTCTTTTCATCTTCAGCGTAGTTTGGCTCAGTTGTTTGTTGACTTTCACCAGCTTTTTGAGCTTCTGGAGTTTTTGCTTCTGATGCTTGAATGCCTTCGTCAGGTGTTTGAGCTTTGTTATACATTTTCTTGATGCCCTCTTCATTGATAAGAGCATCTAGACCAGTTTCTTTCTCTTCTGTTTTTGCTTCATTACTTTCTGGATTTTCTTCATTAACTGGAGCTTTCTCAGAATCTTGATTGGTTAAAACACTTGTTGTATTACTTTGAGTATTATCAGCAAGTTTTTCTGTATTTGTTTTATCTTCTGGTAAAGAAGCAGTCTCATTTGTTTTTTTATCTGTTTGACCACTTCCCCCATGAATTTCATTTGTAACTGGACTCGCTTGTTCGCTTGGAGTCTGCACTTGCTCACTAGCCTCTGCCACATTTGCCCCTGCTAGGACAAAAGAAGCTGACAAGGCAATCGCGAGTAGGTTTTGTTTCTTGTTCATGACTTTCCTTTCTTTATTTTTATTTAATCTAAAATAATAAATATTAAAATTATTCTTACTTATAATCTGTAATTCATAATACCTTTTTTTAAAATATAATCAAATGCTGATAGGCTTGATAGAGGGGGTTAACGTGGATTTGACATTCGTTTTATCTCTTTAGTAAGGCACATTTTTATATATATTTATTTGTTAAATTTTTATAATAAATTTCGGCTAATGATAAGGGTTTTTGAGGTTTTGTAGACAAATATAGTATAATATTAATAAAAATACAAGGAGGACCTATGTTTAGAAAAATCAGAAAAGTTAAAAATGAATTAAGCCCAGATGCAACAAAAGAAGTATTAAAAAAAGCTCCTAGAGGAGTTCTTGCCCTACACGGAGATGACGGTTATCCTTATGGCTTGCCTTTAAATTATGTTTACGATGAGGAAAACCAAGCCCTCTATTTTCACGGCACAAAAACAGGCTACAAGATAGACTGCATAGACAAAGATCCCAAGGCCTGTTTTACAGCCATCCTAGAAGAAGGAATATCAGAGGACGGCTGGTCAAAAAATGTATCATCTGTGATTGCCTATGGTCTAGTTGAAGAAATAGAAGATCTTGACTTTGCAAGAAATGCCATGATTAAGCTTGCAGGTAAATACTATCCAAACAAAGAATTGATTGACGAAAATATGAAAGCGAGTTTTAAAAATACCAAGATGCTAGTTTTTCATATTTCCTATATGACTGGTAAGAAAGTGAATGAGAGGTAGGTTACCCGTCCAAGACGGGTGAATTTTGTTTTCTTTTATCCAAGATTAATGGTAATAAAAACTTTTATTAAAAAAGTTTTTATGGTTTTCAAAATTTCTCAAGGTGCAAAGCACCGCAGCAGAAATTTATGAAAAACCTTATGTAATTTTTTACAATCGATGCGACGAATAGGAGCATTGTTTGTAAAAAGATTACGTTCTCTACAAAATTTTCTTGAAAATTTTGCAATTCTTTGGTTAATCCAAGATTTATCATTATCTTTTATTATTTCTTAGTCATTTACATGACTACTCCGTAAAAAGGGGGAGCCCGATGAGGGACCCTGCGGAAGGTCCCTTGGGGCTCCCCATTGGAACGAAGATTCAATTGTAAATAAAATGATTATTTAATAGATAAATTCAATCTCGGATTGAAAAAAGTATTATTTTAATCAAAAATTTTTTGAAAATTTTACCCATTGAATGCTTCTTCATCTACAAAAAGATATACATTTGGATGAAGGTTTAGAAGGCCTCCTGGTAGATTTGTTGTGATTTTTTCGTCGTTTAAAATTCTTTTAACAGCTTCATGTTTATTCTTGCCACTTGCTAGGACTATTATAGTCTTCGCATCAAATATTTCAGCAAGTCCCATTGATAGGGCGTATTTTGGAACGTCTTCTTCATTTTCAAAAAATCTTGAGTTAGCTTCTATAGTTGATTTTTCAAGCTTAACTATAGATGCGTATTTATTTAAACTCTCAGCTGGTTCATTGAATGCTATGTGGCCATTTACGCCAAGACCTAGGATTTGAATGTCTCTTTGACCAAATTCTTCGAGTTCTTTTCTATATTCTTTTGCATATTTCTCATCTGCCTCTGGAGCACTAGGTAAGTGAATATTTTCTTTTTTGATATTTACATGATCAAAAAGATTTTCGTACATAAAGTATGAATAAGACTGGTTATTTTTAGGGTCTATACCTACATATTCATCTAAATTCACACTTTTTGCATATTTAAAAGAAATTTCCCCATCCTTTTGAGCTGCAATTAAATTTTTATATAAACCAATTGGGCTTGATCCTGTCGCAAAACCAAACTTTAATTGAGGTTTTTCTACCATATTACTTATTACAAGGTCACTCGCCTTTTTGCTCATATCTTCATAATCTTTGCATACTATTACTTTCATCTATTTCTCCTCATATAAAATTATATCATTATCACTTATATTCTTATTTTACCTTTTATAAGGAAATAAAAAACCCGCTTTTAATGAGTTTAAGAATCTGATTTAACTTGCAAAGTCCTTACTTAAAATTAGACAAAATAAAAAACCCAGCTAATAGCCAGGTTTTAAAAACCCCGGCCTTTGGCCGGGGTTAAGGTACGTAATCTTTTTCAACGAACGCTCGCTTTCTAGAAAATGATGAATAACACAAAAAACATCGGTCATTTATTGCCTTACGGCTTGACCGATGTTTTTTGCTAGCATTATTTTCGTCGCGTTCTGTCCTCAGCAACGGCATCAAGCTTTCCATCAAATTACTTTGTAATTTGGGATAAGCATAGACACGAGCCGGACGGGCTTTTTCAAAATTACATAAGGTTCTTCATCAATCTATTCTTCGTGCTTCGCACTCGAATATATTGTGAAGACCGCAAAAATTTTGCTTACAAAATAAATCACCCCAGCTAGGGCTGGGGTGTAAAGTACGTAATGTTTTTATTCCAGTCGCTCATCTTCGTCGCGACTTGCATAAAAAATTACATAAGGTTTCTCATCAGTTTTTACTTCGCAAGCTTCGCTTGCTCGAAAAACTGTGAGAATCGCCAAAAAATTGCTCGCAATTTTTTAGCTACCATTAATAGTTAAATGCTGCTACTTCGAACCATTCTTGTGGGTGGTGGCAAGCTGGGCAAATCTTTGGAGCTTTTTTGCCTTCGTATAGGTAACCACAGTTTCCACATTTCCAGATTACTGATTCTTCTTTTTCAAATACTGTTCCGTTTTCTACGTTGTCGTGTAGTTTTTGATATCTATCTCTGTGAGCACCTTCAGCTTTTGCTATATTTCTGAATGCTCTTGCGATTTCGTCAAATCCTTCTTCTTCAGCTACGTCAGCAAATGATGGATACATGTTTTCACATTCGTCATTTTCGCCTTCGATTGCGCCTTGAAGGTTTGTTAAAGTGTCATGCCAAATTACTGGCCATGCAGTATATCCTTCTGTAAGTTCGATTGTTTCAAGTTTATATTCTTCTTTTAAGAATTTATAAAATCTTGCTGCGTGTTCTCTTTCGTTCATAGCTGTTTCTCTAAAGATAGCAGCGATTTGTCTGTAGCCTTCTTTTTCTGCAGTTTTTGCAGCATATGTATATCTCATGTTTGCTTGTGATTCACCAACAAATGATGTAAGTAGGTTTTGTGCTGTTTTTGTTCCCTTTAATTCTGCCATAATAATCTCCTTTTAAAATATTATTTCGTTTGACTTATATTCATACTATATTATTATTTATACGATTTGTCAAGAATGATTCTAATCTTTTAATCAATCTAAATATGATATGTATAATCATTATCATTACATCTTAGCAATCGTTATAATTATTTAATTTGTGCCATCTTTTGAAAATAGTTTTTTTAGTTTTTTATTAAATTTTCATCTAGAATCTATTAACTTGCAAAAGTGATAACAGTTATCATACCGAATAATATCCAAAATTACTGATTATTTTTCTTTAGCTTATGTCTATTTTTGTCATATCAAATCCTGTTGAGGTATAATCATTTATAGCAGAAGGAGGCTATATGAAAGTAGATTTTAGCAATGTTATTTTAAATGATATAGACAAATACGAAGAAAAGGCCCTTGAAGCTTTCGACACTTTAATGAATAAGGATGGCGAAGGAAATGACTTTTTGGGATGGATTGATAGACCAGTTGATTATGACAAAGACGAATTTAAAAGAATAAAAAAAGCTGCAGCAAGTATTCGTGAAAAATCTGACGTGCTTGTATCTATTGGTATAGGTGGTTCTTACCTTGGTATCAAGGCAGTAGAAGTAGCTTGTGATTCTTATTTTAACTCAAAAAGAAAAACAGAAATTATCTATGCAGGCAACCAAATTTCTGGTGAATATTTATCAGATCTTTTAGACTACCTTGAAGATAAGGATTACTCTCTAAATGTAATCTCTAAATCAGGCACAACCACAGAGCCTGCTATTGCTTTTAGAATTTTAAGAGAGGCTCTAGAAGAGAAATACGGCAAGGAAGAGGCCAAAACCAGGATTTTTGCCACAACTGATAAAGAGAAAGGCGCTCTAAAAGAGCTAGCAGATGCAGAAGGTTTCGAAAGTTTTGTAGTGCCAGATGATATCGGCGGCAGATTTTCTGTAATATCAGCAGTAGGACTTTTGCCACTAGCTGTAGCAGGTATTGATATAGACGAATTTATGGCAGGTTTTGCTGATGGTAGAGAAAAATACACAGATAAATCAATGGAAAATGACGCCATAAAATATGCCGCAGTTAGAAATATGCTAAACGCAGAAGGCAAGGATATCGAAATACTTCTAAACTACGAACCAAAACTTGCCTATGTAGCAGAATGGTGGAAGCAACTTTACGGAGAATCAGAAGGTAAGGACGGCAAGGGAATCTTCCCAGCAAGCGTGTCAAACACCACAGATCTTCACTCTATGGGCCAAATGATTCAAGATGGTAAGAGAAATATTTTTGAAACTGTAATAGAAGTAGAAAATCCAAACAAGGACATCACAATCAAAGAAGACGCTGAAAACCTAGACGGTCTAAACTACCTAGCAGGAAAGACCATGTCCTATGTCAACAAACAAGCTATGGAAGGCACAACCATGGCCCACGTTGAAGGCGGCGTTCCAAACATCAGAATTATTCTAGATGAGATAAATGAAAGAAAACTAGCTGAACTCTTCTATTTCTTTGAAATAGCAGTAGGAGTTTCAGGCTATATGCTAGGAGTAAACCCATTCAACCAACCAGGAGTAGAAGCCTACAAAAAAGCAATGTTCAAACTACTAGGAAAACCTGGATACTAGATAGAAGTTTTTCATCAATATAAAAGACCTCAAACGAGGTCTTTTTCTTTGCCTTTATTTGCTAATCCTAATAATATTAAAATTAGAATTTTTCATAAAGATTTCATCGTGGCTTATAACTATAACTAGTTTCCCTTTCCTATTAAGGTCCATTATTAGGTCCAAAACCTTACTCTTAACTTCCCTATCTAAAAAGTTTGTTGGTTCATCAAAAATATATAAGGACTTGTTGGTTTTTATGGCGTGTTTTAATTGGGAGAGTTTCCTCTGACCTGATGAGCCTTTAATCTTATCTTTTAGGACTCCGTATTCGCTTATGATTGGATTGGATGGAATATAAACCAAGTCATCAAATAAAACTCCAGAAGTTCTATCAATTGCCTTGCCATTTATTAAAATTTCTCCATCATATCTTGTTGTAAGGTTCATTAGAGCCTCTATCAAAGTTGTTTTTCCTATACCATTATCTCCTACTATGAGGTTAACTTTTCCCTTATCAAGCTTTTCGCTAAAGGCTTGGTGGAGCCTTTCTCCACTGCTCCCTAGACTAATATAATCTCTTATTTCTATAGCCTTTATCTTTTCTTTATTAAAGGTCACCCTATCCATGTTTATAAATTCATAAAAAGAATCCATGGCAGGTTTCCCTGAGACATACTCCCTCCTGGTGTTGAAGGTATCAAGCATAGGATCCCAAAGGGAGCTGATGTAGATTGACACAGCGGCATAAGAGCCTGGGGTCATCTTGCCCTTTATTATAAGGATAATCGAAATAATGGTAGTAAGGGTAATAGCCATGTTTAGGGTTCCATAGACGAAAAAATTATAAATCACACTTTCATAACGGACTTTTGTCATGAGATTTGTAAAAAATCCTTTAAAAAAGTCTTTAATTGGTGGAAGTTGTTTTTCTTCCAAAAATCTCTCTTCCTTGCTAAGATTATTAGTATCTAAGAGATACCCCTTCATATTTTTCATATCTTCCAAGTGGTTTGAGGAATAATCCGAAATCTTCTCCTCGCTCTTATAGGAGACCACAGCTGCAATTGGGGCTATGATTAAAAATGCTATTAAAAGATATGGAGAGATAAAAAATACAATAATGCAAATTGCGACAAATTTAAGGGCATTTAAAAATATTCTCAAAGCGTTTTTGTAGATAAAGGGCTGGACAATTTCAAAATTTTGTCCAAGCTCTTGGTTAATCCTCGCTTGGTCGATATTGTAGACCTTGCTATCATAGGCCTTTAAGGCGTAATCAAGTTTTTCAAATTGATTTAGATAGGCCTTGGCGTCATTTTTTCCAAAAAAATAATCTTCTAAGACATAAAATATATGAATACCAATATCAAGTAAAACCATGATTCCTATATGCTTTAAGGTCTGATCGAGGTCTTTTAAAATAGCAAAATCAATGGCCTTTGCAGTATTGATAGGAATTAATAAACCCAGACCGATTACAACAAGCCTAATTAGCAAAAGCTTGGTAAATTCTTTTTTATCAGTCAAATAAAAAAATCTCAACATAGGCTACCTCCTTTTATTTTTTATAAAATCAATATACTTACTGTTTATAAATTAAAAAGGGACATGGCTGTCCCAATTTTAATTATTTCCCAAAACGTCTCCTATGCCTTGGTCAATTGACTTTAATACCTCATCTTTTCCAAGATGGCTTGCAAAAATTCTTGATAATTCTATTGAATTTCTATAGTTTTCATCTCCCAATTCATGTTGGCATAAAAATTTCAGATAATATAAAAATACAAACATTTCGCTATGATTAGAAGATTTTGCAAAAGAAATTGCTTCGTTAATTTTTTCTAAGCCATTAATAGAATCCATCTCCATATCCATGACTCTAACAAGAGAGTAGTAGGCAATTAATTTTATAAGACTTTCCTCGTTTTTATCTATTATGGACGATAAGATTTCCTTCCTATCGATATTTTTAAAATAAGCCTTATTATTACAAACATTTATAAGGAGTCTTGCTTCTAAAAAGCTCAAATCTCTAGTTAGTATATTATTTTTATTTATACTAGCGCTCGTGATTTCCTCAAACTCCTCTGTTAAACTAAGTGAAATTGGAGTTTTTAAAAATTTTATAAAAAGCTTCATTAGGGCTACTTCATAATCTTTTCCCTTGAAATTTGGGTCAGCTTCTAAAATATTGACTTTCTTTTCTAATAATATAATTTCTTCCCTGGATTTGTAACAAACAAGAGCATCAAAACTTGATATTAGTTCCCTATATAAATAATGGGATTCGTAGATATCTTTTATGTATAAATCAACCAGGTCAAAATCAAGGCCAGCTGATAATTTTAGGAGGGTGTCGATGCTCGGCTCCTTTATAAGGCCGTTTTCTATTCTCGATATAGACCTGCGGCTAAGACCTGATAAAAAGGCCAAGTCTTCCTGGCTTAGTCTTTTATTTTCCCTAATTTTTGTAAGATCATTTCCAAATTTATAAATAGACATAGGACCTCCCTTCATTTTATATAGTATACCACTTTAATTTAATAAATATAATAAAGATTAAGCATGAAAAAAGACCCTGGTTAACTTGCAGGATCTTGATTTTTTATTTTTCTTATTAAAATTATCGCCAATATACCCAACACTAGGCTACTAACAAGGCTTGCCTCTAGGCCAAATCCTCCTCCTGTCATTATGGCAGGACCCTCTAGCTTTGTTGTAAATAAGCTCGCTCCTGGTGGTCTATTGCCTGAGACTGCTAGGCCGAAAATATTGCCCATGGTCATGTTCCAAAAGGAGTGGGCTGCAGCTACTAGGTAGATTGAGTCTTTTATATAAAATATTAGGGAAAATACAAATCCCATCAAAAATATATTTATGAAGGCCATAAGGTTAAAGCCAGCATTTCCTAGGTGGAATATTGAAAATATTAGAGAATTGGCTATAAGAGCCACTTTAATTTTTCCCTTGCCTGCCATTTGATTCATCAAAATTGCCCTTAGGAGAAATTCCTCTTCGAAGCCTTGAATGATCCAAGCAGGTAGGAAGACTAGGAATAATTTTTTATTAAATCCACCAGTATTTTTATTTATTTCTGCAAAACCTGTTAACTTTAATATTAAAACTATGATACTTAAGAGAAAAAATCCTAATAATATCCCCTTGGCGTAGGATATAAATTTTTTCTCATCTACTAGTCCGAGTGATAAGTTAGTTCTTTTTAAGATTTTCCTTGCAAATATGTAGGCTAGAATTAGGGTTAAAATTGTAGAATAAATTACTAAAAGGAAAAACAAGTTGTTTGTGTCTATAAAGGTAAAAAACCTATCGATAGCCTCTATATTTTGACTAAACTTAATTATTATCCCGAGCCCGTATTGGGGAATTACTACCAGAAGTGAAAGTATAAGGGTAATGAATACAGGATTTAGGTCGCGGGATTTTTCCCTTGTTTCTTTTATAGATCTATTTTCTGTCATTTGACTAAGTCCAAAGCTCCGCCTAGGATGCCGTTGATAAAGTCTCTTGATTCATAGATTTCATAACCAAAAAGTTTCTTCTTGAGGAAGATTTTTGCATCGGTACTTTTTACCTCTGCTCCGTCCTTTGACAATTCTCTCATGTAGGCTTCGTGCTGGTTTTCTTCTTCCAAATTTTTAACCTTGTCAAAACAATTTACATAATTTACATTTGAAATCTTGAGGGTTACTTCCATACCCCCGTCTATGTCAGGCTTGTTTAAGACCTTGATATCGAGATTTTTGAAGTTATTTCTAACAAATTCGTCTTGTTTTTCGCTATCATCAGCATAAGATTTTTTGAGAACTTCAAATATCACGTCGAGTCTATCCATATTTTCTTCCATGTAGGCTATATCATCGGTTTTTATTGCGCTTTCAATCCTGTCCACAGTCCTATCGACGTTGTGGGAAAGACTTCTCACCCCAAAAAATACAGCAGCTGATAAGAGGATAAAAATTAAAATATAAGGTCCAAAAGTCCTTCTTCTGCGTTTTTTCTCCCTAGCACGCCTTTTTCTAGCTCTAGTTTTAGGATTTTTATATTCTTTACTTTCACTTCTTTTTCGTCTAGCCATAATTCCATCCTTTTAAATATTATACCATTTCTGTCATTTTATGATATGATTAATATATGAAGTATCTTAAAAATAATTTTGCATCTGGCCTTGCCCTTTTGGCCCTAATTGGCCTAATCTTTAAGGCTTATATTGCAAAAAATTTATCACTTAATGAAAATATAATAGCAAGGTCCCTAACATCCTATATAATTGCCTACCTGGCCTTTAGAATCTCCTTTATGGAGACCAAAAAAGTCGGGTTAATGTTTATACCACTAATCTTTCACAGCCTAATCATGGCAATAAGTGTGAGGGGAGCCTTTTCGGCAAAAATCCCTGGCGACATGGTAGAAATCATTACAAATATCTATAAAATAATGGTAATGATGGGCGTGTTTTTTGTACTAGAGCTTATTTTTAATAAGCTTGTCGGAAGCCTTGCCACATCCATCCTAGGCGGAATATCGTTTTTGATATTCCTTGCCATAACTTTTAGCAAAAAGCTAGAACTTCTCAAGCCTTATGAGAATTTTTTCCTATTTTTTAGCTTCTACGTCATGGCAATTAGGGTTAGATCTGCTCTAAGGTTAAATCCCTTCCTTTTGGTCTTAACCTTGGCTTTGCTAGTAGGTGAAATCTATCTGAAGGAAAAATACATAAAAATCGACTACGGATTTTTGCTAAGTATCTTCCCACTTGCCTATATCAGTTTAAAAACCGTAAAAAATGAAGCGACTTTTGGCCTTTTGGATTATTTAGCCTTTTCCTTAATCTATATCTACCCAGCACTTTTTGTAATTATAAAGGCAAATTTCGCCTTAGACAGCCTTGCTATTTCAATAATCGCAATCCTTGCGTCTTATGTACTAGGAGAAGGAATTTTCAAATTTAAAAATATCTACCTTTCCTATTTACTTTTAGGAATAAATTAAAATCGAAGTCGTAACTGGCTTCTTTTTTTATATTAATTCCTTGATAAACATTGTTATTCCAACTACTGCTATGGTTTTTAAGACAGACATGGTTTTGTCCTTGCCAAATTTTTCTATTAAAACCTTTGTTAGAAATTCCAAAACTATAGATGCTATTAGAGCTATGATTATTACTTTTAGATATTGCATTTTTTCTCCTTATCTAATTTTTATTAATCATTTATTTAGTGTTTCTTGCATTAATTTTTTTAACTTTACTTATTATTTATTATATCAGATTGCTTCGCTAAATAAAAGAAAATCCCGACTAGGTCGGGATAAACAGAATATTTTTAGGGAGTTAATTTTTTATTTGTTTGATGCTTCTTTAGCGAGCTTTATATTTTCCTTTAACTTAGCAAGTTGGTCTTCTGTAGTGATTGCTCCTACCACATCTTCACCTACTATATTGCCGTTTTTGTCAACTACAATTGTTGTTGGATAGGCAAATACGTGGTCTAGATATTTTTTGATTTCTCCTTCGTTTTTAACTCCAAGAGCCTGGTAGGTTGGCTTATTTTCACCAACTATTCTCTTGAAGGCATCCATGGTAGACTGGTCATACTCTGCGTCTGTACAAAGGGTAAGGAAGTTTACTTTTTCATCTTTTTTAAGGTCATCTGCCACCTTATTTAATTCTGGCATTTCTTCTATACAAGCAGAACAACCTGTAAACCATAGATTAATTACAGTAGCATCATAGTTTTTGAAGTCTTCATTGGTAAATTTCTTGCCGTCTTGGTCTTTTGCTTCAAAATTACCTAAAGTGGTTGGTTTTTCGCCTTCTACTTGTGGCTCTTCAATTGGAGTTGTTGTATCATTTGTAATTTGAGCACCTTCTGGAAGGTCTTCTTTACTGATTGCTTCTTGTTTTACTTCTTCCGGTTTTGCTTCTTCTTTTTTTCCACAGGCTACTAAAGTTCCTGCTAGCATCAAAGCTAGAATTAATTTACTTTTCATTTTTTTCTCCTTTTTTTCTTATAAATTCACTGGTGATGGCCTTTGTTGGACAGGCTTTCACGCAATCTCCACACCTTATACATTCTAAGTGTGTTGTAGATTTTCTAATATCCACATCCATTTTGCAAACTTTCGCACACTTGCCACAATCTATACACTTTTCTTCGCTCAAATTTAGTTGATAGAGGGAATACTTATTAAAGAGCGAATAAAAAGCACCTAGAGGGCATATCCACTTGCAAAATGGTCTAAAAAATCCAATGGATAGGATGATGGTAAGTATTAGGATTACAAACTTAAACCTAAACAAAGGACCTAGGGCCGCTCTTAGAGAAAGATTTCTCGCCGCAAGGGGAAGGGCCGCTTCCATGATGCCTTGTGGACAGATGTACTTGCAAAAATATGGAGGGACAACTTCATAGTGGCCTTTTAGGGCAAAGCCTACACCAACAAGCAGACCACTTAAGATTATGTATTTTATACTCCTTAGGGCTTTTAACTTCTTGGTTGAAAATTTCTTAGTTGGGATTTTATGGAGCAAATCCTGGAAAAATCCAAAGGGACATAAAAACCCACAAATGAGCCTTCCAAAAATGACTCCAAAAAACATCATAAGGCCTATTACGTAATAAGAAAACTTATATTTTTTTGATCCTATTACTGCTTGAAGACTTCCAATCGGGCAAGATCCTGAAGCTCCTGGGCAAGAATAGCAATTTAAACCTGGCAGACAGGCTTTTTTTCCTACACCTTGGTAGATTTTTCCCTTAAAGAAATTATCTAGGTGGAAGTTGTGACCTAGGGTGGATAAGGCTTGGATAATAATTTTCTTGTGATTTCTTAACTTATCCAATACCTATACACTCCAAGCACAAATTAATTGCCTTCATAAAAACTGTATCGACTTCTTTTCTATAAATCCCAAAGCCAATGAAGGCAAGGCTTAGGGCAAGAAGGGTCAGCGTAATTTTTCTTTCTTTCATCTTTATCTCCTTATCCATTACCTGTATTCTAGCAAAAGTGATGTTAAATTCTCATAAAGACTTAGGAATATTTATAATAAAAATTGAACCTTGTGGTTTATTATCGTAAATTTCAATCTTTGCTCCTAGCATATCCGCTATTGTTTTTGAAAGAGATAGGCCAATACCGAAGCCTTCCTGGCCCCTTGATGAGTCAATTTGATAAAAAAGATCGAAAATTCTTTCCTTGTCAGCTTCAGAAATGCCAAGTCCTGTGTCGGCGATTTTTATTTCAACTAAGTCTCCCTGTTCTTTTGCAGATATTTCCACCTTGCCAGATGGATTGTTATATTTTATAGCATTTTCCACTATATTAAAAACTAGTCTTTGGAGTAGACTATCATCTGTTAGTAGGTTTACATTAGTATCCTTTGTGATAATTTCAATATTTTTCTCATTTGCTTTGTCTTCTAGGTCAAGAACTATCTCATCTATTAAGATGTCTAAGTTAACGTCAACTAGTTTTATATCAGATTTTTTCCTAAGAGATAAAATAGCGTCCACAAGCCCACTTAGCTTTCCTACATTGCTGTCAAGGACTCTGAGCATTTTTTTAGCATCTTCGTCATCTGTCTTTTGCCTATAAAGATCAAGCTGGCTTTTCATAACAGCTATAGGTGTCCTCAGTTCGTGAGCCACATTAGAAGAAAAATCTTTCTGCCTCTTATAGTCGGCGTAAATTTTTCTAAGCATCTTGTCAAAAGTTTCTGAAAGCTCGACTATTTCGCTAGAAGTCTTATCTAAAAGCACTAGATTTTCAAAGCTTTCCGGCTTATCTATGTCAACTTCTGCGATTTTTTTCTGAAGTTTTTTAAGAGGTGCCAAGATTTTCTTTATAATAAAGGCAAAGGAAAGAGAGCCAAGGATAATTACCATAAACATTACAAAAACTAGATATAGGGTGAAATCACTTGTCGATTGGACCTTGGACGAATCGATAAAAAGCACCATTGACCTGTCCATTGTGCCCATATTTGTATTTATATCCTCAATAACAGCGTCTATTACCATGGCCTGTTTTCGATTAATTAGATACATACTTGCAAGGAGCATAATTATAAAAATCACCACAACGGAAAGGATCAATTTAAAGATTAGGGAATCATAAATTTTCTGTTTCATGAATCCTATATCCCTTACCAATTACATTTTCGATTAGATTTTTGCCGCAAGCAGCCCTTAATTTTTTCCTCAAAGATGACATATGAACCCTCACAGTATTTGAAAAACCATCCGCATTTGAATCCCAAACGTGCTCGATAAGTTCTTCTGCTGATATAAAACGCTCAGAATTTAAAAATAAATATTCTAAAATACCAGTTTCTTTAACTGTAAGAGGAATAATTTTCCCATCAAAAGACGCTTCTCTCTTGATTGTGTCAAAAGAAAGGCCTGAAATTTCCACAACAGTCGCTTGGTGGATTTTTTTGCCTCTCAAATGTGAACGCATCCTCGCATCAAGCTCTCTTAAAGCAAAAGGTTTAACCATATAATCGCTAGCACCTAGGTCAAGCCCCTTCACCCTGTCCTCTATATCGCTCCTTGCAGTAAGCATAATAATCGCCACTTCTTTATTAAACTGTCTAATAGACCTTAAAACCTCAAAGCCATCTCTACCAGGGAGATTCACATCCAAAATTATAAGATCGTAGCCCTCAACATAGGCCATATCAATGGCATCATCACCATTACTTGCCTTATCAGTCACATAACCTAAGAGGCTTAAACCTTCTGCTATAGAGTCAAGCAAATCCAATTCATCTTCTACTATTAATACCTTCATAATCCCTACCTTTCCTAATAGCTAATACTTTTCATCTTGATTATATCATAAAGCGATTAAATTAAGGTTAAGAAAGGTAATATTTTTACACCCTTGCAAATCTTAAAATTTTTGTAAGAAATCTTGAATATATATGATTTCATGTTTACATTTTCTAATATCGGGTATAATACATCATACAGATAGGGATTTCCTATCTTAGAACAAAGAGAAATAAATGGAGAGTACGAATAATGAAAAATAAAAATTTAGCCCTAGTTTTAGCAACAGCCCTAGTTTTAGGAGCATGTGGAAACGAAGCGGCAAAACCTGCTGATGATGCAAAAAAAGAAGAAACCTCAGTAGAAGAAAAAGTTGACGAAACTGAAACAAAAGAATCTAAAGACGGTGTAAAAGAAGTCGCAAACGACGATAAAAATGACACTGATGATGAAAAAGGCGTGACAGATGTTAACAGAGAGCCACTTCCAGAAGTCGGCAAAACT
>QWCK01004824.1_pt1 | contig 18354 bp, 12 predicted proteins | sample 1972571 | NCBI WGS metagenome assembly QWCK01 (sample SAMN09866710, study PRJNA288562) | Human gut metagenome isolate term2_stool, whole genome shotgun sequencing... | isolation source: gut | host: Homo sapiens | place: USA: California
CCCATACTTGTCAATCTGCGCAGTTCTATTCCTTATGAAGTTGCTCCCCAGCAGAGCTTCACTACGCTTCAAACTGCAAACCAAAGGTACAATATGTAAGCTGCTTCAACGAAAAAACATCGAAAAAAACATCCTGCAATTTGAGCTATAAGTCTAAATATATACAAAAAAGCATGGCGCAAATCACTGCGCCATGCCCAATAAAAGAAAACCTTATAGTCAAAATAGAAATTAGCTATTCTAATTCTTATTCCGGTACTAATCTTTTTCTAGTACTTGGTGTTCTGAGGGTCGAAGTTGGTCCAACCGCTCATCCAGTTGTTGCTGCCATCGAAGGCTCCGATGTAGGTTACTGTGTCGAAACCTGTCCAGCCAGCGAAACTTGCGGCTCCAAGCAACGGACTGCCGGCGATAGGAGTATAACCATCTGTGCCAACCAATGAAGCCCAACTGTCAAAATACTTGTTACTTGGCTCTGAGAAGAAGAAGGTGTTGCTGTATGACTTCTGATTCTTGTCGATGTCTTTCTTCTGGGCTGCATCATAGAGATAGTCGTCATAAATCTTGTTGGCATCAGTACCAATGGCATCCATGCCTGCAAAATATACATTCTGTAACTTGAACTTCTTGTCTTTGGCATCCTTCACAGTATTTCCCTTCTCACCATCGATGATCAATCCGATAGGCCAGCCTAAGACCACCGAGTTGATGCAGTTGAGGTTAGATGAACGGCGAATCTGCATCGCAGCTTGGAACTTGCCGAGGGCTGAACCGTTGTTTGGATTGTATGCTCCGGCATTGATATAATCTGTGGTGTTCTGGAACTTAGAATCCAATACCTTAGGACCTACGAAGGTGATGTTAGAGAAGGTAGCCTTGGTACGAGGGGCCACGGTAGCACCATCAGCGCAGTTATCGCTCTCGAAGCCGTTACTCTGAGAGGTATCGGCTATCTTGCTGTCACGCAGTGAAAGACCATACTGTACCTTGCCAGAGAAACCGTTATCGGTATCGAAATCATCATCCCAACCCTTGTAGGCTACGAGATACTTGCAATTCACAGTACCACCAAACCACTCGAAGGAATCATCATTGGAATAAGATACCTGTACGTGGTCTATCTGTGTGCCAGAACCTACTGAACCGAAGGTCAAACCGTTGATTTCCTTATCCTTCTGGAATGGATAACCGGCAAACTCGATGCGTACATAGCTCAAGGCTCCTGAGTTATCAGCATCATCTGCGCCACCATGTTTGGTACGAGGACCACCCTCTATCTGCTGCTCAGTCTGGTTGTTCTTAGCCTTACCGCAGAGGATGATGCCACCCCAGTCGCCAGGCTTTCTGCTGCCGACAGCCTCTTCAGATGTAAAGACGATAGGCTCTGTGGCTGTACCCTTGGCGATGAGCTTGCCGCCACGCTCTGCGATGAGTGCCGCCTTGGTCTGCTTGTCGCCCTTGATGATAGTTCCAGGTTCGATGGTAAGCTCAGCACCATTTGCAATATATACCCATCCCTTGAGGAGATAAGTGCCTTTCTTTAAGGTCTGCTTGCCTGTGAAAACGAACTCCTGGTCGCCGTTGCCAATCTGTGTACCGCTGGCGTTTTCCTTATCATCTGTTCCGAAGAGAATGTGGTCGCAAGCCTTCAAACCGCCATCGGTTGTCCACTTGTAAACTACTTCTAATCCAGGGTTTGGAGAAGGAGTTGGATCGTCATTGTCACTGCTGCAACTGCTCAACATGGCAGATGCTGCGAGGATGCCTATGCATCCTAAAAAATACATCTTGTTCATCATTGTTTCCTGTTTTATTAAATAAACATCTAATATTATCTTTCTTAAAATTCTACGGATAGTCTCTAAAATTTATAGATTGCCTGCAAACCGATGTTTCTGCCCGGCTTGTAGCATCTTGAAATCTCTTCCACCTGCTTCTTGCTTCCGTCGCTATACGTTACATCAGCAAACTGCTTGTAATATATCTTTTCTGCAAGAAGATCTCTTACATTGAGCTTCAACTCCAGATGGTCTCCGAATTTCTTTGCCAGCGAGAAGTCGATGGTGTTGCGAGGCATCTCGTAGCTGTGGGGCACTCGGGAATTGGAGTCATCGCCTGTGTTTCCTTCGCTTCTGCCCACACCGATGATTCGCTTGCCTATGCGGTTGTAGAGCAGGGCGATATCCATCTTCAATGGCTCGTTCTTATAGAAGATGCCAGTGTTGATAAGGTATGGCGACTGCCCCTGCATCGGTCTGTTTTCTTCTTTCGAACCCTTTTCAAACTGCACCTTGCTCTTGATGAAGGCACCATTAAACGACCAGCTGAAGTCCTTCAATCCTATGAAACCGAGATTCTTTCTGATATCCAGCTCCACACCGTAATTGTTGGCACTCTTCGCATTCTTGTAAGAATAAATCAGGTCTGTGCCACCTGCCACCGTGTAGGTCCACTCGATAGGAGAATCGAAGTGCTTGTAGAAGACTGCCAGCGAAATGAGCTCTCCACGGGATGGATACCACTCATATCGCAGGTCGAGGTTATCGACATAACAGTTCTTTAACTCAGTGTTTCCCTGCACATTACTGGCAAGGTCGAAATCGTAATACACCGACGACGATACTTCACGGAATTCTGGGCGGTTAATACTGCGGCCATACGACAGTCGCACCTGATGCTGGTCGCTGATTTTATATGTTGTGTTGAGAGATGGAAATACATCATCGGTCTTGTAATGACGGCTCGATTCACTCTTCTCGTAGTCTCGGGTATTGGAGATGAGCTCCATATCATTATGCTCGAAGCGGACACCGGCATGGATGCCGAGTTTGCCAAAGGGGAGAGACATCGCCAGGTATCCTGCGCCTAAGGTGTTGTGTCCGCGGTAGTTATTGCGCATCTGCTTTTCCTCCAGAAGATACAGCTTGTCGTAACCCATGTTCGCCTCGCTGGAGAGCAGGGTAGGGATATGGCTGTGGCGGAAGTCGGATGGTATGTTATTAGCTGAAACATTCCAGTTGTAGATGAAGTTGCGGGTCTGGTATTCTCGGCTGCGATATTCTCCATAGGCACCCACCTTCAGGTCTGGCTCAAAGTTGCCAAACTTGAAGTGGTGCTTGTTATTTACACCAAGAGAGAGAATGTGTTCGTCGAGTTGAGTCCACTCGCGGGATATGTCGTTGCCGGTGCTCAAGGCATAAACGCCCGATTCCAGAGCATCGTCGATGAGATATCTACGACGGTCAGGCAAATGGCGGTTGGCATACGCATACCCGATGCTCCAGTCAAGGGCATCGCTAGTGAAGGTGTGCTTGCCGGTAAGCTGACCGTTATATGTAGTTCTACTGCGGTAGTAATACTCTGCGCTTCGCTCCAGGTTCGACTGGGCGCTCACGCCATCACGCCAGGTATATCGGCTGGTAGCCAACTGGTTGAAGATGTTCTTGAGCTGATACTTGTGGTTGCCGTCCTTGGAAAGGAATGTGAAGTTGAGCATTGCTCCGAGTCTCACGTTATTATTATACTGGTCGTCAACAGAGTGACGAAGATAATTCGGCTTGTCGTTTGCTGCATCATAGATGCCATAGAGGTTGTTCTCCATGTTCTTGTAGGTGCGGTATTCGTTGGTATAGTTCAAGGCAGCGAGCATGCCGAGTGTTCTTCCGCCGAGCATCCAGCGCTGGTTCAGGCTGGTCGCCAGTTTCAAGTCGCCCAAAGGCTTCTTGTTCTTAATGAGCCAATCATTATTGAATCCGTTGCCCAGGAGCGATGTAGCATAATCGCCCACCGGTTTTCCGTTGGCATCGAGCTGCGGATTCAAGTCAGCATGGATGCCCCCATTCAGTTCTCTCAGGCCATTGTCGAACCCTAGGAAATCGGTTCCGGAACCTTTTGAGTAAGAAAAGTCCTTGAAGGCAGAAGATGTATTCCAGTTTCCGCCCACGGCGATGTTGAAACTGTTTTCTGCCAGAATCTCCTTGGTGTTGACGATGATGAAACCGCCTGAGTAATCAGCGGGATATTCAGCCGTTGGCGACTTCACGATGGTAAGGTTGTCAATCTGCGAACTTGGGATAATGTCGAAGGAGAAAGCCCTGGAATCAGCCTCTGAACTAGGCACTGCTCCTCCGTTCACCCACACATTGTTATAACGCTGCGACAAACCACGAACCATCACGAATTTATCGTCGATGAGGCTCACGCCTGGCACTCGGCGTATCACCTCACCCGCATTCGTATCCTGAGTTCTAGATATTTCCTGTGCCGAAACATTGCTCACGATGACGGGACTGTTTTTGGCCACCTGTATCATTGCCGCATCCGTATTACGCCTTTCCACTGCGGTAACGGTCACCTCCATCAGCTGCTGTTCATCCGGTTGCAAAGCGATGATTAGCAATGCTTTCTCCGAAGCATCATTCTTCGAGGAAGTATCCTTCGAAGAAACGAGAGCCTTTCCATCTATCCACTTTCCGCCCTTCAATTGAACCCCGTCAATTTTTTGAGTTTTGTATCCTACATATTTTATATAAAAGGTATAAGTACCATCTTTGAGATTTTGGAGCGAGAAGTTTCCGTCGATGTCAGTCACCGCCTTGATGCCATCCTTCTCTTGAGTAGCATTCTTGCTTCCATTTCCAGGCACGGCAGTGATGACCGCTCCGATGAGTGTCTCTTTCGACTTTTGGTCGATGACAACACCCTTGATGTCTTGTGCCCACATCGGTGCGATACCAGCAGCGAGCAATCCTAATCCAATAATTCCTCTTTTTGTGTTCATAACTGAATACCTTTTTATTTTCTCAATCAAAATACCTTTCTGATTTCGTTTGCAAAAGTACAATGGCTATATTACAGGTCGATTTCTTTCTGGTTAAAAGATGTTTGCGATGCTGAGACAATGGTGTTACGAGCCATGTTTCCTTCTTGATAAGGAAACTTTTTACGATTCTTTCCTTCTAAACCTCAAATCCGCAACTAAGCCTTTCAACGTCCGAGACCTCTGTAAAACTCTTAGTTTAGAAATTTGTTTATATCATTATTTTTTCGTACTTTTATAGTATGAAACAGCAACTCTCCTCTCTCAACTTTGCCGACCTATTAGTCGGTTAGCGTAGGGTCAAGCAGACCTTCTTTTCTCAGATAGATAAAATTATCGATTGGAATCCAATCCGTGGTATTATTGAAATCGCCTACACCAAAGGTAACAAGGCAACAGGTCGTCCGAGCTATGATAGTCTTGTGCTGTTCAAGATAGAACTTCTCCGTACTTAGTATGGTCTTAGTGATGGTGAGGTTGAGGAGCAGGTTAGCGATTGTTTGTCTTTCAGCCGCTTTGTAGGACTGGGTTTGGAAGATGTTGCTCCTGATAGCACGACGGTATGTCGTTTCCGTAACATACTTGTAGAGGCAGACCTTTATGATATGGTACTGAATGAGATTAACCGTCAGCTGGAGCAACATAGTGTTATTGTCAAACGTGGGGCTATCGTCGATGCCAGCATTACCGATAGTCCTCGTCGTCCACGTGGTCGCAAGGAGTATGAGATAGTTGAGGACAGGGATGAAGAAACGGGTAAGTTAAAATCCGAGAAAGCTATGCTCAAGGAGAAACTCAAGCCCAATGTGGACGGAGAGGCACGCTGGATCAATGAGAGCGACATCAAGCATTTGGAAACGCCCCTGAAAAAAGCAAATCTTCCGAAAAAGACTCTTGTATATGCTGATAAGGGTTATGACTCGGCAGAAAACAAGGAGGTACTTGCTCGAATGAAACTAAAAAGTCGCATTATGCACAAAGGAACAAGGGCGCATAAGATTACAGAAAGAGAGAAACGCATCAATATGGCTATCAGTAAAATTAGGTACAGGGTGGAACGCACTTTTGGTTCCATACACAGATGGTTTAGAGGAGGAACGGCAAGATATGTAGGACTTGCCAAAACACATGCACAGCATATTATGGAGGCTGTTGCTTACAACTTATATCGAACGCCAGGGATAATTGTGTCCAATACTCTCAAATAAAAGAAAATTGGACACAAATATAGATGATAATAATCGTTTTACTGCATCAATTATACCAATATAGACGTTGCAATATGCTTCTAAACACAACTAAATGGAAATTTTTGTCATATAAGCCAAATTTTTTCTATAAATGAAGGTTTTGCAGAGGTCTCAACTTTTTTGAATACGCTAAAGTGAAATTAGCCTATACCCAATTTTTTATAAATCTATTAATAAAGAAAAGAGGCGAAGCAATACTTATAGGAAATATGTTTCACCTCTTTTTTCTCTTATATGTTACCTATTTTCTTTTCGTTATTTATTTTGCCCAAAACAACTTAGTCTCACTCTTGTCGCCTTGTGTTGCCACAACAGCGTCATAGTTTTGTTTGTTGCTTGCTTTTGTTGAATTAGGGTATTTAATACGATTAGGCAAATCCTTGATATCCTTTGCATCGGTATCTGTAGGATAAGTAAGCATTGGGTAACCTGTACGACGGATGCTTGTCCATGCTTGAGTAGCTTGGAAAATACCAAAATGAACCCACTTCATTGTCAAAATAGCATCGAGTTTATCCGTATAGCTAGCCCATAGACGGGTGGCATAAGCCTTCACTACATCATCGCCAGGATATGTATAATGCTTGCCCTTGGCAGATGCATACATATTGTTCTCACGATAATAGAACTTAGATGAATTAACCATACCGTTGACAAATGCTTGCTCCGCATTACCTTGAGCCCAGCCCCTCTGGATTGCTTCTGCTTGTAAGAAATCTACTTCTGCAGCAGTTACGATAGGACTTACCATAAGTTGGTTATCGGTGTAAGTAGCAGAATCAAGAGCTGCATAATATCTATCTTTCCACTCTTTTTCACCAAATCCATTAAACTTGCTACCATTAGCTTCTTGGAATGCATTTTTTTCAGAACGATTGGTTCCTATATACTTGCCATCCTTATTAGCAGAATACATAACCTTTAAGCGTGGATCTTGATCGGCTTCACCAAGCTTTGTCATAGCATCTATCATAGGCTGAGAAGCTACATTATTAATATCTCTGAAGCCATTGCGGAAATCCTCCCAGAAGTTGAAACCATCCTTATCTGATATTACCTCTATTCCCTTAGCATCATCGGTAACTAAAGTACGACCCATACACTCCTTAACAGCAGCTTGACCAAAGGCAGTCAAACTACCCTTTAACGATACTTGCACTGCCATACGCAATCGCAAAGAGTTAGCATAAGCTAACCACTTATCGATATTACCCTTATTGATAAAATCTTGCGCTATCAAAGTAGCTTTCACCATAGCAGTCCCACTAGCCTTGTAATGTTCAAGATCCTTGTAAATAGTACCAAGGTTCTCGATCATCATTTTATATAGATCTTCATCGTTATCGAAAGGTGCACGCGAACCTGCAAGGTCGCCAGTTATACCAATCATACCAGCCTTTGTAAAAGGAACATCACCAAACAAGTCGCACATCTGAGCCAAATGATCGTAAACAAAGATCTCTGTCAAGTCCTTGTAAATACGATTATTTTCCTTATTGGCATCAGAAAGCGCATTATACTTATTCTCCAATTGCCGATACTGAGCCAAAATTTTATAAAAGTTAGCCCATCTATCATTAACATAACCATCGTTATAGTAATAATCCGACCCCGTATTATTTTTATAACCAATGGTTTGTGCGTACTTACCAAAGATATTATCCCATGTATACATACGCCAATACTTATTAAAAGTATAGTCGTTACCATTCCAGAACGCACCCGTCATAAGGTGGTCGCAAGTGGCTTGTGTTGTCTTTGCAGGGTTTTCGTAAAAACCTTCAAACTTATCATCAGAGCATGAGCTTACAGTTGCAGTAGCTAAGACCCCAAGTAATAAAGTATTTAATATTTTCATATTCTTTTTGATAATATATTAAACTTAGAAACTTGCACGTAAAGAGAGACCGAATGAACGTGTGGTAGCAGTAGAACCACCGATCCAACTCTGCTCAATCCAGCTTGTAGCATCAGTTGCTTCAGCATCAAAGATAGGCAAGTTCTTGTAGATATAGAATGGGTTACGTGCATAAGCAGAAACCTGAAGCTTAGTACAATGGAACTTCTCTATAATAGATTTAGGGAAGTTGTAACCAACAACAATCTCACGTACCTTAACGTAGCTATTCTTAAAGATAGAATGTTCGTAGTAAGTAGGAGCACCTGTACCCCAGTTATAAGTCCAATAGTACATACGCTGCGCAGAAATCATCTTAGTATTAGGCTTACCATCTTCTGTAACACCTTCAAGGATCACACCGTCATGATAAAGCACTTTACCTGTAGGAGCTTCTGTTGCAGGAATAACTGTTGTACCATCATTGCCACCAAGGTAGTAACTCTGACCACCGTTCTCAGCATCACGATAAGGCATAGTTTCCTTTAGGCCACCAGCACCCATCATATATTGGTAAGGTTGGTTTAAAACAGAACCACCGCTACGGAAGTCAAGCGTACAGTCAAGGAAGAGGTTTTTCCATGTAACAGTCATACCCAAACCACCAGTGTACTTAGGCATAGCATTGCCCACCTTAACAGGCTCTTTGGTCAAAGCATAGAAGCCATCACTATCAATTATATGATTACCATTCTCATCAAAACGAGGAGCGTATGCATAGAAATCACCTAGCTTACCACCTACTTCAGAATACAAGTAAGCAGCACCATTATCCCAACGCTTATGCTCTAAACGATTAACACCTTCTGCTAGCTTCTTCACATTATTACTATTGAAAGCGATGTTACCACGAAGATCTATCTGCCAATCCTTAGTTTTCAAAGGAGTGCCATATACAGCTAGCTCCACACCCTTACTGTTGAACTCACCAATGTTCATTGCCATAGTGTTAGCACCTGAAGCCCAATCAACAGTTGTACTTAGGATCTGATCCTTAATATCTTTTGTATAGAAAGAGAAGTCAAACCCCAAACGATTTTTCAGGAACTTACCTTCTAAACCGAATTCCCATTCGTATGTTGTCTCTGGTTTCAAGTTGTTGTTACCAACATTCATAGGTTGTTCATTGTAAACATAACCTGAAGCAGAGTTCTGATTGAATGCTGTTGTTGCATAATAAACATCTGGGGCCAAACCTACAATACCGTAAGATACACGTGCCTTAGCATAATCGAGCCATGATGGACGCTTATCCTTCAATAATTCAGAGATAATTACACTAGCATTGACTGAAGGATACCAGAAAGAGTTATTACCTGTGAATAAAGAAGAGCTCTTTTCATTACGAAGAGTTGCCTCTAAGTAAGCCCAATTGTCCCAGCTTAGGGTAATATCACCAAACCAAGCTGTTTTCAATAAGTGCGACTCACCTGTAGAGGTTTTAGGAGTACTTTTTGAAGCTGCAAGATTAAACCAGTTCTCTACTGTCAAACCATCTACAGTCCATGAGTTTTGTCCGAAATAAGTTTCACGACGACCTGACCAACCTACGTATGCACTCAAGTTGAACTTGTCTGTGATCATCTTATCATACAATGCCATTACATCTCCATAAAGGATGGTATAGCGACTAGTATTCAAACTATAACTACCGGAGAGTTTACCAAAACCGTTAGAAGTTTCAGTGCTGTTCTTATTCTGAACACGATTATCGCTAATATCTGTAGAGAGGTTAGCCTTCAAGGTCAAACCTGGTATAATTTCCCATGTAGGTGAAACCTTAGCAATAAGTCGGTTATTACGCTCAATCTGTGTCTTTCCAAAGATATTCCAAAAATATTCATCAACCAATGCCCCTGAAGGGATACCATACTCGAAACCCTCTGCTGGGTTCTCATGGTCATTAGCACTCCATACACGGTTTCTATAACCTGCTGATGTTACCGAGTGCTCGCGTATCCAATTAATATCATCGAAAGCACCAAACATACCACCGAAGTTACACAATAAGCGAAACATTCTATAAGGACGGTTCTTTATATGCTCTGTCATATAGTTTACAGCATAATCTAAACGTACATTAGACAAAACATTGTAACTACCTGTAAGGTTGAAAGTGTGCTTATCAAGATTTGAGTTGTACTGATTAGGCTTACTATTATAATAGGTGTAAGAGAAACGCATATTGCCCTTATCGTTTGCATTGGTTAAAGCAATATTATATTGTTGATCAAAACCCGTGCGGAAAACATCGTTCCAAGGCTTAGCGTTTACAGGACTATATTTACGCATACCATTATACGACAAAACATCACTGCCGTCATACTCTGGTCCCCAATACTGAATTGTTCCATATAGAGAGCGCTGAGGCTTACCAGTACGGTCGTTTCTTGTATACCAACCATAAGGATCTAATTTCTTACTTGCACGGCTTTGTGTAGTCAAACCAGGCCCATACTTTGTCTGATATTCTGGCATATAAGCTACGAAATTGCCTGTCCAACTAGCATTGAAATCAACGCCTAATCCCTTAGCACCTTTACCAGTTTTAGTGGTAATCATCACAACACCATTTGCACCTTCTGAACCATATTGTGCGGTAGCAGCAGCACCCTTCAAAATAGACATTGACTCAATATCTTCTGGATTGATTTGTGCCAAACCATTAGAATTTACACGCTGGCTGCTCCAATAGTCTTGGTTATTTGCTTCACCATTACGGATTGGCACACCGTCTAACACAATCAAAGGCTGGTTAGACCCCGTAATTGATGACAAACCACGCACATTAATAGAGATAGCACCCGAACCACCAGGAGCAGTCTTTACATTCACACCTGCAGCCTTACCATAGAGGGCTGTACCAAGTGTAGGCGAAGCAGTCTTTGTAAGGTCACTTGCATTTACTGTACTAACGGCATAACCCACCTTACGCATATCTTTCTTGATACCCAAAGCAGTAACGACTACTTCGGTAAGGTTAGTTACATTTTCAGACATTTTTATGTTAAGCGTAGTCTTACCATTCACTGGAACAATTTGCTTATCGTATCCAATGTAATTGAAAACAAGCTTATCATTATTACTTGCCTTAATGGTATACATACCATCAATGTTTGTTATAGTAGCCTCTTTCTGTCCTTCGATCATAACAGTAGCACCAATAATAGGTTCACCGCTCTTAGCGTCAACCACGGTACCCTTTACTACAAGGTCTTGAGCTAATACAACTGTAGCAAAAAACGTCATGGCAAATACCATTACCATTCTCAATGGTAGAAATGGATTTGTGCGTCTAGCATACTTTTTTGTACTTATCATTTCACTAGGTTTTAAATTTATAAAAGATGTTATTTTATAGATAATTCTTCGCTTCTGTCAAATCACGGAAGTTATAATCTCTAACTTCACAAAATAAAAAGGATAATATGCATCACGCATACCATTTACTAACTATACTAAATTATAATATTAATTAATTTATGGCAAAGGTAAATATATTTTCCATTTCACACAAAAAAGAGACTTATTTTCTATGTTTAGATTCATGTGGAATACGTAAAAAGGCAACCCATTTCTTGCGGAAAAAGGCTGCCCTAAAATATTATTTGCTATTAAAAAAAAATAGCCGAAATTATATAGAGTTGAGGTAGTTCTTAGCAGGATTAGCATACATTTCAAGCATGCACTTTGTTAAGAAAGCCTCATCGCGATTAGGAAGCTCTATCTTGTTGAGCTGTTGCGCAAGATATTGTTCAAACTTTGCTTCCTCTTCAGGTGTATATTTGTCCTTGTGATCGTTCTTGCCTGTAAGCAAGTCGAGTGCTATATAATTATTTGGATATAGCTGATAATTACGATATATTTCCTTGTCAATGTGAAGTGCTACGGTGTCGAGCAATTCAGCATTGTTCATTTGTACTTTCTCAAGCGAGTCAAGGTAGTCATTGATGCAGCAAGCAGCATGGTAATAGATTTTTCCCTTATAGCCCATAATACCCGTTCGCATACTAATGACATCGTCCATAGCACCTTTCTTCCAATTTACATCATCGCGTTTGGCTTGGAACTCGGCTGCTTTGAGGTAATCGCATGGATCGTATTCGTAAGAAATAGCCAAAGGAGCAATGCGCAAAGCCTTGAGCCTATCAATCACGCTACCCTCTCCGCCAAGTGTCAACATCTTGAGGACGGAACGTTGAGTCTGATCGTTCGAGTCCTTTGAGCGTCCTTCACGCTGTGCTATCCAAAGATTTTCGTGTTTCTCTTTGATAGCAAAGTGCATATATTCTGAAAGTGTATGGCTAAATTCCAAACGTTCGCGTGCCATCAATCCACGCTTCACAATAAAACTCTTGTTTACGCGAACAATATCTTGCACCCATGGAATGCTGAGAAGGTTATCGCCAATGGCTATTTCGCAGGTTGTTGTAAACTTCTTCTCTATTAATAACATGTCAAGCAATGCCGAGTCGAGGACAATGTCGCGGTGGTTACTCATAAAGGTATAACATTCCTGATTTGATATTTCTGAAATATCCATATCGCATCCAGTACTCTGTTTTGCAAGAATATCTTTTAAGAATTTGTAGCAAAAGGCTAGCTGAAAGTCGATGTTTGTCTTACAAGCATACATTTGTTGGGCTATTGTTTCCAATGGCACCGCTGGATACAAGAATTTAAGTACAGCTTGAAATTGTGGATTAGCGAGCAGTCTGTCGTACACTGCAGGTAATTCCTCTGGCTCAAAAGGCCTAATATCATTAAATTGATTGGGTATCTTCATGCTGTTTTAATATATTTTGGTTATTGAAAAATCGTATAAGAAGAAAGAAACTTTTATTTGTTATTGAGTTGGGTGTTGATGTTAGCAATGATAAGTTTGATGCCTAACTCCTCAACGCGTAGCGCATCAGCCTCCTTAATATGTTCATCGGTAATGATGATGTCAATGTCCTCTAGGTTGGCTATCTTAGCAAAACCACGTTTACCAAATTTAGAAGAGTCGGCTAAAACTATTGTTTTCTGTGCTGACTCCATCATAGCTTTGTTAAGTCTAGCCTCACGCATATCGGTAGTCGTAATGCCAAATTCGAAGTCGATACCATCCACTCCAAGGAATAATTTGCTAACAGAAAACTCGCTGAGCATCATCTTACTATAGTCGCCTACTACCGATTGCGAGCTATGACGTAAGGTTCCACCTAATTGTATAATGTCTATTTCTTCGTTTTGTGATAGAATTTGGGCTACAGCCGTTGAGGCTGTCATCACTGTAAGACGATGTTTAGGTCGGATACAACGTGCAAAGTTGTGAAGCGTTGTTCCCGATGCTATTAGGATAGAGTCGTCAACGGTTATCAATTGCGCTGCTTCATAGCCAATACTCATTTTTTCTTCTTGGCACAATCGTTCTTTCTCGTTTACTGAACGATTGCTTGTAAATGGGTCAATAAGGATAGCTCTGCCATGACTTCTGTACAGTTTGCCCTGCATTTCAAGTTCTGTTAAGTCTTTACGAATAGTTACAGAGGTAACGTTGAGTATAGAAGCCAAATCGGTTACGAGAATAGAATCTTTCTTCATTAACTGATCTAGGATGATAGTATGTCTTTCTTCTCTTGTCATTTTTGAAAGTTATTTTTATAATCCTTACTGATCGAATTTATGCCTATCAGCGTGTCAAAGTTACGAAAAAAGCTATGATTTGATAAAAAGTTGCTTACTTTTTTAGATAACATGGCTTTTCAGTAGCTTTTTTATAGGATATTAACGGCTATAGAAAAGCTTTCATTTCGTAAAAGAGGAGGTGGGGTGTTAGGGCTGAACAGATCGTTAAGTTGCTAGTTATGTGTACTTTCTTTCTGTGAAGAAATAAATTATTGATTTGTTATTGTTTGCGGAAACACAAGATTTTGCTATAGAATAAAAGTTTATTTATATTAAAAAAGAGTTAAAAAAAAGCGTATAATTTGGATATAAAATTAGCTAATTGTATTTTTGTTTCGCAAAGAAAGAATAGCAATTTCATATCGAAATAAAAAATAATATTTAGTAGCCATTCAGCGTGAACAATAATCTATTAAAACAACCGACATAATAATAATGAAGGATTTTAGGACAAAACATTATGATGTAATCATCATTGGTGGTGGTATCACAGGTGCAGGAACAGCTCGCGACTGTGCTATGCGTGGTATGAAAGTACTACTAGTGGAGAAAGACGACCTTACTAATGGTGCAACGGGTCGTAATCATGGTTTGCTCCATAGTGGTGCGCGTTATGCTGTAACCGATCAAAATTCGGCTACAGAGTGTATTAAAGAGAATATGATCCTTCGAAAGATAGCACGCCATTGTGTGGAAGAGACCGATGGACTCTTTATTACCTTACCAGAGGACGACCTTGCTTATCAAGCTACTTTTGTGGCGGCTTGCCAGAAGGCTGGTATTCGTGCTGATATTATAGATCCCTCGGAGGCTCGCGATTTGGAACCTTCTGTCAACCCAACGTTGATAGGGGCTGTGCGTATCCCTGATGCTTCGGTAGATCCTTTCCGCTTGACTGTAGCCAACGTGTTGGATGCTCGCCGTTATGGAGCTGATATTTTAACCTATCATGAAGTAACCGATTTGCTTGTAGAGCAAACAAAGGTGGTGGGTGTGGCACTCCGCAATCATCTAACAGGTGAAACCTACGATGTGCATGCCTCACTAGTGATCAATGCGGCAGGTATTTGGGGACACTTAGTGGCTAAGCGTGCGGGTATAACGGTGAATATGTTCCCTGCTAAAGGAACCTTATTGATTTTTGGACATCGTGTTAATAATATGGTGATCAATCGTTGTCGTAAGCCTGCCAATGCTGATATTTTGGTACCAGACGATGCTGTTTGTGTCATCGGAACCACGAGCGATCGTGTGCCTTTTGATACGATTGACGACTTGAAAATTACAAAAGAGGAAGTCGACTTGTTGATTAGAGAGGGTGAAAAGCTAGCTCCTAGCTTGGCAACTACTCGTGTTTTGCGTGCATACGCTGGTGTTCGCCCCTTGGTAGCAGCCGATAATGATCCTTCAGGGCGTAATATTAGTCGTGGTATCGTTTGTTTAGATCATGCTACACGCGATGGTATGGATGGTTTGATTACAATTACTGGTGGTAAGATGATGACTTATCGCTTGATGGCAGAAGAAGCTACCGACCTTGCGTGTAAGAAACTTGGTATTAATAAACCTTGCGAAACTGCAATAAAGCCATTACCTGGATCGGAAGAAACCATAGAAGACTCACATGGAAAGCTATACAGCACTTCGGTAAATGCTGCTGAAGGGCGGCATGGTAAGTTTGCTAAAGACTTGAAACATGAAACCGTAGAAGACTCGGCTCTTATCTGTGAGTGTGAGGAAGTGAGTGTGGCAGAGGTTAAATTTGCTATTGAAAAATTACATATACATAACTTATTAAACCTCCGTCGTCGTACACGTGTGGGCATGGGAACTTGTCAAGGAGAGCTATGTACTTGTCGTGCTGCTAACTATATATGTGGTGAGAACGTGAAGAAGTCGGAAAAGGACTTAGTAGAGTTTGTTGACGAGCGTTGGAAAGGTATGCGTCCTGTCGCTTGGGGGCAATCGCTTAGTGAAGCGCAGTTGTCGGCTCATATCTATCAAGACTTATGTGGATTGGATAAAATTAAAGCTTCTTTGGAGGAATAGATAATGAAATTTGATACAATTGTTATAGGAGGTGGATTGAGTGGCTTAACAGCAGCCAACGTGTTGGCTGCAAAGGGGCAACGAGTGGCTATAGTTACCAATGGGCAAAGCACCTTACACTTTGGTTCAGGATCATTCGACTTGCTGGGTTATGATACTGATGGCAAAGTGGTAGAAAATCCTTTAGAGGGTATTAAGTCGATTAACGCAGAGCATCCATACGCTAAACTAGGCACAGAAAATGTGGAAACACTAGCTAAAGAAGCACAAACGTTACTAGAAACATGTGGCATTCATACCATAGGAAATGCGCAGCGAAACCATTATCGCATCACACCAATGGGTACATTGAAGCCTGCTTGGCTCAGCATCGATGGTATGGCAACACTCAATATCAGAGAGAAGGTGGTATGGAAGAAGGTAGCTTTAGTTAATATCGCTGGCTTTTTAGATCTCCCCACCAACTTTATGTTAGCAGGACTAGCAGAAGCAGGACTACAGTGTGAGCTTAAAACCATTCGTATGGAGGTTTTCGATCATGCACGTCGCAACCCAACAGAAATGCGAGCTACCAATGTTGCAAAGGTTATCCACGATCAAAAACTTGTGGAAAGTGTAGCAGCCGAACTCAATAAGTTTACGGGGTACGATGCTATTCTTTTCCCTGCTGTAGCAGGTTTGCGCAATGCTGCTGAAGATGAGTTGCTTCGTAAGTTGGTAAACACCCCATTATATTATGTTACCCCTATGCCCCCATCAGTGATGGGAGTACGTGTGGCAATGTTATTGATGGACAATTTTAAGTCGAATGGTGGCATTGAGCTAGTAAGTAATAAAATTAATGGTGGCGTTATCGAAAATAATGCAGTGCAATACCTTACTTCCGATCATCTTCCAGATGAGAAATTGAAGGCAAACAACTATATTCTTGCTACAGGATCGTTTATGAGTCAAGGCTTGAAGAGCGATTATGAACATGTTTTTGAACCCATTCTCAACCTTGATGTACATGCTTCTACCAATCGTGATGAATGGATAGAAGAGGCTGTTTTTGAAGCACAGCCATATATGCACTATGGTGTTGCTACCGATAAGGCGTTCCACCCTTTGAAGAATGGCAAAGTCGTTACGAATATGTATGCTGTAGGTTCGGTGCTTGAAGGTCATAACCACATCAAGCAAGCCGATGGTACTGGTGTTTCTTTATTAACTGCTTTGCAGGTAGCAAAGGAAATCTTGAAGTAATAAGCTTAGAACAATGGAAGGTATTCAATTAAAAAATATAAGTGAAAACAACTTAGAGCAGTGTTTGAAATGCTCTATTTGTACAGCATATTGCCCCGTTTCGGCAGTCGAACCAAAGTATCCCGGACCAAAGCATTCAGGTCCTGATGTAGAGCGTTATCGCTTAAAACATGAGAAATACTTTGAAGAAACACTCAAGTTGTGTTTAAATTGTAAGCGCTGTGAGGTGGCTTGTCCACATGGTGTTCGTATTGCAGACATCATTCAAAGTGCACGTATTAAGTATAGCACCAAAGCTCCAAAGCTACGCGATGTGATGTTGGCAAACACCGATTTCGTGGGTACTATGTCGAATATGGTTGCCCCTATTGTCAACTTTTCTTTAGGTTTGAAGCCCACAAAGGCTATTCTTCACACCGTATTAGGGGTTGATAAGCATCGCCAATTCCCTGCTTACACCACGCAAAAGTTTGAAACTTGGTATAAAAAGCATGCTGCTGCCGAGCAAGATCGTTATAAGAAGCATGTGAGCTATTTCCATGGTTGCTACGTTAATTATAACTTCCCACAGCTAGGAAAGGATCTTGTCAAGATTATGAATGCTTGTGGATATGGTGTTCATTTGCTAGAAAAAGAGAAGTGCTGTGGTGTGGCTTTGATCGCCAACGGACAGTCGAAGCAAGCACGTAAGCAAGGAGAATTGAACATGAAGAGCATCCGCAAGTCATATAAAGACAATAACCGTATGGTGCTAACGACAAGTTCTACATGTACTTTCACTATGCGCGATGAGTATAAACATTTGCTTAACATTGATAACGATGATGTTCGTGAGGGCATTACTCTAGCTACTCGCTTCCTTTACAAGATGATAGAGGACGGAAAAATTAAGTTGGCTTTCCGTGATGACTTCAAGATGCAGGCAGCATATCACTCTGCTTGCCACATGGAACGTATGGGATGGGTAGTGTATAGTACTGAGCTTTTGCGTATGATACCGGGCTTAGACCTTATAATGCTTAACTCACAATGTTGTGGTATCGCAGGAACATACGGTTTTAAGAAGGAGAACTACGACAATTCGCAGGCTATAGGACACGACCTTTTCGAGCAGATTAAAGACCTAAACCCTGACTATGTAACTACCGATTGTGAAACTTGCAAATGGCAAATAGAAATGTCTACAGGCTATAAGGTGCTTAACCCTATCTCTATTCTTGCCGATGCACTTGATGTAGAAAGAACTATCGAATTAAATAAATAGGTATTTACTTTGTTTGCCGTGCACTATCATTATTCTTTATAAAGTGCACGGCACTTGTGTGATACCTTAATTCCGCAGTATTTTTTCTTGTGAGAAAATTTTATATGTTGAGGTGTCTTTTTGGGACTCTATATGTTGATATGAGGTGCTTCGGTGTTTC
>QWCK01003213.1_pt1 | contig 18352 bp, 20 predicted proteins | sample 1972571 | NCBI WGS metagenome assembly QWCK01 (sample SAMN09866710, study PRJNA288562) | Human gut metagenome isolate term2_stool, whole genome shotgun sequencing... | isolation source: gut | host: Homo sapiens | place: USA: California
ACTTTGTTATTTCCTTTTATATTATTTGCGGAAGTGGCTCAGTGGTAGAGCATCGCCTTGCCAAGGCGAGGGTCGCGGGTTCGAATCCCGTCTTCCGCTCCATTTAAACTTAGGGGTTTCATTGTTGGGGATTAGCCAAGCGGTAAGGCACTAGACTTTGACTCTAGCATTCACAGGTTCAATTCCTGTATCCCCAGCCATTTTATAAATTGGAAATGTTGGGGATTAGCCAAGCGGTAAGGCATCAGACTCTGACTCTGACATTCACAGGTTCGAATCCTGTATCCCCAGCCAAACGAATATATATGACTCATTAGCTCAGTCGGTAGAGCACTTGACTTTTAATCAAGGTGTCCCGGGTTCGAATCCCGGATGGGTCACCATTTTTTTATAAAAATTTATTTTTTTTAAATTTAATAGACATCTTTTATATGCCTAGATAGCTCAGTCGGTAGAGCAGGGGACTGAAAATCCCCGTGTCGGTGGTTCGATTCCGCCTCTAGGCACCATAAGAGGGCCTTTAGCTCAGTTGGTTAGAGCGTCCGGCTCATAACCGGCAGGTCCGGGGTTCGAGTCCCTGAAGGCCCACCATTTATAAAAATAAACGAATTTTTCGTTTGTTTTTTGTATTATTTTCTATTTTTAAATTAGTATTGCGGTGGGTGTAGCTTAGCTGGTTAAAGCGCCAGATTGTGGCTCTGGAGATCGTGGGTTCGAATCCCACCATTCACCCCATATGACGACATAGCCAAGTGGTAAGGCGTGGGACTGCAACTCCCTGATCGTTGGTTCAAATCCGACTGTCGTCTCCAATTGATATTATTACCATCCTTTTTGGATGGTTTTTATTATTTTGAATTTGAATTCTATAGTTCTATAATAGATGATGATGCTTTTAACCAGCAGATATTATAGAACTTTTTTATGCGAAAAATATCTACCGATACTTTTTTCATTCTAATAGAAATAATATAACTTAAAAATATTATTTCAAATTTTCGTTGACAAATAATTTTCTTCACTATATAATACAATTATACGATTAAACAATAGTTTAATTGTATAAAGTTATTTTATTATTCAAATTTTTTAATCTTTTATAAACAGGTAAAAATTATACAATATTTATTATTAGGGGGAATTATGAAAAAGTCATACAAAATAAACGTTGATTGTGCAAATTGTGCAAATTTAATGGAAAATGAAATTAGCAAATTGACTGGGATTAATTCAGCTACAGTAAATTTTATGACTCAAAAGATAAAACTAGATATTCAAGATGGTGTCGATGTAGAAGAAATCATCGCCAAAGTAACAGATATATGTCGAGATATTGAACCTGAGTGCGTTATAAGTAAATGTTAAAGCAATACTATTAGTTATTTAAAAAATCACTTTGTTTGAAAAGGTGCAATTGGATTTGATTAGTGGGATCGCTAACGCAGTGAGTGTAGCGAACAAAAGTGCCAAAAGAAAATACAGTTGCACTTTCAATTAGTTTTCAGTTTAAATAAAGGATGGAGACGTAAATGGAAAGAGAACAGAAGATTTTGCTATTTAGGATTGTCTCATCTATAGTTTTGGTTGTAATTGGATATTTTTTTGCACTTCAAAGTTTTATAAGATTTTTTCTGTTTGCTTTTGCTTATATTATTGTTGCTTATGATGTAATAAAAAAAGCTGTTAAAAATATTTATAGAGGTAAAGTTTTTGACGAAAACTTTTTGATGTCTGTAGCTACAATTGGTACATTTGTGCTTGCAATTTATACTAAAAGTGGAGATTATTTAGAGGCAGTTGCAGTGATACTGTTTTACCAAGTAGGTGAGCTTTTTGAGGACTATGCGGTAGATAAAAGCAGGAAAAGTATAAGTTCTTTAATGGATATAAGACCTGATTATGCTAATGTAAAAGCAGGAGAAGAAATTACAAGAGTAGACCCCGATGAGGTTGAAGTAGGTAGTGAAATAATTGTTAAAATTGGAGAAAAGGTTCCAATTGATGGGGTAGTTGTAGATGGAAAGTCTTCTTTAGACACATCGGCACTCACTGGTGAAAGTATGCCAAGAGATGTGCAATTTGGTGATGAGGTAATAAGTGGCAGTGTTAATATGAGCAGTGTCCTTACTATAAAAACTACAAGGGAATTTGGTGATTCTACTGTATCAAAAATTTTGGAACTGGTTGAGGACGCGTCTTCCAATAAGAGTAGACAAGAAACCTATGTATACAAGTTTGCCAGTATATATACTCCTATAGTTTGCTATTTGGCTTTGGCACTGGCAGTTATTCCGCCAATAGTTAATGTTGCAGTATTATCTGTACCTGCAAATTTTGAACAATGGATTTATAGGGCGTTGATTTTTTTGGTTATTAGCTGTCCGTGTGCTTTTGTTATAAGTATACCACTTACATTTTTTGCTACACTGGGCGGGGCGAGCAGTCATGGGATTTTAATAAAGGGGTCAAATTATATTCAAAGCTTGTCTGAGGTTAAAAATATAATTTTTGATAAGACTGGAAGTCTGACTAAAGGTATATTTGACGTAAATGAGGTACATCATAATGATTTAGATGAGAAAAAATTGATAGAGTATGTTGCTCATGTGGAATATGCATCAACTCATCCTATAGGTGAAACTCTTAAAAGAACATATGGAAAAAGCATAGATACTCAGAGAGTTTCAGATGTACAGGAGCTCAGTGGCTACGGTATTGTAGCAAAGGTTGATGGTAAATCAGTAGCTGTAGGAAATGATAAGCTAATGCGTAAGTTGGGAGTAGAGCCTATTTCATGTCATATGCTAGGAACAATACTTCATATTGCAATAGATGGCGAGTATGCTGGGCATATTGTGATATCAGACGTACTTAAAGAGGACTCTCTTGATGCGGTTAGAACCTTAAAGAACATGGGTATTGGTATCACTATGCTAACTGGAGATATAAAATCAGTAGCAGATAAATATGCAGCAGAGTTAGGAATTGCTGATGTTTACAGTGAGCTTTTACCGCAAGAAAAAGTAGTAAAAGTAGAAGAAATAATCGGCAAAGATAACCATAAGTTAACAGCATTTGTAGGTGATGGGGTAAATGATGCACCAGCATTGACTAGAGCTGATATCGGTGTGGGCATGGGTGCTATGGGTTCGGATGCTGCCATAGAGGCGTCTGATGTAGTGCTGATGGACGACAATCCTTTGAAATTGGTCAAAGCGATTGAGCTTTCAAAAAAATGTATGTCTATAGTTTATCAAAATACATTTTTTTCTATTGGCACAAAGGTATTATTTTTGATACTGGGAGCTATTGGACTAATAGGTATGGAGGCGGCTGTATTTGCTGATGTAGGAGTGCTAATTCTTGCTAGTTTAAATGCAATGAGAGCACTTAAATAAAAAATATTGATGTAAATAGGATAGCGGGTGAAGTTGACCTGCTATCCTATTATTTTTGATTGATTTTTGGGCGAAAAGGTATTAATATGTATATGTTCATAGTATTTATTTAATACTAACTTACATAAGAAAATGTAGTATTATTTTTCATTATAAATTTTTTATATCAGAGAGCAACACAAATTTTTTTTCAATATTTGTACTATAATTTTAAAAGTAAGTTAGTATAAGAAGGGGTAGCAAATGAAAATAGAAGATATAAAAAAACTTGAGCCTTATGTCGTAGAACAAAGAAGATATTTACATGAACATCCGGAGCTGTCTTGGCATGAATTTGATACATCAAAGCACGTAAGAGAAGAACTGGATAAAATGGGTATTCCTTATGAGATAGTAGAAAAAGTAGGAGTTGTGGGAATAATAAACGGATCAAAGTCAGGTAAATCTATAGGAATACGAGCTGACATGGATGCACTTCCTATAACAGAAAATACAGGACTTGAATTTTCATCAAAAAATGCAGGAGTTATGCACGCCTGCGGACATGATATGCACACAGCAGTATTACTTGGTACAGCAAAAGTACTCAATGAGATGAAAGATGAGCTAAAAGGAAAAGTTGTGCTGATATTCCAGCCATCTGAAGAAAAAATAGAAAAACTTGGGGCAAGTGTGATGAAAGAGCACCCTGAAGTAAAAGCACTAGACAGGGTTATTGGGTTACACGTTATGCCGTCTCTAAAAGCTGGGCAAGCAGCACTAAGAGTTGGACCGGTAATGGCAGCTACAGATATGTTTGATATTTTTATAGAGGGTAAGGGCGGACATGGAGCTATGCCACATATGACAGTAGACCCAATTATTGCAGGGGTACAGCTAATAAATGCCTTTCAGACAATAGTAAGCAGGGAAATAGACCCTTTAAAGGCAACTGTATTAAGCATTACAGCCTTTAATGCAGGCAGCAGTCAAAACGTAATACCATCAGAGGCACATCTTAAAGGTACTGCAAGGACATTTGACAATGATATGAAGGATAAAATTATAGAAATGATGCAAAGGATAGCTGATGGAGTTGCTGAGGCTACACGCACAAAAATAAGGATAGAAAATCAAAAAGGACCTTATGCTACAGTAAATGACGAGAAAGCGACCCTGATGGGTATAGAAGTAGCCAAAGAGGTATTTGGAGATGGATTAGTGTTTGACCATCCACCTATTATGCCGGGGGAAGATTTTTCAGAATATTTGAGACAAACACCGGGAGTGTTTATGTTTTTAGGAGTTTCTAATGTGGCAAATGAGTTCGCATTACATCAGGATAATTTTAGCCCTAGAGAAGATGCGATGATACTTGCAGTGGAATATTTTGTAAAATATGCAAAAAAATTCCTAGAAGAATAGAAATTTGCATTGTTAAAGATGTTATAATATGTGTTTTCAAATGAATATAGATAAATTGAGTATCAGAGAATTTGAATAATGGAGAAATTTGTATGAGTAAAGTATTTGAAATAGATGGTTGTGTAGAGGTTGCAGAGGACATAGGTGAAGATGAATTTTGGAATATTTTTATTGATTTTATAGAGAGCCGTGGTTGGTATTTTGGAGGGGGAATTAATGAGTGTATTGAAGAAGATTAATACAACTCACAGTTTGTATAACTTGTTTTCATGAATTTAAAATATACAAGGAAACTAAAGGAATTTATGAAAGTACAGCTGTTCATATATAATTAGACGGAGGAAAATTTATTGTTAGATAAACTAAAGACAACTGTTTTTTTGCTAGCAGGGCACTTTACGCTCTATTTCAATTCAAAAAAAACAGCAATAAAAATGTATGAAGGTGCATTGGAAAGTAACAACGACAAGGACGGCTTAAACTATGCTGCGGCTGCAAGTGGTGTAGGCTCAATACTAATGATGTATGGTGAATTTGAAAAAGCGATACATTATTATCTAAAAGCATTAAATGTGTATAAAAATCTTGAGCTTACACAAAAAAAGAAGACGGTGCAAGGTATGATTTTTGGAAATGTCGGATATTGCTATATAAATAGAAATGATTATGAAACAGCTATTAAATATTGCGAAAAATCAAGGGAAATATTTGAACAACAAGATGCCACAAAAAAATTGACAAAGTGTTACAACACGTTGATGAATTTGTATGCAAAAACAGGCGACATGGAAAAAGCTAAGGACTATGCCAAGCTTTCGTTAAAATATGTGTCAGTGGCAGAGAAAAAGTATATAAAAGGTAATGTAAAAAAACTTCTAATAGAAGATATAAGGTCTGTAATTGGACTGGAGGCAAATAGCATAATTACTGAATAAGAATAGAGGGCATAGGAGATGTCATGCACTTATACTCCCCTAATATGTGTCGGGAGTGTCAAAAATAACACCACTGATATATATTAATAACTTAGTATTTCAAACATTTTCAATATTTTTTAAATAAAAATAGCAATGACCCCCTTTTTTGAAGTATAATTTGATTACATCACCAATCAAATTTACAAAACAAACAAAGGATTTCATTGCTATGCAAATTATACGCCATTTACTATAGATGGTACTAGCGAAACTTGGAGCTATGGTATAGCAGATAAATACGAGAATTTTGTAAAAAATGCAAAAGCTATGGTGCTTTCAAACATAATTTCAACTGTAGTGGCACTAATAGTTCTTCTAGTCTTGATATATCTACTTGTGCAAAAAGTCGTAGCAAAACCGCTTATATTGCTTTCAGGAGCATTTGAAAAATTGTCTAACTATGACTTTAGAGATGCAGATGACAGACAAAAACTAGTTCATTACATCAGATTTGGTGACTAAATAGCAGACATCATAAAAGCCGGCGAAAAAATGAGCGACAACGTAAAGAATTTGCTAGTAGAAATATTACAAAATGCACAAAACTTGTCAGCTATAGGTAAAGAAAATGCAGCGACTACACAGGAGGCAAATGCGTCTGTAGAAACACAGACACAATCTATACACAATATCATAGATACGTCAGAAACTTGGCTCAAAATTTGCAAGAGCAAGTGTCAAAATTCAAAATGTAAATTTGAAAAATAAGTTTTGAAATTAAAAAAAATATTAAATTATGTAAAAAACCTGATTTAAGTAATTTTAATAAGGCAGGTTTTTAATTTTACAAGTTAGAAAAAAATTTATAGGGTGTAAATTTAAAATATTATAAGACATTAAGAAAAATTGTTTGTGAAATGAAATAAAAACTGCAAAAAGGGGGTTGACAATTTAATAATTATTTCATATAATGTTTCTTGCAGCGGTTGGGATGGCTTGCTTAATAGAAAGTGGGCTATGGTCAGTCGAAAGGTGCTAGTGTGGCTCAGTTGGTAGAGCGGCTGATTCGTAATCAGCAGGCCGGCGGTTCAATCCCGCCCATTAGCTCCAAAGAGTTACATAAGGGATTGAAATAGAAACACATTTAAAAAGGCTTACCTAACTTTATGAGTTAGGTAAGCCTTTTTTTACTTCATTTCTAATAAGCTTTTATACTGTTATTTATTTAAAAAATCACTATGTTTGAAAAGGTGCAGTTGTGTTTGACAAGCGGGATTGCTAATGCTTTGAGTGTAGCGAAAAAACTGCCAAAAGGAAAATACAATTGCATTTAAATCAGGGTTACTATGAAAGTTAAATATATTTCATTTATCGTGGTGGCTCAAGGTATGGGGGTTAGTCTTTAAAAATCTTACATATATTAAAGCACGTTCATTTTTAGTCTGTACGGCTTTTTTATCTCATTAAAAATGTGTTCTTTAAAATCAAATATTATTTTAAAACTGTACCGATTTCGATTTTATTTCCTCTAAGAAAATCACTGGTATTCATTCTATTTTTGCCTGCTAATTGTAGTTCGTTTATTATTATGTCATTTGTGCCGGTAGATACAATTAATGCTTTATCTGATGACACAACTGTACCTGGAGCTTGTTTAGATTTAATGCCGGTGCTAACGGCACTGTAAATTTTTAGGCTTTTATCATTTAAAAAGCTATATGCACAAGGCCATGGCTGATAACCTCTGATATGGTTTATAATTTCATCGGCTGATTTGGTATAATCTATGTGCCCCATTTCTTTAGTTATTAGGGTTGTGTTTGTAGCTAGGCTGTCGTCTTGGGGTTTTGCATTTAAAGGTATACCTAGATGTAGCATATTTATGGTGTTGCCTAGAGTTTTTTCACTAAGGACTGCTAGTTTTTCACTTAGGGTTTGTGCGGTATCGGTAGCGTCAATTTCTATTTCATCAGATAGGATTATGTCGCCGGTATCCATACCTTCATCAACTTGCATTGTTGTGACACCGGTTACTGTATCTCCATTTAATATTGCCTGATTTATAGGGGTAGCTCCTCTATATTTTGGTAGTAAGGATGGGTGGACGTTGATTATGCCGTATTTTGGAATGTCAATTATTTCCTTTGGTATATACTGTCCGTAGGCGGTTTCCACTATCAAATCCGGTGCTAAGGCTTTTATTTTTTGAACTGATTCTTCACTTCTCACTCTGTGAGGCTGGTAAACTTCTAAGTTAAGCTCTAAGGCTCTTTTTTTGACATCACTCATTTCCAGTTTCATTTTTCTACCTTGTTTTTTATCTTCCTGAGTGATAACAAGGACTACTTCAACACCTTTGTTTATAAGGGTGTCTAAGGAATGGACTGCAAAAGCTGGTGTACCCATAAAAATAGCTCTCATATACGATTTAATCTCCTAGTGACTCTAAATTACCAATGACTCTATCTTTGTAAAGTATCCCGTCTAGATGGTCTATCTCATGACAGATTGCTCTTGCGAATAAGTCTTTGGCATCAAACTCGACTTCTTCAAAATTTTCGTTGTTAGCTCTTACTTTTATATGTTGTGGACGTTTAACCTTACCGGTAAAGTTTGGCACTGACAGACAACCCTCACTGCCTATTTGTTCACCGTCAGCTTCGATGATTTGAGGATTTATTAGTACGATTGGACCTTTTGGTATGGATTCGTCAACATTTTCAAGGTCAGGTTGGGTAACGTCTACTACAATTATTCTTTTTAGCATACCGACTTGAGGTGCGGCAAGTCCTATGCCTTCGCTTTTATACATGGTATCCTTCATATCTTGTATTAGGTCACGAATTTTATCGTTGATTTCCTCTACTATTCTTGATTTTTTTCTTAATATGGGGTCTCCGTCAATTCGAATAGTTCTTAAAGCCATTTATATTCCTTTCTGAAAAATTATGTTATATTAGTATTAATCAAATTGTACTAAAAAAAGAACTGGAAAAATTATTAAAAATATCATAATAACAAAAGCTAATATACCTTTTGGATTGCCAAAATTAAAGGTGTAAGAGTAACCGCTGAAACGTGAACGCTTTTTTGGCACAATTATATTTGTGTCGTCAGGATTATAGTATAAGTTCCTTAAAAAGCAGCTACGATGTTCATACCATTGCTGTACTTCCCGGTCGCTATATTTTCTTGACATATTGTCACCTATAAATGATATTTACAAAGCAAATAAAATGTAAATTTAATTTTTATACCTCTAACGCAATTTCCATCATTGAGCCAAAGCCTAGTTGTCTTTGCTCTGCGTCTATAGCTTCGTCTAGGTAAATGTGGTCTGAGATAGTAAGTAGGCAAAGGGCTTTTTTGTTTGCTCTTGCAGCTATCATGTATAGGGCGGCTGCCTCCATCTCTACTGCTATTACGCCCATTTTTTTCCAAGCGTCATTTACAGCATTATCATCATTGTAGAAAACATCTGATGATAGTATGTTTCCAACGATTAATTTTTTGCCTTGGGATTTTGCTACTTGGCTGGCTTTTTGAAGTAATTCAAAGTCTGCTGTAGGAGCAAATGTGCCGGGTAAATTATAGTTTGCTGAGAAGTTGGAATTTGTGCAAGCTCCAACGCCTGCAACTATATCCATAACGTGTACGTCATCTCTAAGTGCTCCGGCTGAGCCGACTCTTATGATTTGGTCTACGTCATAAAAATTGTATAACTCATAGGAGTAAATGCCAATAGACGGCATACCCATTCCTCCGCCCATTACGGAGATTTTTTGTCCTTTGTATGTGCCGGTATAGCCAAACATATTTCTAACTGTATTAAAGCATACCGGATTTTCTAAGTATGTTTCGGCGATAAATTTTGCTCTGAGCGGGTCTCCAGGCATAAGCACTTTTTTGGCTATATCTCCAGGTTTTGCAGCGTTGTGAGGTGTAGGTGTATTGTTCATAATATTCTCCATCTTGTATAATTATTTTATTTATTAATATTTTTTTATAAATAACTTTTTTTGCTCATCAAAGAAGATAAAGTGAGCTGGGTTGAGCTGAATGTGATAGTTAAATCTCTTATTTGAGATATAAAAAAGCCTTTAAATATTTTTCTTAATTTTCAAAAAAAGTTTTTAGCTTTTGTATATGCCAGCCTATTGTAAGTTAAGATTTGACTTGTCAAAGCCAAGTGGCAAAAGTTCTTTTAGTGAATATATTTTGTAATCCTCTGAGTTTTTGGCTAAAATTATTTTAAAGTCATCATAGTCGCAAAACTCACTCATGACTTGTCTGCATACACCACAAGGAGGGGTATAGTCAAAGTCACCGTCCTTGGTATCTTCAAAACCGCCTACAATTGCAATTGCGTCAAATTCTTTTACTCCTTCAGAAACCGCTTTAAAAAACGCAGTTCTTTCAGCACAATTTGATGGGGTATAGGCAGAATTTTCGATGTTACAGCCTTTGTATACAGTTCCATTTTTGGCAAGAAGTGCAGCACCTACGCAAAAATGTGAGTAGGGAGTGTAGGCAAATTTTCTAGCTGCAAATGCTGCCTCAATTAAATTTTTTATATCCATATTGACCTCTTTGATGAATATCAATTTGAAGAGAAATTGATAAATTATTATATTACTATATTTTACCTAATTAATCCAATATTGTAAATAGATAATATGCGTTTACACCAATCTTTAAAATGCTTATAATTATTCCAAGGGAACAATTTAGCTAAGGTTAAGCTGGGTAAGTTATACTAAATAGAAAAAATTTCCACATCATAATCATCATTCAAAAAATCTTTAAGAAGCTCCCTAATATTCTTTTCATCATCTGCTATATATATGATTTTTTCATACATCCTGCTCCTTAAATTATTCTAACCGTAATAATTTAGATATTAATGTTTAAAAAGTTTTAGTTCTATTTTTGTACCATTGTTATTACTATTAACTACACAAACATCTCCTGCGTGTCTAAGGGCAATTTCTTTCACAAGAGCCAAACCAAGACCTGCTCCACCCATAGACCTACTTCTTGATTTATCTACTCTAAAAAAAGGTTCAAATATTTGTTTCCAATTATTTTTATCTATACCTTTTCCTGTGTCAATAACAATTACTTTGGCATATTTCTCATCTTCTTCAATTTCAACAGAAACATTTCCACCTTCTATATTATATTTAATTGCATTTTCTATTAAATTATATATAGCTCTGTATATTAGCATTTCATTGCCTAATAGTTTCGCATCACCTGATTTTTGTATAATTTCTACATTTTTTTGTTCTGCAACCGCTGATAAATCGCAAATAACCTCCTCTATTAGCTCATAAAGTGATATCATATCCTTTTTTTCTGCCGTTTGGAGTTGTGTCATTTCTAAAAGAATATCTATTACTTGAGATAAGCGTTCAGTTTGTGTTGCAACCATATTTGTTACATCTTTATAATCAGAAATATCTGAATTGTCATTTTTTTTCAAAACTTCAATTTGTGTTTGCATTACAGCGATTGGTGTGCGAAGTTCATGAGCTGCATTAGCCGAAAATTGTTTTTGTACAGAAAATGCATCGTTTATTCTTTTAAGCATCTCATTAAATGTATCAGTTATTTTTACAATTTCAACAGAGTTACTTGTTAAGGGAATTGGCTCTTGCAAGTTTTTTACTTGAATATTTTGTAGTTGTTTATTAAATTTTTTTAGAGGTTTTAGAAAATATCCAACTAAAAAATATACAATTATACTACTTATGCATGTGATAATAGCAGTTATTAATAAACTTTTGCCCCAAAAACCGCTTTGTGTATCTTTAATTTTTTCGGAAATATTTTCAGAAGGATCAATATTTAGCTCTATATTTTCTGAAGAAGGGTTTTTAAATATTTCTTTTGGAAACACTGCAATTACAGAGTTTTCTATTTCATCCATATACAAAATAGCTGTTTTACTTATTGAATAACTCAAAGTAAGACACACTATTATTACTAAGAGGGCAGTAGTAAGTGTAAGCTTCCACTGAAGAGAAAGAGTTTTTTTCATTCCGATGCACCTCCTATTTTGTATCCTTGTCCAACTTTATTTGTAATAGGATCGTAACCGAGACTTGCTCTTAATTTTTTACGTAATGCAGAAATATGTACACGGATAGAATTGCTAAAACTATCTACACTTGCATCCCATACATGCTCAATAAGTTCTTCTTGGCTGACAGGTCTATCCTGATGCAACATAAGATATTCTAATAATCCAAGCTCCTTACGTGTAAGAGCAAGTTCCTCTTGCCCTATAAATGCTTTACGCGTTTTTGTATCAAGAGAAATTTCATTATATTTAATAATTATGTCATTTTGTATGAATTTTCTTCTAGTAAGACTTCTAACTCTTGCTTCAAGCTCTTTAAAATGAAACGGTTTACAGAGATAGTCGTTTGCTCCTTTGTCTAGACCTTCAACTCTATCTTGTACTGAACCTCTTGCTGATAGTATAAGTACTGTAGTTTCATTATCTTCTTTTCTAATATTTTCAAGAACTTCCATACCATCCATATTTGGAAGATTTAAGTCTAAAACAACAAGATCGTAGCTTTCAGACATCACCATATCTAATGCTTCTTCACCGTCATAACTGACATCAACTTCATACCCATCTAATCTGAGTCCTTTTGCTATTGCTAAACAAAGTGTTTTTTCATCTTCTACAACTAATATTCGCAAATTATTCGCTCCTTTATATTTGTTAAATCCTTTGTTTTATAAATGAATAAAAGTATTATAACATATCTAAATATGAAATTTGGTAAAGACATATATAATATTTATTTTTTTAATGATTATAAAGTTATTATTTTTCTTAACAAAAATTTTATACCCAATTTGATATACTCATCACATCAGCAAAATTAAAAACAAGGAGGTATAAAAAGTGTTAGGTATTTTTCAAGACAAATTAAAATCTAAATCACTCTTACAACTACTGTTTATTATTGTATCAGTTGCCTTTATAGCTTTTGGTGCATATAGAGGAGAAGTAGAAACTGTATTAGAAAAAGCTATTCGTTTGTGTTTGGAGTGTGTTGGAATTGGATAGAGCAAAAATAAATAATAAAAAGAATTTTTCGTTTAAAAATTTTTTAAAAAAAAGAAATTCAATACAGATGTTTGCTACGCTACTTACAAATATCCATCTTCCAAATTTCTTAAAAGGAGTTTTATACAACGGAAAAGTTAAGCAAGTATGTGTACCCGGACTTAATTGTTATTCATGCCCGGGAGCGACCGGAGCTTGCCCAATAGGCTCTTTTCAAGCTGTGGTAGGCTCTTCAAAATTCAGCTTTTCATACTATATCACTGGCATACTAATTTTTTTCGGGATGATGCTTGGTAGATTTATTTGCGGTTTCCTTTGCCCATTTGGCTGGTTTCAGGATATGCTTCACAAAATTCCCGGCAAAAAATTTAGAACTAAGAAGCTCAAGTTTCTAACATATACGAAGTATATAATTTTAGTAGTTGCAGTTATTATCTTACCGACATTTATGAATAATAAAGCGGGACTTGCCTCGCCTTATTTCTGTAAATATATTTGTCCACAGGGAATACTGGAGGGCGGCATACCGTTGTCAATTGCCAATCCGGCTATCAGGGCAGCACTTGGCAAGTTATTTACTTGGAAACTGATGATTCTTATAAGCATTATAGTGCTTAGTATAATGGTTTATCGTCCGTTTTGTAAATGGATATGTCCTTTAGGAGCCTTATATGCTTTGTTTAATAAGGTTTCCTTCCTTCATTACAAGGTTGATGAAAATACCTGTATCTCTTGTGGAAAATGTGCGAGAACCTGTAAGATGGAGGTAGACATTACTAAAAATACTGCACATATGGAATGTATCCGCTGTGGAGAGTGTGTGAAGGTCTGTCCTACCAAGTCAATCAGTGTAAACTGGGGACCTGAAAAAATGAAATTGCTTGAAAAGGCTCGTGAGCTTAACAAGAATAAAATAATAAAAAGTGTAAATTAAGGAGAAAAAAACAATGAAAACAAAGATGACAATTAAGAGAATTTTACCTGTATTTATGGTAACAGCAATGCTTGCAACAACAATGACAGCTTGTGGCAGCAAAGATAACTCAGGAAGTATGACGACCGGAAGCAAGACTGTGGCAAGCAGCAATAAAGCTGCCGCAGAGAAGTTTCCTGGCTTTAAGGGTAAGGATTTTGAGGGAAATGATGTTGATGAAAGCTTATTTAGCAAAAATGAGGCAACACTTGTTAATTTTTGGTTTAATGGTTGTTCAGCCTGCGTAAACGAGATGCCTGCACTTGAAGAGTTTAGTAAAAAGCTTAAAGAGCAGGGTGCAGAGTTTATAGGTATAAATGCAGGTACAGCAAGTGATGAAAAGGGACTTGCAGAGGCAAAGGATATACTTTCAAAGCAGGGTGTAACCTATAGAAATCTTATCCTTCCAAATGACCACGAGTATGTTAGAAAGATATTCAGCTTCCCTACAAGTGTTATAGTTGATAAGAATGGTAATATAATTGGAGATCCAATAGTAGGAGCTATTGAAGATGAAAAGAAGCAGGCAGAAATCCTTAAGGTAATCGAGGAGATAAAGGCTGGAAACGGTGTAACTTCTTCAGTAGCTTCAGAACAGTCAGCTACTAATGATGACCCTACAGCACCACTTTATGAAGAAGAAAACAAAATTTTTGCGGCAAATCAGGATACTTGGAATAAGTTATTCTCGAAAATAAAGAAGGATCAGGCGGAAGAAAATGTTGAAAAGCCTTATGTTGAGTTTTTAAAAGAGCAGTTAGAGGCATCAAAGGCTGATTTTACAGAGGATGAGATTAAGACTATTAACGAAGATCTTGAAAAGATTGATGAAATTGAAAAGAAAATCGCAGAGTTAAAGAAAAAATAATTTAGAGGCAAACCATGACTAAAAATAATGAAAATTTGTGGTGTAAAATTGGATTTATAGCATTACCTATACTTTCGATTATAGCATACTATTATCTAACAAAGTATCTAAATGTGCTTGCATTCGAACTGTTTTTAGGAATTTTGAAGATACCTATGCAGCAGTTCATCGAATTTATGTATCTTTCAGATATTCTTATAGCTTTAATACAGTTAATTATATTCTTTGTCATATATAAGCTGTTAGTAAAAAGAAATGGCGATGAGTTAATAACCAAGCTTAATCTAAAGGATATAGGATTCAGCTTTGCAGTAGGTGTCGGAGCCTCAGGTCTATCCTTTATATGGATTACGATTGCAGGAAAGATACCTATGTTTCAGGCACAGCTTGCTGCTATGAAAGAAGGAAATGCGATGATTGGTGGAGGAAGCCTACATGGAGTGTTCTTAAGTGCAGTAATTGCTGCCCCTATTGTTGAGGAAGTTATATTTAGGGGAGTTGTACTTGGCTCATTTAGAAAGGTATTTCCTGCTTGGGTATCAATAATAGTTTCAGCATTAATCTTTGGTATCTATCATATGAATCCTGTTGCAATTGTATATGCATCTATTATGGGAATTATAGCCGGTATAGTTTATGAGAAGAAGCAAAATTTATTATTCACAATTATTCTGCATATGGCAAATAACCTTATGGGACTATTGCAGGATTTTGTTCCGGCAGGCATAGGGGCAACTGTAGTAAATGTAGTTTCTATAGCTATGATTATCCCTATGTGTTATATAGTGTACAAAATACTTAATGGTGATTTTTGTAAAAAGGCGTATGTTTAATAACTTTTTTATATTTGAAATAATGTGGGTATCAAAAATATTTGATATCCACATTATTTATTTTAAATTTTAGTCTTAGTTTAAAAGTTATGGCAAGTCGGTCACTGGATGGGTGATAATGAGTAAATCGTGCCGTATGTCATTGAAATATAGTTATTAAAACTGCTATAATCAAAAATAGATGTAATTAACAGAGTATGCAAAACAATAAATAAGCTAACGAATGAAATGGTAAAAAGTATAACATTAAGAAAATGGATAAGTGAGAATAAATTTATTATACTACGATTTTAAAGGTATATTAGTATAAAATTATAATGTTCTATAATGTCTGCTGAGGTTTACCCCTCAACAGATATTATAGGACCTAAAGAAACGGCAGTATTTAGAGGAACACTCCAAATACTGCCGTTTTGTTTTTTATAGTTGGAATTTTGATACTTCATTTTGTAAATTTGTAGCAATCTCTGCTAAGTTTTCGCTTGCTTTTGATATATCTGATATTGATTGCACTTGTGTCTCTACTGATGCACTTGCTTGCTGGGTTGTTGCTGCATTTTCTTCTGCTATTGCTGATAGATTCTGTATTACGGATACAATCCCTTGGTTATTTCCTTCTACCGCTCTTGATTTTTCATTTACATCTACTATTTTGGCTTTTCCTTCATCTACTGCATTTGATATTGCTATAAACGAGTCTTTTGTTTCATCCATTTTTTCTTCTTCTTTTTTTACTATTTCTGCTGCTATTTGCATTGAACTTACAGCTTCTTTTGTTTTATCTATTAATTCTGTTATTACTAGTCTTATTTCATCTGTAAAGCCTGCTGATTGCTCTGCTAACTTTCTTATTTCTTCTGCTACTACTGCAAACCCTTTGCCCGCTTCTCCAGCTCTGGCTGCTTCTATTGCCGCATTTAGTGCAAGCAGATTTGTCTGGTCTGATATTGACTGTATCATTTCGCTTGCTTTTGATATTTTTTCGGCTGACTCATTTGTTTGTCCTATTGTTTCAGAAACAGATGCAGAGGATTTTCCGACTGCATCACTATATTTTAGTAATTCTTTTAGATTTTCTAGTCCTACTTCTTTTTTATCTTCTATTGATTTTATAGTTTCGTTAAGTTCATCTAATGATTTTTGCATTTTTGATAACAGAATTGATGAGTTATCTATATCCTGTGCTGCTGATTGTGTATCTTGTGCTTGGCTTGTTGCTCCTTCTGCTATGTTATTTACCGCACTTGCTACTTCATGTGCAGACGATGTTGTACTTTGTGCTGTTGCTGTTAATTCTTCTGCTGTTGCCGCTGTATTTTGAGCATGGGATGTAATATTTGTAACTATATCTCTTAAATTACCATGTAGTCTACTCATATTTCTGACTAAATTTCCTATTTCATCATTGTTATTAATAAAGTAAGCTGCTTTCGACTTTTCTTCTTCTAAATTCAAATCATAATTTGACAACTTAGTAATTGCAGAATCAATGATTGTAAGTGGTTTTGTAAGGTGTTTTTTCATAAATATAATTATTAAAGCGCCAATGAATATAATCACTGCTATATTTAAAACAATATTTGTAATCATATTATTTTTTGCACCTTTTGTAAAATAATTATATGCTATAGATGATTCAATTGCCCAAACCTTATTTGTATTTGTATTCACTGGTACATAAATTGTTTTAACTTTATCTCCAGTTGAAGCTGATTTTCCATCTCTAATTACTTCTTTACCAGAATGTACTTCATCAAAAACAGATTTTCTATTACCGTCTATTTCCAAAATATTCTTGCCAATCATATCCGGTTTAGCTGAATGTGCTAAAATAATGCCTCCGTTTGAAAAAAGGACTTTATAATCTCTTGGATCTTTATTGGTCTCAGTTTCTAACTGTGTCTGTATTGAATCTATATTAATATCTGCTATTGCAACACCAACTGCTTGTCCATTTGAAATTATTGGCATTGAATAAGTTACTGCGTATTTATTGTTATCTTTATATGGTTTACTCAAAACTGGCATCTTTTTTTCTAATGCCTCTTCATACCAATCTTTTCCCTCATGGTCAGCAAATTGAACTACGTTTTTATCATCGGTAGCCAATCCTATAAAAAAACCTTTTGGATTATCTTTGCTAACAAAATTTACATCTTTTCCGTCAAAAGCATTTGGCTTAAAATATACACCTATTGAATCTATATTTTTATTTCCAGCAACAATTGTTGGTAATAAATCAAGTATTTCTTGTCTGTTTCTTTCATTTATTGGAGTTTTATTCATATTATTTTCTACAAAAAGTGCTAAATCCTTTGTCGCTGCATAAGCTACCGTTGTCTTAGTATTTATTTCTTCAGCATATTTTCTTGTCTCTTGTAATTTATTACTTTCAGCGTTTTTTATTGCAATATTATAATTATGAGCTGAATCATAAATTGTTTTTGCTCCTAAAACCACAAGAAGTATAATTGAAAGTAATATTGTCAACTTTCCGCCTACACTACCTTTACGATTATTTGCATTTGTTGCTAAATGATTGTTCTCATATTTTTGTCTCTTAAGTATAGATTTCATTTTTGTTGCCTTCTTTCTTAATTTTAATATATTTTTTAAAAAGCTATTTTATATTAGACTTTTTAATGATATTTTTTTCACATAACTACATATTTTTACGTTTTAATTTATATTAATTTTTTGTAAAAAATCATTATGTTTGAATATATTATACCCGCCCCACGAAATATTTGTCAACCATTTAAATTTAAAAACTTTGAGTATATTTTAAATTAAAATCGAATAATTTAGCAATTGGAAATTTAAAACAAGCAATTAAATTTGTAATACCACTGTTAAATATGAATTAGAT
>QWCK01003217.1_pt1 | contig 18342 bp, 15 predicted proteins | sample 1972571 | NCBI WGS metagenome assembly QWCK01 (sample SAMN09866710, study PRJNA288562) | Human gut metagenome isolate term2_stool, whole genome shotgun sequencing... | isolation source: gut | host: Homo sapiens | place: USA: California
GCCTTATCTGCCTTGTCGTCAGCAGGTTTTTTACCGCATGCCACTAATGAGAAAATCGTTGCCAGAACTAATAATATGGATAATCTTTTTCTCATTTTTTTATTCTCCTATTTTTCTTAATCTCTAACCCTTTGGAATCATAGAGTTAAGTATGTCAAATAAATTTATTGAATACCCTTCTTCTTCTATATAATTCTTCCAATCAAGCAAGCCTTCTGCGTTATAGATTTCATCCGGCAAGATGAGGCTGCCGTCTTTTAAACTGATCGATGGTGAAAACTCAACAATGTCATCATGGTACCTTATAATGATTTTCGCATTCGGAGCTATTTCACTTATGTTCTGACAGATAAATGTATTGCCGGCACAAGCATAATAATCCAAATAATCGTTTTCGACTTCTTTTAATTTACCTTCATTGGAAAGTTCGAGCTCTTTTAGTGCGACTGAAGCATTTTTGTACTTCGGCACCACAAGGTAGCACTCTTGACCGTTAAGAATAGGAGTTTCTGAGCCCTCAATATTTTTTGTTGCAAGGAGCATGCTTGGATCTTCATAGTTATTAAACATATTTTCCCAAGGATCCAATTTTTGAAGTGTTTTCTTTAGACTGTCTTCGTCAAAAGCGGCCCCAAGAAAAATTATAAAGGCTTTGTACTTTTCGTCTTCCGGATCGATGCCAAGCTTTCTCGCCATCTTTATATATTCATCGGAGATTGGATTTTCGTCAAATTTGTTAGACTTAAGCTTCAAAGTCACAGGTGCTTGTGGGTTCGTATATTCTCCTGTATTAAAGACAAAATTTGGCTCACCCGTTTCATCAATATAAATTTGATTGATTGTTGCATCATAATTGTTCCACAAATTATTAAGAGCTGCTCCGGTGAAGTTTCTTGGATTATTTATAAAAGAAGAGTCGCAAACATTTGCATAGTAGATTTTTGTAAGAAATTCTTGCTCTTCCTTCAAATTACTTTCAACTAATCCCAAGAGCTTATCCTTTTCTACGCCAAAATTTTCCATAAGCTCATAGTCGCTAATGTACTTGCCGTCTGGAATAGAAAAGTTAAACACGGTGTAAATAGGGGAGTCGCCTTCCCATAAACTGTAAGTCTCAATCATAATGCTTAGTACGTTCTCGTCTTGATAAACAGAGAAAGCTGCGTATATACCGGTGTCGTCATCCTTCATATTGCTCTTGCAGTTTTCGTATAGTTCTTTGATACCTTGTTCAATCTCGTTAATCTCAGCGTTTGCATCCTTTGCGTCCTTTGAATCCAAAAGAATTCTTGGCAAATGCATGCCCGGACCTTCCTTATTAACATAGTCTAAATGTTTTTCATCAACAAAGTCCTTCCAAATCTCTCTGTCTTCAACATAACTGGACATAGAGCCAAAGATTGCACCGACAACGGGCTTTAACGCTTCCGAAGTCTTGGTGACGGAATTTTCAGTATCGGACTTGTCATCGTCGGATTTGTTAGTGTCGGCTTTGTCAGAATCTTCTTTAGTATCAGAATCTTCTTTCGCACTTGTATCTTTCGTCGCAGAATTTTCTTTGCTTACAGCATCGTCTACTTGTTTCGTGGAAGTGTTTTCATTCTTGCATCCGAATATTGTCAGTGCCGCGAGCATTGAGACAAGCAATATTTTTCTTTTCATAAAATTACCCCCTTAAAATAATATTATAATCACACAGATTATTCTAAGTATATTATACAGCTTTTTTACTTTAGTACATCACCCAAAAGGATGATATTTTATATATAACAAAATAGCCGGCAAAATTAAATCGACTTTAACTTGTATAAAATATATAATAAAAATCCGCAAGGCGAACCTCACGGATTTTTTCAAGGAGTATCGATATGAGTTTTTTTATAGTTATTTGATGTATGTGTCACATTTTATACATCGCGTTTTTATTAGAATTCCTACTTAATTTTTACCGGATTTGAGTTTTAAAAATATAAAAAAAGTTGCAAGAAGAATGAAGAAAGATCCGAGAGCGATAAACACAATTGAAATTTTGTTTAAATCATCAAGAGAGTTCTTTTTAAATTCTTCGGCAGTGTGAACGCCTTCCATAAGCGGATATATGTCAAGATTTTCCGCCGGAACGATTTTATTTCCGTTTTGAATTCCGATGACAGTGTATAAAAGCGGTCCTTAATCTTTAAAGACCCTGTATGAGTAACAGTATCTGTCAACATACTTTGCATAGGAAACGCCTTTGTATTCTTTATCCGGTGGGGGACAGTAGTCACTTTCCGAAAGATACGCTCTTCCTGTAAGCTTGTCCTTAAAAATATTTAAAGGATAAGCACCGATGTTTTCTTCTGTTATGTCGTCCCAATATTCCGCAACATTAATTGAGGTCAAGATTCGGGGGTCAATTTCAATATCCCCGATGAAAGACCTTGCAATCAAATATCTGGATTCGCATACATCGCCGTTTACACCGTGAAATCTCTCTTCGAAATAATCTGAGGGCAGGGAAGCCCATTCGAACTCTTGGTCTGTCCCCTTAATATGTTTAAAAACCTCCATAGATTTCGTTGCTGCAAAATATGGAATGATGACTCCGGTAACGGGGTCTATAATGGGGAGTTCGTATTCGAGTTCGCCTGAAACTGTAACAAGTTTTCCTTCATTTCGGTTGTCGATTTTACCGTCAAGAATGGAAACAATGTTGGAGAGCTCTTTGTCTTTTTGAGGAATCTCTCTTTTTAGGTCATAAGCAATTATAAGAGAAACAACTCCGATAACAATGCAAATAATAATTCTTTTCATTCAACATCCTCAATTTTCCATTTTAAATATAAAAACTATTACAATATAATTATACTTTATATTTAAACTTTTGGCGTCACCCGATTGGGTGATATTGAAAATAAAATGTCCGCTTGTATAAAAGAAAACAGCTTAGGTTGTCCTAAGCCGTATCCTTTATATAAGGGTTCTATTCGAATATTTTTCTGATAATTGTCACTTGTTTGGTTTTTGCATCCCAAATTATATCTTTTCCATCGACAAGACCGATAGCTCTTGCGATATTTGCAATTGGAAGCATCGTTCTTCCATCGACGATTTCAGGTTTCACATCGCTTGTATAAGTTTCTCCGTTGACAATAATTTTATTTGTGTCAACAGGAATTTCAACTTTGTATTTATCGTCTTCGATGATTACCGTTCTTGTCTTTTTGTCCCAAGAAACCTTCATGCCTAAAGCTTCAGCCACGTATCTGATTGGTAGCATAGTTCTGCCGTCTTTGATATATGGAGCTACATCCATAGCTGTGTGGCTGTTTTCACCATTTGCCTCGTTGTTCATGTCTTTTGAGTTGATAGTAAGAATAACTTTTCTTTCTACTTTTTCTTCTGCCTTGTCAATAGGCTTTTCTGTTGGCTTTTCGGCTGGCTTACTTGGTCTTTTTGGTATATATGGTGTAAAATCATCTTCTACTTCCGGCGTTTCCGGAGCCTCAGGTTCTTCAGGCTTTTCCGGAGTTTCAGGAGTTTCAGGTGTTTTTGGTTCTTCTGGTGTTTCTGGTTCATCCGGCGTTTCCGGTTCTTCCGGTCCTATTGGTCCTTCGTCTGCCGGGTCTTTAGGATCCGGATTATACGGATCTATTGGTCCTTCCGGACCGGCTATAAGTGGCAGTGAAGGCGATGTTGTGTATTCACTTTGTCCATCCTTAAGTACAACAGAATAAGGTTCAGTATCTACTTCAATATACAAGTTATTAGAAAATTTATAATCAGAATTAGTTATACTTAATTTAAACTTATACTGATAAACTTTCCCTTCTATAAAAGTTTTTTCATCAATATTTTCTTCCGCAGGTGGATTTTGATTATAATCTACTCTACACCAATCAACAAAGCTTACATCAACTATGCCTTGCAAATCTCTATCGACTACATTGAAAGTAAGTGGCTTTACAGTTTCTCCGGCTTTTAATACCTCTTTAGTATTTGCCCTAATAAGAATTCCATTTATTAATTTCTCTGCAAAACTGGTCGTCGTCATAAATGATAAGCAAAGTACTATTGCCATCACAATGGCGACAAAATTTCTCTTCTTCATAATTCAACCTCCTAAATTAAAATTTTTTAATTATCCTTAGTCCTATCATAGATGCCAAATATATCAAGTCCGAATTCTTCAGGATCATCTTTCTCGGCAGAAAATATTGTATAGAAGACAGTATCTTCTCCGTACCAGAAAATGTATTTTTGAAGTTCTTCGGTTTCCTCATCGACATCATCGGTTCCCACAAAGTGAACACCCGGAGCACCAATTATCTTCACTACATCTTCATAAGGTAAATATAGCGTTTCTTTTTCATGTTCTTCGAAGTATTCATTTATTTCTTTTATTCTTTCATCAGTAAGCGTTTCGAGATTTTCCGGGGTATCATCCGGATTTCCGCCGGAAATCTCTATCATGCCGGTTTCTTTCGAAGTTTCCAGTTTCTTTTCTTCTTTCTTTTCTGTGTCTACTTTTGCTTCATCGTCTGATTTCGTTTCTACTTTTTCGCTCTTTTTTTCCGCCTTATCGTCCGCAGGTTTTTCTCCGCATGCTGTCAAAGAGAAAACTAGTGCGATTGCTAATAATAATGTTAATTTCTTTATCATATCTCTTCCTCCTGAATTAATTAAATATTGCTATTGTCCAAATATTCCTCTATTTTCAACTAACCAAACAGATTGAAAGGGAAGAACAAAAACTCACTCGTTGTGTAGTAGTTATCGTCTTGACCGATCACTCGATATCTCGTGTATGAGAAGAGTATCGCTCTATATGATGCCAATTCACCATCTCTTGTGTCGAAGGGTAGGGGAATGGAGAGTAGCAAGACGACGCATAAAATGATTATTATCTTTTTCCTTTTATTCATTTTTGATTTTTTCATATATAACCACCTTTTTCATCTAATCTTTTATTCTTCCTAAGTATATTATATATTGCTTTGCACTTTAGCACATCACCCAAAAGGGTGATTTTTAAAATATATATTTCGTTTCCAAAGAAAAGGAAAGCGACTCATTATATAAGCCGCTTTTATGGTTTGTATGAAATTAAGCTATTGCAGCTTTTTTCTTTTTTCTTCTGATAATAAAGTAGACGCCGAGTCCGATGAAGCCCAGTCCGAGCACCAAGCCGATTTTAGCAGAGGTCTTGTTATCGCTAATCCTACTGCTCTTGAAATCATCTTCGCTCACTATGCCTTTGTTCATTGGTCTTACACCTATGCCGTCATCAAGCATCAACCAGTCTCCTTTTTGCACTCCGACTATTGTGAAGTCTAGCGGCTCTTCCTCGTTGCATATACTGTATGAGTATCTTCGTTTGCCGGCATCTTTTTTATATCTAATGCCTTTGAAAGTATTATTGTTGTAGTTATCGATCCTTTCACGCTTGGCAAAAATTTCGCTGAAAAAAGTCTTGCAATGATGATCGCTATAGTAAATGTATAATTCGCAGTCGCTCATGTCTTCTTTGCTTGGCTTTTTCCAGTCAGTTCTCGAAAGACTCGCAAGGAATTTCGGGTCTATGTTGTATTCGCCGATATGTGTTGGGGCTACAAGTGTAGTTGCTTCGGGTTTGTCGCTGTTAATCGTCTTACCGGATTTGTTGTGGACACTGTTCCAATCGAACTCATAGTCGTAGTCGGATTCTATGATGATGTGCTTAAATTCCTCCACAACTCTACCCGCAGTGATATATGGAATACTCACCTTAGTCACCGGGTCGTAGATAGGTAGTTCGGGCTCAAGTCTACCGGCAAGTATCACTACCTTGCCTTCGTTTGCACTGTCCACCTTGCCATCATTAATGTAGACGGAATTGTTCATGGCGGTCTCTGCACCGGGATTGCTTATTAAGGTGCTTATAGTGCCGATAAGACAAAATACACCCAGAGTTATAAATATGATTATTTTTTTCATAATTGCCTCCTTTTAATATCGTTTACTCAATCTTATCTCTTCTTATACTTATATTATATATATTTTTTTACTTTACTACATCACCCAAAAGGATGATATTTGGATAACATTCAAAGAAAAATGACCCAAGCCTTATGCCGGGTCATTTTCCAGTTAAAATATTTCTTTATCTATTTGGAAGGAGTTCTATCTTTCAAACATTCTTATTATTGTTACTTGCTTCTTTGCTGCGTCCCAAAGGATGTCCGTTCCGTCTTTAAGACCGATTGCTCTTGCGATATTTGCAATAGGCATCATCGTTCTTCCGTTTTTAATTTCAGGTTTCACATCACTTGTGTAAACTTTGCCGTTTACAACAATCTTGTTTGTGTCGACAGGAATTTCAACTCTGAAGATCTTGTCTTCGATGATGACGGTCCTCGTCTTCTTGTCCCAAGTAACATTCATTGCCAAAGCTTCTGCGACATATCTTATAGGAAGCATCGTTCTGCCGTTCTTGATATATGGAGCGACGTCCATGCTCTTGTAGATATCTCTGCCGTTAACTTTGTTATCCATATCTTTTGAACCGATGTTCAAAATTACTCTAGATTCAATCTTTTCAGGTTTTCTTTCTATAATCTTGTTATCTTCTTCCTTCTTCACTTCGTCCTTCTTTTCGGTGCTCGGTTTGTGCGGCCTGTGTGGTCTGTGTGGTTTGTAGCCGTCTTCCGGATTTGGAGTCGGCGGGGTAGGAGGTGTAGGTGGAGTCGGTGGGGTAGGCGGAGTAGGAGGTGTAGGTGGGGTGCTTGTTTTTTCTTTAAATGTTACTGTTACTGTAACATCTTTGTCCGGCATTGTGAATGTATAATCTTTTAACGGGACTTCATCCGTTCCTGCCATAACCTTTACTTCTTTAATTTCATAGCCGTCGTTAGGTGTTATAGTTAGAGTAACTTTTTCGCCAGCTTCAGCTTTTTCCGGCATAGCTTTTACTGTACCGTTTATAGGTGTTTCGATATTTACATTGTATTTTACCGGTGTCGGCGGTGTTACTTCTTTTTTCTTAAATGTAACTGTGACATTTACAAGCATATCCGGCATTGTAAACTTATTTTCTGTAACAGGAACATTGCTTGCACCGTCATCTGTTACAACTATCTCATCAATTTCATATCCATCGTCCGGTGTTATTGTTAATGTAACTATATCACCTTTTTTAGCTGTAGCTTTATCTGCGGTAACGGTACCGTTTTCAGCTGGAAATACGATTACATCGTGTGCTTCGCCTGGTGAGGGCGGTGTCTTTTCTGTCCACTTTGCATAAAGGGTTATGTCGGCATTTACTGCTTGTGAGAAATCAAATTCGTTTGTGCACGCCGCTTCTTTAAACCAACCGCCAAATGTGTAGCCGTCTTTTGTCGGGGCTGTCGGTATCGTTACAAGTCCGCCTGCTGCTATTGTTTGATCTGCTACCGCGCTTCCGCCATTTGTATTAAATGTTACTGTGTAGGTTGTAGGTGGTGCCGGTGGATTTTGATTCCATTTTGCATATAGTGTTGTGTTTTCATTTATTGTTTCTGTTGCAAAGTCAAATGGTGTTGTGAGTTCTGCATCTTTATACCAACCACCAAATGTGTAGCCGTCTTTTGTCGGGGCTGTCGGTATCGTTACAAGACCACCTGGTACTATTGTTTGATTTACTACCGGAGTTCCGCCATTTGTATTAAATGTTACTGTATATACATAGGTAATATTTAAAGTTACATTAATATTTTTTTCGGTTAAGCCCGTATTGTAATTATATGTTACTGTACTTGGTTTTGAGGCGTCAACTTTAATACCGTCAGTTTCAATAGTAGCTCTTACTAAATTTAATACTTTCGCACTGTCAAAAGAATCCGGAAAATCTGAATATTTTATTTTCATATCACTTGTTTTTACTGTAAAATAATACGTTTCACCTGAACCGTTAAAATCTGCTATACTCGTGTTATTTACTAGGTCCAAACTTGTTATGTGGTTATTATAACAAGTAAGACTTATAAGTGCCGTGTTATGACTTACATCCAGTTTTGTAAGTGCATTATCATTACATTGAAATTCTTGAAGTGCTGTGTTGTTTCTTACATCTAGGCTTGTCAATTTGTTATTTGGACAATATAGATACTTTAGATCCGGGCTGTTACTTACATCCAGTGTTGTGAGTTTGTTGTAATCACAACGAACATAATTAAGTACCGGACTGTTTATTATTTCTAAGCTCGTTAATTGATTACTCTCACAATTAATCTTATTTAGTTTCGGGTTGTTACTTACATTAAGACTTGTCAATTTGTTGTAATCACAATTAAGTTTCTCAAGATTCGTGTTACTACTTACATCCAGTGTCGTTAATTCGTTATTATTACAATAAAGTGCAGCAATATTCGGGTTGTTACTTACATTAAGACTTGTGAGTTTATTTTCTACGCAATTAAGTATAACAAGTTTCGTGTTACTACTTGCATCCAGTGTTGTTAATTGGTTATTATAACAAATAAGTTTTTCAAGAAAAGAATTGAAACCTAAATCCAGGCTTGTCAAACTATTATTATTGCAAACCAAATACTTAAGTGCCGGGAATAAACTTAAATCTATGCCTGTCAATTGGTTATAAGAACAATCAAGTGCATCAAAAGACGTGCTGTAAGCTATATTCAGGGTTGTTAATTCGTTGTTTTTACAATAAAGTTCCTTTAATGCCGGGCTGTTAACTGATAAGCTCGTTAATTGGTTATAATTACAATCAAGTGTTTCAAGTGCTGTGTTGTTACTTACATTTAAGTTTGTCAATTTGTTTTTTCCGATGTAAACAGTCTTAAGTGCCGGATTGTTGCTTAAATCCAAGGTTGTCAGTTTGTTTTCATAACAAGTAAGCTTTTCAACAGCAGTAAAATATTCGATTCCTTTTAAATTCTGAATTCCCATGTTAGGAATATACATATCTGTTATATTTGCTATTTCAGCAGGGCTTAATTTGCCGTCACGGTTCATATCCACATTTAAAGTCACATATGCATTAAAAGCGCCATCCGGGAAGTTTGTCGCATCAATCTTAACTCCCCCTTCCGCATTTACCGGGCTTACCGGAATGGTCAATAGGACCATCAGCATAGCCAGCAGAAATGCAGCCATTCTTTCTTTTCTCTTTTTCATAACTCTACCTCCTTAACGTAGATTTATTTTAGCGGATAATTAGTATGAATATAATTATTCATAGCCTCCTGCTTTAATTATATCTGATAATTAATTTTTGCAAATCACCCGAAAGGGTGATTTTTTTGAAAATTTTTTCATGAAAAAAGCACTCCATAAATTTAGGAGTGCCTCTTTTGGTGTGTGGTATAAAATTATTTAGCAAATTCTATGTCTGCCGCTTTTACGTGTAGCTCACATGGATTGTCTTCCTTGTCCGTTTTAACAACTGTTCCTGTTATTGTAAGCTCTGCATCTCTTTCGCTAAGCTTGTCTTTTAATTCAGGATGATCGTCGATGTCGTCAACGAAGAAAGTTGTTGAGTGTTGACCGCCTTCTTTTAAGTCTATGCAGATTTCTGGTTCTTCAGCCGTGGAAAGAATACTTACCTTGCCTATTATAGTAACTTTTCTTCCATCTTTTTGTTTACATTGCATCATTTCGATTGAGAATTGGCCAAGGTTTTCCGCATTGGTAATAATCAGGTCGCCGTCTGCATGTAAATCTTCTGTTTTTTCAGTTGATTCATCTGCCGGCTTTTTGTCTTCCGTTTCTTTGCCTTTCGGTGCTTCGCTTGTCGTTGTTTTTTCTTCTTTCGGTGCTTTTTCTTTATTGCATCCAATCATTGTGAATGCTGATAATATTAATGAGATGCACAATAAGGTGCATAAAAATCTATTTCTCATAGTTTCCTCCTTTAAATTTTTCTGTAAATAGCGTTTGCTATTTATTATCAAGTGTCTCATTCAGTTTTTTCTTATTTTCTTCCACTTCATCAAGAAGTCCCTTGTCTATGACTTTCTTTAGCTCTTTGTTTTTCTTTAGATTAAGCCTATTGCCTTTAAGCTCGGAAGAATTTTCGCCATCGATAATCTCGTTGGTTAGATCTGTGAGCTTCTTAATAAATTTGTCTTCACAACGCAAATTACTAATCTCGTGTTTGGTCTCGTCTTCGTAGTGGTGTCGTTCATCTATATTTCTATACTGCAAGTAGATTGTGTAGTAAAAAACGAATCCTGAAACCAACAGTATCCAGTAGAAATTTCTATAGTCTTGGAACTTCGTGTTATCAAACATACTCATGGCTGCAACCATCCTCAGCACAAAGGCTGCGACACCGCCGAAGATTTCAACAAGAACCGAGTACATGAAAAGTTTTTTGAAGTTTATAGGCACGCTCCCCATGGTCTCTTTGGTTCTGGCGTTGACTGCAACGTAGTGAAGCAGGTTTTTGCCGTTTTTCTTTTGCATATAGCTGTATAGCCAAACAGGGAGGTATGCTGCCTTCCACGAGTCTCCTTTGACACTGTAGTCTTCTTTCTCCCATCTGACCCCTCTGTCGTAGTCCTTTATGGTCTCTTTGGCTGCAAGCCTTGCGACGTCGGAGCTTTGAGCCTCGACTGTGTCTCTCAAGGCATCGACATTGTTGTCTCTTTTTTCCGATGTGTAGCCCTTCATGTAGTTCGCATTAAATTTCACGCAATTTTCCGTGTCGAACGGCATGATGGCGTTGATGACGTTGGTCGTCTTGTCCTTTGCGGTGTAGTCGAGTTTGTCACTGCTTGCCTCAATTGACAGGTCATCTATCAAGATGTCGAAGTCTCTCTCGACTTCGTAGCTGTCGGCGTCATATGTGTAGTATGTTTTGTCGTCGTCCTTTTTTTCGTGACGATCCGTTTCTATCTGCCCTTCGCCCCAAAGATTCATGTGGGCATTCACATCGACCAGCATATATGGCAAATATACACCGGAGATGTTTTCTGTAGTAAATTCTCTTTTAAATTTAGGATGAGCGAAAAATCTTCTTTTCTTTACGAATTTCGCAATCTCTTCTTCGGCGTCCGCCTTTGTCACTTTGAATGGCAGTATTACATCCGGTACTGCGCCGTTCGGGATGATATTGTTGATTGAAAGGGTATTGCGGCACCAGTGGCATCTCGCCTGTGTATTGGTCTTGGTGTCGATAACGACTTCCGCGCCGCAGCTTTCGCATTTAACGGTAACCATGTCTTCATATGCTTCGTCGATATCGGCGGCCCCGGTTCCCATTGTTGTCCCTTTAAGTGTGCTTATGTCCGCATCTTCGGGAGCAAGCTCCGGCTCAAACTCGTGTCTACAGAAATTGCATCTCAGTTTCCCGGTCTTGGTATTGGTCGAGATGTCGGTCGAGCCGCACTTCGGACACTTGATTTGACCGTCCTTTAGGTCACTCGTCATGTCTCTGATTTTAATATCTTCATCATTGGTCATAAGATCACCTCTATATGCCTAGTAAATCTTTTTTCGCCTTGTCAAACTCCTCTTGTGTAATAACTCCTGCGTCCAAAAGCTTTTTCATTTTGATTAGTTTTTCTGTCGGATCTTCCGGTGGCGTTTGTGCCGGATTTTCATTTTGAGCCCCGCCGAAGTTCGGTTGATACGAGTTTTGACCCGGGTCTTGTTGGGTCGCTCCCATCATATTTTCAGCCGAGTTCATGCCCATGCCCATAAATGCCATATTTGCACCGCCGCCATGTTCGCCGGCGCTTTGAAGTCCTCTTGCGGCGGCTTGTTGGAAGAACGAGTTTCCACGTGCGCCCGACAATGCATCCGCTTTTTTAACGTCTGACATAAGAGCCTTGGTGTCTTCGTCATACTCAATCGCAAGTATTGCAGTCTTTGCGATTTCAAGACCTCTTGTCGATCTCCATTCGTAGCCGTCTTCAACAGCAGCTGAAAGGGACTTTGCAAAACCGATTTGGTCGCCTTGAATCTTGCTCATACGATTGCCCTTCGTTGGGTCGTTCGTATAATTCGAGAAAGCTGCCGAAAGCGATGAAACAACTTCGTTAAAGAGTTCTTCAGCCGCCTCGTTGTCCATATCTTGGAAATCAAAAGCAGGAGCGTTTGGAACCAGATACTTTTGCGGAACGAAATTTTTGACGAACAAGAGCGGGTCGACTATCTTCAAAGTGTAAGTACCTCTGGTTACGGCGCCGACTTGTGTGCCGAAGAAAGCATCGTCCCAATATATTTCGCTTTGTGTGCCGAATCTGTTTTTCGGAATTTCCTTGAGATTGACATAGAAGGCGAGTTGTTCGGCTCCCGCTTGTCCGCCGAATTTAACCTTTTCCCAAGTAGATTTGATTATTGAAGCGCTCATGCCGTCGCCTGCAAAAATACTTTGCGAGTTGGCATCGTCCGACGAGTAGATAAATCCACCCGGCTCACTTACGATGCCGGTAATCATACCGTTTTCAATAGTGATAAGCGCAGTTCCTTCGGGAACTATAATCTTGCTGCCGTTTGAAATGATATTGTTGTTGCCTTTTGTGTTTTCTCCGCGTCCGGCGTTTTGTCCTTGCGGCTTTGCCGGAAAAATACCCAAAGTGCCCGACTCGAGAGAGCCCGGTCCGTAAAAGTCCAACCATTGGTCCGCAAAAGTTCCGCCAAGTGCGCCTGTAAATGCTTTAATGAATCCCATAATATTCCTCCTTAAATAAATTTATTCTAAAAAAATGTCCGTATAAAAATCACTGACTACGTCGTAGTGCAAAACCATAATGCCGTTACTGTCGATAAAGTAATGACCGACAAGCTCAGCTAGGGCACTGTCGTTTGGATTGTCCTTTCTAAGAGTGACCGCGTAACCTTGAACCTTAGCTCCGTCGAAATCAATTTCATTTGACTTGACCTCTGCGACGTAAGCACCGTCCGGCAAATAGCCGGCGAGTTTAAGCGCTTCCATGACCTCAATTCCGGCGTTACCCATATTGATTATGGTCGTACCGCCTTTATTGTCGATGTAGACAGCCCTTTTCTTGCCGTCCCAATTGACCTCAAGGTCGAACAACTCAGCCACAGCCATTAAAGGCACCATAGTTCTGCCGTTTTTAATCTCCGCCGGCACATCGATTGGCACAGGTCCGGACTTTTCCTTGTCCGAGTACCAAATTTCGCTCTCGCCGATAACCAATGTAATGCTTATGTCGTCCTTAGTAATTATGACACGCCTTTCCGCTGAGTCGTAACTTACCCACGAACCAAGCTGCTCAGCAACAACTCTAAGTGGTACAAGCACCCTCGAGTTTTTAATTATCGGTGGCTGGTCGGAAGGAATTATCGCTTTGTTGATAAAAATCTTGATTGGCTCATCTTTTGCAAAAGATGTTGCAGTTAAAAGCATAATCATCACTAAAGATAAGCATATTGTCTTTCTTATCCATTTCATAATACTCACTCCTTTTTAATCTAAATCAATTCCTTTTCTTAATTTAATTATATAATGGTTTGTACTTTAGCACATCACCCAAAAGGGTGATATTTTAACAAATTTTTATTGTTATTATAATTATTTTTCTAGTATAATAAAGCGCTATATGATATAATAGGTTTAAAGAAGTTTTTGAAAGGGGGTATACTATGTATCGCAAGGAGATTTTAAGTTACATAACGAGTACGTTTTTCGTTTTGCTCGCGATGGCGCTGCATCTATTGGAGCATTTCGGCGGGATTCAATTTTCTGTGAACGCTTTGGTATTCTTTTTATATACTGCGATGATTCTTCTTTGGGAGCGTATCATGGTCAGTCGTATTCTTAGGAAGCAGTCGAAAAAGTATTTCAGGATGATAGCCTTTCTTATGATTGGCTACCTTGGCGTGAGGACTTTAAAGTATGAGATCCTTTATGACAATCTAGTGGCGATCAAGTACATCCGCTACGTTTACTACTTTTTCTCGATAAACATGATTCATCTTGTATTTTTCATCTCGCTCATGGTGGCTAAGTCGGAGCGTGAACCTATCAGCAATTGGTGGAATCTTCTTTGGATACCGACAGAGGCTTTGGTCTTGCTTGTCTTGACGAACGACTTTCATGGTCTTGCCTTCAGAAATGATGTGCCACTGGGCGCTAAAGCGTACGGCCCGCTCTTTTTCATAATCGTAGTATATGCCGCGATATTAACTATCGCTTCTTTGGTCTCGGCCTTACGTGCGTCTCGGTCGATGCGCTCACCATGGCCGGTGATTTTACCTCTATTTTTAATGCTACTGTGGATTTTATATACATTTTTATACATTTCTAATGCGCCGTTCTTCTCTCATGTCAAGGTGGCTATAGCGAGTGCGGAGTTTAATGTGCTGATCGTTATACTCTTTGTGGAGGCTTTGGTATTCACAAGGCTGATTCCGTCGAACAGGGGGTACGACGATTTCTTAAGGCTATCGTCTTTAAATATCGGGATTATGGATATGTATGATAATATAGTTTTTGCGCCAAAGAAAGGACCGAGCGTTACGCCTAAGATGATACGCTCGTCGCTGGGCAAGGCGACTCACATAGACAAGGACACTCTTCTTGAGAGCGCGAAGATTACGGGCGGCAAGTCTTTTTGGTTTATCGACTTAAGTGAGCTCAATTCGCTTAAGAAACAGCTGTATGCTCTGAATGAGAGTCTTATGAATGAGAATGAGCTTCTGAATGCGGACAAGAAGCTTAAAGAAAAAATGGCGAAGCTTGAAGAACAAAATGAGATACGCTCCTACATCGACTCGAGGCTCAGTCCGAAGTTTGATCGGCTAAAGGATATAATGAATAATTTGCCCGAGGACGAGGCGGCTTTTGAGGCGGCTATGAAGAAGGCTTGCGTGACGAGTGCCTACATCAAAAGATATTCGAACCTATTTTTATTAAGTAAGACCGACAGAAATATCGCAGGTGCTGAGCTTGGTCTCGCTTTTAATGAATCGCTTAATTATCTGAGCTTAAGTGACGTGGAGACTCATATAAATTGGCAAGGTGAAGGCACTTTGGATATAGATGCGGCTCTTGCCATATATGAAGTTTTTCAAAGTATAATCGAGGTCAATTACTCCGGTCTTAGGGCGATGGATGTAAATTTTGTGAATTCGGAAGGTGCTTTTGAGCTGCGGATATCGATAGCTGCGGATGAGGTTAAGAGTGTAGGCGCCCTGAATGAGGATTTGTATGTATCGGAGGACCTTCAAAACGGTCTTTGGCGAATAAGCTTAGGAGGTGCTCGATAATGAGAGTTATGGATTTAAGTACGCTAAGCTTGAGTCTGGTCTTCATCGCAAGCATGTCTGTACTTGCTTTTAGCGTCAGACTGATGATTGAGATTTTAGATATGAAGCCGAAGTCGAAGCTGTTTTTATGCAGCGTGATTATGGTAGTTCTAAATATATTTTTACTGCAGTTTCTTGCGGAACTCGGCTCGAAGCGTATGCTGGTGGCTAAGCCGTTTTTAAACTTGGGTGTGTTTAGTTTTACATCTTATTTAATTAGCATTGCGGCAATACAGGTGTGGCTATTCATAAGGGTGACTCAAGAAAGGGGAAAGACTATAGGCAAAAACTCGATTAAGGAAAGCATGGATAATCTTCCCGACGGGTTGTGTTTTTCGAAGATGGACGGAACGCCGGCGCTTGTAAACAGGCAGATGCAAGATATCAGCTACCAAGTTTTCGGCAAGCACCTGATTAATGATTTGACTTGTGCAAGGCTTGTTAGTGAGGACAAGGTGAGCGATGAGACACAAATTTTGCAAAAGAACCCTGTGCTTATAGGTGTGGGCGGCAAAGTCTGGCTCTTCCAAATTATTGTAGATGAAGAGAAAAAGTACAGGGAGACCATAGCCTACAACATCACCGAGGAGTGGAGTATATTTCGTGAGATAAAGAAGAAAAATCTGGAGATAAATGCTGCGAACAAGCGTTTGAAGGACTATCAGGAGACCGCTCTTGAATACACAAGGCAGAAGGAAATTTTGCGCTCAAAGATTGAAATCCACGACAAGATGGGGCAGGCGCTTATTTATTTCAGGCACTATTTGGATATAGAAGACAAGACTGCGGACGAGAGAAAGAGGCTTGTGCAGCTTTGGAACGAGAGTCTCGTCGTTTTGGATGAAAAAGAAAATGAGGAAGTGAAGGACTCCAGATGGAAGAAACTGCTTGAGACTGCGGAGTCCATCGGCGTGGATATTCACTTCACGGGCATTTTGCCTTTGGATGAAAAGGATAAAAACACTTTTATAAGCATAGTTCATGAGGCGCTGAATAATGCAATTCGACACGCTGAGGCGAAAAATGTGTGGATTGATTTAAGTGAAGACGATATGAGAATATTTTTGACTATAAAGAACGACGGAAAAAAACCGAGCGGCGAGATTAAGGAAAGGGGCGGTCTTAAAAATATACGTGCACGTCTTGAGATTTACGGCGGCGAGATGAATATTGACACAAGTGAGGGATTTACTTTGAAGATTTCTTGGTTGAAAGGAGAAAATTATGACTTATAAGATAATGATTGTTGACGACCAGTTTGTTTCGAGGGAGCTCTTTAAGCTTTACATTGAGCAGTCGCCGGATTATGAGGTGCCATATTGCATAGACACGGCGATGTTTGCGGACACTTATGTACTTAAGGAACATATCGACCTTGTGATCATGGACATTCTTATGAAGGACGGCTCGAACGGTCTTGACGCCGCAGAAAAGATTAAAAAACTGAAACCGGAACTTAAGATCGTAGCTGTGACGAGTATGCCGGAAGTCTCTTGGATGGATCGTGCAAGGGAAATAGGAATCGAAAGTTTTTGGTACAAGGACGTCTCGGAAGAAACGATTTTGGATATTATAGAGAGAACGTTGGCGGGCGAGTCGATATATCCGGATTCAACCCCTGAGGTTACGCTCGGACTTGCAAAGTCAACTGAATTTACGCCGAGGGAGATTCAAGTCTTGCGCCTTCTCACAACAGGGGTGGGCAATGAAGAAATCGCTGCAAAATTAAATATTTCGCAAAATACCGTCAAAACTCATATAAAGCATCTTTTGGAAAAAACGGGATTCGAAAGCCGCACCCAACTTGCGATACAGTCGCGAGTGACGGGATTTGTTATAGAGGATGATTTTCAGAAAAACATTTGAGATGGGAGAGAATTGGGAGTTTGTTGGAGAAAATATTGGGGTTATGGCAAATAATTGCAAATAATTGCAAATAAAAATATCGCATGCACATATTCAGCATTGCGATATTTTTTTATGTATTTGTGAGTGTGTTTTTGCATGAGGGGGTGAAAGAAGAAACGGGGAGAGGAGTTTCGATAATTGTATACATCCGCAAACGCGACGTAGCGGGACGGCATACGTTGTGACGTAAGGAACAACGATGTCCTCCCGCCATATATGTCGTTTATTGAATTTGGAACATCGCCAACAATGTTGAGCCAATAAAATATCTGACCAAAATCCCAAAACCCTATTTTCGCAAAGAGCCTAAATAAAAAAAGGAATGCACACTATTGCATTCCTTATTCTTTCATATTTACAATTTCAAAAAATCTTCTTTTGTTATTCTATACATTAGCATTTTTATATTCTCGCCCGTGAAAGAGTCTGTTTCGATTGTGTCGGCAGCAGGGCAGTGTTTATATCCGATTTGCTCCAATATTTTTTGGCTGTATTTATTGCGCTCAAAACATCCTGCGGTGATTGCCTCAAATGAAAAATTTTCGAAAATGTACTCAAGGGCAAGGCGCATTCCGTTTTTGCCGTAGCCCATATTTCTATACTCAGGAAAAATCCAAACTGCAAGGTCAGGGTCGATTTCGTCGGGGCTTAGTCTTAACACACCGACTTTTTCATTTGTTTTTATGTCGCGCACGGTCACCCAAAATTTAAATCTATCGATGGCGATTTTAGAAAACTCCGAAAGGCTGTCGTCAAATTTGTAGTTGTAGCCTTTTTGAGTGTCGATGTCTTTCCAACATCTGTAAAAATCCGCCGCATCGTCCGGCGTATAAGGAACAAGGGCAATCGTATCATTTTTTATTAAATACATTTTATCACCTTTTATTCTTTTTTATAACTATAACTCCGGAGCAAAAAGAGATTTTTTGAAATTCCAAATCCGGAAAAGCTTTTTTCATTTTGTCAATTACAAAATATATTTCGTCGTAATCCCATGTGTCGTGAAAATCAGTTTTACATTTTTCAAGTGCATTTTCATTTTCAAACATCACGTCGCCAATAATAATTTTGCCACCGTCATTTAATCGCAAGACGAGTTCATTTAAAAAATTTATTTTTGCATCGTCATCGAGATGGTGCAGGGAATAGGTTGCGACGATAAAGTCATATTGTTCTTTTTCCAATTCTTTATTTAAG
>QWCK01003218.1_pt1 | contig 18339 bp, 14 predicted proteins | sample 1972571 | NCBI WGS metagenome assembly QWCK01 (sample SAMN09866710, study PRJNA288562) | Human gut metagenome isolate term2_stool, whole genome shotgun sequencing... | isolation source: gut | host: Homo sapiens | place: USA: California
CTAACATATTTTCACCTCTCATAATATAATTATAAAGGCTTTATAAAAATAAGTCCCTTTGCCAAGCTTACAAAGAGACTTAATTTCTTACAATTTTGTAAGTTTTGGGAAAGATATCATTATTTTCGTAAATTTTCCCTCTTTTGATTCGATTTTTATTCCTAAATTTAAGTCATTTCCTATTGATTTTACAAGATAGAGGCCAAGTCCAGTTGAAGAACCGAGCTTTCTACCATTTTCACCTGTATAACCCATTTCAAAAACTCTCGGTAAGTCAGAGGACTTAATTCCTATACCATTATCCTCTATGATAAGTGAATGATTTTCAAAATAAATTTTTATCTTGCCACCAGCTGGTGTATATTTTAAAGCGTTATTTAAAAGCTGGTCTATAATAAAAGACAACCATTTTTCATCACTTACAACTCGAAAGCTGAGCTTACCCAAATCAAGACTAATCTTTTTAGATATAAAATCATAAGACTTTTCCCTAATTATCTCCTTAACCAAGGGTTCAATACCAAATTCTTTAAAGACATAGTCGTTGGTTTTTGAATTAAACCTTACAAAGCCAAGGAGAATATTTAGGTATTCTTCAATTCTCTTATTATTTTTCCTGATAAGGTCAATATCTGGCTCAGAATCATCCAAAATCAGCTTATTTTCAGCTATTGGTGTTTTTATCTCGTGAATCCAAAGCCCATAAAAATCCTTAATGTCAGCTTCCATTTTATTGTAAGAAAGAATTAACTTTTTGTATTTTTTATCAAGATTATAAAATTCATCTAAGATTATTTTCTCCCTCTGGTTCGGATTTTTAGAAATTTCTGCAAAAGTAGGAGCAGCTTGGTTAAAATACCTATAAATAAAATAGGATAAAAAAATAAAAAAATTTATCAAAAATCCATAAATAATCGGAAATTTTTCTATGTCAAAGCTTATAAAAACCAGCAAATAGATAAGATTAATTACAAGAAAGAAATCAAAAGAGACTTTATTTTCCTTTAAAAAGTTCCTAAGCTTCGACATAATAACCCATACCCTGCTTGGTCTTTATAAAATCATCTACCCCAAGACCTGCCAATGACTTTCTTAACCTCGAAATATTAACTGTTAGGGTATTATCATCTATGTAAATATCAGTAGACCACAGACTTGTCATTAGCTTATCTCTTGATACAACATTTCCCTTATTTACCATAAGAGTTTCCAAGATTTTAAATTCATTTTTAGAAAGTTCAAGGCTTTTTTCACCGTAGCTTATCGCCATTGACTTTAAATCAAGGATTAATCCCTTAATCTCAATTCTTGAGAGATTTTCCTTATAATCGTAGGTCCTTCTTAAAAGTGCCTTGATTTTTGCAAGAAGAAGGTCCATTTCAAAGGGTTTACTCACAAAATCATCTGCTCCTATTTCCATAGCCATAATTTTATTCATAGTATCTTCCTTTGAGGATAAAAATATGATTGGCACATTTGAGATATCACGAATCTTTCTTGTCCAAAAATATCCATCATAGAAAGGCAAGGCAATATCCATGACTACAAGATCTGGCATCTCTTTCTTAAATAAATCAAAAACTTTTTCAAAATCTTCTGTAAGGATAACTTCTAACCCCCACTTCTCAAGCTCATTTTTTAATTTTTCTGAAATTATCTGACTATCATCAACCACAAATATCTTAAACATACAATCTCCTAAAATTATTATAACACAAAAACCTCCCAATCCTAATAGGAATGAGAGGCCTTATTTAATCGAGTTCGAGCTTACCGGTGTAAAGTTGCCAGTAAGTGCCTTTTTCTTTTATTAATTTGTCATGGTTACCACGTTCTATTATCCTACCGTTATCCATAACCATTATTACATCAGAGTTTTGGATAGTTGATAGTCTATGGGCTATTACTATGGAGGTTGACCCTGTCATTAGGTTATCCATAGCCTCTGTTACATCTTTTTCTGTAGCAGTATCAATAGATGAAGTCGCCTCATCTAGGATAAGCATAGCAGGTTCTGCTATTGCTGCCCTTGATATTGATATAAGCTGGTTTTGACCGTCTGAAAGACTTGACCCATCCCCGTGAATTTGGGTGTTGTATTTTTCTGGAAGTCTTTTTATGAAGGAATCCGCTCCAGAAAGTCTGGCTGCAGCCTTAACATCCTCATCGCTTGCCCTAAGTCTGCCGTACTTGATATTACCCTCAATAGTGTCTGTAAATAGATTTACTTCTTGGAGAACCATACCGAAGGCACGCCTTAGAGCATCCTTTTTGATATCCCTAATATCAATACCATCTACCATGATAGATCCATTGTCAATTTCATAAAATCTTGTAATTACATTGGTGATAGTAGTTTTACCTGCTCCTGTTGAACCAACAAAAGCAATCTTTTCTCCAGGTTCTGCATAGAAAGAAATATCTTTTAGAATTTGGTTTTTGCCGTCATAGGAGAAGTCTACGTGTTTAAATTCAAGTCTACCCTCAAGCATCTTGTAATGTCTTCTATCTCCATCATCCCACATCCAAGCATAACGACCTGTTAGGTCATCACACTCAGTTACAGATCCATCTGAATTTTCAACAGCATGAACTAGTTCGATAAAGCCTGTGTCTTCTTTAATTGGCATATCAATTATTTCAAAAATTCTATCAGCACCAGCCATAGCTTGGAAAACTGAGTTTGCCTGTTGGCTCACATTTATAAGTGGATTTTGGATTTGTCTAATATTTGATAAGAAGGCTGCTAAAACTCCGACTGTCATATCACCTTTTATTGTAATATAAACTCCGTAAACTGTAATAGCTGCGTAAAGAATATTTACCATATTTATTAAAAATGGCATCATTCTACCTGCGTGGGTGTTTGCTCGGGTAAAGGCAATTCTTACCTGATCTGATTTATTTCTAAAGGTATCTAAAGTCTTATCTTCTCTAGAAAATACCTTCACGACCTTTTGACCGGAAAGACTCTCTTCAGAAAATCCTTGTAAACTTGATACATTGCCTTGGCCTTCCCTAAAGGATGTTGAGGACTTATATATTATCCTTGATAAAATAGGAATCATAATAGCAAGGCCAATTATCATTGTTAGTGTTAGATTAAAGCTAAGTTTAAACATTACAAGTATTGTTCCTACAAATGTTAATACTGCTCTAACTATTGTTGGAACTGTATTTGCAAGTGCCTGGCTTAATACATCGGTGTCGTTTGTAAATCTGGACATTATCTCGCCGTGCTTGTTTGTATCAAAGAAAGTTATTGGCATTTTTTGAATTTTTGCAAATAGCTCAACTCTGATATTTCTAATTGCTTTTTCTCCTATCCTTACCATTAGCCTTGAATAAACAAAGGAGGTAAGGGCTGATACAGCATAGATTGCTCCCATTTGTAGAGAAGCTAATTTTAGTCCATTAATATCTGATTTTAAAATGTAGTTATCAATAATTGGCTGGAGCATATTTACACCCCAGATTTGTGTTAGCGCTGATACTATTACACAGACAATTATTAAAATCATCTGCCACTTGTAGGCAAAAAGGTAGGATAAGAGTCTTGCTATAGATGAAAATGAAACTTTTCTTCTATATGATTTATCATTCATTTGGTAATCATTATTCTTCATCTGTACCTCCTTGCTGTTGTATATCGTAAGTTTCTCTATAAACTCTATTTGTCTTATAAAGTTCGTCGTGTGTGCCTATAGCCTCAATTTTGCCTTCATTCATAACTATAACCCTGTCTACATACCTAAATGAAGATACCCTTTGGGAAATAATTATTTTTGTAAGGTCCTTGTTGTATTTATTAATTCCATCGATAATAGCTGTCTCTGTTTTTGTATCTACTGCTGATGTTGAGTTATCCATTATAAGGATTTTCGGTTTTTTAAGGAGAGCACGGGCAATAGTTAGTCTTTGTTTTTGACCACCTGATACTCCTGTACCACCTTGACCTAGGACAGACTCATACGCGTCTGCACGTTCTCTAACAAAGTCATCTGCTTGTGCGATTTTACTTGCAAGCTCAATTTCTTCCATGCTTGCACCTTCATCTCCCCATCTTAAGTTATCAGCAATAGAGCCTGAAAATAGGGTGTTTTTTTGAAGTACGATAGCTACATCATCACGAAGAGTCTTTAGATCATAGTTTTCTACCGGATGACCACCTACTTTTAAGCTACCTTTGCTTATATCATATAGCCTTGGAATAAGCTGAACGAGTGTTGATTTTGAAGAACCTGTTGGTCCGAGGATACCAATTGACTCACCGCTTTTAATATGAAGATTAATATCTTCAAGCTGGTAAGAATCAGAATCTTTTTCGTACTTAAAGGATACATTATCAAAGTCAATCGAACCGTCTTCTAACTTTAGTCCTTCGATTTTCATGTCATTATCCATAGAAGGAACCCTACTAATAACTTCAACAACTCTAGTAATACCAGGAGATGCTGACATGAACATTGTTAAAACCATGCTCATACCGATAAAGGCACCTAAAAGCATAGTTGCGTACATATTAAAAGAAACAAGATCTCCAACTTCTAGTCTTCCCTCTATTATCTCTACACCACCAAAATAGGTAATGCCAACAAAGGTTGCAAATAAAATTACATTAGCAAGCGGGAAAACAAAAGACATTGGACCTTGAGATCCGTCTGCGTATTCAAACATCTTTTGATTTTGTATGCCAAACTTATCTAGTTCGTATCTTTTCCTGAAAAACGCCTTAATGACGCGCATATTCTTTAGATTTTCCTCTATAACTAGGTTTAGCTTGTCGTATTGATACCTTGCCTTCCTAAATTTTGGAATAGCGTAAGTTGTAAGTGCCATCAATAGGGCAAATAATACTGGTACAGCTATTAAAAATATAAGTGATAATTTTAAACTTGACTTAAGAGCTAAGACAAAGGCTACAACAGCCATGGCAACAGTCTTAATTACAAACCTAGTTGAAATAAAGGTTGAAAATACAATCTGCTGAGTATCAGATGATAGCCTTGTCAAAAGCGAAGGCACACCAAAATAATCCAAGTCTTCAAAAGAAAACTTTTGAATATTTTCAAATTGAGCAAGCCTTGCATTATGACCCATACCTGATGAGGCAATACCAGCATTTTTAGTTGCCTGCATACCACAATACATAGTTATTATTGATAAAACAACCATCAAAAGTCCGTATTTGATAGCAAGACCTAGGTTTTCTCCCTTTACAGCTTCATTAAGAGTAAGGCCCATAATAGCTGGAATTGCTAGCTCTAAGATAGTTTCAAGAACGGTAAAAATTCTCGAGATATTTCTGTTTTTCTTATACTCTCCCAAATATCTTTTGATATAGGAAAAGGACTTGTAAAATTCTTTTATACTATTCATTCATCCTCCTTCATAAAATCTTCTCTCGTTGTTTGAATCAAAAGATTAAGAGCATAGCTAATCTCCCTTGCCTTTTCTTCTCCCAACTTTTCGTACATACTAACATTCGATTCAGTGATCGGTTTTAATCTCTCATCCCTATTTTTCTTTCCTTTGTCTGTAAGCCTTAAAATCTTAATTCTTTTATCATCACTAGCCTTAGAAAGCTCTATTAGACCATCTTCTTCTAGATTTTTAATTATATTATTTACAGTTTGTTTAGGGGCACTAAGCTTTTCTGCCAGGTCCTTTTGGGTAGGATTATCCATAAGACCAATGTGGATAAGGATAATAGTTTCCAGGTCATTAAGACCATAGAACTTCGCCCTCTCCCTATTAAGACCACTCGCACATCTTAGTAAAGAAAAAATAGAGAACATCGGATCAACATCAAAATTCATAAACCCTCTTTCTCTAAAATAAATAAACAATTATTTGTTATCTAATATAGCTATTATAGTACCATTTGGGACTATGTCAAGAGAAAATATTAAAACTTTAGCTATTAAAGAGAGCTATCTATTTTAGTATAACAATACTTGCTAGTGATAAAATAAAATCATTAATGTATAATAAAGCCGAGGTGTAATATGATTAATTATTTAAAAGAACAGAGCATTGACGAAAAGTTAATTGCTCAATTAGAAGAATATAGAAAAGAAAATGGACTTGATAACAACGATAGGATTATCAAACCTGAATATAAATACTATGGTAAAGAAGTCTTGGAGCAGGCAATAGCAGCACTTCTTGCTGGCAAAAACATCCTTCTTACAGGGGCTAAGGCTACTGGCAAGAACGTCCTTGCTTCAAACCTTTCCTACCTATTTAAAAGGCCAACTTACAATGTTTCCTTCCATGTTAATACTGATTTTGCTTCCCTTATTGGAGCTGATACTTTCAAAAATGGGGAGGTAACTTTTAGAAGAGGTCCTATATATGAAGCAGCAGTTAATGGTGGTTTTGCTATTCTTGATGAGATAAATATGGCAAAAAACGAGGCTATCTCAGTCCTCCACGCATCTTTAGACCACAGGAGAATTATAGATATATCTGGTTTTGATAAGATAAGCTTAGATCCAAATACAAGGTTTATAGCAACTATGAACTACGGTTATGTTGGCACACGCGAGCTTAACGAAGCTCTTGCATCTAGGTTTATGATTATAAATGTACCAAACATCACTAAGAAAAACCTCGATCTTCTTCTTAAAGATAATTTCCCTACTCTTAAGGAAAAATACAGAAAAGCTATGATTGATATGTTTATTTCTCTTCAAATGAAAAGCGAAAATAACGAGATCTCAACCAAGGCTGTGGACCTTAGGGGGCTAATAGGTGCCATTGAAACTATGAAAATTGGACTAAATCCTTTTGATGCAATCAAAATGGGTCTTGTAAATAAATCTTTTGACAAATTTGAAAGGGACTTGGTCCTTGATTCTATTAAAACAAAGATTCCTGAAAAAATAGACGAGAGTGTCTTTGATGAGTGAGAATTTTGATAAGGTAAGAGAATATAATATCATTTGGGATTTTGCAGAGAAATATGACTTTATTCCACAAAAATCCTACCCTATGGACCAAATTTATAAAAATATTACCAGGGGCTTTATAATAAAAACTTTTGATTTTAAAGTTTTGGACTCATATTTTAATTACCTGAGAGCAGAAAGTCCTTTCTTTACAGAATTTTCCTTTATAACTAATCTCTTAATGGAAAATATAGCCTATAAGAGTCTAGAGAAGAATAATATAGTAATCGAAAAATTAAGAAAGGATTTTGCAAAAAAAACTTTAAGAAAATACAACTACCACGAAACGGATAACTTAAAAGAGCAAATCGAAAAAGCCTATTACGGAAAAATTTTGGGCAAACCTATTACAGAAGGTCCTTTTTTTAGAACTATCTACAAGGATATATTCGAAATTTACGAGCTTGATACAGCAAGTTTAATTGACAAACTCAACCAAGTCTTTAAAACCTACTTCCGTTTTGAAAAATCCAAAGAAAATGAATCTCTTTTAAAAGAAATGATTAAGGATAAAAAGCCCAAAGACTTTAAAAACTCAAAGAAAGATAGTAAGAACTTTGATTTTTCGGATGAATATATAAAGGACCAGTTTAATATAGGATCTGCGGAATTTACTGGAAACATCTATCTTGAAGAAAAAAATAAGGACATGGATAGACACCTTATTCTCTTAAACGCAGATAAGGAAGGCTATCACGGTAGCAATGAATTTATTGAAGACTTTTACGGCAAGTCCATTTATCCAGAAATGAAAGTTAGATCTCTTGAGAAAAAACTTGCTACAGGCATCCACTCAGGCAAATCTTTGTACTTTACCAAAGGGGTCTACACCAATTCTCCAAATGCAAAATTTTATAAGAAAAATAGGGACGAGATTTTTAAAAAAAACAAAGATTATATAGAAAAAAATCTCGCCATAAATAACCGTTCTATAAAAGAACTTGCTCAAACTATAAAAAATTCCATAGCAAATTATGAAGATTTTTCTGAAGTAAGCAAAGCCTATGGGATTGTTGATTCTACCAAGGCTTGGAAGGCAGAGGTCCTAAAAGATTTTAATATTTTTGACAATATAGAAAATGACGATGTGTCTAGTTTTAAAGTAGACTTGCTCCTAGATGCGTCTGCGAGCCAACACAACAGGCAGGAGATAATTGCAAACCAAGCCTACATCATAGAAAATGCCATGGATGAAGTTGGAATTCCCATAAGGGTCATGTCATTTTCGACCCTAAGAGACCACACAGTTTTTAATCTCTTTAGAGATTATAATGAAAAGCATAATAACAAAGAAATTTTTAAATATTTTGCCTCAGGCTCCAACAGAGATGGTCTTGCCTTTAAGGTTTTAAATGAGTTAATCGATAAGACTAAGGATAATGAAAAACATATTGTAATTATCCTCTCCGATGGAAAACCAAATGATGAGAAAGCAAATATAAATACTGTAAAGCTTTTAGAAAAAGAACAATACGTAGCAGATGTTGCAGTAAGAGATACTGCAAAAGAAATTAGAAATATAAAAAATGAAGAAATATCTGTTCTAGGAGTCTTCACTGGAGAAGACGAGGACATAGAAAACGCAAAACTAATTTATGGTGCTGATTTTTGTAGAATAACAAGTCTAACAAATTTCTCAAAAATCGTATCAATTTTTATGAAAAATACCATAATGAAAATATAAAAAGATGGCAAAATTTTTTGCCATCTTTTTTAGTACCTATTTTTTCTTTTTCTTCTTGCTACTCTTTTATTTTCATTTTTCTTTTCTTTTTTGCCAGAAAACTTGTGATAAAGTTGGTTTACAAGGTTCATAACTTCTGGAATTCTCGCAAGTAAGATAACTATCAGATAAACAAGCCCTGCGAAAATAATTGCTCCAAAAAGAGCAAGTATATGACTAATCCCACCAGCAAGAGCAAAATAAGTGCGATTTGCAACAAAGGCCATAAGAGCTGTAGCTAGGATAATCTTCGCTAAAGATATCAAAGTTGATTTAAAGTTAAATGCACCAAAATTATCTCTAAACTTATAAATCATCATCATAGATCCAATAGCTGTAGAAACTACTGTTGCATAAGCAAGACCTTTTAAACCAAAATATTTTATAAAAATAAAGTTTAAGATTACATTTAAAACCTGTTGGATAACAACTATAATTACAGGAGTCTTACTATCGCCAACTGCATAAAATCCCCTATCCACAACATCTGTTAGGGATTGGAAGATTATATAAGGTGCATAGGCTGATAATAGACTTGCCACAATAATTGTATCCTCACTTGTAAAGGCTTTTCTTTCAAAAACAAGCCTGATTATTGGGCTTGACAAAACCATCATTCCAATAGTTGCAGGAATTACAAGGCTCATTGTTGTAACAACAGCAGATGAGATAGACCTTTTCATCTTATTAATCTCCCCTGCCTGGCCTAGTTTTGCAATCTTTGGGAAAATCGCTGTAGTAACAGAAACTGTAATTACCCCTGTAATTAGGGTAAGCATGGTTTTTGAGTAAAATAATTTAGCAACTGAAGCCTTACCAAAAAAATAAGATGCCATGGAGTTATCTGCAATTATAGAAAGTTCTCCAGCAGCAGATGAGATAATTATTGGCACAGCCACAATCATCAGACTTCTAACGTATTTATTGTGAAGATCAAAAGTTTTTCTATGTTCAAAACCTGCTTGTCTTACAGCTTTTGGAAATAAAACGTACTGTAAAACATTACCCAAAAGGGCACCTATTATTAATAAATAAGGATTTCCAGTAATACCTGTAAGGACGGTAAATATTATTATGATAATATTCATCAAAATTCCGGTAATAGCCGGATCAAAGAAATTGCCCTTAAGGTTTAAATATCCCCTAAAAATCGCAGAATAAAGATAGGCAAAGACTGCAAACATCATTATCCTGGTGTAGTTTGTCGCAAGATCTAGCCACTCACCCTCAAGGTCAGGACTTAGAATTTTTGAAAAAGGCCTTGCAAAAACTATACCAAAAATGACAGCACAAAGGCCAAAGCGCATCAAAATATTAAATACATTTGAAGTAAATTCCTCTGCGGCGGCTTCGCCTTCTTCGTTTTTTGCCTTGTTATATATAGGAATAAAACCTGAAATAATACCCATGGCCACGAAGTTTGATACAACTACTGGCAGGGTATTGGCTGTTGTATATACACTTTTTAGATCACCTGCTCCGATGTAATAAGCCATCACGCCTTCTCTTAAAAATCCGAAGACTTTTGAAATGATGGTTATTATCATGAGCATAAATGTAGTTTGACCCATAAATTTCCTCTCTTATAAAGACTTTCCTTTATTATATCTAAAAAAGGTCGTATTTACAAATATATGGTTTTAGGAATTCCTCTTACCTTTGATTTGAATTTTCTCATCAGCTATAGAAAGGCTTGATAGGGAGTGACTTACAAGTAGGACAGTCTTATTCTTGCTCTCTTTTTTGATTGATTTTAGGATACTTGCTTCATTTAAAATATCAAGATTGCTTGTTGGCTCGTCAAATAGCATGAGGTCTGAGTCATGTAGAAAGGCTCTAGCTATACCAATTCTCTGTTTCTCCCCAGCTGATAGGGTCGATCCTAATTCTCCGGCCCTAGTTTCATAAGCTTGCGGAAGAGATGCAATAAAATCGTGGATAGATGCTTTTTTTGCCGCCTCTATTATTTCATCATCTGTGGCATCAAGTTTGGCAAGTCTGATATTGTCCTTAAGGCTAATATTAAAAATATAGGTGTCTTGGCCAAGAAGACTCTGCATTTGTCTTAATTTTTTGCTAGGAATTCCCTTGATATTTTCGTCATTAATCCTTATTTCTCCTCGGTCTATATCCCAAAACCTCATCAAAAGTCTTAAGAGGGTTGATTTTCCAGACCCACTTTTACCATAAAGTCCATAAATCTTACCCTTGGCAAAATTCAAAGAAAAATCTTCAAAGATTTTTTCATTTTCATAGGCAAAGGAAATGTCGTCTATTTCTGCAGATTCAAAGGCTTCCTTACCATAATCTCCCAAAACTTCACCTACAATTGGCTCTTCTTCCAAAAGATCTAGGACCCTGTCCCCACTTGCAAGGGTATGGGATAGGATATTGCCGAGATTAGATAGGGCAACAAAGGGACCAAAGCTTGAAAACATGGCTATACTTGGTATGATAAAGCCCTTTAGGTCGACTATATTATTTTTAAAAAGAAATAGGGATAAAATAAGCATGGCAAAGGAGAAAACTAGGATAAGGCCTCCGATTAGGGCTTCTGAACCTCCCCTAATTTGATCAAGTTTATTGGCAGTTGCCCTTAGTCTCCTAGATTTTTTCTTTAGGATAGATAGTTGTCTGTCTTTTAGGTCAAATTGCTTAACTTCGTCCATATTTCTTATGGTTTCAAGGACAAAAGAATTTAAATCACCAGTTTTATTCCTAAGATCAAGACCCAGGCTTGAATTTTTCTTCCCAATTATCATAGGACTTATTAAGCCAATAGTAATATAGGCAAAAAAAGCCAATATAGCTTGGTAAAAAGAAAAGCTTCCTAGAAATATTTCCATTATAATTAAGTAAGTTATGGCAATTCCAATCGGTGAAATTGTGTGGGCGTAGAAAACTTCTAGCAATTCTATGTCTGATGTAATCAGGCTTATGAGATTGCCCTTGTCTTTTCCAGCTAATTTTGCTGGGGCTAGACTTCTCATTTTCTTAAAGACAAGGTGTCTGATTTTTGCTAAAATTTTAAAGGCCAAATAGTGGTTGGCGTATTGCTCAATATAGTGGAAAATCCCCCTTAGGATAGCAAAAACCACCATAAGTTTGATTATAAAAATGCTTTTGCCATCGTTTTGATAATTCGACAAAATCCCGTAGCCTGCAAGGATTGTCACAAAACTTGCACAAAGGTGGCCAAGGCTGCCTATTATGATTGCAAGGGCCATGACTGGTTTTAATTCTCCAACAAGACCTATCATATTTTTCATTATAGCAAGGCTAGATCTCCTAGTTTTCATAGCTTACCCCCTTTGCGTAAGAACAAAGCTCTTTTTGTTTATCAAAGATATTTTTATAAGACTCACAATTTTCATATAGGTAGGCATGGGTGCCGGATATTTGAATTTTGCCGTCTTCTAGGAAATAAATCCTGTCGCTTGCCACTAAGTTTATTAACTTGTGGGAAATAATTAAAACTGCCTTTTCCTTGGCAAATTTTTGGATAATCTCCATGATTTTTTCCTCGTTTGGCCCATCAATATTACTTGTAGCTTCATCAAAAATATACAAAAGACCATCAAATAAAAAGGCTCTAGCAAGGACAAGTCTTTGCCTTTGACCTCCAGAGAGGTTTGACGCATTTTCTAAAATCTCTGTATCAAGCCCTGCCTGGTCTTTGAAATAATCGTATAAGTTGACCTTTTTTAAGGCTTCTAACATTTTTTCATCACTGAGGTCTTCTCCTGCGATTTTTAAATTTTCCCTCACACTTCCCTTAAAGACCTTTCCATCAAAATCCACATTTATTATTTTTTTGTTAAGACTTTTTGAATCATAGGCATTTTTTTCAAGGCCATTTATAAGGATTTGCCCATCATAGGAAAGGCCCGGATCCTTGATTAGCCTAGCAAGAGTAGACTTGCCGGACCCACTTAGGCCAACAAGGCTTACGAGTTGACCTGTCTTTATTTCAAAATTAATCTTATCTAGAATTTGCCTCCCACCATCATAGGAGAAGGTCAAATTATCAAAGCCAAGGGATATTTCTGTTCCTTTAAGAATTTCATTTCCCAAGTCCCTATCATGACTATCAATTAGGACCATTAGCTTGTTTGAAGCTGCAATCCCATTCATTGCTATGTGGAAATATGATCCGAGAAGCCTTAAAGGAAGGAAGAATTCTGCAGCTAAAAGGCTGATAAATACAAGACCAAATATATTTATGTCTCTTTGGCTAAATTCTATAAGGGCAACTCCAATACCAGCCGCAGCTCCCCCATAGGCTATAATATCCATGACAGATGTGGAATTTAGCTGCATTACGAGGACTCTCATAGTCGCTTTTCTGAATTTTTCGGCAAAGTCATCCATCAAGTCTTGCCTATAAGAATCAGCTCCGTAAGATTTTAATTCATTGAGACCTTCCAGATTCTCTAGAAATATATCAGCTAAACTCATATAGGATGTCCAATAAGAACCCAAAAGTTTTTTGGCAATTTTTTGGATTAATATTATAGAAACTGGAATTAGGGGCAGGCAAATTAGAAGGGTAATTGCCGCAGTTTTGCTGATATAGGAAATGCAGGCAAAAAGTATTAGGGCGGATGATAGAGAATAATAAAGTTGTGGGAGATAAGATGTGAAATATATCTCCAACTGGTCTACTCCCTCTACAGCTAATTGTAAGATAGCAGATGTTGTTAAATTATCTTCGAAATCTAGCCTATCGTCCATGAGTTTTTCGAAGATGATTTTTCTCATTTTTTCCTTAATAAATTTTGTAGAGTGAAAAGAAATTCTTGTCACCATATATTGGCAAAAAAGTTTTATAGCCAAAAATAAAAGCCCATAAAGTATGATTTTAACCAGGGAAATCTCCCCTATCTTTTGCCTAAAGACTAGGGAAATAACCTGACTAAATATGCATACTATGCCAATTTGCATAAAGAGAGACACATAGCGAAAAAGTAAATTTAAATACAAATATTTTTTTGAGCCCTCAAGCATTGCTAGAAGTTTTTTATTTACCATAATTACCTCGTTTATAATCTAATATTGTTAATAATATATTAATTTTATTTTATCATATGATATAAAACCGCGCAATTGATTTTCAATATCAAGAATATTTCAAATATATCACAAAATCTTAGAAAATTAGGCTCAAAAAAGAGGAGCTCACAGCTCCCCTATATTATTTATTATTTTTGTAAGAGACTATCGTCTGGTTTATCTTCTTTTGGAATCAAGGTGTTATCTGCTGGTGATTTAAAGATTGATGCAGCAGAGAAGTCCTTAACAGCCTTGGCTGATTTTCTAATATCAACAACTGTTCCTGGTCCACCAACGCATCCGCCAGTACAAGCCATTCCTTCGATCAACTTACCGTTCATTTTGCCAAGTTTGGCCATTCTTGCAAGTTTCACACAATCGGCAAGTCCTTCTGCTTTTTCTATATTAACTTTAGCTTCAGGATCTATTTCATGAATCCTCTTTTCAACCGCTTGAGCAACTCCACCGCTTACTGCATAGTACCTACCAGTTTTAGAAGCATCCATAATCTCCTCTTCTACTTCTATTTCAGCAGGTTCTATACCCTTAGCAAGAAGCATTCCTAGAAGCTCTTCGTAGGTAATTACAAAGTCAATTACCTCTGCAACTTCTGGTTCAAGGGCTTCAAGCTTTTTAGAAATACATGGTCCTACGAAAACAACTTCACAGTTAGGGTCGCGTTTTTTCATTTGTTTTCCTGAATAAATCATAGGTGTGGATGATTCTGAAATCTTATCATTGATATCAGGGAAGTTTTTCCTAACCATTGATTTCCAAGAGAAACAGCAAGATGTTCCCATAAATGGAATCTCACCAGTAGGAACTTGCTCTAAAAATTCGTGTGCTTCGTTAAGAGTTGTTAGGTCAGCACCAAGTCCTACTTCTATAACATCATCAAATCCTAATAGTTTGATGGCTTCTTTGATTTGTTTTGGGCTTACGTGAGCACCAAATTGTCCTACAAAAGATGGGGCAACTATAGCGTAAACTTTTCTTTCTGATTGTAAAGACTTAATTAATTGGTAAATCTCACTTTTGTCAGATATAGCTCCAAATGGACAAGTTATAATACATCTACCACAAGCTACACACTTATTTTCATCAATTTTTGCACGACCTAGTGGGTCAGATGATATAGCCTTAACGCCACAAGATTCTGCACATGGTCTTTTTTGATGGTTTATAGCATTGTATGGGCAGGCATCTACACACTTACCACATTTAATACATTTATCTTGATCAATTATAGCTCCCTTAGCAGTATATTCTACTGCGTTTTTAGGACAAACATTCACGCAAGGATGTCCTATACAAGCGTGACATTGATCTGTAACTGTAACTTTATTTTCTGGACATGCTTCGCAAGCTATTTTAATTACTGAAACTAATGGAGGATGGTAGATTCTTCTATCTACGTCCATCTCAGCAAGTCCTTCAGTGATAGCTTCTGTCTTATCTGCAGTTCTTGCATCAAGACCTATACACATCCTTAGTCTTTCGCCCATTACAGCTCTTTCTCTAAAGATGTTTTCCCTGTATGATGCTTCTTCGCCAGGGAGAATATTATAAACTTCAAGACCTATATCTGTCAGTGGTCTATTCTCATAGGCAATTTTCGCTATTGCCTCGAAGGCCATCCTTCTAATATTTAATATATCTATGTACGATTCTTTCATTTATTACCTCAACTAACTCAATCTTTTCTTACTTTTTGGCTTCTGCCCTTAACCTGTCCCTATCTATTTTAATTTTGCCATACATTTTTTCCATAAGAACTTCTGGTTTTGCCTTTGTTATGTACTCATCATCTATCTTTAGAATAGGTGATAATCTTTTAGAATCTTCTACCTCATCCATGATGTTCTTATAAATGATTTCAATTTCAGGAGCTTTTCCTAAATTTTCAACTTCATAAGCAATTTCAGTATCCTTTTTAACAATCTCAGCAGAGTCATGTAAATATTCATTTCCGTGAGCTGTACATCTTGCACATGAACATATAGTTACCTTCATCTCAGTCTCCTTTTTATATTCTTAGTTTAATTGTATCAAATATAACGAATTATTTCAATATAGATTATACTCTATCATTTATTGGTATTTCGATTATGAAGGTAGAACCTTCCCCTAGTTTGCTTTCTATATCTAACTTAAAATCAAGGCTGTCAGCTATATGTTTTACTATCGATAGTCCAAGTCCTGTTGATTTTACTTTCCTATCCCTAGACTTATCTGCCACATAAAATCTCTCAAAGACTCTTTTTAGATCTGAGCTTGCTATTCCAATACCTGTATCTTTTATAAAAATTCTTAGGGACCTATCTATAAGAATCGAAGAAATTTCGATAGAACCGCCTTCTTTGTTGTATTTTATAGCATTTTCATAAATATTTGATAAAAGATCTACAAAAAGAGATTTAACAGTATTAACCCTAAAGGAAGCCAGATTGTTTTCTACATGAATATTTTTCTGATTTGATTTTTGCCTAAACTTATCAATAATTACATCCATCTCTTCTTTGACATCTACATATGATTTTGAGAGCTCTAAGCCTTTTTCATCTAGTTTTGAAAGTCTAAGGATATCATCGATTATTTCAAGGAGTCTGTTTCCCTCATCAAAAATTATCTGAGCAAATTTTCTTACATCTTCTTTTTTGGCAATACCTGTTGCAATTAGCTCCGCATATCCATTGATAGAAGTAAGCGGGCTTTTTAATTCATGGGTAACATTGGCTGAAAATTCTCTTCTCATAAGCTCAGCTTTTCTTGTTTCTGAGTTGTCAATTATAATTACTACAAAGCCCATATTTCCGCCATCATAAATTGGATCAATAAAAATCTTAAGGTGGTAGGAATTTACATCTAGAGAAAGGCTCTTTGACCTAGATAAAATCCTCGCTTCTTTAAGAGCAAGCTTGTATTCTCTGTTATCAATTAATTTATCTATCCTAACGTTTTCGTCTTTATTTAAAAAATTTTTAGCAGAATCATTTATAAGCTCGACTTCTCCCTTAGGATCAAAAACGATAAAGCCTTCCTCCATATTTGATGTTATATTCTCAAGCTCTCTCATCTGCCTTTTTAAAATTGATATAGATTTTTCAAGCTTAACATTTTTGTTTAATAAATTTCGATAAATTTTTCCCACATCTTCAAATTCTTCGCCAATATGGTCAAAGTCATAGTATTTATTAAATTTTGAAATTTCACTGGCATATTGATCTAATCTTTTGTCTATGTATAGGTGGGAAAATCCCAGTATAATAATTGTCGCTGCAAAAAAAGCAAGGCATAGAAAATATTCTTTTGTATAAAAACCAACAACCACAGCTATGATTGTCGCTATGGTTGTTGTAATAATCAATGATTTTTTTGTTAATCTTTTCATATCTCTCCAAATTTATAACCTAGGTTTCTAACAGTTTCTATATACTTTCCAGCGTCCTTTAGTTTAGATCTCAAACTTGCTATATGCACATCCACTGTTCTTGTCTCTCCTTGATAATCATAGCCCCATATTTTTATCAAAAAGTCTTCCCTGGTAATTACATTTGCGATATTATTCATAAATAAATTTAACATCTCAAATTCTTTATAAGTTAAATCTATTTTCTTTCCGTCAACTTTTACAGTTCGTTTCTTGGTATTTATACTAATGTTTTTGTAGGTTAGATGATCAGAATCTTTCTTTTTTACACGGCGCAAGATAGCCTTTACCCTGGATAAAAGTTCGAGAATGGAAAAAGGTTTGGTGATATAATCATCAGCACCACTTTCAAGACCCAATACCTTGTCAAATTCATCAGTCTTTGCTGTAAGAATTATAACAGGTAGGTCAGAAAACTCCCTAATTTCCTTTAATATACTTACTCCGTCCTTGCCTGGGAGCATTAGGTCAAGGAGTAAAAGCTCGCATGGATTATCTCTAATCTCATCTACTATAGATAATCCATCTTCAAAAGTTTTTACGTCATAACCTTTTTCTTTTAAGGCATAACTAACTAAATTTCTAATTGCACTATCATCTTCTACTACATAAATCATTATAACCTCGTTGCTAAATCTGCCACCCTCGCTAGCCTGTCACCAAGCCTTTCAAAATATTTAAATAATAGAATCTTATTTGATAATTCTACTGCATCTATTCTGTCATTTTTGTTTTCATCAGCAGCAAAGGTAATGGCATCTACAAATATTTTATTATTTATCTCATCTTTTTCGATTGTATCAAGGGCAAGATTTTTATCATTTGTTATAAAAGCGTTTATACCATCTTCTGCCATTTTCTTTTCATTTTCAATGAATTTTTTCAAAAAGAGAATTTCTTTTTCACTTACACTGTAAGATTTTAATATTTCAGCTACTGAATTTAGGTGACTTGCTATCCTCTTATGAGTTGATGCAAGTTTTATTTCCATTTGTAAGAGTCTTAAATCCCTTGCTACTGGTTGTTGGAGAGCCAACAGTTCAAAGCAGAACCTCTCTATACCTGCCGCACCCCTTCTGATATCATCGTAAAGTTCTATTACGTGATCTAAATTTTCATCATTTTTATTATCAAGATATAAATCAATTCTATCATAAGAAATAAGGATAAGCTGAGTTACT
>QWCK01003379.1_pt1 | contig 18313 bp, 14 predicted proteins | sample 1972571 | NCBI WGS metagenome assembly QWCK01 (sample SAMN09866710, study PRJNA288562) | Human gut metagenome isolate term2_stool, whole genome shotgun sequencing... | isolation source: gut | host: Homo sapiens | place: USA: California
GCTGTATGTCTTCGCCTTTGACCTAAACGATGTGCTAGTCACAGTCAAGAAGGTGACAGGATGGGTGGATCTGACTGAAGCTTACAAGGTCGAGCTACCACCTGTCGAGAAGGGACAGTACTCCTTCATCGCATGGGGAGGTGTAGCAGACCAATACTTCACTTTTGAAAACTTCGTAGAGGGCGTGACGACCAAAAAAGATGTCATGCTACGTCTACGTGCCGAGAATGATAAAGCCATCAGTCTCGGAGAGCATAAAGTGTGGCAAGGAGAGAGTCGCGTCGTCTCTCTACCAGACCGCAAGGAGTACGGTACCGTATTTGACGAGGTCGCTATCAATATGCTTGAGGTGACCAACCGTATCAATATCACGCTGAGACTCCACAAGAGCGTACAGGATCGCTACAACATCGACGACTTTGACATATTGGCCTACTCGGCCGACGGCACCTACCTCATCAATAGGCGGATGCCTCTAGACAATCCTACCCTCAACTATCCAGGCGTAGAGCTATACAGAGACAAGGTCGCTAGGACCCTCTCCTTTACACTTATGGAGCTCAAGACGGGCTACCACAACCTCTTACGCCTATACAATAAGAAAGAGAAGAAGGACTTCCTCGAGCAGGACCTCCTCGGTAAGGTCATACTAGAGAACCCCAACGTAAATCTAGAGTGTACCCACGACTTCGACATAGTCCTAGAGCTCGAAGATAAATGTAAGGATTGTCCAGGCAATAACTTGGTGATCAACATCTTCATCAACAACTATCAGATTCACTCCTTTGCAGTCAATCTGACCAATAGATACTAAGGGTATACCACTCCCCTCGAACTATCCATCACTTCCCTAACACAAATATAGCTCTCTGCTTATTATGTCTCGCAATACATTATACATCACACTTCTAGCTCTCATCTGTAGCATGCTACTATCCGTATCGTGCCAGCGGATGAATGGAGGAGCTGTGCCTGACGATGATCCTAGTCGGATTACCTGTCTGCGCTTTTCGATGGCTGGGATAGAACTCCCGAACGCTTCTCTGCGTGAACAAGGCGACTATCCCTCCATACAGTCTGACCCTGAGGACTACGAAGACTATGTAGGCGAGCTAGCAGTTTTGATCTATAAGGTGGGTGATGCAGATAATCAGAGTATGCTCGTCAAGAGCCACTTCACGACGGAGCAATCTTTCCTTATGGAGCTACAGCCCGAGGAGGGGGCTAAGTATCACTTTTGCTTTGTAGCAAACTACCCTGAGAGCTGGAAGAATACACTGGAGGGCTTGCAAACTTATGCCGCCCTGAAGACGACACTACAGCATCTAGAGAGTTTCAAAAGCCGTGACACAGGCACGCCACTCTACAATGGGGCTGTCATGAATGGTACAGAGAAGAGTCTCTTCCCCATGGCGCGTATCTATGAGAACCAAACCATCCCCATGGGTGGAAGCGTGACCGTACCCAAGCCCTTTACTCCGACAACGGTAGCTACAGATCCGCTCACTCCTGTCAGCAATTGGCCTGACGGTCACGAGACTGGCACGACACAGCAGACCGTTAACTTGGTTCGCTCCTCAGCAAAGGTCAGCCTCAACCTCACGGGTGATGGAGTCAGTAAGATCAAGAGCATCAAGATCTGCAATGTAGCTACGCAGCACTCATTTATGGAAAATAAAGCCTCAGGGGCAGCAACTGCAGAGCTAACAGATAAGCCCTTTAATGGTAGTGGCTCCATCACGGGCAATAGCTTCAAGACGAAGATATACGTCCCTGAGCGACTCCTCGGGAAGGCTTCCGCTACACTGGGATGGGATAAGGTTAACAACACACCCATAGGGAAGCCTTGCTATATAGAGATCACGATGCAGAGTGGAGTCGTACACAAGATTCCCGTCATCGCCAACACGACTCCAGGGTCCGAGTATACCTACCTAGATGTTGCTACGGGCAATGACCCAAGCAATCAAGCCGACTACACTATCATACGCAACCACCACTATCAGTACGATATCCGTGTGCCAGCTGATGGTAAGTATTTAGTCATAGACTTTAAGGTCAAGCCCTGGACGCTGATTGAGTCTGAGATGGAGTTCACGCACCCCAAGTATACGTGCACGCTCAAGCTCGTCGATACTTTAACCAATGAGGAAACACCCGTGACCGATATCTCTCAGGAGGTGCTGCTCCCAAGTAATAAGGTCGTTGAGGTCTCCTTTAAGATCACCAAGCCCGTAGGCGCTATCTGGTCAGCCTCTATCACGAATGGCCTGAACTTCCTCTTTACGGGCACGACCTACGATCAGGTAGAGCCTGAGATCGTCAGTGGTTCCCCAAAGATCTACACCTTTAGGATCAAGCCCCGACAGCCGTTTATCTCTGAGCCATTCTACACTCAGTTTTACATCACAGTCGATGGCAAGGAGCTAGACCTAGACCCACACAGAGCAAACGGCTATATGAATGAAGGTGGCTCAGAGCGGTGGCGTATCAAACAAGTAATGTACTAAGAATCGCAATGACAATGTTTCGATATAATATCCAGACCCGTGTACGCATAGTCCTCTGTGCCGTGCTCGCCCTCGTGGGCATCAGTGTGGCATTCACCAGTTGCGTGAGCGAGCGAACCGATGATTTGCACATCTCTGAGGAGGATGGCAAGCTCCTCGAGCTCACGCTCATACCGCGTACCGAGCAGACGACCACGGCCACGCTTCGTAGCCACGTAGGCGAGGAGCCGGGCGACAAGGAGAATGGTCTCCACGGAGGCGCCCAGCTTAATGAAAACAAGATCGACAACATAGAGCTCTTTGTCTTTGACCCAGCGACAGACGATCAGCTTGTTGGGCGCTACACCCCATCCAAGCAGGAGGCACTCACGGGTAGCGAGATCGGAAGTCGTGCCACCTTTATTATCCCGAAGGATGACCTTCCTAAGCTCGAGGGCAAGCAGCTAGACTATATCTCAGTGGTCAATGCGCAGAAGCCGCTAGCCGCCACGATCACCTCAAAACAGGTGCTCTACAACGTGATACAAGATGATCAGAGCAAGCTCAACCCAGCTCCCGAAAGCGGCAAGATAGCCCCACAGGATAAGTTCCTTATGGATGGAGTGCTCCGGGCGACTCTCACCTGGGGCAATCAAGTACCTAGTACCAATCTAGGAACGATTGATCTCTATCGTGCGGCTGCCAAGATCCGACTGAGGATCGACCATATTGATGTTGTGGATCGTCAGAACGGCATCGAGACAGCGTTCGAGGTCAAGCCAGGCTCCAAACCCGAAGTTTGTCTGATACACTACACGGAGAAGACTAAAGTCGTTCGAAGCACCACCACACCATACCAAACCAAGGCTAACGAGTGGCATAACTCCGCCTACCGTCCTATGGTTGAGACCGACTTCACTGCTCTAGGATATACGAATAGCAAGGGAAACGGTAAGTTTTACGGCACAGTGCCTTTTTACGCTTATGAGCATGATTGGCGTACCGTATCGACAAATGAGACCTATCTACGTCTCAAGCTCACGATGCGCCCCAAAGAAGCCGCAGCGACAGACTCTTGGGTTGATTACTACTACCGTATACCCGTGAACTACCGCAAGGCTCTCGGTGAGGTCACCGACGAGATGCTTCACAAGCTCGAGCGCAACCACCTCTATGACGTCCTCACCTCTATAGAGGTTCTAGGCAGTCTCGACGAAGACACGCCCGTAGACATAGCCGCTACTATAGCCATCAAGCCGTGGAATCTGATCGAGTCGGTCGACGGTGATCTCCTCAACGCTCAGTACCTAGAGGTGTATGATAAGAGCCCCATCATGGCCGCAACTGACAAAGTAAAGGTACCCTATGCCTCCAGTCTGCCCGTAGAGATTAAGATAGATAGTGCTTGGTACGAATATTACGACCAGCGTGGTGGGCACTACCGTCGTGAGTTTAGTGAGACAGAGTCTAATCTGTACAAGATCAACGGGACTAAAACGTGGGTCTCTAAACAGACCAATGCTAAGCCTTGGGATGGTATCGTGATAACGCCCTCAGCGAATTACCTTTCCAATGGAGAGATCACGATCCAGCACCCAGTACCAGTCAATTATATCCCGTATCACATCAAGTTTACAGTCAAGCAAAAAGAAGGCGGTACCCTAAGCCAAGAAGTGCGCGTCTTGCAGTACCCCCATAGATATGTCTCGGGTACACGCTCTGGACGCTTCCGCAACGGAACGGAGCAGTACGTAGATGATCATGGTAAAATGACGCCCGTCTATGCAGACTTTAGATATCACTCCACGCTAGGGATCCTCAGCACCTATCAGGGAGAGACCAAGACATCTCCTCAGGTGAACGAAATAAACTTCAAGATCACGACCGTAGTCCCTCGAAATGGCGAGCTCATCGGCTCTCCTGTGGATCCTGCTACGGGCAAGACGAAGACCGATCCTGCTTCCAATAAGCTCATCTCTCCCCAGTTCATCATCGCCAGTCAGTACGGTATGAGTGTAAAAGTAGCTCAAACTCCAGCTGATATACCAACTGGAAAAACACGTCCAAGGTTCATTACGCAATCCTTTTCCGCAGATCCTACTCGCTATGGCCCATTGTCAACCGCCTTTTGGGGCAGTCAGGGTCCTTATACACAAGGCTATACCGGCTATACTATGCAAGACGGACAGAAAGTGAAAATTCAACCTATAGTAACTGACTATTGGGATGCCGAGACCCGATGTTTCGAGTACTTTGAGGGTGAATATGGTACTGACGGCAACTATACAGAGTACTATAACATAACAGGTAATTATCCAGGACCCTATAATGTGTCTTGGCGTGCCATTCACAAGACGTTCAAGCATCCAGGACGGTGGCGTCTCCCTACCTCTGCTGAGATGGCGCTTATTGACCGAATACAGATAGATGAGAAAACCGAGATTCAAGGCTTGCTCTTTGGTCTCTACTATTGGGTAGCAGAAAAGGGAAAGGTCTATGACTTCACAAATCATAAAGTTGTTTCTCTCACAGAAGCACTCCAAGGACTCGCAGCTAAAGGAAAGCCTCAGTACGTTGAAGGTGTGCCCAATATATCTGTCCGTCCCATCTTTGACACTTATATGTATGAAGAAGATAAGTAATCCACTCCTTATGAAGCGAAGAGTATATCTTTATTATATAGCTCTGCCACTGCTCCTGCTACTCGCAGGGTGCGTCCGAGAGCCTATGGGCGGTCTGCTCATACCCGAGGGCAAGGTGGGCGACTCGATCACACTGACGCTAGGACTACATGCGGATGATCTGCGTGAACTAGCGCTCAGAAGTGACGCCATCAATGACAATGAGGTTGAGAAGATTACCTCGCTACGCATATTGGTCTTCAACGAGCATCAAGAGTTTCTCTACTCGACAGATGCTGTGCTAGGAGATCCCGCCTCAGCTGATGCTTTAAGTGATGACGCCTTCCTACCTGATGGCAAGAAAGGCACCATAACTAAGATCAAGCACTTTACAGCGACCTTCATACAGAGTGACAAGCCCCGATACCTACACTTCATAGCTAATTACGACTGGTCAGGACAGAAGCAGGATTACTTCCTCGTGGGTAACTCGGCAGGAGCGATCATTCCAAACTTGACGACTAGGATCGAGACAGCCAATGGTAATAATCCGACCAAGGCTTTTGATCCTATGTGGGCTCAGGTGAGGTTGACTCAGTTAGACGGACAGTCGCTACAAGGCAAGGTGATCAAGCTCCTACGCTGTCACGCCAAGGTCACGGTAACCAATGCTGCTCCGGCAAAGGATGGATTCGAGCTAACTGGCTTTGCCGCTTGCAACGTGCATCGTAGTGGTACCGTAGCCCCCTTTGTGATGGACAACTATTCTTTCGTCTTTCCCTATGCACCTACCAAGGCGACGATACCTCCCGATGTAGAGACCATCTTAAATAACGAACCAACGCATATCGTCCCCGCAAATACGGAGTTCAAGATCTTCGAGCATCAAAACGATAGTGATAAGAAAGTCTTCCTGATCATCCGTGGTAATAAGAAGCTCAAGAACGGGACAACCGCAGAGCGCTACTACAAGGTCGACTTCGTTGCCAAGCGAACGGCAAACAATGCAGGGACGGATCGTGTCCTCCCGATCATCCGCAACAATCACTACAAGGTGACTATCACAGCGGTCAATTCGGACGGCTATGCTACGATGGCTGAGGCGATAGCAGCTCCTGCACACAACAATATATTCTCTTCGATCGAGCTACAGGAGTTCACGCAGGTGTCCGATGAGATGTTTACGCTCAAGACCGATCCTGTCCAAATACTGATCGTGCGTCCTGGCACATACAACTTCAACACCCAGTTTGCCATCACCAGTAGCGACTATCGCTTCAAGCCTTATAAAGGAGCAGGAACACCCTCTGGTGCCAAGTATCTCAGATATTACAAGCGGTGGAGTGATCATGACGCATACATGGGAGCTCTGACACCGCAAGAGATCAGTGCTAGGAGTGGAGACGATGACCACTTTAGCGTAGAGGTTAAGAAGATCCCCTCCGATGCTATCGCGCACTACACCATTGAGGTGGCAGCACTACGTACTTACGATCCTCTCCATAATCCTGGAGAGCCAGGATTTACCCCACAGTACACCTATCAGAAGACGGATGGTACGGAGCCCTCGGGAGCTACCACGCCTCTGATACGTAATGTGGAGATTACCATACGCAAGCCACTACTCTTCAATACAGATCTAGTGGATGATCCTGCGAGTAGCAAGGTAGAAGATCGACTCTTGGAGTTTGATCTGTACAGCAATCTACCCACAAGCGTTTTCCCCTTTGAGGTACTCATTGAGGCGCCAGATCTCTCTCCAAGAAACAATGGATCGATGGAAAATATAACCATTGTCAAGCGAGGCTCCAAGATCTACTACCGCTATATAGTCAAGGCCGACTCTTACACGCGCCACAATGGACGCGTCAGTATCCCTATGGTAGTCAATGACGTATCTAAAGACTTTGAGCACACGATCATCCTCTCCGCACCTTATTACGAGACCGAAACGATCTATCCGAAAAGTTCGAAGGTCCTATCTAAGCTCCTCAACTTCTACTTTAAGGTGCCTGGCACCGCTAGTACCCGGAGAGTGATGCCCAGCACCAGTCAGTTCAAAGAGAAGGGAAGTACGATCCCCAGTGGCGTATACCATCTTGAGCCTACAGCCTCTGATGGACAGTTTAAACTGATCTATGATAAGACCAAGGCTCCAGCTAATCTAAATCAGCCGCTAACGCTAGAAAGTGTTTATCAGGTTTCGTCAGACTACGGCTATATCTCTTTCACCGTTAGAGCGACCAAGACTCTGAAAGAGTGGGTCACTCAAGATCAGCATGACTTCACAGCCACGAGCGTAGAGATCAAAGGGGTGCTCCTCCATTACAGTAATGGCGTTTACTATCGGCGTCCTACTACCCCCTATGCTCCATTTTGGCGTGGATACAACGAAGCAACAAGCTCTTATGACGATATATCTAACCGAGTAAATATAAGCGCTACGCCTATTAACCAATCGGATATCCCTTATCCGTTCTATGTGTATATCCCAGAGAGCGTCTTCAAGCCGACGATGTCTTTCCTTACGGTTGACTATACTTATTACAATGCTCCCGTTCGCTATGACTGGGAGTCGCTGATGAACACAACCCGCATTGTGTGGTACGTTCCGTAGGAGTCATAACCCTAGTAAATTTCTAAAAAACAGTCGGTCGGTACGCAGCAAAGTGTGCCGACCGACTGCGCTTGTAGCGATAGGAGACTGTTGCAAAAGTCAACAGTCTCATAGGGCATCCCTGCAGGTTGCTACACATCTCGCTTTGACGGGAACGGACAAGTTGCTAGACGTCAGAGGCTGTCAGATCACTTCGTTTTTGGTACCTTTGTGGAGACGACCGAGGTGACAAAAATATAGCGAAGCGCTTCTGTCGGCAAAACTTTTATACTTACCTTTTTATCTACTGGACCGATTATGTCACAGAGTACACAAGATGAGTCGTACCTCTTTTTGGTACGTGCCTATGGCGTGCAGGAGCTCGCCGTCCGTTACTTCCCCGATGTCTTACCCGCTAGTGCTACGCGCCATCTGACCCGCTTGATATGTGGTGATGGCGAGCTACTAAACCAGCTCACACAGATAGGCTATAAGCGAGGCTGTCGTATCTACACCCCCGCTATGGTGCATCTGATCGTGCGTTACCTAGGTCTACCGCAGCACTATATTTTTGCGGAGGATTGACTTTGTTCGGCGCCCTACGCCCCTCCATATGAGCGTAGCGGCTCCGAACATAATGAGCAAGCCTCCAATGAGACAGGCGATGCGCAGCCCATGGGCGATACGACCTGTGGGCTGACGCTCCGTCACGGTTTGTTGCTGCCGAAGGCTCTGCTGTTGCATTTCGTCCTTTAGCTTAGTACGCTGCTGCGCTACGCTATCTCGCTCCTGGACGACCCGTCGTCGAGCATGTAGGTAGCGTACTGAGGGACGCTCTGGCCACGTCATGCCCAGCAGCGAGTCGCCCGTGACGAGCTGGATGTCGCTCTGTGGTATGATCGTGTCTAGAAGGAGCAGTTCCCACTCCTCTAGTGAGCTATCACGTCTATGCTGCGTAGCCTCACGCACCGCCAGCTCGCTACGCTGCTGTGACTGCTCTTGAGACTCCGCATGGGTGCGTTGTCGCCGGCTACCACAGCTCAGTAGGAGACAGGCGGTGAGGATGAGTGCTGTGAGTCGTCTCTTACTGCTCCGCATGATACTTGTACTTATAGTCCAGCCCGAGGAGCGCCCCGGCGAAGGTCATCACCTCACCAAAGGCAACGAGCACGGAGCTGTCTATGACTCCCAGTGGTGGAACTGTAAAGCCCGCCACGAGGAGCCCGATGCCTGAGATCGTGAGGAGTACCGCTAGGCGAAGCTGCTTACGCCCTCGAGGTCTTATCGTTTGTGCCATAGGGATAGATACTCTTTGAATGCATCGAAACAGGGACACGCTTTCAACCACTCGTGCGGCTCTATGACGCCGTTGTGGTTTAGGTCGGGACTGAGGTCTCTATGTCCTACGATCTGTGCGTTAGGGTGTATAGCCACGAGTGTCTGGAGCAGCTTGAGCATGGCGGCCCGCTGCTCGGGAGTACGTGTGTCCCAGGGGGTGCCATCGGGTCTTAGACCTCCCTCGTAGCATACGCCTAGGCTGCATCGGTTGTATCCGATGGTGTGCGCTCCGGGCATGGAGGGCGGTCTCATCGATTCGATCACACCGGCGCGTGTGATGTAAAAGTGGTAGCCAGCCATGGCAAAGCCTCTGGCACGATGGTCTTGGTCTAGCTGCCAGGCACTGTAAGTCATATTGCTGCGTGTGGCGCTGCAATGGACGATGATATATTTGATGTCGTTTGGTTTCATAATAGGGATTTAGAGATTAGAGGTTAGGGATTAGAGATTAGAAGTTAGAGGTTAGAAATTAGAGGTTAGAGGTTAGAAGTTAGAGATTAGAAGTTAGAAATTAGAGGTTAGAGGTTAGAAGTTAGAGATTAGAGGTTAGAGATTAGGGATTAGAGGTTAGAGATTAGAGGCGACCGCTTGCGGTCGGACGCTTCGTAGCCCCCAGTCGGAGGGGCGACGCCCCGAACGACTGCGGGGGCAGAGGAGCCAGACGAAATGAGCGACCTCCCCTGTGTGGGAGGTCGGACTGAAGCTGTAGCCCTTGTCTAGTCCGACCCACAAGGGGTCGATCTTCTACCACGTTCGCCTATCCATCGGTCGTTCGGGGCTGTAGCCCCTCCGACCGACGGCTACGATGCGTCGGACCTCTCACGAGGTCCCTTTTTTATAAGCGCAGTCGGAGGGGGGGAGAGGTTAGAGGTTAGAGATTAGAAATTAGAAGTTAGAGGTTAGAAGTTAGAGATTAGAGGGGATCGGAGGCGTCGGGGTGCTAGTGGCTCTAGTGCTTCTAGGATCTAACCTCTAACTTCTAACCTCTAATCTCTAACTTCTAATTTCTAATCTCTAACCTCTAAATTCTAGAAACTACACTCCGATATGCTCTTCGTCTTGGTTCGATCCGCCGCCGGTCTCTTTGCCTGGGGTCGGTTTGCTCGGCTCCGCACCCTCGCCTGAGGGCTTGCTGGGCTTCTTCTCCGTCTCCGTGGCCAGGCTAGAGAGATCTGCCTTGAGGTAGCTCGCATTGCTCATCTTGTGACGTATCTGCGCGCCAGGGACAAATATGACCCTATTGCCATGGATCATCTCACGCTTGAACTCTTCGGGCTTGTCGCAAGACTTGCTGCGTAGCGTCGCTCTAAAGCGGCCCAGATCGCCTAGCTCTACGATACGTCCATTGGCTAGCTCTATGGAGAGCAGCATAGAGACCGTATTCATGACGCTGAGGACGTCCCCGACAGAGATTGCCGAGATCTGTGAGACCATCTGAGCGATGTCTGCTTGCGAGGTGACCCCGTCATACTTAGCCTGGGCGTAGTACTTACTCTCCATAGAGCCTGGGGTTACACCTTTTCGATTGATTTGCTGGATAGCATACTTGATTGCCATAGTAGATTGATTTTTATTGAGTTGATAAAATTTGAATTGTCTTCCTGAGAGGCTGTCGTAGCTACGCTAGAGATCTCCTATATATAATAGGTGTCGTGGAGCCTGCCGGCGATAGCTCCGAGAGACGACGATTGGTGTCGTGATCCCTACTACTGATAGGAGCTGTAGAGCCTAAATTTTTCTCTACCTGCTGGATCTCTATAACGAGCGTGCGGCTGTATCTCTGAGGAGACGATGCAAAGGTACGACACCGGGCGAGGGGTCCCTGCTGTCAAGATCGCCGAGCGTACCTCTCGGGGTCTAAGAGGATCGCAGACTCTCCGTAAGGTATCGAGCGAGGCGCCGCGAGGCGCTGACCACTAAAGCCATTAGACTCACTAATACTACTAGAGTCAATCCCTCCTCTCAGGTCCACTCCACCAGTCTCAGGATAAGCTATAGCTTGCTTGTAATGAGGTTTGCCGAGTCTACGGGTCACAAAGAGGTGTGCGTCCTGTGGTGAATTTTTGCTATCTTGGTCTCCCGTTAGGGCGTGTATGACCGCAGGATCGTGACTGATGCACGACATGACTCCCCTATACTTAAGCTATTAACTCAAACTAGATAAGCAGTGAGACGAAGATTACTACTCTGTGCTGTCGTCCTTGGGACGACCTTGATGATGCCTATGAAGGCGCAGCGCCTCACACCTCCTGTACCGTACTACAAAACGGGTTTTGAGGAGATGGAGGCGCAGACATTTGTGGATGATACGGTGGAGATCGAAGGGGTGCGCTGGCGCATCGTCAATGGTCGCATCGTCGATGACCCTAAGGCTAATATACCCTTTGGCAAGAAAGCGCTCGAGCTGACGGCGGGTTACGTAGGTGACGAGCCTGCGATGATCGAAGCGTTAGATCCGATCCGTGGGACGCAAGTCTCTGTCTCTTATATGCAGGGGTGGACGGACGCCTTGGTCTCCAATGCGGGCAAGAGTTGGTTCGCTCAGGAGTCTTTCGACGGGGGGAAGAACTGGATGGAGAAGGAGCTCATCTTTGACGCCACAACGATCTCGACAGATCTGTATGAGCGGATTGATCCAGATGCTGACTCCTTTCGCTTTAGGATCGTCTTTAAAGATCCAGACAAGACGAAAGGTGTGGGGTGGCGTATCATGCTGGACAATATAGCCTTCTACGATACGGGCGAGGGGGCTCCCATGCGCACGCCTTGGAGTGTCTACCCGGCAGACATCCGAAATGGCTTTGAGACGGCACAGAGTACGCTCTCTTACCATATCCTGACCTTCGGTGATGACTGGATCATGGGCGATCCCCAATCAGAGCCAGGCTTCTTCACCTCTTACATCGAGGCGCGTCTCGACGACCAGCCCGCTACGCAGCACTGGCGTCTCAACTCGGTCGACTCGCTGATTACTTATAGCGACTTGCAGCCTGGCGTGCATACCATAGGGCTACGCTTTATGGACATAGCTACGGGGCAGCCTTACCCAGAGCTAGAGGAGCATGTGACCTACTTCACCGTTCGGGAGTCTACGCCACTGCACTCGCTGAAGGAGCTACTACAAGCTCCCGTGGGAGGCTTTTACGAGGTAACCTTTGATAAGAAGACTCTGGTCAATATGGCGGTGCCTATGACGCCCGAGAAGTGGCTCTGGGACGGCGAGAAGGGGATTATGATGTTTGATCCTCGACTACATGACCCGATCTATGGTAATCCGCCCGAGAAGGCGCTCCTCGCTAAGCGTATCGTGGGGCAGCTGGTGGAGCGTGACCACAACCTATACTTTCAGGTAGATGCCCCTAGCACGCTGGAGGTGGTGGATCATCCCTTTACGTTTGACAATCGCACGACCAAGAGCATCCAGGATCTGCTAGACAATGCGGACTACAATATGTATGCCCCTGTGTCGATACAGAATGTGAGGATCAAGCCACGCACCGACTCGAAGGTGCCATTTCGCTTTGGAGCTCTAGATGATATCATCATCACAGACAGCACGGGGGTGTCGATGAAGATGCAAAACTTCTTCCCCTTCCTCTTCCTAGCCAATAAGGAGGTCGACCCCTCTGGAGACTTGACAGTCTTTGGTATGATGGCGAAACATCGTACTACGGGAGAGCCTGTGCTATGGCCACTCTTTGCGCTCAACTATCAGTCGACTGCCAATGAGCCTGTCCTCGCCTCTCCGAGCGACCTGCGCGTAGCTACCGAGGAGGGTGTGACCCGCTTTACAGCAGAGCAGCCGGTCAGCCTATACGTCTGGGATATGTCTGGGACGCAGCTCTACGCCTCGACTGTTACCGCTACGGAGCATGTCGTCTCTGTCGAGGGACCGGTCCTAGTGGCTGCGACCTTTGAAGATGGTCGTGTGTGGATTCAGAAGCTGTACCTATAAATAAGTGGTGCTATGAAGAAGCTTCTCTACATATATCTAGTCCTAGGCTGTTGTCTAGGACTACCCCTCAGCGTTATGGCGCAGGAGCGTCTCCAGAACGGGCAGGTGGATACGAGCTTTCGCCCCATACTAGACTCCAACCCGCAGGCGGTCATCCCCCTAGCGGACGGCAAGATCGTGGTCGCTGGCACCTTCGAGCATGTGGGCGGACGAGATGTGGCGGGTGTCATGCGGCTTAATGCGGACGGCTCGGCTGACGATACCTTCAACGTAGGCGGTACGGGTGTCGATGGCGTGGTGACAAATATTGCTCTGCAGTCTGACGGCAAGATCCTCGTCATCGGTGTTTTCACCACTTACAATGGTACTCCCGTGGGGCAGATCATACGTCTCAACGAGGACGGTTCGCTGGATAAGACCTTTAAGAATGACAATACCCTCCAGCTAGATGCTTCTGCCTATGAGGGGAAGTACGAGTGGGATCTGCAGCCAAACAAACTACTGGTCTCGCCTGATGACTCCTTCTATGTCTTGGGCGGCTTCAACAGGGTCAATGAGCGGTTTGCCCCGCTGATAGCGCGCTTTACGGCTGCGGGCGTGCATGACGAGAGCTACCTCCCGACGGCTCATGAGATCTACTTCAAGAGTGCGCCCTATGTGGACGCTGCACTGCTACTCCCCTCGGGTGATATTTACTTCGGAGGTATGATCAATGGGTATAACGGCTCTTCGCTCAATAAGAAGATCTTTCACATTGATGCCGATGGTCAGTATGACGAGAGCTTTGCGAGACCTAAGTTTGACTTCGGAGGGCCACGAGCCTTAGCTATGAAGGGAGCTGACACGCTTCTCGTGGCGGGCTCATTCTATGAGTCTTTCGGCCGGAGGACGCCTCTGATGATAGCGCTACATCTCGACGGGACTCCCATAGAGGGGTTTACGGCGTACGACTTTTCCACTCCCGATGCGGAGGATATGATCAATGGCTTGATCGTGACCGATCGCTACATCTTCATAGGTGGTGGAGATATCCAAATGCCTAAGCGGAGCTTTGTGTATGCTCTAGATAAGTCGGGAGCAGCGCTGACGACGGACTTTGACTTTGGCTCGGGCCCGAATCGGATTGTATCAGGACTGACCTACGATCCTGCGGGATGGCTCTACGTGAGTGGCTTCTTTACTGAGTTTGGCGGGGCTAGCACGAGGTACTTCGCACGCTGTAAGGTGAGTGGGAGCGACCTGCACGTCGAGACCCCAAGCTGCGCTATGCCAGCCGTGCGTGTAGCTGTCGGCGAGAGGAGCTTCTCGCTGCACAATCTGGGGGGGTCTGCCGAGGTATCGCTCTACAGTAGCGAAGGCGTCCTGTGTGCTTCTTACCCCAGTGTAGCTGAGGGGGAGTCGATCTCGTATGAGCTGCCCGAGGGTCTCTACCTGATGGTCGTCAAGCAGACTAGAGGGCGACAACAGCTCAAGGTGCAGCTGTAGCGCCCAGCCCTAATGACACCACCGAGCCTCTGTATTGTGAAGGTAGCAGTTGCTATCCGAGACTGTTGCAAAAGTCAACAGTCTCTATCCACAAGACAGAGGCTCTGTGGCTATACGGTCTAAATGAGTACCTTTGCGGTGAAGATTGTCACGAGGGGTCGTAGCACCCTCCACATTAGCATACAAGACTATGACACAGTTCAAGACGACGCACCTCTATGCGCTGCTGACCTTTATCTTTCTGGCATTGGTTATCACGCTGCTCTCGCCACACGATGAGGAGACATTTCAGTATCAAGTGGTGGAGGGTAGGCCGTGGATGGGTGAGGAGCTCCTGGTGGCACCTTTTACCTTCCCTATCTACAAGTCTGACGAGATGATACAGCGGGAGCGTGATAGTGTGCGCCAGACGATCCTGCCTTACTATCAGATCGATACGATCACTGGAAGTAAGATGCTACGTAAGTGGGACGATGACTGGAGCGCTAAGTGGAGCCGTGAGGTCACGGACGAAGCTTACTACTTCTACATGCACAACTACCTCAAGGAACTCTATCGTAACGGAATCATAGAGGAGGAGATAGCCTCTAAGCTCAGGCAGGAGGATGTGCTGGAGGTCAAGCTCCTAAGCGCTGATCAGGTGAGCCGTCTGACGCCAGCGACGCTCTTCTCGACACCTATGGAGGCGTACCAGCAAGCTACCGAGAGGGTGCCCCAGGGGATGAGTAAGTCGATCGTCCGAAAGTTTGACCCCAGCAAGTATATCGAGGTCAATGTCTATCCAAACGAGGCTAAGACGCAGCAGGTGATCGATGATGAGCTGCGTAATCTCTCTAAGTCTATGGGTGTGGTCCAAAAGGGGGAGCGCATCATCGGTAAGGGCGAGATCGTGAGTCCTCATCAGTACGACATCTTGCAGTCGCTGCGTCGCGTCACAGAGGAGCAGCGGGATAGTAACCTGCGACAGGTATTGCCGATGAGTGTGGGGACTTTCTTGATTATAGCTTCGCTGCTGGTGGGGTTGTGGTTCTTCCTCTTCTACTACCGGCCGAAGATTGTCAAGGAGTACAAGAACACGCTCTTCCTATCGCTGCTGATCCTCATCTATGCGATCTTGACGATCATCTTCGCGCGCATGGACCTGGGAGCATGGGTCTATGCGATCCCCTTTGTGTCGGTGGCGATACTGGTGCGTACCTTCTTCGAGTCTCGTACGGCGGTCTACGTCTTTCTCACGACGGTGCTGATCTGTGCGCTCTATGTGCCTTTTCCACTGGAGTTTGTCGTGATACAGTTTGTCGCTGGTATGGTGGCGGTCTTTAGCCTTCGATCGCTCTCCTCACGAGCACAGATCATCCGTGCCACCTTCCTCATCTTCGTCATATACAATGTGATGACCTGTAGCTACTCGCTGATGACGGGAGGGGCGCTGGGGAGTAATGACTTGAGCAATCTGCTCTACTTCTCGTTCAACCTGATCTTCAACATGTTTAGCTACCTGCTCATCTACCTCATCGAGAGAAGTTTCGGCTATGTCTCGAACATAACGCTCGTGGAGCTGAGCGACGTCAACCGACCTCTGCCACGGCAGCTCTCGGAGCAGGCTCCTGGCACCTTCCAGCACTCGATGCAGGTGGCACTCCTGGCGAGCGAGGCGGCTACCGCTATCGGTGCAGATGCTCGTCTCGTACGTGCTGGAGCCGTCTACCACGACATAGGCAAAATGCGCAATGCTGCATACTTTACGGAGAATCAGGGCGCGATCAATCCGCACGACCAACTCACCCCCACGGAAAGCGCTGCTGTTATCATCAAGCATGTGACCGACGGACTGGCTATGGCGCAAAAGCACAACCTCCCGCAGGCGATCCAAGACTTCATCCGTATGCACCATGGACGAGGCATGACGAAGTACTTCTACACCCAGTATTGCAACGAGCATCCTGACGAAACGGTCGATGTGGACAAGTTTACCTATCCAGGTCCTAACCCGAATACTAAGGAGACTGGTATCCTGATGCTGGCAGACGCTATCGAGGCAAGTAGCCGCAGCCTCAAGGATCTCAGCAAGGAGACCCTCATAGCACATGTCAATAAGATCATTGATTCGATCGTCGCTGATGGTCTGCTCAACGATACGCCTCTGACCTTTAGGGATATCCAAACGATCAAGGATGTTTTTGCTGAGAAGCTCGCCACGATCTATCACTCACGTATTGCCTACCCAGAGCTCAAGCGATGACACTCTACCTAGTAGGCTATATGAGTGCCGGCAAGAGCACTGTGGGGCGTATGCTGGCGGAGCTCCTCGGCTATGAGTTTGTAGATACAGACATTTACATCGAGAGTCGCTTCCGTCAGCGGGTGTCAGACCTCTTTCGGCTGCATGGCGAGGAGTACTTTCGCCAGAAAGAGCGGATGATCCTAGAGGAGATCGCCGGGCTCCCCGATGCGGTCATCGCCACAGGCGGTGGGCTGCCTGTATACCACGACAATATGGATATACTCCTAGAGAGTGGCACGGTGCTTTACCTGCGTTATAGCAGTGAGGTGCTAGCTCAGCGACTGGAGCTCACCAAGCGCACCCGTCCCTCTGTGGCACACCTCTCGGGCGATGAGCTGCGACAACATATCGAGGAGTCCATGCGTCTGCGTGATCCTATCTACAGCCGCGCGCATCGGATCATCGATATGGAGGCTCTCGCCAAGCAGGGTATCTCCTCAGAGACGAAGATAGCACACTGGATCGCCCAGCAATTACCCGCTGCCGAGTGAGGCTTCTCGCCGACACTTGCGAAGAGCCTTCTCCCTAAGGGCTGCTTTTTGAGGTGCTGGAAGAAATTTAGACTGACGTATTCTAATCGACGGAGACTATAAAACAGAATATCCACGTGGAGATTTTCGATTCTCCACGTGGATATTTTTTATTCTCCACGCTTTCTAAGTTCATATGCAAGTAAAATGCGAAGTTTTTTCTCGTTTCTGAAGTTCGGTCGACTTCTCTTCGGGTGAACCGCTCGGCGGGGTGGAAGTTTCCACCGTAGGGGCGGACCTGTGTGTCCGCCCGTCCTCACCTGAGCGCAGTCTATTCTGCGGGCGGACACGCAGGTCCGCCCCTACACAAGCTACGTCAGAGTGCCAACAGGAGTTGGCACTAGAGTTTCACCTAGGTGGCACTGGGGTCTAACGAACTTTTAGCCCTTTGCTGCCGACACGCACCAGAGAAAACGAACGTAGGGACGAAACGATTCCTCCGAAGTTTCATTTGATTCCTCCGAAGTTTCATTTCGTTCCTCCGTAGGCATTTTTTATTATCCACGTGGAGATTTGAGAATTTCCACGTGGGGATTTTTCCTTTCTAAAGGAAAATCCTATCGGGGCCTAAGAGATCCTGACGATCATAGGTCAGTGCGGTCCCCCCTCCCGAGTACCTCAAAATAGGAATAAGCTTTTGAGCCGGGAAGTTCTCAAGGCAGGGTGAGATGTCGCTCATTTTAGTACCTTTGTACCTATGAATGTGGATCTACAGCAGGTGATGCAACGCTTTGGTATCGTGGGACGCAATCCGAGCTTCCTACGAGCTATCGAGACGGCCGTACAGGTCGCCCCGACAGATCTATCTGTGCTGGTGACTGGCGAGAGCGGTGTCGGCAAGGAGTTCTTCCCCAAGATCATACACGCCTACAGTCTCCGCAAGCATCAAGGCTATGTGGCGGTCAATTGTGGAGCTATCCCTGAGGGTACGATCGACTCTGAGCTCTTCGGGCACCGCAAGGGTTCCTTCACGGGTGCTATCTCTGACCGCAAGGGTTACTTTGAGGAGGCGGAC
>QWCK01003225.1_pt1 | contig 18310 bp, 16 predicted proteins | sample 1972571 | NCBI WGS metagenome assembly QWCK01 (sample SAMN09866710, study PRJNA288562) | Human gut metagenome isolate term2_stool, whole genome shotgun sequencing... | isolation source: gut | host: Homo sapiens | place: USA: California
AAATGTCCTAGGCCTAGGAGAACAAAGTCATGTGAAAGGATTAAACCTCCTAAACGGACCGGGAAACGACCAAGTATCCTGCACCAACCTTGCAGCAAGCAGTTGTACCCTGATAGTATTCACAACAGGTAGGGGTAATCCATTTGGATCGATAGTACCAACAGTTAAAATGTCAACAAACACAGAACTAGCCAAGAAAAAAACAAATTGGATAGATTTTGACGCAGGCAGGGTAATAAGCGAAGGCCTAAGTTTTGAAGAATTAAGAGATGAATTTATAGCCTACTTACTAGAAGTAGCAAGCGGCGAAGAAACTAATAACGAAAAATACGACTTTAGAGAAATATCAATCTTTAAAGACGGAGTAACTTTATAGGAGGAAATATGGTATTAATCAATGACGATTTTATTTTGCAAAGCGAATATGCAAAGACACTTTTTCATAAATATGCCAAAGATATGCCAATCTTTGACTTCCATTGCCACTTAGAAGCAAAGGAAATTTATGAAAACAAAAACTTTGATTCAATTACACAAGTTTGGCTCGGAGGAGACCACTATAAATGGCGTGTAATGCGTGCTTGTGGAATTTCTGAAGAATATATAACAGGAAATAAGACAGACAAAGAAAAGTTTGATAAATGGGCATATGTAGTACCAAGACTCTTGGGAAATCCCCTATATCATTGGACAGCCCTAGAACTTAACAACTTTTTTGGAATAAAAGAAGAATTAAATCCAGAAACAGCAGATGAAATCTACAAAAAAACCAACGAACTTCTACAAAAAGATGAATTTAAGCCAAGAGCTCTAATAGAAAGATCAAATGTAAAGGCCCTATGCACAACAAATGATCCGGTAGATGACTTAAAATACCACAAATTATTAAAAGAAGAAGACTTCGGCGTGAAAGTAAAACCAGCTTTCAGACCAGACAAGGCCCTAAACATTGAAAAAGCATACTTCAAAGATTACATAAAAAATCTTGGAGATGTGGCAGGAATTGAAATCAAAGACTTTAAAGATATAAAGGCAGCCCTAGAAAATAGGATTGACTTCTTTGGAGACAATGAATGTTCGGCAAGCGACCACGCCTTAAAATATTTCCCATATATCAAAAAAGATGAAAAAGAAATAGACGAGATAGTAGCAAAGGCACTAAGGGGAGAAAAAATCGAAATACTAGAAGAAGAAGCTTATAAAACAGCCCTTCTAATCTTCCTAGCCAAAGAATATAAAAAACGTGATTGGGTAATGGAAATTCACGTAGCAGCAATTAGAGATAACTCAAAAGCCTTGTTTGATAGACTAGGCCCAGACGTAGGAAATGACGCTGTAAATGACGAATTAAGAGCAGAAAACCTAGCCAACCTAATGAGTGATTTTGAGGAAGGCGATGGACTTCCAAAAATCTTGTTATTCTCACTGAACGAAAATGATTACTATCCATTAGCAACAATCGGTGGATCATTTAACAGAGAAAACGAAACAGGCCTATCAAATGTCCAAATAGGAACAGCTTGGTGGTTTGCAGACCACCTAGACGGCATGGAAAAACAAATGACCATGTTCGCCCAAACAGGAGTATTCGCAAACTTTGTAGGAATGCTAACAGACTCGAGAAGCTTCCTATCCTACCCAAGACATGAATACTTTAGAAGAATCCTATGCAACTTCATAGGAGAAAAAGTAGCAAAAGGCCAATATCCATGGAAAGAAGAATACTTGGGTCAAATGGTAAAAGATATTTCGTTTAATAACGCGATTAAATATTTAAAATAAAAGGAGAAAAAATTATGAAGCCAGTATACGAATTAGGAAATTTAAGAGTAGTTGATTTAACAAAGGTATTAGACCCAGCAACAGAAACTAGAAGATTATCTCTAGATAGATTTAATACAGGCGGTCCAATTCCTGATTATCACACACATATGGATATTACTTCACATTTAGGAACACATGTTGAATGCCCTTATCACCATGATGATGACTGGAAAGATGTTTCTGAACTTCCATTAACAACATTCTTGGGAAGAGCAATCTACATTGACTTTGAAGAAACTGTAAAGCCATACACACACATTACAAGAGAAGATTTAGACAGAGCGACAGAAGGCTTAATACAAGAAGGCGACATAGTCATTCTAGATTCTTCATATAAAATCCCACCATTTACAGAAAAAACAAACACTGAAGAAGACCAAAGACTATTAATTGGACAAGAAAGTGCTGAATGGTTCAGAGATAAAAAAGTTAAATGCGTAGGTTTTGGCGATGGAGTTTCAATAGAAAATTCTAACGAAGATGTTAAACCATTCCATGATATCCTAATGGCTGAAGATATTGTATTCTTGGAAGTTCTTAAAAACCTAGAATACTTAAACTCAAAGGTATTCTTTATGTCATACACACCAATGCCAATCAAAGGGTTGGATTCATGCTCAATTAGAGCCTATGCTATCGAAGGTTTAGCAGAATTTTCTAAGTAGGAAAATTAATGAGAATAGCAGTACTAGGTGCCGGCGCAATGGGATCAATTTACGCCGGTCACCTATCAAAGAATAATCAAGTAATTTTAATAGATACCAATAAAGATCTTGTTGAGAAAATAAATAAAGAGGGGGTATTCTTAGAAGAAAAAGGCGAAAAAAACAATTATAGGCCTCAAGCTTATTACGATATAAAAGGTCTCGAACCTGTTGATCTAATGATTGTTTTTGTAAAATCCATCTTCTCAGAAGTGGCTATAGAGCAAAACAAACATTTAATAAGCGATAAAACCCTATTAATGTCTCTTCAGAATGGTGCAGGGCATGGTGAAATTCTAAATAAATTTGTAAGTGATGACAGAGTCGTATTGGGAACAACAGAAGATAATGGAGCTGTACTGGACCTAGGATTCATCAGACATGGTGGAGAAGGTAAGACAAATTTAGGTGCTTATACTAAAGATAATTCCATTGATTTTGAAGAATTAAAGTCTTGCTTTGAAGGCGCTGATTTCAAGATAAATATAGAAGAAAATATTCAACAGCTAATTTGGAATAAAATTATTACAAACGCTTCCTTAAGTGTGTTGACTGGAATACTCCAAGTTTCAATTGGCCATATTGCAAGAAATGAATATAGCTGGAAACTTTGCCAAAAATTGATAGGAGAAATATTAGAAGTGGGAAGAGCTCAGGGTTTAAGCTTTGACACTAAAAGCGAAATAGAAAAAGTCAAAGAAGTAAGTATCAATAACCCAGATGGCTATACATCTATCTATGCTGATATTAAAAATGCTAGGAGAACAGAGGTTGATACAATAAGCGGAGCCATAGTTAAAGCTGGAGAAAAATTTGGAGTGAAGACTCCATATTCTGAAATGGCAGTAGACTTAGTTCATGCCTTGGAATTAAAAACCTTAAGCGAAAAGGAGAAAAAATGATTTTTACAAGTATATACAGCGACTACAAAAGCCAAGGTCTTCATCCTGTACTTATAAAAGTAATAGATTTCTTAAAAGCAACAGATTTTTCAGATATAGGACCAGGTGAATATGAATTAGAAGGTAGGGATATATTTTATCAAGTCCATGAAATAAAAGCAGAAGAACTTGAAAAAAGATCTCCAGAAAGCCACAAGGAATATATTGATTGTCAATTTGTCGTAAAAGGTGAAGAAAAAATCGGAATAACAAGACTTAAAGATTCATATTCTGTAAAAGAATACTTCGAAAATAGAGACTTAATTTTCTATGAAATTGTAGAAGATGAAGGATATGTTCACGCTGTTGAAGGTTGTGTAAGCGTATTCTTTCCAGAAGATGTTCATAAACCACAAATAGCAGTTAAAGAACCTTCAGATGAAAAAAAGGTTGTTGTAAAAATTAGGACAAGTTTAATCTATTGTTTGAAATAAAAGCATACATTTATTAGGAGGTGTGATATGTTTGTCAAATGAGATTTAATGTTTAATAAATGTAGGAAGGATAATTTGTATTTAAAATATTGATTGTTATTAACAATAATAATTAAAAAGGAGAAATCATGAAAATTAAAAGAATATTAAAATCTGTACTAATGCTATCTGCAATTACTATATTAGCATCTTGTGGAAGCACCAAAGAAGCATCTAACAAAGTAGATTCAAATGGAACTAAGGAAATTAAATTAAGATTGGCTCACTCACAATCACCTCAGCACTTAATAAACAAAACTGCTGAAAATTTTGTAAATATTATAGAGGAAAAAAGCAATGGTAGGATTTCTGTTGAAATTTATCCATCTGAAACATTAGGCACTAGTGCTGAAATGGCCGATGCCGTAAGCACAGGAGATGTAGATTTTTATATTGCATCAACTGGACAATTTACACAAAGATACAAACCTTTTTCAATAATTGAAGCGTTCTATATGTTTAGAGATAGAGATCATTTATTCAAGTTTTACGAGAGTGAACAATTTGAAAAGCTTAGACAAGGTCTTTTAGAAGAATGCGGTGTATACATACTATCACCTTTGTACTATGGATCAAGACAAATGACAACATCTAATAAACCTCTAAAAGGTATAGATGACTTTAAGGGATTAAAACTAAGGGTTGCAAATGAACCTCTACCAATAGAAGCAGTCAAACAATTAGGAGGCTCACCTACACCTGTTGATTATGGTGAAACATATCTTGCGCTTCAACAAGGAGTAGTAGATGGACAAGAAAACCCACCAATGTCAATTCTATCTATGAAATTTTATGAAGTTCAAAAATATTTAAATATGACAAATCACCAATATCAAATGATGAACATTTTTATGAGTGACAAATCAATGGATAAATTAAGTGAAGAAGATATTCAGATAATAAAAGATGCAGCAGAAGAAGCTTCAAAAAAACATAATGATGAAGCAATAGATGAGGAAGAAGCTGCTATTAAAGAATTATCTGAAAAGCTTGAGGTTGTAGATACAAATGTAGAGGAATATTCTGAAAAAATAAAACCAATGTATAATGAGTTCGAAAAAGATTGGTTAGATGGAATGGTTGAAGAGATTCAGGCTATAAAATAATATTGGAAAGGATAAAAAATTGAAAAAAATAATTCAATACTTTATCAAATTTGAAAAGATTTTTTATTCGTTAGTCCTATCTTTGATGGTTCTAATACTATTTATGCATGTCTCTATGAGATATATGTTTAACAGTCCATTAGTATGGACAGATGAGGTCTCCACTCTAATTCAAGGAGGCCTCACATTTATCGGTATTAGTTATTGTTTTAGAATGGGTATGCATACTAGGTTTAGTCTGTTATATGATAGAGTTCCAACGAAAGTTAAAAATATATTTGACTTAATTTCAGACCTAGTGATGTTAGTGTGTAGCATTATAATGATTAAAGCGGGTGTTGATTTTGTTAGCAATCAGCACATACAATTAGGAACAATTGGGTGGATATATAAATCATACTTTTATATATTTGTACCTATTGGATTTTTACTATGCGCTATTTATCTGATAGGAGAAATCGTAAAGACGGTAAAAAGGATTAAGGGGGTGAGAGAATGATATTGCTATTTTCACTTTTCTTTATATTTTTGCTAATCAACATGCCAGTTGGTTTCTCAATGTTATGTAGTTCTATAATTTATTCATTGATATATGGAGAAAGCTTAAATCTTATATTATCAAGGTCTATAAGTGGAACAAGTTCATTTACATTACTAGCCTTAGGTTTTTTTATACTTGCTGGTAATTTAATGAATACTGGAGGAATAACAAATAAAATATTTGATTTTTGTGAAAAGTTAATTGGTTGGATACCAGGAGGCTTAGCACATGCAAATGTTTTGGCCTCTGTATTATTTGCAGGAATGTCTGGCTCAGCTGTTGCTGATGCTGGTGGATTAGGATCAATTGAAATTAAAGCAATGAAAGATGCAGGATACGATGAGGAGTTTGCGGTGGCGGTAACTGGTGGCTCATCATGTATAGGACCAATTATACCGCCTAGTATTTCTGCTGTCGTATTTGCTGTTGCTAGTGGAGTATCCATAGGAAAGTTATTTCTAGGAGGAGTTATACCGGGTTTAACAATGGCGCTATGTCAGATGATATACATAGTTTATATTAGTAAGAAAAGGAATTATCCTAAAACTGAGTTCCCACAATTAAAAGAGGTTGGAAAATCTTTTGTAGGTTCATTTCCAGCACTTATAACACCATTAATAATATTGGGTAGTATATTGTTTGGATTCGCTACGCCAACAGAGGCATCAGTTATCGCTGTTGTTTATGCACTTGTATTAGGTTTTATAACTAAAGAGTTAAAATTTAGCGATCTTCCATCTTTATTAAATGAGACAATAACTTTAACAATGAGTGTATTATTCATTGTAGGATGTGCCAATGCTTTTGGCTATATTATAACAACTGCCCAATTCCCTATAAAAGTTGCTAATTTTTTCATAAAATTTATAACTAGCAAATTTATGGCTTTGTTAATAATTAATATATTCCTTCTCATTGTTGGAATGCTGATGGAATCACTATCAGCGTTAGTAATTCTAATACCGATATTAATGCCAATAGTTTTAGATTTTGGAATTGATCCAGTACATTTTGGTATAATAATGATTCTAAATATTACAATTGGAATGATTACCCCACCTGTAGGAATGGTATTATTTACTTTAGTTGGTGTAAGTGATAAAAACTTAGAACAAATTACTAAAGCTATTTTACCGTTCTTAATAATTAATATAGTGGCCTTACTACTTGTAACTTATATACCAGGATTGGTTACATTTTTACCGAATATTTTAGGCTAAAGGAGGAAATATGTTAGATATAAAATTAGATGATACTATAAAGAAGAATGTTGTTGAGGAGATCCCTATTATTGAAGAAATCAAAGATTCATCACTAAGAGAAATGGTTATTGATGCTTGGGCTTTGTCTTTACAATTGAATGATTTCAATAGGATTTCTGAAATGGCGGGGTCTGGTATGCCTGAAGCAGGTGCATTAGGTGATCAATCTATGCATATAAATGCGGTTGCATATAATTCTGTTAGTATATATGATAATTTGTGTAAAGCTTATAAAAGAGATCTAGGCCTAGACAAAGATATGCTTATAGCTTGTGCGGTTTGTCATGATATAGGAAAACCGTATGAATACAATATGTCTAATAGAACAAGATGGAAGGATGATGTAAAAAGATATGGATTCCCAAATCTAAGACATCCAGCATATGGAGTATATATATCTATAACAGCTGGTTTGCCAGAGGAGGTTGTCAATGTATCGGGTTATCATTCGCCAGAGGGAAGATTTATAAAAAGAAGCGCATATGGAACGATAGTTCATTATGCTGATGATGGTTCATGGTTTACTTTGGATAGCATTTTCGATTTAAATATACCAAAATTATAAAGTAAGTGTCTAAGTTTTAGAGTTTATAGAGCTTAATTATTTATAATATGTAATTAAGCTCTATTATTTTTAATTATATGTATCTTGGATAAGGGGGCTATTTGTAATCACTATAATATTATGAATTATCATAATATTGTTCAAATTAAATGTTTATATATAAAGCATAAAAGGATACAAATAAATTGAAGGTTTTGATTATTATTTAATTATTAAATTTAAATTATATAAAATGGATATTGTATATATAATTAGAAAATAAAATTGAAATCACTTAGCTATGTAATAAACAACAAATAGAAGTTAAAGAATATGAAGATGAAAAAAGATTGTGGTAAAAATTAGGATGAGTATATTAAGCGATAAGGAGTAAAAAATGAAAAAGAGACTGTCACTATTAAAGGCTATTCTATGGATGTTTTTCATAGCAGGATTCGGAGTATCTTATGCTGAGAATAAAGAACTTCAAATAATATGAGAAGCATTTAACTAAAACACATAATATCCTCAATACCTAGCTATGAAAAAACAGATAAGGAAATATATAGAATTTTACCTTACCTTGTCTTTGTGATTTGGCAGCATGATTTTATAAGATAGAAAAGGCGGTACTAAACTTGAAAGATGGTGATAATATTAATATATATGATATAGCAAAAAAAGCTAATGTTTCGATTTCTACAGTTTCTAGGGTTATGAATAATACGGGTAGCGTTAGCGAAAAAACAAGAAAAAAAGTTGAAAGTGTCATAGAAAGTCTTGACTATTCGCCAAATAATATTGCCAGGAGTTTGGCTAGCAAGAAATCAGCTCTAATTGGCCTGATGGTACCAGATATAAGGAATTATTTCCACGTCCAAGCTGCTTATGATATTGACAAGATATTAAAGGAATATGGCTATACCTCCCTCCTATCCAACACTACCAAAGAGCTTGATGAAAAGATAAGACTCCTTAAAGTCCAAAAGCAACAGCAAGTTGAAGGAATAATAACAATTGGGTCTGACTATGGGGACTTAGAGTTTTTGGAAGTGGCCTACGAATTAAACAAGACACTACCCATAGTCCAACTTAACAACTTTGCTAAGGGTTTGGTTAGTGTTTATTGTGATGAAAAAGATGGGATGGAACAGGCTATTTCCTACCTAAAAGCCAAGGGTTATATTGCGCCAGCCTTCATTTCTATTACTAAAAAAATGACTAATAGGGCTTATAATGAGAAAAGAAAAGGTTACCAGGCTGCCATTAAAAAACACTTTCCAAAACACAAATTTATCGAGATTAATATTGAAGATAATTCCCTTGACTACCTTCTTAGTTTGATAAAAGAAGAAAAAATTGATTCCCTTCAATGCGAGAATGATTCAATAGCCATTAAGGTTTATAAGTACCTATCTGTAAATGATGTAAAAATACCTGAAGATGTGGCTATTATTGGATTTGATAATGAGAGCGCTACAAACTATACCCAGAAAAAAATATCATCCATAGATCATAGGATTCATGACCACGCCAAGGTTGCAGTTGAAGCGATTATAAAACTAATTGATAAAGAACCAGTCCAGCAGGATAATTTAATTAAACCTAAATTAGTAGTAAAAGAAACTTGTTAGATGAAGATATTTTATATTAGAAAAAATTAGCTTATATAAACTTATTTTGTTTATGATAAAAGAATTGGCAAAAATACTAGAGGTCATTTTGGCCTCTTTTTCATTGGAGGTTTACCTTTCTTGCTGGATTTGAGTGGGTAAATTTTATAAATTTTTTAAATTAATTTTAAAATAAAAGTGAGAAAAACTATATAATAATTTTTATCTTAGTATAATAACCCTATCACGGAGGACTTTATGATTTCTAGATTTTTTAAGAGGGTGCCGGCGGGGGTTATTGTGCTGCCTATGTTTTTGGCTTCGATTTTTAATATCTTATATGTTTAATGTAAAATGTAATTGGGTCATTTGTTACTTCTAGTTGTTTTTGTGATTGAAAACATTGTACTAGTTAGTATTTAAATGATATTTTTCTTTTTATATAATTATACGAACTCTATCTTGGGATTCTATTGAACAGTAATTAATATAATATTAATTTAAGGTTATGACTGCATATCGGTGCAATGGTAATCTTTTATGTTTAGAGTACAATGCTCGTGATTAAAAACTTAATTTAAAGTAACATAGTAACTAAATAATTTATTTAAATATGTTTAATTAGATAGAGTATGCGATTATAAAAGGTATTTAAATTTGATCTTTAGATGTATGGGTAGGATGTGAAATGACAACTATTAAAGATATAGCAGATATAGTGGGCGTATCTACAGCAACTGTATCATATGTGTTAAATGGTAAGAAAAAAGTATCAAAGGAAACAGAGCTTAAGGTTATGCAAGCAGTTAAGCAGATGGATTATACCCCTAATTTGCCTGCAAGGAGCCTTAGGAAAAATAAAACGAATTTAATAGGATTAGTTGTACCCGATATAAGAAATCCATTCTATCCTGATCTGGCGAAGGGATGTGAAGATTGTGCTTCTCAAAACGGATATGATTTGTTAGTATATAATTCAGATGACCAACATGAAAAAACAAATAGAATCCTTGATAAATTGGCAGAAAACAGGGTTGATGGAATTTTAATTGCATCTGCTAGAGAAGGTGATCAAGAAAGAATAAGTAGATTATTGAAAAAAAGATACCCTGTTGTATTAGCTCATAGAAGGTTGGAAAATATAAAAATAAGCGAAGTGACAACCAATCAAGTTAAAGCTGCCTTAAATGTTACAAATTACATTATTCAAAATGGCCATAGGAATATTGTGTTTATTAAAGGTGTAGAAGGCTCTTCTATAAATGATGACAGAACGACAGGATTTTTAAAAGCGATTAGAGAAAACGAATCATTAATTTCTAAATATCAATTTATAGATAATTGCTATACATATAGTGATAGTTATATTAGAGTCAAAGAACTATTTAAGGATAATAAACAATTTCCAACTGCAATAGTTGCATATAATGATTTAGTGGCATATGGGGCAATGGATGCAGTTGCTGACTTAGGACTAACAATACCAGAAGATGTTTCTATAGTAGGATTTGATGATTTAATTTTTTCGTCTAATAGAAGAATTAAATTAACTACTGTTTCTACTCCTAGATATGAAATAGGTAAGCAAGCAATGAAGTTACTTATTAATATGATAGAAGAGGATAATTCAGAAAGTGATATTCAGAGAATAGTTTTGGACACTGAACTTATGGTTAGAGATACAGTGACCCTTAGCAAAATATAAGCTTTAAATCTAGGAATTAAAGTATCTATTTTTTGATACAGAATAATTATATTAAAAAAGAAATATATAATCAATAATTTCCTAAATTTCTTAAAATAGGCTTAAAAACTTGTATATTTTTTAAAAATGGAATATAATATTCTAAAAGGTTAATCGTTTAACTAAAATATACATAAGAGGAGTTGCATTATGGTTATGATAATAACAGGGGAAGAGGCGGTTAAAAAAATACATAGTGGAGATAATATTTGTATTACGGGTAATTTGAATTTGCTTGAACCTGAGACAATATTATATGAAATGGAAAAATCGTTTTTAAACAATAAAACGCCTTCAAATTTGTCAATATTTACGCCAGTTTTTATAGGCAATAAAGAGGGACATGGATTTGACTATTTTTCTCATATAGGAATGGTGAAAAGAATAGTCTCAGGCTCGTATGTTTCCATGGGACCAAATAAAAAGATGAACGATTTGATTTTTAATAATGAAGTTGAGGCATACAATCTACCAATGGGTTCCTTTTATAGCTTGTTAAGAGCTTCAGGGGCTAATAATCCAGGACTTTTTACAAAAGTTGGGCTTAATACGTTCTTCGACCCTAGACAAAATGGTGGAAGACTTAATAGTATCACTAAAAATGATATTGTGCAAGTACAAGAAATTGATGGAGATGAATGGTTATTTTATCCGAAACTTAAAATTGATGTTTCAATTATAAGAGGCACATCAACTGATGAATATGGGAATATATCTTTAGAAAATGAACCAACTTCGCAGGGGGTATTTTCGACTGCTTTGGCTGCTAAGGCCAATGGCGGTATCGTAATCGCACAAGTCAAAAGAAAGGTTAAAAATGGTTCGATACATCCTAAATTAGTAACAGTGCCTAATTTCATGGTTGACTATGTGGTTATAGATGAAAGAGAAGATGATGATGTTTTAGATAATAAAGAATCAACTTATTCAAATATTAGGCAAATTATTGACAAAAAAGAAAAAATGGAATTAACTCATAGGAAGGCCATTCTACGTAGAATTGCAATGGAACTAAATAAGGGGGATTTAGTTAACATTGGTTTTGGAATAACAGGTGGTTTAGCTGAAATTGCAGTAGAAGAGAATTTTATAGACGACATTACTTTTTCGACAGAACATGGATCGGTTGGCGGTGTACCTGGTTGGACAGGTGTATTTGGTGTAGCTATGAATCCAGATGTTATTTTAGATAGTAACAGTGTATTTGATATGTATACTGCTGGCTTGTTAGATATAACATGTTTGGGCATGGGGCAAGTAGATAATTATGGAAGTGTAAATAACCATAAGTTCTCAAATATGATAGCAGGATGTGGCGGTTTTAATGATATTATTTATAAAACTAAGACAATCTGTTTTGGAGGCACTTTTACTGCAGGTGGATTAGAAACCGAAATAAATAATGGACAAATAAAAATATTAAAGGAAGGTAAACATAAAAAATTTTTACCAAAAATAGAAGGTGTAACATTTAATGCTGAAAATGCTTTAAAAATAGGACAGAAAGTTTTATATGTTACAGAACGATGTGTGTTTGAGCTTCATGATCAAGGATTAAAATTAATTGAAATCGCTCCAGGGATTTCTTTGGAAAAAGACATTCTTAATTTGTTAGATTTTGAAATAGAAATAGACGAAAATCTAAAATTAATGGACAGTCGTATTTTTAATGAAGAATCAATGGGTTTAGAAATTAAGTGACTTTTAAAAGCTTGATATTGGACAATTAAAGAGCTAAAAGATAATAATTAGAAAGGATATAAGATAAAGATGAATTATATAAATGAATTAGTTAAAGTCTCAATTAATAATTATGTTGCGGTTCTTGCGCTAAATAATCCACCACTAAATCTGATTACTTTACAAATGAGTTCAGAGTTAAGGGATACATTGCATAAAATAGAAAATGACCCTAATGTAAAGGTAGTTGTAATAAAAGGTAGGGGCAACAAAGCATTTTCTGCAGGTGCTGATATTAAAGAGTTCCCTGAGGTATGGGATGATGTAATTGGAAAAAAGTTAATGAATGAAAATTTAGCGATAGATGATATAGAGTTATTGGAGAAACCTGTGATTGCTTCAATTGAAGGAAATGCATTAGGCGGTGGATGTGAGATAGCTATGGCATGTGATATCAGGGTCATAGGAGAATCAAGCAAAATAGGTTGCCCAGAGATTAATTTGGGAGTTTTTCCAGGTAGTGGAGGATTGTATAGGTTAGCAAGACTTGTTGGGATTGCGAAAGCTTATGAAATGTTATATTTGGGTGAAATTATAAGTGCAGCACAAGCTCTTGAAATTGGTTTGGTAAACAAAATAACAGAAGATGGTAAAGCAGAAGAAGAGGCGATTTATTTAGCGAAAAGAATTGCAGAGAAACCTACAGCCGCGATAAAACTAATAAAAAGAGGAGTTAGGGAGTTGTGGCAAAAAGAAACAGAAAATATATTTAGAAAAAATTTGGAATTTAGCAAAGAAATATTTAAAACAAAAGACTGTGCTGAAGGAGTAGACGCATTTATAAATAAGAGAGAGCCTCAGTTTGGGAAAGATGAGTAAGATATGATAATTAAAACAGATGTAGTTGTAGTCGGCTCAGGGGGAGCAGGTATGCGTGCTGCAATAGCGGCTGCTGATTGCGGGGTGGATGTCATTCTCTTATCACAAAAAAAGATTGATAAAAGTGGCGCAACGTCCTATCCGGTTGCAGAAATGGCTGGCTACAATGCAGGAGATGTAAGAATAGAAAAAGATGTTCAAAGACATTATGAGGATATAATAAATGCTGGTCAAGGTATGGCTATACCAGAATTAGCATCTATTTTAGCAACTAAAGCTCCATCTACTATAAAAGAACTTGAAAACTGGGGAGTTGAATTTGAAAAAAAAGACGGTGATTATTATATTTTCAAAAGCTGTTTTGCTTCAAAACCAAGAACTCACGTCATAAGAGGGCATGGATCGCAAATAATTAAAGCGATGTATGATAAGATTATTAAAACAGATAATATAAGATGCATTGAAGGTTTCAAAGCTGTAGATCTTATCATAAATGATGGAGAATGTTGTGGAGTATATGGCGTTCATTCAGATGAGAAAATTATAATAAATGCAAAGTCTGTTATATTAGCGACAGGTGGATGTGGACAAATATTCGAAAATAACATGAATCCAAATGATGTAATAGGTAGTGGTTATAGCATGGCATTTAATGCAGGGGCTAAGCTTATCAATATGGAGTTTATGCAGATTGGAATAGGATTTTCAAAGCCGATAACTAATATATTTAATAGCTATATTTGGGAAGGGAAGCCTGTGTTGTCAGACAAAAATGGAGATGATATTTTTGAAGGACTGTTGCCAAAAGGATTATCAAAAGAAGATGTTTTACACGAGCATAGAAAACATTTTCCGTTCTCAACAAGTGATAACTCATATTATTTAGAATTTGCTATACAAAAAGCCATTAGAGAAAACAGAGGAACGAAAAACAATGGTATTAACATAAATTTGTCAAATATGACCGAGGAATATGTTAAAAATCTTAAAGATGATTGCGGAATTCATCATATGTGGCCTATTGCATATGAATATATGAAATCAAAAGGTGTGGACTTGTTAAATGATAAAATTGAAGTTTCCTGTTTTGCTCATGCAATAAATGGTGGTGTATTAATAGACGAGTCTGCTCAATCAACAATTCCTGGACTTTTTGCAGCTGGAGAATGTGCAGGAGGTCCACACGGTGCAGATCGTCTTGGTGGTAATATGATGGTAACGTGCCAGGTTTTTGGAAAGATAGCGGGAGAATCTGCTGCAGCTAGAGCAATAAGTAAGCATAATACTATTTTTAATGACTCTTCAGTGAATTATAATATTCTACATAAAAAAATCGATTGCATAGAAATTATTAGTGAGTTGAAGAAACTCTCACAGAACAATTTGCTAGTCGGAAGAACAGAAAGGGGGTTGTCTGAGATATGTGAATTTATAAAATCATGTTATAATGATGCGGAAAGTGCGGAGGAAACTGAGGTGAGTAATTCAAAAAACATAGATGTATATCATATGTTAAATTCGGCTTATTTAATAGCTCGGAGTGCGATAAATAGGAAAGAAACTCGCGGCTCACATCATAGATTAGATTTTCCGGAGAAAAATAATAATCTATCTTTTCCACAAATTATTGATAAAACAAAACTAAATTTGGCAAAGTAAAAATTTTAAACAAGGAGAATTATTATGAAAAAATATCTTAAATATTTATTAATTTTAGCATTAGCTACTTTAACTGCTTGTAGTTTACCAGGAATGGGTGAAAATAAAAGCAATGATGATAAACAATCAAAAGGACAAGCAACAGATGGTGAAGTATATGAGCTAAAAATATCTACATCACAAACTGAAACAGCATTAATAACTAAAAGTTATCAAAAATTTGCATCAAAAGTTGAAGAAAACTCTAACGGAAGAATCAAAGTTACAGTATTTCCAGCAAGCCAACTTGGCAATGATGAAGACGTTATAGAACAAGCTGTACAAGGAGCAGCAATTGCTGTTAATACCGATGCAGCAAGAATGGGTACCTATGTTAAAGATATGGGAATAATGATGATGGGTTACTTTGCAGATAATTATGATGAATGTAACAAAGTAACAGAGTCTGAAACTTTTAAAACATGGACTTATCAATTAGCTAAAGAAAATGGAATTAGAGTCCTAGCATTTAACTTTTATGATGGTCCTAGACATTTTATGGTGAATAAAGAGATAAATACTCCTGATGATTTAAAAGGTCAAAGGATTCGTACAATTGGTGCTGATGTTTGTACAAAATCAATTGAGGCTATGGGAGCTACACCAGTTGCTATGGCATGGGGCGAAGTTTATAACGGAATCCAGTCTAAAGCTATAGATGGATGTGAAGCACAAAATACATCTACCTTACCATCAAGAATATATGAAGTTTGTAAATATCAGATTAAGACAGGACATTTCCAATTGCTTCAAGGACTTGTTTGTGGAGAAAAATGGTTTGAGACATTACCAGACGATTTACAAGATGTTCTAGTTAATACAGCAAAAGAAGTTGGACAAGAAAGTGCTAAAGAAGTTGTGAAAGAAACAGAAAAAGCTGAAGAAGAAATGAAGAATGCTGGTCTTACTATTATTGAGCCTGATTTAAAACCTTTCAAAGATGCTTGTGATAAAGCGTATGACGAAATGGGATATACAGAGCTTAGAGAAAAAATATATAAAGAAATAGGAAAGAGCAAATAATACAACTATGTTTCGCCGGAGTAAATTTGCTCTGGCGTCAGATGGGTGTAACAAAGAATTTTTCTTATACTTAATAGTTACAGTAACTAGTAAGGAGTTGTTTATGAAAAAAATAAAAGAAAAAATAAGAGCTACACAAAATTTTGTAGCATGTTTTTTGCTTATTTTAATTACAGTTTTAGTGTTTATTTCGGCAATAGCAAGAACTATACATAGGCCTATAAATTGGGCGCAAGATGTATCTTTGCTAGCGTTTGGTTGGTTAACATTTATCGGTGCTGATATAGTGATAAACACCGGTAATTTAATCAGAATAGATATTTTATTTGACAAGTTTCCTGATAAACTTAAGAAAATAATAGCTTTAATTTTTGATATAGTAATGATATTGTTCCTTTTAATTTTAATTGTTTACGGGTCTATACTTGTATCTCAAAGTTGGGATAGACAGTTTAACACATTACCAATTAGTTATGCATGGTGTACCTTATCTGTTCCAATAGGTTCTGCTTTTATGTTAATAAGTGTATTTGAAATATTTATTAAAGACATAAAACATTTATTTAATAAGGAGGTAACTCAATGATAATGGCGATTGTCCTATTTATGATTCTATTATTTCTAGGTATGCCGGTAGCTTTTGCTATAGCAACTTCAGGATTCGCTTTTTTCACAATGCGTCCCGAGATACCATGGACAATTTTAGTCCAAAAATCTCTTTCTACAACTCAATCTTTTACAATGTTAGCGATTCCTTTGTTTATTTTTGCTGGAAACTTAATGAATAGTACTGGAATAACCTCACGATTAGTAAAATTATCCAATGTATTAACAGGACATCTATGGGGTTCGTTAGGCCAAGTTTCAGTAGTTCTATCAACATTAATGGGAGGGGTTTCTGGATCAGCAGTTGCAGATGCTGCTATGCAAAGTAGAATTTTAGGACCAGAAATGATAAAAAGAGGTTATGCACCAGGCTGGGCTGCTGCAGTTAATTGTCTTTCAGGTTTAATAGTCGCTACAATTCCACCATCAATGGGATTGATTTTATATGGAACTGTTGGTGAAGTATCAATAGGTAGACTTTTTGCGGCGGGCTTTATCCCTGGTTTTATTATGTGTGCATCAATGATGGTAGCAACCTCGTGGTCTGCTCGCCGTTACGGCTATAAACCTGATCATGAGAAAGCAGCTAGTTCGAGTGAAATTTTACATGCTTGTATTGAGAGTATATGGGCATTACTATTCCCAATTCTTCTCATAGTATTTATTAGATTTGGATTGATGACACCATCAGAATCAGGTGCATTTGCATGCTTCTATGCACTTTTTGTTGGTTTGTTTATCTATAAAGAAATGGATTGGGAAGAGTTAAAAAAATGTGTGTTTGATAGTGTTAGGGATTTATCAGTCATAACAATGATTTTAGCATTTTCTGGAATTTTCAGTTATGGAGTAGTTTTCGATCAACTCCCTGCAACCTTGACGAATGCATTGATTTCAATAACATCAAACAAATATCTAATGTTATTTTTACTTATTGCTATGCTCACTATTTTTGGTATGTTTATGGAGACTACGGTTATTACACTAATGGTAACCCCAATTTTAGTTCCGATAATTCAGCAATATGGCATAGACCCAGTCCACTTTGGAATAATCATGATGACAGTTGTTACAATGGGATGTTCTACACCACCAGTTGGTGTAGCTCTATACACTACTTCTAATATTATGAAATGTAAGATTGAAGAAACTACTCATTATGCTATACCGTATTTTGTTGCTATAGGATTTACGTTGCTAGTAGTAATATTTTTCCCAAAACTAGTACTCTTATTGCCTAATCTCATATACGGAGCTTAAAGAGTAGCATTCTAAAATACCCTTCTTAAAGAGTCGGTTAAATTGCCGGCTCTTTAAATTTGTAATTTTAATTTTTGACATTGAATTTACTTAAGTATAATAACCCTATCATGGAGGGGATTTATGATTTCTAGATTTTTTAAGAGGGTGCCGGCGGGTGTTATTGTTCTGCCTATGCTTTTGGCTTCGATTTTGAATACTTTTGTGCCTGGCGTTTTACAGGTTGGGCCTATGACTGCTGCCCTTACTAGCAAGGAAGGTCTTAATGCTTTGATTGATGTGACTCTTGTAGCAGTTGGTAGCCAGTTTACTTTTAAGAGGCTTAAGCTTGCCCTTAAGAGGGGCCTGGTTTTGCTTTTAGCAAAATGGCTTACTGCCCTTGTTTTAGGATTTTTATTTTTTAAGTTTTTTG
>QWCK01003226.1_pt1 | contig 18308 bp, 19 predicted proteins | sample 1972571 | NCBI WGS metagenome assembly QWCK01 (sample SAMN09866710, study PRJNA288562) | Human gut metagenome isolate term2_stool, whole genome shotgun sequencing... | isolation source: gut | host: Homo sapiens | place: USA: California
CGCTCCTTTTAATATGTTTTGTTTGGTCACTTACATATTAACACAGCTTATTAGCTATGAGTTTATTTTATGTTGCACTTGTTATGATAAATTATCAATTAAAAAGTTGAGAATGGAATTTAATATTGAAAAAAAATAGTTTTAACTGAATTAAATATTTAATAATAAACAGATCTATATAGGGTCTGTTTTTTATTGTTTGTATAAATTTATTGTAACTATTTTAAGAAACACAAAATTATGGATGTTTTAGATATTAAAAAATTAATTTTAAAATTGATATCTATTAAATTTTTAAAGGAAAATAAAAAGGGTATAACTATATTGATTGAATAAATTGTTTAAATTTATTATATGAAAGGATTAGACTATGCTTATAGATCCACAAGCTTTTGAAATTTTGGAAAAAGGATTAACTGAAGAAGGTAAAATTGAAAAATTTGAAAAAGAGTCAGGCAAAATACTCGGAAGAGCAATGATCACTCTCGGAGATATACCTAGCGATCTGAAAGAAGAAGTTCTAAAAGATAATAAATTGGAAGATTTATATATTTTTAATTGTTCTTTTGACTTTTATGATTCTATACTGGGTGTAGCTTTGTATAAAGAAAATTTAGAGATTGCTTCTGGGGTTTGGTCAACAGAACAAGTTGATGATGCTACACCACCATCAGAGGATTGGATAAAATTTTTTATAAATATTTTACACGAGTATATAATGGAAAGTGAAGATGGGTTTGGTTATCCTATTTATATGTTCGTAAATGATTATTCAGAGATGATCATCACACCAGTGGATCCAGAAGATGAATAAATTTTTAAGAATAGCGATTAAGGGTAAAACTTTAATCGTTTTTTTATGTTCAAATTCAAGAATAATATAACCAAAATATATAAATTTTAGATTTTTCCAGGTGTATAATAAAAATGAAAAAATATATCATTTTAAAATGAAAGGAGTTGGGTTTATGACATTGTACAAGACAATTTTAATAGGTCTTTTAGGATCATTTCTAATGTTTTTAGGAGATATGACCTTGTATTACGACCGCAATGACTATAGCAGCAAGGATACGTTGGGTAGCATATCAAAAATAATGAAGAATATTAGAATAAAAAGATTGTATATTGGTGGTATTCTAGGTCCTATTTGTGCATTTATTTATTGTATTGGTTTCTATCATATTATTTTATCATGCAGAGAAAGTTATATGAATTTTGGCTGGGCTGTATTTTTAATCAATGCATTAGGCATGATACTTGGAGGAGCATATCACATGCAATGTGCGTACCTAGGTCTTTTGTCAAGATACGAAAACAATGGCGCTTATGATGAGTTTTTAAAATTTTTAAAAATTCAAGCTATAGTAGTATTTTCTATTATGGCTCTAGGTAATATCGGAATAGCAGTTATGATACTTCGTGGACTTACAGTCTTTCCAACCTGGCAAGGATTCTTAACTCCAATATTTTTTATAATTCTTACTCCACTTGTTCGCAGATTGCCAAAGGGGATACATATGATTGTTTGTGGCGGTTGGCTAAACATAGTTTACTTTGTTTATTATCTACTTCTACTAAGAGCTGTACTTTTATAAAATTCGCAAATTAATTTCGAGAGAAATCTATGAATCACTTACTTTTTAAGCATGAAAAGGTATGAAGTTAATTATTACGACTGGAGGATTGTAGGATGAAGTACAATGGTTTTTATTTTTGGTTATTTAAAAGACCTATGAAAAAAGTTTTAATAGAGAAATATGGAAAGGAATATGCTTCGGAAATTATTAGGAAGAGCAAAGATGTTTATCGCTTGTTGATAGAGCGAATGGATGAAATAGGCGATGATAATCCAATGGCTTATAATGAAATGTTCGCACTTGTTTTCGTAGCTCCGTACATAGCAAGCGAGAAGAAGATTCCGCCAGAGACCATCCAGGAAATGATGCGCAGATCTCTCTATTATCTTAAGTGGTACTTTGCTATGACAGACTTAAATACCAAGAGAGGTAAGGCTAGCAACAAAAAAAATATAGTTAAGTATTATAAATGGTACACTCCAGAAAAAGAAAAACTTTATCCGACTTCTTTTAAGGTCGATTTCGAAGGTCAACTTTACAAAGGTGCTTGTTACTATCGCATCACTCGTTGTCCGATTTGTGCTTATACAAAGAAACTGGGAGTGTTTGAACTTATGCCACTTTTTTGCGAGCTAGATGATGTGATGATCACCCTTCAACATGGAGTACTCCACAGAAAAGATACTATAGCTAACGGTGCAGAATGCTGCGATTATTTTATAAAAGGCGATAGAGAATGAGCCTGAGTTATAAGGATAAGATTGGCACTTTTAGTCTAAAAATAGAGACTTATAGGTCAATTAAAGGAGTATAATAAAATGAGTTTAAATTATAAAATTGCATCAGGAATAGTAAGACTTCTTGGAGTCAAAAAAATATTTTTAAAGAACAAGGAAGAGATCCTTGAATATGCAAAGGGACAAAATGCAAAGGCGGTATTTGACTTAGATAAGGCAAGGAAGAGAGCTGAGAGAAAAAATTACTATCTAATGGACAGAGACGTGATGGGTTACAGGCTTCTTTCATATCAAAAAAATAAAAGCCATGCAGAGGGAGCGGTTCTCTATCTCTTCGGTGGAGGAATGATTACACAGCCAGACAGATTGGATTTTACTTTATCGGAAAGAATAATGGAACAAACCGGCAAAGATGTTTGGTTTTTATTCTATCCTCTTTGTTCGGAAGATGTAAAATTGGATAAGACATATGAAGTTTCCTTTGAAGCATATAGGTTGATGACCCAAACATATAAGGCTGAAAACATAAGTGTCCTCGGATTTTCGTCAGGAGCTTGCCTGGCTCTTGGAATATTTTTGCACAACAATGTATTGGGTAGACCCGTTAAAATGCCAGGCAAAATTATTTCAGTTTCACCTGGCGGCATACCTGATGTAACACTTGAAGAAAATAAAGACGTATGGGAAAGAGTAAATGCCCTTAATCACAAAGACATAATGATTGAACCTACATATATTAAAACTGCAAGGGAAATCTCAAAAGGAGATAAAGATTTACCTGAGTATATGCTAGACGGAACTGTAGGAGATTTTACCGACTTTCCGAAAACATATTTTTATTACGGCGAGAATGAATGCCTCTACGCCTTTGCGGACGAATTTAAAAAAGCAATGGAGAAATACAAAACTCCATACGAAATTATTGTGGGAAAAGGAATGTGCCACTGCTATCCCTTGGTGAGGTTTTTTAGAGAGGGAAGAGAAGCGCAAGATCAAATTATTGAACTTCTTAAAAATAGTTAAGGACAGCCCATGAAATCGAAAGAATTTAAAATGCCAGTTTTTGGAGTTGGACCGCTATATGTAATAACTTGTTTGGTTCTTACAATAGTAGGATTATGTCTTCATCTTAAAGGATACCTATGTAAAGGAGAACTAAGTAAAGGAAAAATATTTTTTACTCTTGCGGGAATATTCTCAATACTTTTAGGCATATATTTATGGGTACAAGCAGTTATAGTTCAGAAAATAAATAGAAAAGTTAGAGAGAATAAACTTATTACAACAGGAGTCTACAACATTGTGAGAAATCCTGTTTATTCAGCATTTATATTTATCTTCACAGGTGTTTTATTACTTACAGCAAACTACATTTTATTAATACTACCATTCATTTACTGGGCATTTTTAACAATATTAATGAAAACCACAGAAGAAAAATGGTTGAAAAATGAATTTGGCACAGAATACGATATATATTTAAAAGAAGTAAATAGAGTAATACCATACATTAGAATAAAAAGAAAATAATTTTATGTTAGCATCTACTAAAGTAGGTGCTATTTTTATAGATAAGCAAAAAATTTATCCTAAGAAATATATGCTATAATAAAAATAAAAATGGAGGTTATTATGAAAAAATCGTATAAATATATTATTGAGACTATTCTACTTTTAACGTCATTATCATTATGTATATTTAAAGACTATGTTTGGCTTCCGTTTTCCAATGGACCAGGAAATATTATAATCAGAAAATTTAATTTTATCACCACCATCCCAATAGGGTATGGAATATTTTTTCCAATCCTTGTGGTGATTATAACTGCGATACTACTATTGCTACAGGTACTACAAATTTTTAAAACTATAAAAATAAATAAGAAGACTAAATTAGTTCTAGCAGGGATGGATATAGTTTTTTTATGGCTTCCTGTAATAATCGGTATGCAAATATTTAACATAGGTCTTGTGTATATTTCTCTTTTATTAGTTGGATATTTTATTATAAATTTTATAAAATAAAAATAAATTTAAATATTATTTTTTAAAAATTTTGGATTTAACTTAGATTTACATAATTGCAACCGTCAGTTGACAAATATCTAGGTGTAGTTGATAGAGATAAAACACATTATTTAGTAAAATTTAAAATGAAAGGAGGACTTATATGAATGTTTCTGATCGTATAAGAGAACTTAGAAAAATAAAAGGTATTTCTCAAGATGAACTTGCTGAAAAGCTAGGAGTTTCACGACAAGCTGTATCAAAATGGGAGAACGAGCAAAGTATACCTGATATTGACAAGATTATCTTGTTAAGTGATTATTTTGAGGTTTCAACTGATTATTTACTAAAAGGAGTTGAACCTGTAAGATCGATGAATAATAAAGGTAAAAACCTATTTATTTTAAGTTTTGCTATTGTTTTTGCATTAGTATCATGTGTATTATCTTTTTTGGCAAATAGATTTAGACGAGATGAAATTCTTATGATTTCTATTGCTGGAGCCTTTGTAGGATTGGCAGTTGGATTTGTAGTTTTGTATATATTAAATTCTCTAAAGAAAGAAGATAAAATTCAGCGATGATGGACATAGCTGAAGAATAGGCTAATCAAGATTTGAAAACTGAAATTAAGAATGGAAAAATTGCTTTATATTAAATAATCGGGCTGAATAATATCATTTAATAAAAAAACTGATTTTTGATTAATAATAAATCCAGCGTTATAATAAAATCACGAAGAAAACTATTCAAAAATCAAAGGGAGGATATAATGAAGAAAGAAATTAAGACCACTGCTGCTATTTTTCCTATGCCTGTACTTATGATTTCAACTTTTAATGAAGATGGTACTGTAGACGTGATGAATGCAGCTTGGGGAACCATGATGAGTCCAGATATGGTTGCCCTAAATCTATCTGAAACTCACAAGACAGTTGAAAATATAAAGGCAAGAAAGGGATTTGTAGTCCACATCGCAGATGCTAAACACATGGTAGAAGCAGATTGGTTCGGCGTTGTAAGCGGAAGAAAAGATGCAGAAAAGTTTGCAAAATCCAAGATGACTTATGAAAAATCTAAGCTAGTGGACGCTCCTATTATTAATGAATTTCCAATTGCTATTGAATGTGAATTTATTGAATACCAAGGTGGCGAAAGAGGTATCGGAGTTATCGGAAAAGTTCTTAGAACCTCTGTTGAAGAAGCTAATCTAAAAGATGACAAGGTTGACATTGACTCCATTGAAGCTATAGCTTTTGATCCATTTACCAGTGGATATTATAAAGTAGGCGGTAGAGTTGGCAATGCATTTAAAGACGGTTTACAACTTAAATAAATATCATTAATTAAAAAGCAAAATTACATTTTAATTTAAAACCCAAAGACCAAGATTCTTTTTATAAGAAGTTCTTGGTCTTTTTTACCATTTAATACTAGAATTACCATGTTATTTTGATAAACTATAGTTTTGTGGTAATATATAGTATAGTAAAAAAGAAATTAGGGAGATTAATGAATAAAAAAACAATAAGCATAATTCTTGCCTATGTGGGAGTGCTCACTGGAGCAGGGCTAGCTAGTGGTCAAGAACTTATGCAATACTTTATACCATTTGGTAATGCTGGACTCTATGGTCTAGTGGCAGCAGGTGTACTTCATATATTCGTCGGTGGAATTATCTTGCAGATGGGAAGCCATTTCTTTGCAGACAGTCACATCGACGTATTGCAAGAAGTGTCTGAGAAATATGTGACGAAATTTATGGACTTTTCACTTCTGTTAAACTGCTTTCTTATGGGATTTGTCATGATAGCAGGAGCAGGTTCAAACTTAAACCAACAGTTTGGAATGGCTCCATGGATTGGATCGCTCATCTGTACGATTATGATAATCGTGGTAGGTATGCTCGACTTCGACAAGGTGACGAGAGTAATCGGAGCCTTTACTCCACTTGTACTTGTGTTTACACTTATCGGAGGAATCTATACAATTGCCAAGATAAGACCAGATTTTCAAGCATTAGATCAACTTGGAAAGACTCTTAAACCTTCAATTCCAAATATTTTTGTATCAACTATTAACTACTTTGGAATGTGTATGATCTCTTGTATCTCAATGGCATTTGTCCTCGGAGGCAGCAAGACCGACTCAAGAGAAGCAAGGATCGGAGGCATGGTTGGAGGATCACTGGTAGCGATTCTAACAGGGCTTATTGGATTTACACTCTATATAGATCTTGAAAATCTTTTAGACGCAGATATTCCAATGCAGATAATTTTGGAAAATATCCATCCATACTTAGGACTTGCAATGTCCATAATAATCTATGGAATGATATTTAACACAGCGATTTCTCTATTCTATTCTGCAGCGAAGAGGCTTTCAAACACAGAAGGCAAATTAAAGCAGAACTTGATCCTGTTCACTTCCATCGGCTTTGGATTATCATTCTTTGGATTTAAAAAGCTTATGTCGATTCTATATCCAATACTTGGATTTATAGGGACTGCCTTAGTAATAATCCTTGTAGTAGCGTGGATAAGAGAAAGAGATTCAATAAAATCCGAACATAAAAAGAGAAAGATGATCAGCTTTTTAACTAGGAAGAAACTTGACGATGATATAGAATTTAACAAAAAGGACATGGAAAACCTAGAACGCCTGGTAGAATCTTCTATAATAGATAATGACACTATAAAAGAAGCAGTAGAGGAAGAAGTAGAAGAAAAGTTACAGGAAGAAAATGAATATAATGATAATGAATAAATATGAGACTGGAGTAGCATCCAGTCTTTTTAATTGCAAAAATCTTAAAAACTTGCGCAAAAAAATATATTAATTTAGCATAGTAACAAGATTAAAGGGTATAGGACTTATAGGAATAAAATTTTAGGAGGTTCTTATGACAAACAAGAAAGATAAAAAAGAGCATGATTTTATCAAGGCACCTTTAACACCAAAAGGTCAAAAAAAAGTAAAACCTGTAAAGGCCAATGACAAAATCAAAGATTTGGAAAAAAACAAAGTAGATAATAAAGGCAAGGCATTTACTACAAACAAAGGTTTGAAGATGGCAGAGGATGAATTTTCACTTAAATTAGGTAGAAGAGGACCAACTTTAATTGAAGATTTCCATTTAAGAGAAAAAATAATGCATTTCGACCACGAAAGAATACCAGAAAGAATCGTTCACGCTCGTGGCGTTGGAGCCCATGGAATCTTTAAATGTACAAAGGACATGAGTGAATATACAAAAGCATGTCTATTTACAGAAGAAGGTAAAGAAACTCCACTATTCTCAAGAATTTCTACAGTAGCTGGATCTAGAGGATCTACAGACACCCCTCGTGATGTTCGTGGATTTGCTATTAAGTTCTATACAGAAGAAGGAAATTACGACATAGTTGGAAACAATATGCCAGTGTTTATAATTCAAGATGTTATGAAATTCCCAGACTTTGTTCATGCAGTAAAACCAGAACCGGATACAGAAGTACCACAAGCTCAATCAGCCCATGATACATTTTGGGATTTCGTTACTCGTAACCAAGAATCAGCTCACATGGTTATGTGGCAAATGAGCGACAGAGCTATACCTCTAAACTTAAGAATGATTGACGGTTTCGGTGTACACACATTTAGATGGATAAATAAAGAAGGAAAAGCAACCTTTGTTAGATATCAATGGAACCCTCAACTTGGAGTTCACTCAAGGGTTTGGGATGAAACTCTTAAGGTATCAGGAAACGATCCAGATAGCCAAAGAAAAGATATATACGACTCAATAAATGAAGGATCATATCCAGTATGGGACTTCTGCGTTCAACTTCTTCCAATAGAAAAGGAACACGATTTTCCATTTGATATACTAGATCCTACCAAAGTTTGGCCAGAAGAAGATATACCAAAGATTAAGATCGGTGAAATGATATTTAATAGAAATGTTGACAACTATTTTGCAGAAACAGAACAAGTAGCATTTAACCCCGGAAATGTAATACCAGGCATAGATTTTACAAACGATCCAATTCTACAAGGAAGACTATTCTCATATACAGACACCCAGCTTCTAAGACTTGGTGGACCAAACTTCGCACAAATACCAATCAACAGACCTATTTCAGAAGTCCACAATAACCAAAGAGACGGTTGGCATCAACACATGATTAATAAGGGACCAGTGGCATATCAGAAATCATCCATAGATGATCAATCACCATACTACGAAAGCCCAGAAAATGGTGGATATGAACATTATCAAGAAAAAATAGAAGGTGAAGTAATAAAGGCAAGAGACGATAGCTTCAGAGATCACTTCAGTCAAGCTACAGCATTTTATAAATCCATAAGTAAAGTTGAACAACAACATATAATAAATGCATTCTCATTTGAACTATCAAAGGTTAAAAGAGAAGAAATTAGGCAAAATGTAGTGGATATGTTTGCGAATGTAGATAAGAAAATGGCAGAAGAAATAGCTAAAAATGTGGGAGCAGACTCTCCAGATGCAGAAAGGGGATTTGATCCAGAAGGAGTAAAGCCAAGTAAAGAAGCTAAGAAAGTAAAGATGCCTGAATTTTCACAAGCAGATACTATCTTTAAACCTGACACACTAAAAGTAGGAATATATTCTGACAGTTCTGATGATTTTGAATTTAAAAAATTGGTTAAAAAGATAAAAGACGCTAAGGCTAAAGCAGAAATCATACAAGGAGATCTAAATGATACCAAAGATGGGGAAATGGTAGATCACAGATACGAAACAATACATCCAGTACTAGAAGATGCTTTAATAGTAGTAGTGCCAGAAAAACCATCCAAAGAATTTAATCAAAATGTAGAAGAGTTTGTAAATGAAACCTTTAAACATTATAAACCAATCTGGGTAATCGGAGATCCAAAAGGAATACTAGATAAAGATCAACAAAAGGCAGATGGAGTAATGGTTTCAGATGATATGAAGGATATAGATAAGTTTATAGAAAATCTAAGTAAACAAAGATTCTGGAATAGAGAAGGTTCAATCTAAAAATATGAGAGCTTATGCATTGCATAGGCTCTTTTTGTATTTTTGACCTGCATTTGTAAAAAAATTATGTTTTTAAAAATTACGATGAATGTAATATAATATAAAATATTTAAAGTTACAATAATTTAGTATAATGGTAAAAGGAGATAGTTATGAAATCATATGACAATAAAGAAGAATTAAAAAATGAGATAAAGAAAACTTTTGAAAAATATGTCTTGGAGTTTGATGATATTCCTGAAGGATTAAAAGATAAGAGAATAGAAGAAGTTGATAGAACTCCTGCTGAAAATCTTGCCTATCAAGTAGGATGGACTACTTTACTTTTGAAGTGGGAAGAAGATGAGAAAAAAGGAATTGAAGTTAAAACTCCATCTGATAAATTTAAATGGAATGAGCTTGGCGCGTTATATCAATGGTTTAGCGATACATATGCTCAAAAATCGTTGAAAGAATTAAAAGTAATTCTTAGAAAAAATGTTGAAGAGATTTGTACTCTTATAGATGAGTTAACCGAAGATGAGTTGTTTAAACCTCATATGAGAAAATGGGCAGATGATGCAACAAAGACAGCTACTTGGGAAGTATATAAATTCATCCATGTCAATACGGTGGCGCCTTTTGGAACATTTAGAACTAAGATTAGAAAATGGAAAAAACTGGCGTTTTAGAAAATAGGTGATAGAAATATTTATTCATTCAAATTTAGAACAATAAAATATGAAAAAACTTTTTAGTTACTCTTACTTTAATAAGTTTAGATATGGAATATATTTATCATTAAGTTTTAATCTCGCCAGCGTTAAATTTTGTTTCCCCAATAATATATAATTGCGGGTAAGGAGGGCTATAAGAGAATTAAAAGATAAGAAACTATTAGAATAGTTAGGAAACGGCAGATCTATTAAGTATATAAAAGCTAATGCTTTATAAATTATTATAAGGAATAAAATGAATGATTTAATAAAAAAAGAAGATGAAAATAATAAATATATAATTAAATATGACTCTACTCATAATTTACCTAAGCCATTTGAAAGATTTATATTCCTTCTCGAAACCACTGTAGCTGGAACAACACGTATAAAAGATATAGATAAAATCATTGATTCCTTGAACATTAGAGATGATCTAATACTTTATCGTGAACCAGATAATCCAAATGACAAACATGCTATTAGAATTGAAACTATAAATAAAGAAAAGATAGGTTATGTACCTAGACAGAACAATGTTGTTATTTCTCGTTTGATGGATGCAGGAAAGAAAATAGTTGCAGAAGTGACTGAAATAGAATCAAGGGGTAATTGGTTCAGAATTTTATTTGCAATTTTTCTTCACGAAAGTTAGGTGTAAAATGTATTATTGGAATAAAATAATTAGACATAACATTTATATCTTTGATAGTCATGATATGGATATAGATCCTATAGAAGGAGATAAATGCTTTTTGATTGTCCATCATGTTCAAAAGAAATCTATAATTATTAAGACAGTAAAAAAATTACTTGATTTAGGATACAGATATTTTAATATTTTTGGTGAAAATGCAAAAGAATGGACGGGAATTATTGAAAATAATTCATTTGAGGAAATGAAAATTGAAATAGAAGCAAGTACAGTTGCACGAGAGGAAATGTCTTATAACCTAGCTATGATGTCTAGTATGGAACCAAATAAAACGAATCTTGTAATTTCAGACGACGAGTATTTCACAGAATATCTTGTAGAGGATTTGGAGAAAATATTTTCTGGTAAATCTAGATATACAACCTCTGACTGGCAAAAGTTTAGATCTGGTTTTGAGTTTAATTATAAAGGAAAAGATGGAATAGTTAGTATTACAGACGAAGTAGTAATTGGATATTTAGGCGAGGAAAAGTTTTTAACTACAATTTACGATGCTTTTAGCAAAAAAATCTTTGATGGTAAAAGTTTCAATGATATTTATGGTGTTGAAATTTAAAACAAAATTTAATCTTCTATAATGTTAAATTTAATTATATCTTTAAAAATCAAAATAAAATTATATCTAATAGAGATAGTGGACTAGACCTGATCTACAAAAAAATTTAAAAATATTTAAAAAAAATGCTTTTAGAAAATAATAGAAAATTCTAAAAGCATTTTTTATATTTTTATTATCAAATCCAATTATTGTCTAAACAAGAACTTTTACAATTTCAACAATAAAATTAATTATTAAAAATTTACTTAGAAGTAAAGTATCTAAAATGTATTTTTTCAATAAAAATTTTTTGAGAATTTATTATTACAAAACCATCATTTTATGGCATTCATAGAGGGTAAAATCGTTTGCATTTTCTAAAAACCTTTTATATAATCATGGTAAAGGAGGTCAGGTAAGATGAAAATTTCAGATTTAAAGTCAATTTATATTTTTGAAAACATAGATGATAGAATTTTAGAAAAGATTTGTAAATTGGATATTGAAAAGGCTAACTTGATGCCAGAAGATTTAGTAGTATGTGAAGGAGAAGAGGTAGATAAACTTATTATAATTAAGTCCGGTTTACTTAAACAAGCTAAGTACTTAGAAGATGGTTCAGAAAAAACAGTCGCATATTATTATGAAAATGAAGTTTATCCACTACATCTTTTATATGCAGGGATTGAATTTTGGCCTTATGACATTTATGCTGAGTTTGAAAGTGAGATTTTCTACATACCATGGGATGAGTTAAAAGAAATAATAGATTCTGAAAAAAGTCTTGTAAATAATATCTTGTTTTTCACTGCGTACTGCACATGCCATACAAAGATCATATTAAATGCCACAAGATATAAAAAGGTTCAAGAAAGAATTGCTTATTGGCTAACGATGAAAAAATATATCGGTTATAACAAGGTACCTATTACTCAGAAAATGCTATCCGATACTCTTAGAGTTACTAGGCCAAGCCTCAATCAAGAACTGAAGAAACTTGAGTCGCTAGGTGTCATTAACATTGAGATGAATAACATTGAAGTAATAGATGAAGAATATTTAAAAGAAATTATTGAAAATGTTTAGAAAACATTTGCAAATGTTCGTATGCTAACTTGCTACACTGAAAAATAGTTGGTAAGATGTATACAGAAAGCAAAGCTCAAGACTAAATAACAGTGTTTCATAGCTACATATGGGTTTTAAGCTTTTATCTTATATCTTCATTCCGAGCTCAAATGAAGATAATGTTAGAATTAATGAAAACGATACTTTGAATAGTAAAGGAGATTTAAAAATGACAGAAAAAATGAACCCGGAATTTAAATTTGTTGATGGATACGGATTTAACGAAGACTTACTTAAAGAAGCATTTGCTGAAGCAAGAAAGATTTATAAAGAAAGAGGATTCATGAGAAACATGGGTCAAGGAAAAGCACCAGCTATAACTACAGTTGATATGGCTAAAGCTTGGATGAGTGAAGGACACCCATTTACTTGTGATAAATCTGAAGAAGTTTGTGCAAACGCACTTAGAGTTCTTGAAGCTGGAAGAAAAGCTGGAGTTCCTATATTCCATACTACTACAGGATATACTGGAGATAAACAATGGGACCTTCCAAGATGGGATGAAAAAATACCTATGAGCGCACTTGACATTGACAGTGAGTGGATGGAAATAGATCCTAAGCTTAAACCACTTCCAGAAGAGCCAGTTATCCATAAAAAATATGCTTCTAACTTCTTTGGTACACATCTAGCTCAAACTCTTGCATTCCTTGGAGTTGACACTGTAATCGTAATGGGAGCTACTTCTTGCGCATGTGTTAGACACACTGTAATGGACTCAACAGGATACGGATTTAAGACACTTATACCTGAAGGAACTGTTGGAGACAGAGTTCCAGGAGTTATTGAGTGGAATATGTTCGACATGGAAGCTAAGTTTGCTGACGTTCTTCCAGTTGACGATGTTGTTAAGTACCTAGAAAGCATTGACAGTTCTGTTTACACAAAACACGAAAGAAAATTTGACAAATAAAACATATTTTAATAAGTAAACTAATACGCTGAGGCAATTTAGGGCATTACGCTATAAATGCCCAGCGTTTTTTTATAAGGAGATGCTATGAAAAAACTATTAATTAAGAATGGTACTATTATTTCTGCTACTTCGGAATATGTAGCTGACATATTAGTTGAAGGCGAAAAGATAAAAGAAATTGGTATAGATCTACCGGAAGATGGCTGTGAAGTAATAGACGCTACTGGCAAGTATGTATTCCCTGGTGGAGTAGACGAACACGTGCATATGGGACCTTTTGGATCTTATTCATTCGAGACTTCTCACGCAGCATTAGTTGGCGGAACTACAACCATTGTTGACTTTGCACCACAATTTAAAGGCAAAACTCTTATTGAATCTTTAAAAGAGCACGAAAAAGAAAATGCAATAGGAAAGGCATCTTGTGACTATTCATTCCACGCAATGGTAATGGACAACGATCCAGATCTACTTATGAGAAGTATTCCTGAACTTGCTGAAAATGGAGTTGCAAATATTAAATTCTTCATGGCATACAAGGGCACACCTTTCTATGCAAATGATGAACTTATTATACAAGGAATGACTGAAGCTAAGAAATATGGTTTAACATCCATGCTTCACTGCGAAAACGGAGACTTTATCGAAGCTTTAGCTAAAAAATATAAGGCAGAAGGAGTTACTGAACCTATTGGACACTCTCTATCTAGACCGCCTATAGTTGAAGACGAAGCGACATTTAGAGGAATCGAAATGGCAAAGATTGCTGACTGTCCACTATTTGTAGTACACGTTTCTACAAAGAATGCAATGAAATTTGTAAAACAAGCTAGAGAAGAAGGATATAGCGTATATGGAGAAACTTGTACTCACTATCTAACTCTAGACGAATCAAACTTCTTAAAACCTAATTTCGAAGGTGGCAAGTACGTATGTGCACCAGCACTTAGAACTAAAGACCACTTAGAAGCACTATGGGACGCAGTTGACAAGGGATACTTGACATCAATTGGATCTGATAACGCTGCAGTTAAAGGTGGATTCGAGTCTAAGAAAAAAGGTATCGATGATTTCACTAAGATTCCTAACGGATGTCCAGGTATGCAAAACAGACTTTACATGATATGGACTCAAGGTGTTATGAAGAATAGAATTACAAGACAAAAATTTGTAGAACTAACTTCAACTAACCCTGCCAAAGTATGTGGATTCTATCCACAAAAGGGAGCTATACTTCCAGGATCAGACGCAGACATAGTAATTTATAATCCAGAAGTTAAGGGAACTATCACGTTTAAAGATAACTACGAAGGCAGTGACTACGACACATTTGAAGGATTTGAAAGATCTGGAATATGTGAAAAAGTATTCTTAAGAGGAAAGTTAATGGCTGAAAATGGAAAATATGTAGGCGAAAAGGGAACAGGAAGATACATCAAACAAAAAGCTTACGCACTTCCATACGACAGATACGTTCCAAGAAAAAAATAAAAATATAAATTTAAAAGGAGAGTTCGACTCTCCTTTTTTTATGTTCTATATCTTAAAGATAAAAATTTTTTTGCAAATTTCATGAAACTTACTTTCTAAACTTATCCTTGTTAACTTAGATATTAAATTCTATAATTTAATTAGATAGAGAATTGAAATAAAAGGGAGATATAATGATTATAAGAAAAGCAAAAGAAAAAGACATAGATGCAGTTGAGATAATTTATAATGCGATTCATATAGCGGAAGAAAATGGTAATGTGAGTACTGGATGGGAAAAAGATGTCTATCCAATTCGTAAAACAGCAGAAGATGCGCTAAAAAGAGGGGAGCTCTTTGTAATGGAAGACGAAAGCGTCGTAGTTGGCAGCGGAATAATAAACCAAAACCAAGTCGATGTCTACGAAGGGGCGAACTGGAGATATAAAGCAGATCCATCGGAAGTAATGGTGTTTCATACCTTGGCAATAGATCAGACTAAAAAGGGAAGAGGCTATGGCAAAGCATTTTTGAAATTTTATGAAGAATACGCCTTAGAAAATAATTGTTATTATCTAAGAATCGATACCAACGAAAAGAACAAAGTAGCAAGAAAGATCTACAAATCCTTAGGCTATGAAGAAATAGAGATAATCCCTTGCACATTTAATGGAATGGAAGGTGTGAACTTAGTTTTAATAGAAAAAGCATTAAAAAAATAAAATAAAACTTAAAATTAACGAACAAAAGACTGGAATAAATCCCAGTCTTTTTTTATCGCAATTTATCACTTTTTCTTTATTGATCCTAGAATACCTCTTGCAATTTCGCGGCCGATGGTTCTAGTGATAGTGCCAAGCATTGAGTCGACGCCTTTGTCGATGTAAGACTTTTGGTTACGACGAGCTCTGTTTGCTTTCTCTAGTTCTTTTCTTTGAGCTTCAAGCTCTTTTTGTTTTAGAGCTTCAAGTTCCTTTCTCTCAGCTTCCAATTTTTCTCTTTCAATCCTTGCAAGCAAAACTTCGTAGGCAGATTCTCTATCCACCGCGTCCTTATACTTTGAGTAAAGAGGAGAAGAATTTACAAGATTTCTATACTCATCATCAGTAAGTGTAGCAAAAGATGAGTGAGGTGGTAGTATCAGCGCCTTGTCAGCCACGGTCGGAGCGCCACTTTCATCAGCAAATGAAACCATAGCTTCACCAGTTCTAAGATTTATTATTTCTTCTTTTATATCCATTGAGTCATCTTGCCTAAATGTGTCTGCAACAGCATTGATCGCCTTAAGTTCTTTAGGTGAATAAGCTCTTAGCTGATGAACAATTCTGTTTGAAAGTTGTGAAGAAATAGATTCAGGCACGTCGAGAGGATTTTGAGTTATAAAGAAAACGCCGACACCTTTACTACGCACAAGTCTAACCACTTGGATAATCTTGTCTTGAAGCACCTTTGGAGTGTTGTTAAAGAGTAGATGGGCTTCGTCAAAGAAGAACACAAGCTTAGGTTTATCTAAATCTCCAACCTCTGGTAAGTTTTCATAGATTTCTGAAAGTAGGTATAGAAGAAGCATTGAGTAGAGAAGTGGATTTGAAATAAGCTTAGTTGCATTTAAAATATTAACCATGCCCTTGCCATCAATATCAGTACGCAAAAAATCCGAAATATCAATTGCAGGTTCTCCAAAGAACAGGTCTCCACCAGCATCTTCGATAAATAGAAGCTTTCTGGAAATGGCAGATAGACTTTGACTAGCAACATTGCCGTAGGTCTTACTAATCTCGTCTCTATTTTCGCTGACGAAATTAATCACTTGCTTAAGATCCTTTAAATCGATGAGCAGAAGGCCTTCGCTATCTGCAACTTTAAAAATAATATTCAAAACACCCATTTGAGTATCGTTAAGTTCCAAAATATTTGCAAGCATAAGAGGGCCCATCTCAGAAACAGTAACTCTAAGAGGAATACCCTTTTCACCGTAGACATCCCACATATTTATAGGATAATTTTTAAACTCAAAGTCAGGGATGTTAAGTTCATCAAGCCTTGACTTTAGCTTGTCATTCATCTCACCAGATTTAGCAATATTTGCAAGGTCGCCCTTTACATCCGCAAGAATAGTTGGAATACCAGCATCAGATAGCCCTTCCGTTAAAACCTTTAAAGTTACAGTTTTGCCAGTACCAGTGGCGCCGCTTATAAGTCCGTGTCTGTTAATTTTATTTAAAAGAATACAATTTTCCGTTTTACCTTTACCAATCAAAATTTTGTCCATGAGAACCTCCTTTAATATCTAACTTAATTATATCAAAGAATAGGCAACTTCACAGAAAATAACCATAAAATCTGTTTAAAAATGTATTTACATTTGGTATATTGAAAATATTATGATAAATTTTTTAATAAAGAGGAAATAATGAAAGATATAGTAAGAGAATATTGGGAAAGATTTTGCGAAGAGAAAAATATTTCAAAAGATACGAAATTTGAAGCATGGAGTTTTGGAAATACTAAAGAGATGGCTGATGAATTGGCGGAATTAGTAAAGAAAAATATCAAGACAGCTACCACATCTGCTTACGAATTATATGAAGAAGACGAGCATATCCCAGAAGTAGGAGAATACAATATTATTTTAAATGGATCAGATGAACCTGTGTGTATAATCGTAACAAAAGAAGTAAAAATAGTTCCTTATAATAAGATTACACCTGAGCATGCTTGGCGAGAAGGTGAAGGGGACAGGACTTATGAATACTGGAGAAAGGTCCATGATGAATTTTTTGAAGAAGAATACAAAAATATGGGAAAAAATTTTTGTGAAGACTCACCTATGGTGTGCGAAGTATTTGAGAAAGTGTGGGGTTAAGTGTGGATAATTATTTCCACAGCAGAAGCATTTTGCTTCCACAGCCGAGAGGCTACAATACACTATGCAAGTAAATAATACTAATAGAGCGTCAATCCTAACCAATTGGTCATCCTGAGCGAAGATGGCAACGCCCTCGAAGTCGAAGGATCTCTACAAAAATTCCCAATGAATACAGTCACCCTGAGAGGCAGTCGAGTTCTGCAAATCAGCCTTCGCAATGTTCGGCTTCTTTGGAACTCTTTGCACGAGGTGCTACGAAATCAGAGATTTCGGCTAGAGCTTCGAACGGGTATAGCCCTGGTGAGGTCAGTAATGATGATTAAATTTTAAATGCTATACGTGTAGCATCTAATTTTATTTTTCCATGCTATCCGGATAGCATCACCAACCAGTCATCCTGAGCGGAGACGGTAATGCCGTCGAAGTCGAAGGATCTCTTTACGGTGAGGTCAAGCTTGGATGATTTCATTTGCTAAAATTTCTCTTAGGAAGTTAGACCCGTTCGACTTCAGAGCCTGTCGGCTCTTCGGAATTGGTACCCATTTTTAAAGAAAAAAGTTAAAATCATAATGACAAACTCAATTTTGTCTCGTACAAATATTCATGAGGAGTTAAATATCCTATT
>QWCK01003233.1_pt1 | contig 18289 bp, 18 predicted proteins | sample 1972571 | NCBI WGS metagenome assembly QWCK01 (sample SAMN09866710, study PRJNA288562) | Human gut metagenome isolate term2_stool, whole genome shotgun sequencing... | isolation source: gut | host: Homo sapiens | place: USA: California
TGATGTAAGTCATTATGTAAAGAGAAATACTGCCTTAGATACTGATGCTTATGATAGAGGTAATTCTACTTATCTTTATAATATAGTTGTCCCTATGCTTCCAGAAAAATTATCAAATGGAATTTGTTCCCTAAATCCAGGAGAAATCCGCCTTACCCTTACAGCAAAGATGACTATAGATAATAGAGGTAAGGTTTTAGATAACGTATTTTATAAATCTTATATTAAATCTGATAAGAGGCTAGTTTATGATGATGTAAATGACTTTTTAAATGGTGATGAAGATGTTTATGACGATGAAGTTCTAAAAAAGAAACTGAGACTTTTTGATAAGCTTTATAAAATTTTGAGAAAATCTCGTGAAAAACGTGGATCAATTGATTTTAACTTTGAAGAAAGCCAGATAGATGTGTCGGAAACAGGTGAAGTATTAAATATAGAGGCCCTGGAAAGAGGACCCGGCAATAAGATGATTGAAGAATTTATGCTTATAGCAAACGAAACAGTAGCAAGTTTGTTTGCCTACATTGACTTCCCTTTCATATATAGGATACACGAAAAACCTAGTGAAGAAAAATTAAATGGTTTTAAATCTGCACTTAACGCTATGGGATATAATATTAAAGGAAAAGAGCTTCATCCTAAAGATTTTCAAAATATTTTAAAAGAGGTTGAAGGTAAAAAAGAAGAGCAGATAATAAATATGCTAATGCTAAGGACTATGAGAAAGGCAAAGTATGCAAACTATAGGGACATCCATTTCGGTCTTTCTACAGAGTTCTACACCCATTTTACAGCTCCTATTAGAAGATACCCAGACCTAATAGTACACAGGATTTTAAAATACTTTATTGAAAATAAACTTAATAAAATTAACCAAACAAGTCTTAAGTCAAATTTAGAAAATGCTGCTGAACACTTGTCTATCACAGAAAGACGAAGCGAGGAAGCAGAGAGAGAAGTAGAGGATCTTATGAAATGTAAATATATGACTCGTTTCTTAGGAGAGGTCTATGAGGGCAGAATTTCTTCTATAACTGAGTTTGGTATGTTTATTGAGCTTCCTAATACTGTTGAAGGTCTCTTTATGTATAAGTTTTCTGACCACAGGTATGATTTTATTGAGGATAGCTTAAGGGCCGTTGACGTTGATACTAAAAAATATTATACAATAGGTCAAGAGGTAAAAATAAGGGTAGCAAATGTAGATCTAGTGAAAAGAGAAATTGACTTTTATTTGGAGGATGAAGATGAAACTATTAGCCAATAACAAAAAAGCCTTTCATGATTATTTCATAGAAGAGAAATATGAAGCGGGTCTTGCTTTAAAGGGCAGTGAAGTAAAGTCTATAAAAGCGGGCAAAGTGTCAATAAAAGAAGCCTTTATATCAGATCGTAAAGGGGAAATGTTTGTATATGGCATGCATGTAACACCTTATAAGGAAGGATATGATAAGATTGATCCTACTAGGACTAGAAAGCTCTTACTCCATAAGAAAGAAATAGAGAAACTAGTTGGCAAGAAAACAGCAGATGGATATACTCTAGTGCCCCTTAAAGTGTATGAAAATAATGGCTTAGTTAAGATAGAAATTGCCTTAGCCAAGGGTAAGAAGATATACGATAAGAGAGAATCCATAAAAAGAAAAGACGATAAGAGACGAATGGAAAGGGCTTTGAAGAATTATTAAAATTATGCATTACATTAGAATGAGTGAGAAAGATTTGGATGTCATTGCTAGTCATTATCTTAAATATTATAATGAGAATGAAGATGGAATTTGGACTTTTGAAAAAGCCTACAAAAGGATTAGGCAAGTTCTATTAACTCCTGATTCTTATTGTCTTATTCAAGAAATTAATGGCCTTTATACCGGATTTTTGATGGGGTACATAAAAGAATATGATGATTTGAAATCTTATTTTCTAGAAGAAATTGTAGTTTTTAAAGATTATCAGAATAAGGGACTCGGTACTTTATTTATTAATGAACTTCAAAAGCATTTATTGGATAAGGGAGTCAGTATGATTGAAATAATGAGCGTAAATGACAGCAAACACTTAAATTTTTATGAAAAACTTTCATTTGAGAAGTCAAACAACTTATTAGTTATGAGTAAGTTTATATAAATATTTAAAATCCTCTTCTTAGTTTAAACTAAAGAGAGGATTTTCTTTATATGTCATTTTCTAAATATAAAAATTGTGGATTAGGCATCTTTATGTTATTTTTCTAAATTCATCAAATATTAATTTTGCATAATCATTTTGTTTTTATCTATTTCATCGTAGGCGGTGAAAAATTGGACATAAATTTTAAAACCATTATTAGCAAGTTCTGCTCTTAATGTTGGTTTTGAGACTTCACCATAGGAGTCAATTAATTCTATGAAAACATCAACATCTCCCTTATCATATTATATGTCTTTATTTAGAAAATTTGTCTCGTATAGTAGAAGAGAGGTAGAAATGAATATTAAAAATATAAATAAAATAGAAATGGATTCACTTATAATTTTTTCCAAAGACGAGGGAATTTTATTTGAAAAAACTAATGGAGAAAAACTTAATATAAGATCTATTGCAAAGGTCGTAACAAGTATTGCTTATGGCATTTTAATAGATAAAACTAAGGGAGATTTTAACGAGGATACTTTTATTTATGATATTTTAAAAAACAAGGTTAGTGTTTCTAATGTGAAAAATCTACCAAAGCTTAGAAGTATTCGTGTAAGAGATTGCTTGACTCATACTATGGGTTATAGAGATATTATTTTAATGAGTAAAGATATAGAAGGACTTAATAAAGATGATCTTTTGGATTATACTTTATCTTATCCTCTATATTTTAATCCAGGTGAAGAGTTTTTGTATTCTAATGCTGGTTATTATGTTCTAGCTGCGACTATGGAAGAATATCTGGATTATGATTTGTATGATTTTATAGATGAGAATCTTTTTAAAAAACTTAATATTTCAAAACCTACATGGGATAGATATGGAAAATATCTTGTAGGAGCGAGCAAATTATATTTAGATGCAGATGATTTATTAAAATTAGGAAAATTAATTTTAGATGGAGGAATATATGAAGGGGAGAGGATAGTCTCTTCAAACTGGATTAATAAAATGTCCTTAAAATTTTATAAGAATGACAAAGATTATGTAGATCAGTCTTTTCTATCTGACGACTATTATGGCTACAGTCTATGGACTGGAAAGGAAGATGTGTTTTATGCATCAGGTACTGGAGGCCAATATGTTATTTTTTTAAAAAAAGAGGGTATCATCATAGTGACAACTAATAGTGGAGACCCCAACAAAGCGCCACTTATTAAGAATCAAATAAATTCAATAATAAGAAATTTAAGAAAGGTAGAGAATGGACTATAATTATCTAACAAAACACACAGAAACATATGAAAACTACAAAGAACTTCTAGAAAAAGTTAATGAAATATTAGACAGGCTTGAAAATGATAGGGAAGACTTTGATAAACTTGTAGAATATTATTACAGCGAACAATTCCAAAAAGATTACGATGATTCAAATGAAGGTAAAATTGATTCTTCAATTAATCAAGGAATATTAACAGAAGATGCTATATATGATTTAATGGGAGATGATTATTATCTAGCTCTAAGATTTTTAGACCTAGCAAATAAAATGATTCAACAAAAATAAAAAAATGCACTCAAGCTTATGCGAGAGTGCATTTTTTTATCTTCTTCTCTTGCTAAAAGAAGTAACTACAGCGCTTGCAACAAGTATTGCTACAATTGATTCTGGAATTGCATTTGTTACGAACGCAGAAAATATTGTTTTGGCTGCAAGATCTTGATTTATGCCTAAAGCTAAGGCGTATCTTTGTGCATAAAAGATATATATAAAGCCAAGAACTAATCCTGAGTTTGTAAGTGTCCCCATAAAAGAGCTAACAGCTATAGCAAAATTTGCCTTCTTGTTTTTTACTGATAGGTAAAGCATCAAACAAGCAATTAGTAAAAATATTATAGAGAAAATTTTATTTACTAAATCTACATCTTTTATAAAGGATTTAACAGTAACAACTCCTAATACTATTATAATAATGGACCAGAATATATTCATAAATAAACGAAGTTTTTTGTTATCCTTATTTTTAAGGGCTTTATAAACAAGTCCAGTTACAACGCCTATTAATATTCTTGGCAAAATTGAAATAAGCGGATTATAAAAGACAAAAGATATAGGACCTGGTCTTGTCATTGCATTAAATAGCGAGAAAAAACCAAAGATCATTCCAACAAGACCACCTACAAGAGGTCCTTCTAGAATGCCTGCTATAATGACTGGTATATGTAAACTTGTAATTGTAAGTACTCCTAGGGGGATAAATCCCAAAGGCGTTAAACCAAGCATTATAACTATGGCCCCTAAAATACCTACAGTGGTGAGATTTTTTGTTTCTAATTTCATTAATTCCTCCTAAATCTCAAACTTTATTATATTATACGGTAAATTATCAAAAGTAAAGATGCTAATAATAAATTAAAATTATTTTAAATAACTAAAGATATTACAAAAGAGAAAATTACGAACAAAAAAAGAAGGCCTTAGCCTTCTAAATTTTAAAATATTATGAAATGTCAAACATAGTTGATTGGTGCACCATCAGGGATTCGAACCCTGGACGTCCTGATTAAGAGTCAGGTGCTCTACCAACTGAGCTAATGGTGCATACCGTCTTTCGACTACCTTTATATTGTAACACCATATAGAGTCTATGTCAAGTTTTTATTTCGAAAATTCCCAAATTTTTAATATTTGGTCTGAAATATCGTCATATTCCCATTCTGTCAAAGAATTTTTTACACTATTTGGGTCATTTATTATAAATTTGCCATCTTTGTATGAATCAATAACTAATATATGACCATAAAGTGTAAAATAACCTCTACCAACCGATATAAGTAGGGGGCCTTCTTCTAAGGCTTTTATCATTTTGTCTTTATCAAGATTTATATCACTGGCTTTTAATTTGTATTCCTTTGCAACATGATCAATAAAAACCCAATCCATGCCACCATCATTCATAAACTTTGAAGCCTTTTGGGCCATCTCATTGGGATAAATTAGATTTCCTGTAAGTCTTGAGATAATCATAGCCAGAGATGTCGGACCACATCCAGACACACCGATGTTAGTAGGATAAAGAGTATTATATGCCCACCTATTGTCCCATTGGAGAAAATAAGGAGTACTTCTCTTAAGCTTTACAGATTCACCCTTATAAAAATTAAAATCGGTAAAATTGTGATTTTTATTGTAAACAAATTCTATGGTATCAGGATCATTACCTGTTAAATAAGCGTCTACATCACTTAGATTATAATAGTTATCATAAACCCATTGGGCTTTTTTGTCACTTTTTGCCGCTTCTTCTACATTTTTTATCAAATCTTCTTTAATATCTGACTTTTTTTTAGGGCTCACATCGTATTTAAAGTCAAGAAAATTTTTTCTTTTGAAGGTGTCACTTGCAAGAGATTTTATATCTTCAATTATTTTTACACTTTCTTCATCTATAAAGCCCTTTATATCAATATCTGTTCCTTTGGAACAAGAACAAAGAGTTAATAGAGATAAAAGTACGATTAATAGTTTTTTCATAGTTTCATTTTACTAGAAATAAATTTTGCTTCAATTAAATAAAACTTTAATTTTTCAAAATTTCGAATATAATAATCAAGTAATGTTTCTTGGCACCCATTATAAAAAAATCAAGGAGAAAAAAATGAAAGAAAAATTTATTAGTTTAGATGATACTAATTTCTTAGTAAAATCTGCAGTTGTAGCAGCATTATATGCTGTGTTGACACTTTTATTGCCAGTAGCATCTTATGGACCAATCCAATTCAGATTTAGTGAAATTTTGGTTTTATTAGTTTTTTATAATAAAAGATTTATACCAGGACTTGTCTTAGGATGTGCTATTGCAAATTTATTTAGTCCAATGATGTTATTTGATGTCGTTTTTGGAACACTTTCATCATATATAGCTTTTATTTTAATGCAAAAAGCTAAAAACTTGTATGTTGCATCAATATTCCCAGTTTTATTAGTAGCAGTACCTGCTATTGGAACATGGTTAATCTTAGCAAGTGATGAAGTTTTCTTTGTGCTTCTAATGCAATTTATGCTAAGTGAATTTGTTATGGTTTCAGTTATTGGGGTAATGATTTTCAAAATACTTGAAAAAAATGAAGTGTTTATGTCATATATCCATAAATTTTAACATAAAAACTCCTCTGGCATTTAGCTAGAGGAGTTCTTTGATTAGTTATTTTCTTCTTTTGCTTGTTTCTTTTTAGCAAACTCTTCTTTAGTAAGAAGATCTACAATTTCTAGTTTTACAGCTTGAACTTTTACGCCTGTTAGTTCGTAAACTTCTTTTTTGATTAATCTGTCTATTTCATTAAAAACATCAATTGCTTTTTTGCCATATTCTAATATCATAGATAGCTCTACAATGCAGGTTGATTCTGCTTGGTTTATTGATATACCAGATGTAGAATCTTCTTCATTAGAGAAGGTAGAAGTTATTGAATTTAAGATTCCACCTTGAAGGTCTAATACACCATCTACTTTATCTACTACTTTTTTTGTGATTTTTGCAAGAACTTTGTCTGCAACAGTATATTCACTTACTTCACCTTGGAAAGGTTCTTTATTGATATTCTCAGTCATAATTACTCCTTTTCTTTTTTATTAATATACCCAGTATAATTTTTTTTAAACTATATCTTGTTGAGCTTATCAATAATTTTTTCTATTTCGTCAATCTTTACTTTTATCTCTTCTTCATTTTTTTGCTTAAGGCTATCGTAGACGCAGTGTTCTAGATGGCCTCTAAGGACATCCTTATTAACATTTTTAAGAATAGAAATAGACGCCATAACCTGATTGGATATATCAATGCAGTATCTATCTTCTTCTATCATTTTAATTAAACCGTCGATTTGACCACCGACGGTTTTTAGTTTTCTAATAGTTTTATCCTTATTAGCGTGCATTTATTTGTTTTCTATTCCTTTGTATTCGTAACCTGCTTCTTTAATAGCTTCTATTATTGCTTCTTCATCTATTGATCCAGTGTAGCTTACTTCTGCGTTTTTGTCATCAAGACTTACTACAGCTTCGTTTACTCCATTTATGCCTTCTAAAGCATTTTTAACGTGTTTAGCACAGTTGTTACAGCTCATGCCATCTACATTTACAATTATTTTTTTACTTTCGCTCATTTTATTCTCCTTTAAATTTTCATTATTTACGTTTTCTACTTCTAAATTTTCTACATTTGATTTAAAACTTCTTAGTCTAAGAGAGTTTAGACATACAAATACTGAAGAGAGACTCATTGCAAAGGCTGCAAACATTGGATTTAATTTTAGACCAAAAGCAGGGTATAATAATCCAGCAGCAAGTGGTATTAAAATAACATTGTAAAAGAAAGCCCAGAATAAGTTTTCCTTTATTGTTTTTATAGTTGCTCTTGATAAGTCGATTGATTTAACAAGATCAAAAAGACTGTTTTGTACCAATATTACATCAGCTGAGTCTATAGCTACATCAGAACCATTGCCGATTGCTATACCAATATCAGATCTTGCAAGTGCTGGTGCATCGTTAATTCCGTCACCAACCATGGCAACTTTTTTACCTTCAGTTTGTAACTTTCTTACAACTTTATCCTTATCTTGCGGGAGGACTTCGGCAAATTTCTTGTCTATATTCAGATTTTTTCTAATCGATTCTGCTGTGACCTCATTATCACCAGTTACCATTGTGACTTCAAAACCTTCTTTTTTTAGCGTATCAATAGCATGCTTTGAAGAGTTTTTAGCTAGATCTTTAGCTGCAATTATCCCGATTACTTCTAATTCATTTGCGAAATACATAGAAGTTTTACCATCTTTAGATAAATCATCGTTTATCTTCTTATAATCATTAACATTGATATTATTTTCTTCCATTAGTCTTAGGTTTCCAGCATAATAAATATTATTATTTATCTTGCCTTTTATTCCTCTACCAACTATTGATTCAAAGTCATCAACATAATGAATTTTAATTTCCTTGTCATTTGCGTAATTTTTTATAGCATCGGATAGGGGATGCTCAGATAATTCTTCAAGTGATGCGGCTATTTCTATGAAAGAATTATTATCTGTCTTTGCTATAACATCTGTAACAACAGGTCTTCCTTCGGTAATAGTTCCTGTTTTATCAAGTAAAATAGTATCAACTTTATGAAGATTTTCGAGACTTTCAGCATTTTTAAATAATAGTCCTAGTTCGGCAGATTTACCTGTGGCTACCATTATTGCCATAGGTGTGGCTAGACCAAGTGCACATGGACAGGATATAACAAGAACCGATATCATCAAGTTTAATGCAAATTCAAAATCTTTTGTAAAGTAATACCAAGCGATAAAAGTTATAATAGATATTACAATAACTGCCGGTACAAAAACTGCAGAAATCTTATCAGCCATTTTTGCTATTGGAGCCTTTGTCTCATTAGCCTCATTTACAAGATTAATGATTTGAGATATTGTTGTATCTTGGCCAACTCTGGTAGCAGAAAACTTAAATGATCCCTGCTTATTAATGGTGGCTGAAATTACCTCGTCACCAACATTTTTATTAACAGGCATCGATTCTCCTGTTATAGCTGATTCATCAACTAAGGATGACCCTTCAATAATTTCGCCATCAACAGGTATTCTCTCACCTGGTCTTATTACTAAAATATCTCCTTTGGAAATATCTTCAGTATCAATTTCAATTTCTTTATCATTTCTAATTACCCTTGCTCTTTTAGGAGATAGGTCCATCAGATTTTTTAAAGAGGCTTTTGTTTCACCCTTGCTCCTAGCTTCAAAGTATTTACCAAGGGTAATAAGGGTTAGGATCATTGCAGAAGATTCAAAATACAGATTGTGCCTGTAAGAATCTATTGTCCCAAAATCGCTTATACCTGCTGCATGGGCCATTCTCATTATTACAAAAATGCCATAGGCTAAAGCCGAAGATGAACCTAAAGCTACTAAAGCATCCATATTTGGAGTCCTATTTTTTAATGACTTAAAACCAGAAATATAGAAATTTCTATTAACAAATATTACAGGAATAGTTAGTAGAAATTGTACAAAAGCATTGTTTATAGCCCCTTCAACTCCTGTTAGAAAATTAGGTATTGGAAGATTTATCATAGGCCCCATTGCTAAATACATCAATAAGGCCATAAAGAAAAAGGAAACCTTTAATCTAAATTTTGTATTATCTTCCTCAGCTTCTTTGAGATATATAGTTTTTTCTTTATCTTTGTCTTTATTTTTTAGACGTGCCTCATAGCCTGCCTTTGAGACTGCTGAGATTATATCATTTTCTGATATTTTTTGTGGATCATAATTTACGGTCATTGATTCATTTATTAAATTAACATTTACATCATCTGCACCAATTTTTTTGACAGCTCTGTCGACTGCAGCTTGGCAAGACGCACATGTCATTCCATAAACGTCAAATCTTTGTTTCATTAAACCTCCTTTCACACCCCCTGGGGGGTATCTATTTTTATTATATTTACTCAAAATTATTTTGTCAAGTATAATAAGAACAAGGAGAATTTATGAAGAGATATCATATTATATTTAAGGGAAGGGTCCAAGGTGTAGGATTTAGATTTCAAGTTAAAATGCTTGCTGATAGGATTGGCTTAACTGGTTCTGTCAGAAATTTATATGACGGAAACGTTGAAGTTTACATTCAGGGAAATAAAACAGAAATACTTGATTTTTTTAAAGGAATAGAGAATATAAATTTTGCTATTATTGATAGTAAAAATATAGATGAAGTATCTTTTATAGAAGATGAGAGTGATTTTCAAATAGTTTATTAATTTTGAAATATTCGTAAAAAAGGTATATAATATTGATATGAGTTTAAAAAGCAAATGGGCTAAAGTATTAGCTAAATCAATTAGAAGTATATTAAAGTTATTAAACAGAAAAGCGACATCATTACCTGGTTATGTTGCTTATAAAATTGATAAAGATATCCTAAAAGATTTGTCTAAAAATACTAAGTTTATCTTTGTAACAGGTACCAATGGTAAAACAATGACGACTCATTTTTTGGTTTCTATACTAAGAGAACATTATCCTGTAGTATTAACAAATGAGTCTGGATCAAATATGGTTCAAGGTATAATTACTTCTCTATTAGACAATCCACCTGATAAAGAAACTATAGCAGTATTAGAAGTAGATGAAGCTAATATAGTAAGGATTGGAGATTATCTCAATGCTGACTATGTTGCACTAACAAATATTTTTAGAGATCAGATGGACAGATTTGGTGAAATATATAATATCATGGATAAAATAATAGAAGGTTTAGATCTAATTCCAGAAGCTAAAATTATAGCGAATGGTGATTTGCCTATATTTTCTTATGATGAGTTAAAAAAATTTGAACCTATTTATTTTGCTATAAGAGATGATGTTAACAAATATTACAATAAGGATGCTGAGTTTAATTCTGATGGGATATTGTGCCCGTCTTGTCACAGTGTTCTTAAGTATAGAAGCGTGAATTATTCATCTTTAGGGGATTTTTCTTGTCCGAATTGTGATTTTAAATCGCCTAAAATAAAATATGAAATAGAAAAAATATCTAGCCTTGATCCAAACCATTCTAAGTTTTTTATTGATGGTAAAGCTTATGAAGTAAATGTAGGTGGAATATATAATATCTATAATGCCCTTACGGCAGTATCAGTTGCTTATGAACTTGGATTAAGCTATGAAGAAATATACGATGGTCTTAAAAAACAAAAAAATGTTTTTGGAAGACAAGAAAATGTAAAGATTTTTGGCAAAAATTCAACTATTAATTTGGTTAAAAATCCTACAGGTCTTAACCAAGTTATAGATCTTGTTAGGTTAGAAAAGGAACCAATTAGTCTTATTTGTTTGTTAAATGATAATTATGCAGATGGACTAGACGTAAGTTGGATCTACGACTCATATTATGAAAAATTGAGAGATTTAGACATAAGAGATATTTACGTATCTGGAAAAAGAAAAAAAGATATGAAAAGAAGGTTGGAAATAGCAGAAATTTCCGATGTAGATATTATTGAATTTGACTATGAGCAAGAGATTAAAGATATTATAAAAAATTCTAAGACAGATAATATCTATATCTTTTCTACCTATACAGCTATGCTTAAATTAAGGGAGGTGCTTGCCTTATAAGAAAGATAAGAATATGTCATTTATATGGAAATCTATTAAATACCTATGGAGATGTAGGTAATCTAATGGCTTTTGAGTACGAACTGAGAAAAATGGGTATAGAATCAGAGAGGAAGATAGTTTCTATTGGTGACGATTTTAAAGCTAGTGACTATGATTTTGTATTTTTTGGTGGTGGTCAAGACTATGAGCAAAATATAGTAAAAGATGACCTTATAAAAAAAAGAGACGAGATTGTAAAATATATTGAAAATGATGGCCTCTTTCTTGCTATATGTGGGGGGTATCAGTTATTAGGAAAGTATTATTATAGCGCTAGCGGAGATAAGATTGATGGTCTAAATATATTTGACCATTACACATTAAATCAAGACTCGAAAAACCGATTTACAGGCGAGATAAAGATACAAGTTGAAAAGTTTGGTGAAACTTGTATTGGATTTGAAAATCACGGTGGTAGGACTTTTTTAGCTAATGATCAAAAACCGTTTGGTATAGTACTTGAAGGCAACGGTAATAATGGTGAGGATAAAACTGAAGGCTTTATTTATAAGAATACTTTCGGGACTTATTTGCACGGTCCGATTCTAGCGAGGAATGAGAATTTGTGCAAGAAGATTATAAAAACAACAATATAAGGAGTAAATAAGATGACTGAATCTAAACTAAGAACACAGGAAGCAGATGAGTTGTTTGAAGCAATACTAATGCTTAAAGACGTTGAGGAATGTTACCAATTTTTTACAGATATATGTACAGCTAGAGAAATTCAATCAATTTCTCAAAGACTTCATGTAGCAAAACTTCTAAAGATTAGAAAAACTTATTCAGTAATAGAAGATGAAACAGGTGCTTCCACAGCTACTATATCGAGAGTTAATAGATCTCTTAATTATGGAGAAGGTGGGTATGACTTAGTTCTTGAAAAACTAATTGAGAAAGATTTGAAAGAATCAAAAGAGTAAGCCTACTTACTCTTTTTTTGTGGTATAATGTAAGGGTTAAGGAAGGATGTGTAGATGAATTTAGATAGGTTAAATGATAGGCAAAAAGAAGCTGTGTTACATAAAGATGGGCCCCTTTTGGTCCTAGCAGGAGCTGGTAGTGGAAAAACATCAGTTCTTACATCTAGTATTGCCTATAAGATAAAAAAAGAATCTGTAGATCCTAGAAATATATTGGCCATTACTTTTACCAATAAGGCTGCTAACGAGATGAAAGAAAGGGTTAGCGACTTACTTGATATGGATGTTTCATATCTGTGGATAGGAACTTTTCACTCGATTTGTGCTCGAATTTTAAGGATGAATATTGATAGGATTGGTTATTCAAATAATTTTACAATATATGACACTCAAGATCAAAGAACCCTTATAAGAGATATTATTAAAGAATTAGGCTATAAGGATGAAATTAATCCTAGGATGGCACAGAGTATTATATCTAATGCTAAAAATAAATCTTTAAGCCCAGAAGATTTTCTTAAGATGAATTTCTACATGCAAAATGCTGATGGAATCACAGAGATTTTCAAGAAATATGAGAAGAAGAAATACGAATATAATGCCTTAGATTTTGATGATTTGATTGAAAAAGTCTTAGAACTTTTTTCTAAAGATAGAGAAACCATAAAATACTATCAAAATAAATTTGACTACGTTTTTGTAGATGAGTTTCAAGATACAAATAATTCCCAATATGAGTTAATAAAGTTTATTTCAGGGAAAAACAAAAATATAGTGGCTGTGGGCGATGCAGACCAGTCAATATATTCTTTTAGAGGTGCAGATATTAGAAATATTTTAAATTTCGAAAAAGATTTTCCTAACACCAAAACTATTAAGCTTGAACAAAATTACAGGTCAACTTCAAAGATATTAAATACTGCAAATGAACTTATTTCTAATAATCTAGAAAGAAAAGATAAAAATCTTTGGACAGAAAATAATGAAGGCTCAGATGTAATCTATAAAGAAACCTCGGTTGAGAGCGAAGAAAGTAAGTTTGTAATAGATAGTATAAAAGATTTGCTAAATAAGGGATATAAAGAAAGTGATATTGTTATTCTTTATAGGACAAATGCACAGTCAAGAACTTTTGAGGAGGCTTTACTTAAAAACTTAATAGATTATAAAGTAATAGGTGGCCTAAAATTCTATGATAGAAAAGAAATTAAGGACTTAATTGCCTATCTTAATATCTTGGTTAATAGCAAGGATGATGTGAGCCTAAAGAGAATAATCAATGAGCCAAAGCGTGGTATAGGATTAAAATCAATAGAACAAATTGAAAATATAGCAGTAAGCCATGGTATATCAATGCTAGACCTCATAACAGATCCTCAATTTTCAGTTTTACTTACTGACAGACTTAAAAAATTAGCAGGTAAATTTTATGATCCACTTGAAGAAATATTTTTAAACGTGGATAAGTACCAAATAGTTGATTTAATCAATGAAGTTCTAGATAAAACAGGATATTTAAGAAATCTTGAAAAATCTCTTCTGGTAGAAGATAGAGCAAGAGTTGATAATATAAATGAATTTATATCTTCTGCAGCAGACTATCAAGAAGCAAATCCAGAAGATAATTTAAGAGATTATCTAGAAAATTTATCCCTTTTATCAGAGATAGATAAGACTGAGGATAGCTTAGAATCAGTCTCGCTAATGACAATGCATCAGGCAAAGGGACTTGAATATCCGGTTGTATTTATAGTTGGACTTGATGATGGATTATTCCCTGGTAAAAGGAGTCTTGATGAAGGAAATCTTGAAGAAGAAAGAAGACTTTTTTATGTGGGTATTACCAGAGCTAAAGAAAAGTTATTTTTGACAAGCTCTCAAGTTAGGAGAAACTACGGCAAGGTAAACTATTACAAACCTTCACGTTTCATTGATGAAATTATAGATTTAATAAAAAAAGAATCTAATAAAGAGTTTATAAATTACAATTCAAAATCTTACGAAAGAGCTATGAACGAAGATTATATGAGAGAAAAGGCTAGACAGTCGGTTCTTGATCTTAAGAAAAAAACTTTCAAAAAAGATGACTCTACTTACCAAGTAGGAGATACTATAGAGCATAGCAAATGGGGCAGAGGTATGGTTGTACAAGTTAAAGAAAACCCCGATGGCAATGAGTTAGTTATAGCTTTTGATAAGAAGGGGCTTAAGAAATTAAATCAAGATTACGCTCCTATAACAAAGGTATAGATATGGATAAATTAGAAGAACTTAGAAATATAATAGAAAAAATAAATAATCTTGACTATCATTATTATACATTAGATCAACCTCTTGTATCTGATGGCGAGTATGACAAACTTTATAATAAGCTGATTGATTTACAAAAAGAGTTGGACTTTGTGCCAGAAGATTCGCCAACTAACAGAGTAGGTGGACAAATTTTAGATAAATTTGAAAAGCACTTTCATATAACTAAGCTTCTAAGTCAAGACAAGGCTCAATCTTATGAGGAAATAGAAGATTGGATCGAAAGATGTAAGAGACTTAAGGAGGTATATGAAAATCAAACTGGAGAAAAATTACCAGATTTAGAATTTATTATGGAATATAAGTTTGATGGTCTAACAATTAATCTAACTTATGAAGATGGTAGGTTAATAACAGCTGCAACCAGAGGAAATGGCACAGTCGGAGAAGAAGTTAAAGCACAAGCTGAAACAATCAGATCTATTCCGTTAACCATTAAAGAAAATTCATTACTTGAAATACAGGGTGAAGCTTTGATGCCTCTTTCAGAACTTGAAAGATATAATAAAGAAGAAGTCACTCCTTTAAAAAATGCACGAAACGCCGCGGCTGGTGCTATTAGAAATTTAGATACTAAAGAAACAGCTAAAAGAAGACTAACAGCATATTTTTATGCAGTTCCTACAAATTATTTAGACTTTGACACTGAAGAAGATATGTTAGAGTTTTTAAAGAAAATGAAACTTAATGTTCATCCTTATCATAAAAAGGTAAAAAATTTAGAAGAAATAATCAAAGAGCTTGAAAGAATTAATCACGAAAGAAAAACAATAGATGTACTTACTGATGGGGTAGTGATTAAAGTAAATGATAAGAAAACTCAGGAAGCTTTAGGTTTTACAAATAAATTTCCTAGATGGTCTATAGCCTTCAAATTTGAAGCAGAGGAATTTACAACTAAACTTCTTGATGTAGTATGGAATGTAGGTAGGACTGGCAAGGTAACTCCTTCAGCAATACTAGAACCTGTTGATTTTTCAGGAGTTACAGTATCAAGAGCAACTTTAAATAACTACGATGATATTACTCGTAAAAAAGTAAAAATAGGCTCAGATGTTTTTATTAGAAGGTCAAACGATGTAATACCAGAAATTTTAGGGGTAGTTGATGAAAATCAACCAGGGACAAAAGAAATTATAAAACCAAGTCATTGTCCTTATTGTCACAGTGAGCTTATCCAGGGTAATGTTCATATAGTTTGCCCAAATTCTATATCTTGTACACCTCAACTTTTAGCACGCATGGTTCATTACGCTTCTAGAAATGCCATGGATATTGAAGGGCTTTCAGAGAAAACAATAGGCCAACTGATAGATGAATTGGGTATAAAAGAGATATATGATATATATGATTTGACATATGATGATCTTATTAAGTTGGATAGATTTGGACCTAAGAAAACAGAAAACCTACTTAGTGCTATAGGAAATAGCAAAAATAGAGATTTAAGTGCCTTTATATACGCAATTGGAATTCCTAATGTAGGCGAAAGAACTGCAAGAGATTTAGCTAATAAATTTAAATCCTTTGATAAGCTAAGAAATGCTAAAGCAGAAGAATTAATCGAAATAGATGATATAGGTGAAATTACTGGTGAAAATATAGTAGAATTTTTCCACGATAAAAATATAGTAGATTCTATAGACATGCTACTATCAAAAGGTATCAAACTAAATAATCCTAATGTAAATGAGAATAATTCTACAAAACTTGAGGGTATTAATTTTGTAATTACTGGTTCTATTGATGGCTATACTAGGGATGATATTAAGAAAATGCTTGAAGATAATGGCGCTAATGTTAGAGGCTCTGTATCAAAAAATACAGATGTTGTCCTTGCTGGTGAAAAAGCAGGCTCGAAAAAGGATAAGGCATTAGAATTAAATATAGAAATATATGAAAATGAGAAATTAATTGATTTCTTAAAAGAATTAAAGGGAGAATAGGATGGATGTAAAAGAAGTAGAGAGAATCTATAATCTGAGCCATTTAAGTTTGGAAAATCAAAATAAAGAAATGATATCTAAAAAATTTAATATAGTTTTGGATTTTATTGAAAGTATTTTTGATGTCGATACAGAAAATGTAGAAATGACTGAGTATATAAACACACATAATGCGGTATTTAGGGAAGATGAAGTAAAGGAATCTCTTGCAAGATCAAAGGCTTTGGAAAATGCTAAAGATACAGAGTTCGGATACTTTAGATTAGATTGGAAACTATAGGAGCAATAATGGATATAAAGGCTATTATAGAAAAATATAAAAACAAAGAAATTAGCGTAGAAGAAAATATAAAAAATATTCTTGAGAAAATCAAAAACGATGATACAAATGCATATATTACTTTTGATGAAGGCGATTCTTTAAATAGAGCTAGACAGCTTGATGAAAAACTAGCAAATGGTGAAAAACTTGGCTCTCTTTTCGGTGTAGCTATCGCAGTTAAAGATAATATTTCATATAAAAATATGAAAATGACCTGTGCTTCAAAAATGCTAAAAAATTTCAAGCCAGTATTTGATGCGAAAGTTATAGAAAATCTTTTAAATGAAGATGCAATAATTATCGCAAAAACAAACATGGATGAGTTTGCTATGGGTGCTAGAGGTAAAACATCATATTTTGGCCCAGTAAAAAACCCTGTTGATCAAAAAAGAGTTACCGGTGGTTCTTCATCAGGATCTGCAGCTGCAGTTGCAAAAGAAGATGTACTTGTAGCTTTAGGTACAGATACAGGTGGTTCTGTTAGATGCCCAGCAAGTTATTGTAATATTTTAGGATATAAGCCAACATATTCTATGATGAGTAGAAACGGTGTTGTATCAATGGCAAATACATTAGACCAAGTTTCTGTTTTCGGCAGAAATGTTTCTGATATAAGAAGCATAGCTCAAGTAATAGAAGGTCCAGATGCCAATGATATGACTGTAAGACTTGATGATTATCAATATAAAATCGAGGATTATGATTTTAAAGGTAAAAAAATTGCTTATATTCCTAAAGATGATGAGCTTCATAAAGAACTAGAAGTTACTGTTGAAAATGATTATGATGCAGCTTTAGATTTATTACAAAAATTAGGTGCTGATCTATCGCCAATTACCCTTAAATATTCAAAATACGCAAACCAAGTTTACAATGTTGTTATGTCTAGTGAGGTATCCTCCAATATGTCAAGATTTGACGGAATTAGATTTGGTTACCAAAGTGATAAATACACATCAGTTGATGAACTTTTTATTAATTCAAGATCAGAAGGTTTAGGCGAGGAAGTCCAAAGAAGAATTGCTCTTGGAACTATGTATCTTTCTGCCGACGATAATCAGAGAGTATATAGACAAGGTCTTAAACTGAGAACATTAATTAAAAAAGAATTAGAAGATGTATTTGAAAATTATGATTTAATAATTACTCCTACAGTTACTAATTTACCACCAACTCTTGATGATGATTATAAAGATCCATTAAGTGATTTTAAATCTGATGGTTTTAATGTAATAGTTAACTTATCTGGTATGTGTGGTTTTTCTATACCTGTAAGAGAAGGCATATCAGGCTCGGTTCAATTTATTGCAAATGCGAATGAAGATAGCAAGTTATTAAATGCTGGCGAAGAATTTTTAAGGAGATTAAATGAAAACTAAAACAATAATAGGTCTAGAGATCCACGTTGAGTTATCTACAGATACAAAAATGTTTTGCTC
>QWCK01003235.1_pt1 | contig 18283 bp, 33 predicted proteins | sample 1972571 | NCBI WGS metagenome assembly QWCK01 (sample SAMN09866710, study PRJNA288562) | Human gut metagenome isolate term2_stool, whole genome shotgun sequencing... | isolation source: gut | host: Homo sapiens | place: USA: California
CTTGGCTCCGCTCTCAAGAGCCGACAGGCCCGCCACGAACGCAGCGAGGCCGCTGCCGATGACGATGACGTCGAAGGTCTCGGTCCAGTCGGCGTCCTTGGGTTTCCGGGGCTTGGCGAGGGCCGGAGCCGCCGCGAGACCGCACAGGGCCACTGCGCCCGTCTGGATAAAAGCTCTGCGTGTTTTCATAAGGACCTCCGAACAGCATTTCCCAAGGCTCTAGAAAGAATAATCGCGGGTGTCAACAGAAAGCGCGCGTCCGAAAGCGGCCTTGCGGGGCGCGTCGGAGCGCATTCGAGAAAAATCCCCCAAAGGCAACGGCATGATCCGAGCATCAAAAGATTTTTCCGTTCCCCCCGCGTCGCTCAACAATCCGCCGCACCGCTTCGAATATGCCGGAAAACCAATGTCCTTGGCAAAAAGATATACAGGCTTCGACATTTCCGGCATTCCGCAGTAGAACCGCTCTCGGGCGCCATTCCGGAAATCAGAGAAGAACGCCCTGCCGAGCCAAAAGCTCCTCAAGGAACGACCGATGCGCAAACTGATTTTCTGCCTCTGTTGCCTGCTCTGGGCCATCCCGGCCTGTGCCGGCGATCTCGAATTGGATCTTGAATGTCTGCAAGAAGCCTACCCCGGATTCATTACGGGCACGGAAACCGACGACGCGGGGCATGTGTGGTTCCTCACCAAGAACGGCGGACGTCTCCTCTATGATGACGGGAAAATGAAAAGCCATGCGGAACTGCTGGAAAATGCGGATATTGAGGACGCCATGCGCCAGCCTTACCCGCTGGAACCCGAACGCCCGGATTTCGCGCCCGATGAGGAGCCGGGGCGCATCCGCTGTTATCCCCTGCTCAAGGCTTTGTACGGGGCGGACCAGCGTTCCGTGGAACGGGGAATCGTCCGTACGCTGTTCGGCGGCAAGACCAAGGTGCGCCTTGCCGCCCCCGCCGCCGAAGCGTTCCAGCGCATCGACGCGGCTTGGAGGCTCCGGCCCGCCGATCCCGAACTGAACAGCTATTTTTCGCCCATCTACGGCTACTTCTGGCGCGCCATCGCCAAAACGAACCGCCTGAGCCCCCACAGTTTCGGGATTGCGGTGGATCTCAATCCAGACAAGGGTCCGTATTGGCAATGGAGCAAACTCCGCCCGCATCCGTTGCAGAAGACCTTCCCCTCCGCCATCGTCTCACTCTTTGAGGACAACGGCTTCATCTGGGGCGGAAAGTGGGAGCATTTCGACCTCATGCATTTCGAGTACCGCCCCGAACTGATCATCAAGGCGAAAAAATTGCGGGCACAGGCGAACGGGGAAAAGCCCGAAGACGCATCGTAGCACAGTGGCGCAGTGGAAAAAGCGGCCCGGCACTGTCCGCGCCTGAGGCATGAAAAAGCCCGCTGCGACTGATGCGGTCGCGGCACCCTCCAATCACACGCTTAAGGAAGAAAAAATGGATCCTCAGAAACTGGTAGAGCATTTCAGCATGTCCCCGCATCCTGAAGGCGGTTTTTTCGCCGAGACATATCGCAGCCAAGGAGCGATCCCCGCCGACGCCCTGCCCGGTTTCGGAGGGACGCGGAACTTCTCCACGGGCATCCTGTTCCTCTTGCGCCGGGGAGAATATTCCCATCTGCACCGGCTGAAACAGGATGAGATGTGGCATTTTTATCTCGGAGCCCCCCTGCGGCTGGCGATAGTCAGGCCGGACGGGACCGCAGAAGAAGTCCTTTTGGGGCAGGATGTACTCAACGGCCAGTACCTCCAATACACCGTCCCAGGCGGCTGTTGGTTCGGCGCTACTCCGGCGGAAGGCTCCGATTTTGCGCTTGTGGGCTGTACCGTGGCTCCGGGATTTGATTTTGCGGATTTTGAAATGGCCGATCCCGACGTTCTGGGGCAGACCTTCCCCCACGCCGCCGGGCTGGTACGTGAATTCTGTTAGAGTAAGAGGGCGTTAGGATGGAGCCGAACATGTCCAAACAGTATGTGGTCAGCGCGTGTCTGGCGGGTGAATCCTGCCGGTATGACGGAGGCTGCTCTCCTTGTCCGGCGGTACAAGCGCTGGTCCGCACGGGGCAGGCCCTACCGGTGTGCCCGGAAGTCCTCGGGGGGCTTCCGACGCCGCGCGTTCCCTCGGAAATCAGGGGCGGGCGTGTCGTCGCCAAGGACGGAACGGACGTGACCGGTGCCTTTACCTGCGGGGCGGAGGAAGCTTTGCAGCTGGCATTGGAAAACGGCTGCACAGCAGCGATCCTCAAGGCCCGCTCTCCTTCCTGTGGATCCGGGGAAATCTATGACGGCTCCTTTACCGGAACCCGCGTGCCGGGCGAAGGCGTTTTCGCCCGTATGGCACGTAAGGCGGGACTCGAAATCTGGAGCGAGGAGACGTTCACCGAAGGAAGATAGCTTTTATGCTCAATACATTGTTTTTATTAATTATATAATTGTTTTTCTGCACCATTCCGCACCAAGTTGGTGCAATCAGGGAGGCATGTAGCTGCACGCCGTTGGGATGATGCCAGCGCATGAGTGTAGAATGCCCCTGTTGTGGTGATGTTCTTGTGCCCAAGTTGCGCGGCCACTGCTGCGATGTCCACCCCATTTGCCAGCATTTCGGAAGCAGCAATATGCCGTAACGCGTACATAGGCATAAGTACGCCGATTTTTTTACATGCTCTATCCCATGACTTGTGGTACATGGAGGAGGTCACTGCCGTGCCTTTTCTCCCACGGCAAACGAGGGTTTTTCCAGCTGCCATGTCTGACTTGAACCGTAGCCACGCTTCGGCAAGATATGCCTCTGGCGGGAATACAAGTTTTGTAGTACAAACTTTCGGCATGTAAACGCACACGGTTCTAGCCTTCCAGTCGAATGCCGACCATTCGAGACGGAAAAGTTCGGATATACCGGGACGCAGACATAGGGCAATGGCGGTTTGGGCTGCCCATTGAAGCCACGGCGGGAGCACAGGAAAGAGTTTGTGGAAGTCTTCCAGCGTTCCCGTCCGTGGCTTGTTTTTTGCGCCTGGGAGTTGCCGATATTTCCCCCAAGGATTCTCGTGGAGCAAATCCTGTTCGACGCACCAATTGATTGCGGCCTTGAGTTTTGAAACGTAGGAGTTGATGCTTGTCATAGTCAGGCCATCATTCCTGCACCTCTCGCGCACATTTTCGAGGTCACGACGTGTCAATGTGTCAACAAAACGGTCGGCAATAAACTCCGCTGGACCTTCCCGGTGATAGCCGTTTTGCCTGTCATGGCCACAGACCAAAAACTCGTACGTTGCTATGGTTTTTTCGGCGTACTCAGTGTTCTTTAAGTACACCAGCACCGCCTCCAACAGCGTCAGGCGCGTGTTTTCCACCTTATCATATTGGCAATCCGCATCGAACTGCCGGGCCTCTTCATCAGTACGGAAAGAGCGCTGTTTCCAGCGCCCTTCTTCATCTTTGAACTTGACGACAAATCTGCCGTCACCGCGCTTTGCTACGCTCATGAGAACCTCTCTTCAAGCCAGCAAAAAGCGCCTTCCCTGATTCTGGGGATAGCCTATCGCGGGAAGATTTTCTAGTCCCTTGGTTGAGTTCGAGCAGTTCGAGAAACCGTTGGTAGAGACGTTGGTCTTCAATCTCTAACTCCCGACGCCGCTGTACGATTGAGCGGATTTCCGAGATTGTCGTTTCCATCCTTTCTCCTTTCATCCTACGCGGCCCGCTCGTACACCCGCGTCCCAATCTCAGCGATTCGCGGGTCTACCTTTTCGAGCGCATTGCACAGCGTGGTCAGCGTCTTGAGCAGGTTGTGCCAGTGAAGGCCCCGGAAGTAGGCGGGGCAGGTGTTCCGGCAATCCTCAAGGAAGGTCAGCCCGGCCCACATCCCGGCGGCCCACAGGCTCCATTTCTTGGCGTCATCGGTTTCAGCGAGTGCAGAATCGACGTGTTCCGCGAGGATATGGAACCTCCTGTCGAGATCTCGCTTTGCGCCAGCAGACAACCTGCGCTGGACATCATCGCTACACCGTTCGATCCAGCGGTTGACCTTCTCGACTTGTCTGCCAAGGTCGCCAAGCTGCGCCAGCATTTCCGGCTTGAGGAAAGAAATCGCCACGGTGATCATGGACAGGGCCAGAACACAGCGAGTGTGCTGGATGGCCTCGTGCGGGTACGGTATTACGGGGTTGATGGGTCTTCGCATGTTCTCCTCCAGAAAAGGAAAAGCCCCTTTCGGGGCTATTTCGGTTCGTGCTTGGCTTTGGCGTTCCAAGCGTCTATGGCTTCCTTGAGTGTATCGAAAAGCAGAGTTTTTGCAGGACATCCAACTCTATTACAAGAGACGCGCCACACTTCGGCCATGCCGACAAACGTTTCTATCAATACGCACTCTGTGTATGCGGAATGCCCGCAGAGAGGGCACGGTTTCAAGGCCATGGCTATTCCTTCGGTTCGCGGGGTTCGGGTATGGGGCCAAAATATTCAGTTGCATCTTGTTCAAATGTGCAAAACTTCTTCCCGTTCCAAAACCCTAATTCGTCTTTTTGATAAAAGCAGTATATGACCATCGAAATACGACCGCCCTTTTTTCTGCCAAGATAGCACCCCGGCACCTTCGGCGGCTCGTCCGTCCACTCCAGCGCGCGGGGGATGGAATTCCATTGCCTGATCGCATATTCCGCGTCGACCTTTGGAGCGCAAGTGCCACACATCCCGCACGCAGTACAGAACCCGTAGGCTCTTGTATCTACTCTCAGGACCACATCGGAAGCCCCACACGCCGGGCACGGTAGCAACGTCAGTCCTTCACACATGCCCCACCTTCCTTCTTTCTCATATCCATCAATCCGGCGATGATGCTGTTGATCTTAAATTCTATGACACGATCAATGTATGAAAGAATCGTATCACTCTCTTTACCCAATCTGGTATCGACAAGTTCTTTGATCTTGACCTCAGCATATTCCTCGATGCTCTTTCTAATTCTCTTTTCAACCTCGGCATCTACCAAAGAAGCAATCCTGTCGTACAGGACCTCTTTGATGGTGCTATAGTGGTTCAGCCCGAATGCGCCACTTTGAATGTACTTTTCAATAGCTTTATTTACGGAGTCGGACAGATCGTTCTTTATCATCCGTTCAACGCGCTTTTCGATACCCTTGGTGAGGAAACTCTTCGCGGCCTTGTCGATGACCAAGGCGTCGATCTCGGCCTTCAAACTGGCATCACTCTCGATGATGTCCTTCACCAGCTTCTCACTCAGATTCAACGTCAACGTACTCATTCACTTCTCCTAGCTCTTTTGGTTGGGGTCATATTTTCTCCACGAAGTAGCCGGATGGTGAAGTCCGCATGGGCCGCATCAAAGCATGTGTATGGTGATGACAGTCTTTCGCGCCACTGGTCGCGCTCTTCTTTTGTTGGGTTCATATCATTTTTATCCCTTTAGTGCCTTGTAAATACGGACGACAACTTCTTGCAGTTCTGTTTTTTCATTCTGGGCATGTTCCAGTTCCCGGCACAGCCTGAAAATGGTAGCCGCTGACCCCATCTCGTCGAGCGCCTTGGAGTCTCCGAGCATGTCGCCAATGGCGGCGGTTCGGATGTAGTCGAGTTCTTCGGGGGTGATCATATCTTTCCTTTGGCTTCATAAAAAAGTTGTCTAAAAAAGAGATTGAGAATAAGGTAGTTACAAATAGAGAGGAAAAGCGAAGTTTCTGAAGTCTTTTCAGGTGTAACCTACTGAAAAGCAGAGATACTTTTGTAAAAGCCTCTAGTTATCCGCCGTGTAGGCGGCTTAGAAGATCACGCCAGCGGACATGGGGCTGCGGCCAAGTTATCCGCCGTGTAGGCGGCTTAGAAGAACCCGGACGACCGCCCCGCGTGGGGCGGTTTGTTATCCGCCGTGTAGGCGGCTTAGAAGATTGTGCTAGCGTTGCCGCGTCCCTTTCATCGGTTATCCGCCGTGTAGGCGGCTTAGAAGTCATTAAGAGCGAGTGGCTCCCCTCCCTTTAGGTTATCCGCCGTGTAGGCGGCTTAGAAGTTAATAATAGAGGTAATCCGGGGTTTTACGTTGTTATCCGCCGTGTAGGCGGCTTAGAAGCGAAAGGCACTAGCTTATGGTGCCTTCCCGCAGTTATCCGCCGTGTAGGCGGCTTAGAAGTGATAAGGGCCGCATCGCGCTCATCGGCGGCGGTTATCCGCCGTGTAGGCGGCTTAGAAGGAACCGGAGCGACAGCGCGTTCCCGTCACCGGGTTATCCGCCGTGTAGGCGGCTTAGAAGTATCTGGTCGGACGCCTAGCCACTTCATCGGCATCACCCCCTTCCAGGACCAATTGCCCACAACACCCAAAGAAAAAAGGCGACCCACATCAAAGTGAGCCGCCTTTCGTTTGGGGTCATTCGTCGCCTTCGTATGGTGTTACATCCAGCACGTTGTAGGCGTACCTGTGCCGTCGGGATGGTTTGCCCCCTTCCGTGATGGGGAGCACGCGCAGGTCGTAGTAGGGGTAGGAGGGGGTAAAGAGGATTTTATCGACCTTTGCCGGACTGGTGCCGTCGCGATCCCATCCGGATACGATGTCGCCTTCCTTATATGGGCAGACGGCGACGGCGGCGTCACGTTTGGCGATTTCAAGAGCGTTCTTCGCCTGTTGCACGGCGCGTTCGCACCTTCTGACCTCATCAACGAGTTCCATGATTTCAGCGTCGTTCATTACCGTTCCGTGTGATGCGTGTTGAGGTTATGGGTTCATCTTTTGCCTGAGCTGGTCGGCAAGCTCGGGAACCACGCCGAGCAGGGCCGCCCGGAGTATCGGCTCAAGGCTCTCTGCCGCCTGCTGTTCCGACAAAACAGGCGTCGGGGGCGTATCCGTTCCCGCCACATACTGCGGGCCTTCGCCGGTGCGGATCCACGAGGAATTGAGGCCTTTCTTATTGAAAAGCGTCAAGATCCAAGAATCGGGGATGTGGTTGCGCCGTTTCGCATCCGAGATGCTGCTCTGCTTCACGCCGAGCAGGGCGGCGACATCCGTTTGCGTGCGCAGGCCCGTGGACTGAAGTATCCGCTCATAGGCGTCTTGGAAAGGCATGGCAAGTTCTCCTGTGAAGCCCCCGGATTGGGAGACTACCGTTTCGATCGCGGGCACCCGCACACGGGGCACGCCGCGAACTTGTGGCTTGTGCCGCACTTGGGGCATTCCGTCGGCGGCTTGCCACCGGAGGTTTTCAGCCCCGTGCAGGCGCCGTTGATGCGGGCGAAGTTCTTTGCCTTGCGCTTGCCCGTCCATTCCGGGCGGTTCGGGTCATCGTAGCCGGGCATGGTCAGCCTCCGCAGTAGCCGTAGCGGTCGGGGCAGGAAGCACAGTTGCACACTGCTTTCCTACAATCCCCATTATAGGAACACTTTCCCCCGTCCACTTTTCCGTCCCGCCACTTGGGGCATTCTTCGCCCGTACACTTTCCGTATTCGATGACTTCGTAGGCGATCCCGGTACCATTGGCGTGGTATTCGTAACTTTTGGTCGTCGGCATCAGCGGACAGGGCTGTTTTTTCGCCTGTTCTCTGGTCAGCACGGTATTGTCTCCTTAGGGGCATCGTTCCATGTCCAGCGGTCCTCGTCGCCGCCGTGTCCGGGATCGGGGTTCAGGCTACACCCGCCGCAGGGGAAGCCGTCCACGGTGCTGGTGACGTGGGCGCAGGTCTTGCACTCGCGGCGCGGCTCCCAGTTGTCGGTGTCGCCGCCGTTTGCCTGTGCGCAGGCCATGCAGGGCTCGGCCTTTTCCGTGCCGTCAGCGGAAAGGTGTCGGCACGACAGGCAGGTGCAGGCGTTGGCGGCGGGCGGGGCGGGCAAGGTGAGCACTTCGGCCCGGCCTTCGCCGTTGTCCGCGGGCTTGTCCGGGGTGACGAGTTCAAGGCGGTGCTGCCGCTCCTCGGCGGTCATCGGGCGGCGGCTGATTTCCTTGCCCGTCACGGAATCGCACCATACGACCTCCATCGTCGTCCGATCTTCAAAGCGGTCGCAGGAGACGGTTTCAAACCGTTTGCCGGAACGGTATTCCGCTGCCGCTTCCGCAGCCTTGGAGACGGAAAGGTCGATGCGTGCCTTGTAGTCCTTCTTCACGGCGAGCAGTTCCGTTTCCAGCTTGTCGCGTTCGCGCAGGGCGTCCGCCATTTCGGAGCCCAGATCAAGGAGCTGTTCATCGGTGAGATCCACCAGCACCTCGATGTTTTCCCGCCCGCAGGCGCGCACGTCATGCGGCCCCGCATCGTCCGGGATGAGCCCGGTGTCTTCCCACGCCTCGCGCAGGATGTCGCAGGCGATGGTATCGCCCACGTCTATGTCCTCGGCGTCATGCAGGAAGGCGTCGGTAGAGAGTTCCGTACCGTGGCCGTGTTTGTCCGAGACGATGCAGCATTCGCCGTCTTCGGAGAACTCATGGATGGTGAGGGTGACGCGGACGTAATCCGTGGCGTCCTGTTGTTCCTGACTCATGAAAAGTCCTTTGCCGGGGTACATGCCCCCCGGCGGGCTCTATGGGGACGGCGCGGGAGGTGGGCGCCGGAGGATTAGAAAACTGTGACCAGGCCGACCGTGCGGAGCATGGCAAGGGCCTCCTGTACGGTGTCCTCATACTTCGGCGCGTACTTGACGCTGAGGGTCAGGGTACAAGCCACGTTCACGGGCGGGGCGAAGGGAAAGCCCTCCTCCTGCTCAATGAACGAATCGGGGCGCGGCTCCGCAGGTTTGACGACGGGGGTGGGCTTGCTCTCTTCGCGGGCCTTGGCTTCCGCCGCATACACCTGCCCGATGATGCCCGCGGCGTCCTCGCCGGAAATATCCGGCGTCAGGCAGGCCGCAAACTTCGACAGGGGAAGCGCGAAACCGTGTTGTTCCGCCTGAGCCTTTGCCGTGGCCTCCACCAGCGCGATGCGGTCGGCTTTGGCCTGTTCCATCCGGCGGGTTTCTTCGCACTCCCGCCTGTACGCGGCGATGATCCGTTTGATGTCCTCATGGATCTCGGCTTGCCGCGTGGACTTGTTCAGCCATGAGGGGTTGATGGGGATGTCCAGTTCCGGCACGCCTTCACAGCTCTTGATGTTGTCGACGGTAAACTGGACGGCTGCGCGTCGGCCTTCACGGTCGCGCCGCTCGAAGTCCTTGACCTGCGTGTCCAGCGCGGTGCGGGCGTCCACGATGCGGGCGATCAGCGCCTTGACCTCGGCGTCGAACCCGTCCAGCGGCCCGGCAATCCGCCGCTTGATGTCCTTCCGGGCGTTGTCCATCCGTTCCTTGAGCCTGTTCAGCCCCGCCATTTCGTTTTTGATGGCGGGCACGTCGGCTTCCTGTACCTCCAGCCCCGCATACTGGGCTAGGATGGTATCCAACAGCGTGGACACGGCGTCCTTGTCCCATGTGATGACCAACGGCGTCGCGGTGACGTTCAGGTCCAGCAGGGCGAGCCCGGCGGGTTGCTCCTGCGCGGGCGGGAGGGCTTCCAGAATTTCTGCGGTCTGTGCCATATTCTATCCTATTGGTTTTGCCTAAAAAGGCACGTCATCGAGGCCGGAGGCTTCGGAAGGGAAGGCGGGGCCGAGGTCTTCATAGTCGGCGGAGTGCCGCCTTTGTGTCTGGCGTCCGCCTCCCTGTCGGCCCTGTTGCCCGTCGCCGTCCGCCTTGCGGTCGAGGAACTGGACGCGCTGCCCCTGAATCTCGGTGACGTAGCGATCCTGCCCCTGCTGGTCCTGATACTTGCGGGTGGAGAGCCTGCCCTCGACGAACACGAGGCTCCCCTTGGCAAGGTACTGCGAACAGGTTTCGGCCTGCCGGTCCCAGAAGACGACCTTGTGCCATTCCGTCTTGTCGACCTTTTCGCCCCGGTCGTTGGTGTAGCCCTCATCCGTAGCCACGTTCAGGCTGCATACGGGCTTTCCGGCCTGGGTGTAGCGCATCTCGGGATCGCGCCCGAGCCTTCCGATGATCATCACCTTGTTGAGGCTGCTCATACAATCTCCTGCTGAGGGAAAGAAAAGCCCCGCCTGATTATCAGGGCGGGGCTGTTGTTACGCGGCGCATTCCTTGTCCTGCGCTTCGATCTTGCGTAGCCGTTCCCGGTAGGCGGCGTAGATGGCCCCACTGTCCGGGTGGTTTTCCGGGATGCCGAGCCGGGTTGCCGCCTCCTTGAGCGCGGTTACGGTTTCCGCCGCTTCAAAGGCGGCGATCACGGCGTCCAGCGGCACGAATTCGGGCGGGGTTCCGGCTTCGGCTTCGGCCTTGGCCTCGATTTCCCGGCGCTTCTTGCCGAACATGTTCTTGACCGCCTCGTAGTCCGGGTGTTCCTCAGTAATCCGATGGCGGTTGTAACAGGCGACGAACCCCGCACTGTCCCGCACTTCGCTCAACGCCTTGGCGAGGGCGGCGAGATCCACGCGCTCGGGCTTGGACTGCGGGGCGGGCTCGGGGGCGTTACGCCGGGGCGGTTCCCGGTCGTCGTCCCGCCTCCATGCGCCTTCCCCGTCGTCATCGTCGTCGGCCACCACGCCGACCAGCGCCGAAAGGGAATAGCGCCGGGCGTAGGTGATGGCGCTACCCATTGACTGCACAGTGTTCTTGGAGCCTGTATTATCGTATGGCATCCTGCATTCCGATGCCAGCCATTGCCCCGACTCGTGCATCAACATGGTCCTGACGTGCGCGACCCCCTCAGTAGGGAGGACAATCTGCGCGATGGAAAGGCCGTGCTTCGGGAGCACCTTGCGGACGGCATCGATCATCGCCGTCAAGTCAGCGTATTTACGCGAGAGCTTCCCCTTTTCCCCGATGGCTGCCGTGGCGTTCTTTTCTGCGGGCTCAAGCTCTCCCTGCGCGGCGGCTAGTGCCTTCGCCAGTTCGTTGATCTGTTCGCTATGGGTATCGCACATATACTTACTCCCCGCCTTCTTCCGTTTCCGTGTGCTTGCGCCGGTTCCGCGCAAAGGCGGCATTGCCCGCCGCGATCATGAGTTCCTCGTCCGTCCAGGGGCCGTGTTCGTCGCTGTAGGCGTCGTCCGTCCAGTTCATCGCAGGGCCTCCGTGAACGGGGCCATTCGTTCAAAGAGTTCCTGATCCTGCCGCTCAAAATAGCCCACGAGCAGAAAGCAGAGGAACAGGAGGAGCACCGCCAGCCACGGCCTTTTCCAGATGTCGATCTTCATGCCGCCGCCCTCCGTGCCATGATTTTAAGGTAGTTGGCCTTTGCCAGAAACGACCGTGCGGCGTTCTCGCACGCCGTGGCCAGCGTTTCGGCGGTGTAGTGTTCCGCGCAGGACGAGCAGATCCAGAAGTCGCGGTGCCTTCTGAGCCTCACGGCCTTGTCGTACTTGAGCTTGCAGTGCGGGCAGAAGATGGCGGCGCTCATGCGACCCTCCTCTTTTCCTGCTTGGCCTCATACAGGGCGTTCCTGTCGTGGAGTTCGGCGCTCACCCATTCCGTACAGTCGGTGATCCTGTCCGGTTCGATGGCGATTTCCGAATCCGCCAGCGCGATGCCGAACCGTTCCTTCATGGCCTTCACCACGGTTTCCGGCACGTTGCACACCTGATCGAACTCGAAGAAACGGGCGCAGGTGGCGCACACGCGGGGCTCATCTTCCGGTTCATATTCGTAAGGGTTACACATGGCTGTATCCTCTCGGTTGAAGTTCGTTCCGGGGTCCCAAACCCAATGAAAAAGCCCGGTTGGTTCCGGGCTTTTCGATGGGGCTAGGCTGTGGGTTTAAGGGCATCACAAAATTGATGGGGCAGAAGCCCCATACCAATCATCTTCATCCAGGATTAAAACTCGCCTGAACTCTGATTTTTGAATATGTATGAGTTCTACCGGGGTTACAGTTTGAATCCATGCCCGGCGAAATGCCCCCATCTCGTAATGATAAATGCAGACGCGAATCATGATCTGTTCTCCTCAATCGACAATTCCACAAATCTGCTTGGCATAATACGTTGCGGCATTGCTCCGCATCCTTTGCCATGCTCCATTGCGCGGGCTCCAGCGAAAGCCGTGGCTCTTGAGCTTCGTCCGCGTGTCGGCGTCGGGCTTATCGTCGAACAAGATTTGCAGCCGATTCTCTTCAACGTTGTCGACGATGGTTCCGCCGTCGAAAGGCGTCTTGGTGGTCATGTCCTGAGCCGTAGCCTTGAGCTTTTCAATCCGTACCTTGATGCGCCGTATCTCCGCGCTGTTGTTCGCCAGCGAAAATTGTGGGTACGGTTGATGGTGACAGCTCGACATAGTTGCCCGCATTTTGTCGATTTGAGCCTGCGTCATGCCGAGGGCAAGCAAGGCCGCATCGCCTTTCTTGAAAGCCTTGTTCACTTCCTTCATCCATGCATGGGCTCTTTCCCTTTCCGCCAGCTTCTTTTCAAGCCGTTCCAAGGCGTCCGGGGCATCCGAAGAAATGCCGCTCTGCCCTACGCATTCGGCTTTCTCTTCATAATATGCGGCCTTCTTGTCGAGAATGATCGCCTTGTCCATCGTCTGACCGATGCGGGCACGGTATCGGCGGTCCCGGCCTTCCGAGTGATGCCCCACAAGAATGGGCTGCCCCATCGGTATGATTGAATCCATTTTCTCCGCTTGGCGGGCCGCTGCATCCCACTCCTGCCGGGCTCTTTCCGCCCGCAGTTCGTAACGTTCCCGGCGGGCTTCCTGCCGTTCGTAATAGTCGGCTTGCGGCATATCCTTTTTCCTCCCTTTTCGTATTGTTTCCAGCCAGAACCGTTATCGTTCCGGCTGGTTCAATGCGAAAATTTACAATTCCTCTTCCTTTCTCTTCCCCGGTTTGCTTTATCCGCCGGGGGCTCCGCCCTGCTCTTTTACCAATGCTCCAACGCCTTGCCGTGGTCATGGCCTTGCCGCCTGTTACGCGGGGGCTCGACGGGTACAACGCCGGGTTTGGGGGCTTCGTCGCTCTGATTGTCAAAGAACTAGCGAACGAAGAACTCCCTTGAAGAGCTCTCTGTTCGTCGCAAGGCAAGAGTCTCAAAAAAGAAACTTTACGTCAATGCTTTTTTCTCATAAAAGATACTTATACGATATGTAAAAATTTCCTGTATGCGACAACAGAAGACCGCCAACACCAAAAGGGTATTAGCGGTCACGCCTAGAAAGACAAAACAAAGCCCCTCACGGGGAGGGGCGGGGGAAGTATGATCATGATGCGTGTAAAAAAAGGAATTTACATTGATTCAGGTTGTAACGGAATCCACCAGATTATGGATGGGTGGTTCATCCCGGATGCATACTCAAACGACAATAAGGAAGAATTCCATAGAGATATTGAAAATATTCATAAAAAATATTTTGGCAATGTCGTTTCAGGTGGATTTAATGGAAAAGAAGTTTGTGTATTTCCAACCAGCTCATCTTCTCTTGATCCAGACGCCAACAAGCATTCTCTGTAAGAACACTGATGAATAGCCTATCTGTGTCATCCACATAGGGGGATAAAAAATTGAATACATCCTTTGCCGTTCCGCTATGGCATACAGCCCATGTCGATTTCAACAGAGGCTTATATCCTCTGAATGACTCTATTGCTTTGATAAGAGTTCCATAATCTTGTCCAGGCTGATTGAGATCATAGCTTACAATATAAATAGGCATATGCTTTTCTTCTCCTTGCTCCAACAGGAATTTTCATTTGTCGCTACATCACCCGTCCAAACCACCGTACCCGTCCATAGACACGGAAATTCTCGAGGTCGGGACCTTCAATCACTACATCAGAAAAATCCCTGTTCTCAGAACGAAGAATCCACCCCCCAGGCTTTTTCTGGACTTTCTTGACGAGTAGTTCCTCATCAAGCCCCACAAGAAAAATCTCTCCATCCTTCAAGTCTTTTGCAGATTGATCAATAAGGATGGTATCTTTATGACGAATAAGCGGCTCCATGCTGTGCCCGAGAACATCCATCATAACCGAATCTTTGGGATGAATACCTACCCGACAAAGGAAATCGTCTCGAAAAGCATACATCCCTAGAACACCATCTGAGGTGACCAGTGAAGACCCCGCACCCGCTTGTGCGGTAACTTTTGGGATGAGTGTAAACCCCTCCAGCTTTTCATCTGGTGGAGTAATCCGAAAACCTAGTCTATCCAGCCATTCTATGAGGGCATCCGCCTTTGGCACAGTTGCACCTGCTAAGAATTTGTAAAATTTTGATTTTTCTGTATCAGGGTCAACACCAGCTTGCCTCATTAGGGTCGCCTTATTCCCACCCTGTTTTTCGATAAGCTGATTCAACTGACTAAGAATTTTATCGTATTTCTTCATAATATTAGCATATTACCATACTATCTCAAGAAAGATACTGTCATATTAACGACATTTTTCTTGACATTGTGTATCTAAAAAGAGACTTAAAGGGTCATGAAGTACACAGAAGCCATTATATCCCATCTCGAGCAGACAAATGAAACAGGGGATGCTCTTGCAGAGCGGGCTGGTGTCTCAAGGGCAACATTCTACCGAATCTTACGCGGAGATAATGATCCAAGGCTTAGTAGCATTGAAAATCTTTTGAAGACAGTGGGATATGTTCTTGAGGCTATTCCAGCCTCCCCCAACACTCCCACCGAACTCGAAGCGGAGACGCACCGCACTGGCTGATGCCCTGCCCACTTTGGGAGTGGTCATTGTGGCACTTATCACCCTCCCGACGCACTAGCCCTTCCGCGCACCGCCGGGCCACGGCCTCGGGCGTCGGGTACTCCGCGACGCGGTACGCCCGCCAGCGTATCCGGGGATCCCCATGGATCAGGATGCGGACGCGCCACACGGGGACGCGCAGGATGATGAGCAAATGAACCGTTTCCATGAATGCAGGATGGGCGAAACCCCGAATCCCGGCAATTTATGAATACACGGAGGATTCACACCATGAGCATGAACTTGCGGCACATGGGGTTCAACGAAGCGCTGGACGCGGCGAAGCAGCGTTCCGGGCTGACCAACGAGGCGATAGCCAACCGCTCGTCCCTCTCCACCGCTGCCGTTTCCAGATACTTCAACAAGTACGACGACTACACGCCATCCCCCGAACTCATCCCCCTCCTGTGCCGGGCGCTCGGCAACACCATCATTGCGGACTGGATCGCGGCGCAGGTCGAGGACATGCACCCGGCAACGAACATCACCACCACGGAAGACCTCACGCGTGCGGTCATGCAGGCGACCGAGAACACGGGAATCCTGAACAAAAAGACTCTGGACGCCGTTGCCGACGGAGAACTGTCGCCTTCCGAGGCCGCCACTATTCAGGCGCAATTCAGGGCGAACGCAAAATGGAACAATGAAGCGGCGGATGCCCTTGATCCGCTGGCCGGCGGACAAGTCTATCGCCACGGATACGGCTTTGTGGCCGTCCCCGTACTGGACGGGAGCCCCAGATGAGCGGGTTGCGAATTTTTCAGAACAGGGAGTTCGGGGCCGTGCGCGTGGTCGAGTACGGAGGTGAGCCGTGGTTTGTGGCGCGGGATGTATGCGCCGTCCTCGGAACGGAGACGCGGGATCTGCCGGACATTCTGGAGCACGACGAGCAACGCCCTATTGTCGATATTATCCACACTCTGAATGATTCCACAGGATTGCGACGCGATAGCCGTATCATTTCAGAACCGGGCCTGTACTCGCTCGTCCTCCGGTCCCGCAAGCCGGAGGCCAAGGCGTTCAAACGCTGGATCGTGCATGAGGTTATTCCGTCCATCCGTAGGACGGGCGGCTACGGCGCCCTGGCGCTTCCGAATTTCAGGAATCCGGCGGAGGCAGCGCGGGCGTGGGCGGACAAGGAGGAGCAGCGGCTTCTTGAAGAACAGAAGCGCCTCGCGCTGGAGCAGAAGATGGAGGAGGTGAGGCCCAAGGTGGTCTTCGCCGAGTCCATCGAGGTCGCCAAGACCAGCATCCTCGTGGGGGAAATGGCGAAGCTCATCAAGCAGGCCACGGGCTACGACATCGGGCAGAACCGTTTCTTTGAGTGGCTCAGGAGTAGGGGCTACCTGCACAAGGATGGTTCCCAGACCAACATGCCTACCCAGAGAAGCATGGATGCCGGATGGATGGAGATCAAGGAGGGCACCCGCATCGGAAGCAGTGGGGAAAGTCACATCACCCGCACGCCGAAAATCACGGGCAAGGGGCAAATCTACTTCATCAACCTGTTCAAGAAAATGGTGGAGTCATGATCATCCGCTGCCGCCACCGTATCCCGTCGCCCGAGGCCGTGGGGTTCCTCACGGTGGAAGGGCTCAGGGAAGCCGCCGCGCAATATCCGCACCTGCGGCCCTGCCCGAAGCAGGGATGCCATTGGCTGTATCGGACGGCCTGCGCGAAGTGTGGAGACAGAATTGAAGTGCCACTTGAAGGTTCGGCACGCGAACACGAAAAAGGCCCGCTGTTGGAGCAACGGGCCAAAGGGGAAAAGATGATGCAAGTTCATCAAAACGTTGAAAACAGTATGCCCGCAACCGGGCCTGCCGTCAAGGGAAAGGTGTGAATATGGGCGGCTATTTCAAGGTCTGGCGCAAGATTGAGGACTCGAAGTCGTGGAGCCGGGGCGCGCTGTATCGTGGGCTGATGATCACCCTTCTCCAGAAGGCGAACTGGAAGCAAGGATACTTTCACGGGCAGGAAATCCTGCCGGGCCAGCTTGCCTGTTCCGGGGCTTCGCTGGCGAGCGAGCTTGACCTGTCGCGGTATCAGGTGATGCGGATGCTGGCGACGCTTGAGGACGACGGCTTCATCTCGCGCAAGACTTTCGGAAAAGTATGCACGTTGATTACCGTCGTGAATTGGCAGTTATACCAGTCTGCTACGGAAGAGGCCGCACAGCAGCCGCACAACGGGCGCACAAGCAGCGCACAGGTTCCGCACACGATAGAAGAAGGGAAGAAAGCAAGAAAAGAAATCCCTCCTGCATCCGCCGATGCAGCGGAGGAGCTAGCTTCCCTTTCGGGGAAGGAAAAGCAGGAAGGCGCAGGGGCGCGCACAGGTTTCGCACACGTTACGAACAGCGCCCCCAGAGCTGCCTCACCCGCTACCGGGGAAGGGCCCGCACCTGAACCGGCGTATCGGACGGCGACCAAACGTGTCCTCACGGGGCAGCGGCTGGCGTGGTTCAACCGCGTGTGGGACGCCTTCGGCTACAAGCGCAACAAGGCCGAGGCCGCGGACGCCTTTCTGGACATCAAAGGACTATCCGAGTCCCTTGTGTCTGTTATTTGCCGGGCTGCCCAACAGGAAGCGGCGCGCAGGCCCGACCTTGTGGCGCGGGGCAAGACGCCGAAGATGCTGACCGGGTGGCTGTCCGGGCGGCGATGGGAGGACGAGGCGGACGCACCGCCCCCGCTTGTGCCGGTTGCGGCCCGTGGCCCTCTGCTTGGCGATTCCGTCATCGACGTGCCGACGCAGGAACAGCGCGAGGAAGGCTGGAAGGCGGGCTTGTCGTTCATGGAAAAGTGGCGGCATGGCGAGAGACCGGACAATCAGACCGGACAGTTTGACCGCCGGAAGCCACTGCCCATTCCGGCGAACTTTGGGCGCGTCCTGCAACGGGCGCTGTAGGAGAATATATGAGTGAAGCACTTACGGCGGAATCGTTATCCGGCCCTTTGCGCTCTGTCGCGGAACGCTTGGGAATGCCGTTCGTTTTCCGGCTGGTCGAGAACTTTGGGGGAACGACCGTGGCAATACCGTCCGGGAGTGCCGGGAAAAAACAGTATCGGCGTCTGTGCGCGGCGTTGGGGGATGAATCGGCCTCAGCGTTGTGCCGGGAGTTTGCGAGACGGGCAATTTACATCCCCAACCTCAAAAAGGCGATACTGGACAAGCGCAACTCGTCCCTGAATATGGAACGGGACGAACTGGCCGGAAAGGGGCACAGCGAGAGGGCATTGGTCGCCATTCTCGCCCGCAGGTACGGCCTCTCCGAGCGGCAGATATGGCGCATCCTGAAGCAGCCGAGGACTCCGGGGGAGGCAACGCAATGAGCGATACCTGTACCTTTGCAGAATTCCTCGACCATTGCACGGGCAGGAAGGTGATGCCGCCCCCGGCACAGACGAAGAAGCGGCCCTCCTGCCCTCCCGAGTCGGAAGAGCAGAAAGCCCTTTTCGACTGGTGGCAGCGAACGCCGTATGCCCGGCACTTCGTCATGTACCACATCCCCAACGGCGGGCGCCGGGACAAGATCACCGGGGCGCGGTTGAAGGCCGAGGGCGTGGTGGCGGGCGTTCCCGACGTGTTCC
>QWCK01003238.1_pt1 | contig 18269 bp, 12 predicted proteins | sample 1972571 | NCBI WGS metagenome assembly QWCK01 (sample SAMN09866710, study PRJNA288562) | Human gut metagenome isolate term2_stool, whole genome shotgun sequencing... | isolation source: gut | host: Homo sapiens | place: USA: California
GTCCGGTGGCTCCGGTGAGGAAAATGGTTTGCTTTTTCATTGTGGTTTGATGTTGATCTGACGGTTGAAGACGAATGAAGCACGCTGCGTGAGATATTCGGACGGCGGATTCCATAAGCAAGTGCAAAGTTATACTATTTTTGTCTTAATCATATCTTTTGGCTTTATAAATCTGTTTATCTTTCACGTATATATCGAAACTTTTCCGTATTTTTGCCGCCCGAAACGGACGAACAGTTTGTTAGTTACGACTCCATGCAGATGATGAAAAGTATATGATGCGGTGTGGGTAGTAGTTTTGTATCAGGTAACTACTCAGTACCCCTATAGAAATAGGCATGCTGCCTTTACCCTTGCAAATTAGCAAGGGCGAGCAGTACGTCAAATTTGGAATTGCCGTTTTTCTTGGCGGTGTCAGTCACCGAATGCAGTTTCATGTAGATGTCAGCACCAGCGTCTGTTCTGAAGCAACCACTTACTTTCTGCTTGACTTTTATGTTCCTCACGCCTCTCTCACTGGCATTGTTGTCATATGGAACTCGCTTATCGGTGAGGAAGGTGAAGATGTAGTCATGGCATTTGTAGAGTCCCTTTTTCAAGGCGTTGAAGTCCTTGTGTAAGTGATTGGTGCTTTCTTCAAGCAGTCTGTCGAGCCTTTCGTAGAAACCGGCTGCAGCCTTTTTGACTTTCTCCATCGTCTTGCTTTTCCTTAGGTGAATCGCATCCTGCAACAACTCCGTAAGTCTCGTTGACCATGTCTGGTTCTTGTCCAGGTCTGTGAGATATTGTATGTTCCTCAATAGATGCGCAATGCATACCTGATGTCCTTTGACGTTCAGCCTGAAATAGGTACTGTGCCTATCCGTCACGAGCGTGGTATCAGGAAGGTCGTTGGGGAAATGCTTCCTCGTTGCGGCCTTGCCGCGGGATTTGTCCTGGAAGAGATAGGTGAGATTGTCGTTCTGGAAGACCCATGCCCAATGGTGTTCCCACCGACGTACAGCCCAGTCTCGTCGGCACCAGCGACTTTGGCCTCTTCGACACGGTCGCGTATTTCCCTATAGGCATTCTCCGATTTCTTTCCCATCCGGGTCAGTATGTTCTGCACCGTTCCCTGGCTGATATGAAGATGGAATACATCGCGCAACATCTCGCACAGCCTTGCAAAGGGGATGTACTGGGAATGTCCGAAGTAAGCAATTATGGCGTTTAGATTAGAGCCGTATGAAATGCGGCTGGTATACTTCTTTGAGGCTCTGCACTTGTTCATGTGCCCGCATTTGCAGCGTTTGCCGAGCAGCACGTGCTCCGTAGTGGTGGGTTGTATGGAGGGAATGTCGACAACCTGCGACTTGCCAATCACCTCGGCCTCCACATCAGCGAGTGACTCGCCACAACACTCGCACACATCATCAGGATGGTGGTGGACAATAAAATCTGGATCCTCATTGGTCTCAAGGAAATGCCCCTCATGCCCGGGCTGGCCGCCTGTCTTCCTGTCGCTCTTCTTCCTGAGCGACTTAGTATGACGAACAATCTGGTTTTCTATTGAATCTTGGGTGGGCGGAATACTACTGTTGCTACTGTCCTTTGGTGGTTCCTCATACTTTGACAGGCGTTGCCTCAGATCCCGTATGGTTTTATCCTTCTGGTTTACGAGACGGTTGAGACGGCTTATTTCGGTATCCTGGTCGGATACCTTCTTCTCCAACGAAGCAAATCTATTTTCTATCGTCTGGAGTACATCTGCCTTGTCTGTCACTTGCTCATTCACGCTGCAAATATACTACGTAAATTCATTTCCTGCAAGAGTATTAGAAAACTTAAACAGTTGATATACAGACTGTTAAACGTAATATGGCGACTTTTAACAAAGCCTACCCCAAGGCGTGTAGGGGACTATGTTGAGTCTCCGAAAATAGATACAAAACACTGATACATAGGCGCATAAGCGTACTTTTGCTACCATCAAAAGGTATTTCCATCCTCTCGGGCAGCCGTTCGTTTACTATTTGGAGCGGTTAGTTTTAACACTTCGGATTACTCTCTGATGGATTTACCATAGGGGTACTGAGTAGTTACGCCCAGAGATACTAAAGGTTAACAGATGTTATTATTCTATTTCCGTCTCATACTTTTACCATGACGCCACGTAATCAGGTAAACGAGCGACACCAAACAGTATGTGGCACCCAAATCTAAACCAGAAAAAAATAATAGAGCATCTAGCTGATTGTATCGACATAGATATAGAGCGCATGTCGGGCGATGAGACCGTGTACACTGATGAGATAGAGACCATTAGTGAGGATTTTGACAAAGAAGCCGTGTTGGAGCGTCTCATGATCAGTGTCAATAGCAAGAGGAGCGTATGGCGCCGTAAGCTGATTGGCGTGGCAGCGGCCCTTGCACTGCTCATCGTAGGAGTCTCCGTCGTATGGATGCGATCGCAACCAGACACCATTGCCCTGCAACAGATCTATGCCGAGAAGGGTGAACGCATGACCGTGCTCCTTGCCGATGGCACAAAGGTGACGCTCAATGCCGACAGCCGGCTCATCTACCCCGAAAGGTTTGACGGGCAGATTCGTAGAGTGAAGCTTGTGGGCGAAGCTTTTTTTGAGGTGGCCCACGATCAGGCTCATCCATTCTATGTAGACACTTATAACATGGAAATCAAGGTGACCGGCACCCAGTTTAATGTAGCTTCCTATCCCGAATACCACCAGATTACCACCACACTGTTTGAAGGATCGGTGCTCATCGGAGACTCGGCACTGGGCGAAAAAGCCATGCTGCCTATGACGCAAGGCGATGTGGCCGTCTATGAAAAAGGTACGGGCAAGGTACAGATCACCCACGATGCAGCCACAATGCAGGCCCGCGACTGCCGGTCGCACGTGTTTACAGCCTCCAACGAAAAGCTGATGACGGTAGTGCGGCGCATCGAGCGACAGTTTGGCGTCAGCATCTCCGTGCGCAACAAGGCCATCCTCGACTACACCTACACCATCGCCTGCGACACAAAAGACATCCATGCCATCATCGATATCATGGAGACTATCACACCGGTAAGATTTACCAAGATCACCACCGACCGATACGAGGTGAGGTGAGGTGACATCGGAGAAGGAAAATCTATCAGTATCAGCGAAGCATTAAATCTAAAAAACACCAATATGAAGACAATGCCATTACTCAAACACTTGCGAAGACCATCATTGGTGGTACTCTTGACCATGGGGATGATAGTGCAGGGACATGCACAGTCGCAGATCGTATCCGTCAAACTGCACAATGTACCGCTGGGCAAGGCCATTAAGAATTTGGCTCAACAGTCGAAACTCAAGTATTCGTACAGCAGCGATTTTATCAATGTAAAGACCAAGGTAAGCGTGACAGCTCAAGGTGAGCGGCTCGACAAAGTGCTTGACCGTATGCTGCAGAGCACCGACGTGAGGTATAAGATCGTTGATGGCTGCATCATGTTTTTTCAGAAGAAGCAGGGTGTTGGCAGACTGCAGTCGGGCCAGATACACAACGATAATGTAAGGATCAGCGGCGTGATTACCGATGAGCACGGATCTCCCGTAATAGGTGCTACAGTGAGCACCGCCAATGGCAGCCAAGGCACCGTGAGCGATGTCAATGGTCTATATACTATTGTGGTACCACGTGGGGCACGCCTTACTTTTTCCTACATCGGATATGATGAGCACAGCAAGGTAGTGACCCAGAATGGCGACCTCAATATCGTTCTCAAAGAAAATAGCACCGACCTCAGCGAGATCGTAGTGGTGGGATATGGCACACAGAAGAAGGTCAACCTCACCGGTGCCGTGTCGATGATCAAGGGCGACGTGCTGGAAAGTAGGCCCATAGCCAATGTCACATCCGGTTTGCAAGGCGAACTACCGGGTGTGAACATCACCAGCAGCACCGGCAAGCCGGGTTCCGCTCCTTCCATCGTGGTGAGAGGTGTGAGCACCATCAACAGCAGCACAGCTCCCCTGATCCTTATCGACGGAGTGGCCGGCGGCGACATCAACATGCTCAATCCGGACGACATTGCATCGGTATCGGTGCTCAAAGATGCGGCTTCGGCCTCTATCTATGGAGCGAGAGCAGCCAACGGAGTGGTGCTGATCACCACCAAGACAGGCCATAAAGATGAGAAGCCTACTTTCTCTTATAACGGTTACGTGGGGTACCAGATCCCTACTCGACTCTCCCGACTGGTGAGTGGCAGAGAATATATGGAACTAGCAAACGAGGCTATGGCGGCTGCCGGCTATTCGCGTCCATATAGCGAAGAGGCATTTCGCAAATACGATTCGGGAGAAGATCCCAATGAATATAGCAACACCGACTGGATAGATCAGCTCTATAAGAAGAGCTCGTTTCAGACCAGCCACAACATCAGCGTGAGAGGGGGAAACGCAAAGAGCGGATACAGCATGTCTTACGGTTATCTCAACCAGGACGGACTGGTAGTGGGCAACCCCTATAAATCGCATCGCCACAATGCACGCATAGAGGTCAATACCGAGGTGAACGACCGACTAACACTGACCGGAAACGCCAGTTTTGTCGACTTCTACAAGCAAGATCTGTCCGTATCGGGCACAGGAGGCGTGTTTCGACTGTCACAGCGCATATCGCCACTGCTCCCTGTAAAGTGGAAACAGAAAGACGAGAGCGGGCAATGGACAGACACTCCATGGTATTCGTTTGGTGCGGTGAAGAATCCCATCTACGTGGCTCATGATGCCGGACACAGTGTGCGTGAGGTGCGAACCTTCAACGGTATCATCAATGCCCGGTTCAAGATCATAGATCAATTATCGGTATCGGGGCTTTACTCCAACAACTATTACACTCGAACGGCGGAAGATTATGATGCCATCATGAACAATTATTATCAGGACGGCACGCCCAGCAAGGAGAACGAAAACCTGCGCAACCAGCTCTATCAGGGCGAGTTTAAGACCCTCACACAGAGCCTACAGGCTACGATCAACTATAATCAGACGCTGGCCAGGAAGCATGAACTGTCTGCCCTGATCGGTGTTTCGCAGGAGTGGGAACATAAGACCATGCTCAGCGGATCGCGCAAGCAGATACTGGTCGATGGGGTGGACGTGCTCAATGGCGGCACGGAGGATCTGCAAAATGCAGGAAACAAATATGACTGGGCATTGCGTTCCTACTTTGGCCGCATCAACTATGCCTTCGACAACAAGTATCTCTTAGAGGCCAATATGCGAATAGACGGTACCTCCCGCTTTGCCAAGGCCAATCGCTGGGGCTACTTCCCATCGGTATCGGCCGGTTGGAACTTTGCCCACGAAACCTTCATGCGCTGGGCCAAGCCCGTGCTTCATACCGGTAAACTGAGAATGTCGTGGGGCGAACTGGGCAATCAGAATGTTGCTTCCGACTACTATCCGTACCTCACCTCGATCAATAGAGTGGAGAAATCTTACCCCATAGGCGGCGAGACCAACGTGGGATTTAAGCAGATAGCATTGGGAAACGAGCACATCAAGTGGGAAACCATCAAAATGTTTAATGTGGGAATAGACCTCAGCTTTTTCAACAATCGCCTCTCTACCACCTTCGAGTGGTATCTCAAAAAGAATACCAATGCACTGGTGAAGCCCATCTATCCCACCATTATCGGTGTGACAGGATCGACCAACCTCCCTTTTGAGAATATAGGAGAGATCGAGAACAAGGGATGGGAATGGTGGATACAGTGGCAGGATCGTATAGGAGAAATCCACTATAAGACCACGTTCAACATCTCCGACTCACGCAATAAGATCACCGACTTAGGAAAGAGTGCCCCTACACTCAGCGACTTCCTGCGCAAAGAGGGAGAAGCGATCAATGCCTACTATGGCTATCGCACCAAGGGACTTGCACAGATGAGCGATTTTGGCGGGCAAGACGAGCATGGACGATACATCAATCCTAAGTTTTACACACCCAAGTCGGATGCGGCTATCGTACAGCCGGGCGACATTATCTATGAGGATGTAAACGGTGACAAGGTCATAGACGATAAGGATAAGGTGGTGCTGGGCGATCAGGATCCGCATTATATCTTCTCGTTCAAGGCTTCGGCACAATGGAAAATGTTTGACCTTAGCTTCTATCTGCAGGGGGTGGGCCGCTGGAACGGTTATCTCTCTGATGAGGCACGCCACTGTTTTATCAACGATTATTCCATACCCAAGATAGAGCATCTGGACCGTTGGACCCCCACTAACCCCAATGCTACATATCCTCGCCTCTACATGGCAGAGACGCACAACCGCATGTTTAGCGACTACTGGATAGAAAATGCCAGCTATCTGCGTATGAAGAATATACAGGCCGGATTTACATTCCCTAAAAAATGGCTCAAAGGTATAGGTATCAAGAATCTGAGATGCTATGTTTCGGCCGACAATCTCTTTACGGTAACTCAATATTTTGGTGCTTACGATCCGGAGCTTCACGCCTCATCGGGTGATGCTTACCCACAGGTCAAGACCTTTATCTTCGGTGTACAGACAACCTTCTAAATCAGAAAAGCAATGAAACACTATCATCATATCATCACCTTGTTGCTGATGTCGCTTGTAACGGTGTCATGCAACGACTCGTTTCTAGATAAGTATCCCCACGATGCAGCAACCAACGAGACCTTTTGGAAGACCGAAAAGCAACTGCGGGCAGCACTCTATCCATGTTATGAGGCATTTTCCAAAGATGCAATCTTCAACTGGATGGAGGGTTCGGCCGAGACCTGTCTGTGGGGCAACACCACGCAGGGCATAGCCAAGGTATCCGGCGGAACGCTCTCTTACACAGCAGGTTTCCCCGTTACCACCTATTGGTCTACATCCTATCAGAGCATCTACACCTGTAATGAGTTTCTCGATAATTATAATAGAGCCGATATTCCGCAGGCCGTAAAGGATGTATATGCCGGCGAAGTGAAAGTGATCAGAGCCTATTGCTACTTTCTCCTCACCACCTGCTGGGGCGATGTGCCATGGGTAGACCATGTGATCACGGCATCGCAAGCCTATATGGAGCGCACCCCGCGTGCCGAGGTGGTGCGGCATCTCATGGAAGACCTCGACTGGGCTGCAAAGGTATTGCCAGCCAAACGACAGCTGGGAAAGGATGTCGGACGCATAGACCGGTGGGGCGCACTGGCTATGAAGGCACGCATTGCGCTGCAAAACCAACTATGGGAAGAGGCTGTCCAGGCAGCTAAAGAGGTGATAGACAACAGTCCGTATGGTTTGATGTCCGACTATGGCATGCCTTACAAGAAAGAGGGCGATACCGAGATCAACCCCGCCAACAACGAGTCGATCATCTTCAGCCTGTATATCCCCGATGGCAGGATGCACAATGTGACCAATGAGACGTGCAGTCCGGTAGACTATATCCGTCTCAATGCATCCAAGTCGCTCGTCGATGCTTATCTATGCAGCGACGGCATGCCTGCCAAGGCCGGACTGGAATACTATCATCGCAACGACATAGCCACCAGCACGCTTTATCATTATCCGGAAGACCACTATGCCGACTATTTTAAAAACCGTGACCCACGTATGTACCACACGCTCTATTGTCCCGGTGACGCATGGCCAGGAGGTGACGATGGAGACAAAGAAGACCGCCGGCCTAACAAGACCTTTAAACTGCCGAGGTTCTCTTCTTTGCAGGGCGGAATCAACGGAGCCAATAGCCGCACAGGTTTCTACTTCAAAAAATACAATGACCCTGACATCGCCGGCAACTTTAACATGTCGCACAACAATCTCAATATCATCCGTTACCCAGAAGTTTTGCTGATCTATGCCGAGGCAATGTACAACATCAAAGGTAGCCTTACACAGCAGGAGATAGACTACACTATCAACAAACTGCGCGACCGTGTGGGTATGCACCGCATGATCCTCACAGAGTTGCAGGCATGGAACCTCGACCTACAGACGGAGCTACGGCGTGAACGCCGCATAGAGATGACGCTTGACGGCATGCGCTACCCCGACATCCTGAGATGGAAAGAGGGAGAGCTACGCATGGGCAGAGCCTTTACCGGGCCCAGTGAACGTGTGTGCATCAATGATCTTGGTGGTAATCCCTATCCCGACACGGGCGTAGACGAGTTTGGAGACGTCATCTTCGAGAAGTCGAAAGCAGAGGGAGGCACACGCACCTTCGATCCACAGAAAAACTATCTATGGCCGGTGCCATACGCCGAGCGAGTGAAAAACCCATTGCTCGGACAGAATCCAGGATGGCCAGAATAGCTCAACGTATTATAATCATGACCTATGAAAAATAAGATAACACTGATATTACTTTTCCTTTTGTGCGTGGCTCATGCAACCACCGCACAAAAGAAGGATACCATTACACTGAGAGTGATGACCTACAACCTCCGATTCGGAGAACTGGCATCGCTCGAAGACATCGCTGCCCACATCCGATCATTCAAGCCAGACCTCGTAGCTCTGCAAGAGGTCGACTGCAAAACCTACAGGGAACGGGCACCCAAGCAAAACGGACGCGACTTTATCTCTACGCTAGCCTACCACACAGGCATGCTGGGACTATATGGCAAGACCATAGAATATCGCAAAGGCTACTATGGGATAGGTCTGCTTACAAGGTTTCCTTATATAGATATGGAGAAGGTGATGCTGCCCAATCCGCTTCAGAAAGAGCCAAGAGCACTGCTCAGAGCTAATTTGGAGATAGATGGTGACACCGTGATCTTTGCAGTGACCCATCTCGATGTGTTCAGTGAGGCCAACCGCACGACACAGGCCAAATATATCAATCAGTATTTTGCCCGATGTCCGTATCCTGTCATCATCGGAGGCGATTTTAATGCCGCCCCCACAGAGGAGTGTATCAAGCAGACGATGAAAGCATCATGGGCCAACCTGACCAATGACGAGTTGACATTCCATACCAGTAATCCCACCATCAAGATCGATTATCTCTTTGGTCGCCCCATGAATGGATGGACTGTGGTAGACACGCAGACCATCCACTCATGCCTATCCGATCATCGACCCATCCTGTCGGTGATTCAGCTAATCAGGGATAAAAAATGACACGCTCCAATACCTACTAATATCTTCTTACCCCCATTTACTCCCTATTAAAACCAAGCTAAAAACAGAATATGATTTACAAACGATTATTCCTTTTTCCGCTACTCCTTTGTGCCATGCTGACCATGATGGCACAAAAGAATATCACACTGATGACCTACAACATCAAGGGCGGTGGCATGACCGATACCCGATTGCAGAATATAGCCAAAGTCATCAAATATAATCAGCCTGACGTGGTGGCCGTACAGGAAGTTGATAATAGAATGTTAGGGATCTTCCGCCACGACTACCTCAAGGATCTGGCCACGGCTACGGACATGAAATATACGTTTCACCCACTGGTAAGCAAAGTCTATGGCATAGGATTGCTGTTTCGTGAAGAGCCCATCAGTGTGGAGCCTAAGACTTTCCCACGTGGTGCCAACAGCAAGGATCGGGAGGATAGAGGCATTATTATAGCCGAGTTTAAAGACTATTACTTCATTGGTACCCACTATCCACTTGATGATATAGATCGTGATCAGATCACAAGCTGGATCATCTCCTTTGCCAAACGTGCAGGCACACCGGTCTTTGTGGCTGGTGATTTCAATGCCAAACCCAACTACAGAGCGATGAGAACCTTTACCAACAATGGTTTCAAGATCCTCAATGACGTCAACCAGTACACCTATCCTTCAGACAATCCTACCGGATGTATCGACATGATACTCTTCTATGATAGTGCCGAAGAAGAAAAATATGAGGTGGAAGACAGTGGTGTAGCACCTTCCGGTGGCGTGAATATCAAGAGCCAGAGCGAGACATCAGACCATCTTCCTGTCTTTGTACAACTCAAAGAAAGGGCGACCAGTGGCATCCATTGTCTGGCTATCTCCCGTCATGGGGTGGAGTTGTTGGGTAACAGGGTGAGCAATACCGGTAGTAAAACTACACAGGTGATGATCATTGACCAGCAAGGACAAATATGCAGGGAGTTTTCATTACAGCCACATCAGTCTATCGCTCTCTCGCTATCCAAAAGAGGTTGCTATATTCTCAAGGCCCGATGTGATGCAAAGACACAAGTGATCAAGTTTAATTATATTTACTAATCAATTCTATTATCGTATGAAAAAGATTACTCTATTATCCTTTGCCATGGCTTTTGCACTATGCTGCCATGGTCAGACAGTGACTACAACGGTCATGGACGAAACAGTGGATGGCTCGCTACTGAAGATTATCAAGGAGGCACCAGCCAAGACTCATGTGGATATCAAGTTTGATATGGAGGGCCATGAACTGATCTATGAGGGAGCGTCGGCCATACAGTTGGTCGACAAAGACATCACCATTGATGGAACTAATGCCAAGGACGGCAAGCGTGTCGTTCTCAAATCTGCCGGCACCACAGCTGATGTGACCAAAGGCGGCTCTATGTTCAAAGTGGGTAAGGGTGCCAAACTGGTGCTGAAGAATATCGAGCTCACCCAGTTTCAGAAGATCGCTCTCTATTGTACAGACAATGGTGTGCTTACCGTAGACAACAGTTTGTTCTACAACAACATAGATATTAAAAAGGAAAAAGGTAACAACGGTGGTGTGCTAAGACATAGTGGTGGCACAGTGACATTCACACGTTGCATGTTCAAAGGCAACGAGGCCAACGGTACCTATGGCGGAGGAGTTATCTGTGCTTACAACACTGCTGGTATGCCACTATCCCTCACCGTCAGCGGATGCACTTTCACACAAAACTGTTCGACCAGCGGTGGTGCCATTGCAGTCAACTTACGCAATAACAACACTGTTCCTACAGTGAAGATAGAAAACTGTACGTTTGCCAACAACTATGTAGCCGACCGAGGTGGTGCCATCTACATGCAGGATGCACACACCGCAGCCAACAATGCTGCAAGCTTTTCACCGGTGCTTGTCAACAATACCTTTGTGGGCAATGTATCGGGCAACGCCACCAGTGATGACGGCGGCGCCATCAACTTTTGGGCTCGTGGCACAGCCGTGGTGATGACTCCCATCTTCTTCAACAATCTGCTACAGGCCAACTACTACGACCCATGGAATAAGAATAGAGCCAACGACATCAAGTGTTTCTATCTGGATGGCGACAAGGCCGGAGACCAAGTCATGACAGGTACCGTGAATATCAAGGCTGCCAACAATTTCTTTGGTGCTGCCGAGGATAGTTTCGTAAAATCTGTTGCCGACAAAAACAACAATAGTGTGGCAGACTTTGAGTCGGCCGACATCTTCATGGAGAAGGTGGCTAACCCCATCGATGGTGAGGAAGAGACAGTGCACTACACCGCCAAACTCTATGACAACGGAGTGCTTGCACTACCGGCTATCAAGGAAAACAGCATAGTTATAGCTAAGGGTGTGACTAGTTTTGAGGGGATAGAAGCTCCTAAGGTAGACCAGTTTGGCAATGCACGTCCTGCCGTTCCGTCTGTCGGCGCAGTGGAATATGTGGCCGAACCCACCTCTATTAAGGTGGCAAAGACCGGCCATGACATCATCATCGCTTATGCCAACAACATGCTCAAGGTCAGCGGACTGACCAAGAACTGCACGCTGGCTCTCTACAACAGTGCCGGACAGTGCGTCATGACAGCCGTTGTCACTGACAATCAGACCCTCCATCTAGACTCACTGGCCAAGGGTATCTATCTTGCACGGATAGATGGACAGTCGGTGAAGTTTGTCAAATCATAATACTTTCACATCCGTACACCTCCCTCTCCCCTGCATGGCGAGAGGGAGGATGATACCCTGCCACAGAATAAACTTATACCAATCCCCCAAAAAACATATTAAATAGATTATGAGGTCTATCATCTGTATCCTCTTATCTTTTATTGCTCTCGCCGGCTATGGTCAAAAGCCTACTACCGATTTCTCATTAGCGGCACGTCAGGTTATCTCCCGCCAGATAGGACGTCAGGCCGAGCAGATACGTCTCGCTTGTCTGCCACAGAGCACACGCGACACCTTTGCTTATCAGTGTCACAACAGCCAACTCACCATCCAGGGCAGCAGTCCCACGGCTATGACCTATGCTTTTTACCAATATCTCAAGCGTACGAGACAGGGCATGTTCACTTGGTCGGGCACCAATGCACGCCAAACCGTTGAGTTTGTCGATCATCCGCTGACCACCGGTCGCTCACCTTACAGCTATCGCTATTTTCTCAATGTGTGTACCTTTGGCTACACCATGCCCTATTGGGACTGGGCAAGATGGGAACAGGAGCTCGACCTCATGGCCCTCCATGGCACCAATATGATATTGGCAAGTGTCGCTAGCGAGGCCATAGCCGAACGCGTGTGGTGCAAACTCGGACTCACCCAGGAGCAGGCTCGTTCCTTCTTCACCGGCCCTGCCTATCTGCCCTGGCACCGCATGGGCAATCTCAACTCTTGGAACGGACCGCTCACCGATGCATGGCAGCAGGGGCAGATCACGCTGCAACACAAGATTATCGACCGCATGCGGGCACTAGGCATGCACCCCATCGCACCTGCCTTTGCCGGGTTTGTACCGGAGCAGTTTGTCGAGGCTCACCCCGGTCTCCAAGTGAAAAAGCTCACATGGGGAGGATTTGACGATCGACTCAACGCCTACGTACTCTCACCGGAGTCACCTTATTTTAAGCAGATAGGACGTCTCTTTGTGGAGGAATGGGAGAAGGAATTTGGCAAAAACACATTCTATCAGTCTGACAGTTTCAATGAGATGGAGATTCCGGTGGAGCCCGGCGACTCTATCGGCAAGTGGAAACTCTTGGAACAATACGGCGATGTGATCTATCGCTCCATCGCCGAGGCCAATCCCGATGCCGTGTGGGTCACGCAGGGATGGACATTCGGTTATCAGCACAAGATGTGGGACAGCAAGAGCTTGCAAGCTCTGCTGAGACATGTCCCCGACGACAAGATGCTCATCATAGACCTTGCCAACGATTATCCTAAATGGATATGGAAGACCCAACAGACATGGAAGGTGCAGCATGGATACTATGGGAAACAGTGGGTGTTCAGCTATGTGCCCAACTTTGGAGGCAAGACATTGCCCACAGGCGATATGCAGATGTATGCGTCGGCATCGGCAGAAGCACTGCACCACAGCGAGAGGGGCAATATGGTGGGCTTTGGTTCGGCTCCCGAAGGCATCGAAAACAATGATGTGATCTATGAGTTGCTTGCTGATATGGGTTGGACTGACAAGGCCGTGGATCTCGATCTATGGATCAAAGACTATTGCGAGGCACGCTATGGCGGCTATCCTTCCGATATGCAAAAGGCATGGCAATGTATGCTCCGATCGGTCTATGGTTCGCTCTATTCCTATCCTCGCTTCACATGGCAGACGGTGACGCCCGACAGCCGACGCGTGAGCACCCACGCGCTCAACGACACATTCCTCTCCGGAGTGGCTCATTTTCTCAGATGTGCACGGCAGTTGGGCTCCTCGCCGCTCTATCGGAGCGATGCCATCTCCCTGGCCTCTCTCTATCTTGGCACCAAGGCCGACCGCCATTACACCAAAGCTCTCGACCTCAAGGCTTCCGGCAAGCAACAAGCAGCATCGGCCGAACTACACCAGACCATTGACCTGCTGACCAAGGCCGACCGTCTCCTAGCTTCGCATCCCACCCACCGTCTGGATCGCTGGATACAGTTTGCACGCAACCATGGCATCACCACAGCGGAAAAAAACCGTTATGAGAGCGACGCCAAAAGGCTGATCACCATCTGGGGAGGATTTCAGGAAGACTATGCGGCAAGATTTTGGAACGGTCTCATCGCCCACTACTACATACCCCGCATCCGATACTATTTCGACCATGGCCGACCTGCACTGATGCAGTGGGAGGAGCAATGGGTGAAACAGCCCCTGCGCTACAAACCGCAACCTGATCCCCATGCACTAGACACGGCATGCCGCCTAGTGCAGCAGATGGAAAAGCAAGTGCATGCCGTAGACCGATAGACAACCTAAAAAAGATAGTGGAAGAGACTTTGCGACCACTGTTGATGTTGGATCATATCAAACAAATAAAGATCAATGAAAAAGTTTTGCCTGACACTCATAGTGCTCCTCTTCACGATGGCTGCCCACGCCCTCGACCAAGATATCGTGACAGCCAACCAGCTGACCATGCGCCTCATACCAGAGCATGCGTCTGCCTTTACCTTTAAGAAGATTAGGAAGCGCAATGACAAGGACATCTATACCTTACAGACACGCAACCGCAAGATCATCATATCGGGCAACAATGCCAATGCCATGGCGGTGGGCCTCAACAAGTATCTCACCCACTATTGCCACACCAACGTGTCATGGTATGCGGAGGAAAAAGTGGACATGCCTCAGCAGTTGCCGGAGGTGAAAGGCGTGGTAAAGGGCGAGGCTAAGGTGGCGAGGAGGTTTTTTCTCAACTATTGCACCTTTGGCTATACCCTGCCCTTCTTCGATTGGCACGCATGGGAGCGCGTGATCGACTGGATGGCACTGCATGGTGTCAACCTGCCACTAGCCATCACGGGGCAGGAATATATATGGTATAATGTGTGGAGCAAGATGGGCATGAGCCAGGAAGAGATACTGCAATATTTCACCGGCCCCGTATATTTGCCCTGGCATCGCATGGCCAACATCGACAAGTGGAAGGGTCCGCTGCCTTATCACACCGTGGTGGAGCAACGAGACCTACAGCAAAAGATCCTCGCCCGCGAACGATCACTCAACATGACACCCGTGCTGCCAGCCTTCTCTGGACACGTACCGGGACAGATCAAGCAGCTCTATCCGGAGAGCAACATCCAGCATCTAGGACGATGGGCAGCCTTCTCAGACCAATATAGATGCTACTTCATGTCACCACAGGATCCGCTGTTTGCCAAGATTCAGCGCATGTATCTCGAAGAGCAGCGTGCCATCTATGGCACCGATCATATCTATGGCATAGACCCCTTCAACGAGGTGGATCCGCCAAGTTGGGATCCCGACTACCTCTTTCAGATCTCCAAAGGCATCTACCAGACACTGGCACACGTAGATCCCAAAGCAGAGTGGCTGCAGATGTCGTGGCTGTTTTACCACAAAAAGAAGAAGTGGACACCGGAGCGTGTCAAGGCTCTCATCACAGGCGTGGAGACCGGCAAGATGGTGCTCCTCGACTATTTCTGTGACCGCAACGAGATATGGAAGATGACCGACAAGTTTTATGGCCAGCCCTATATCTGGTGCTATCTGGGCAATTTCGGCGGCAACACCACGGTGGCCGGCAATGTGAAAGCCTGCGGTGCCAAGCTCGACTCCACCCTGACTCTGGGAGGCAAGAATCTGCAGGGAGTGGGCCTCACCCTCGAAGGCTTTGACGTGTGCCAGTTTCCATACGAGTATATATTGGATAAGGTATGGAGCGGAAACAGCAGCGAAAACCAGTGGATAGATGCACTGGCCGACAGTCATGTGGGCTATGCCTCGCCATCATTCCGCAAGGCATGGCAGCTGCTTTATCATGATGTGTTTGTGCAAAGCGCAGGTTCCAACGGTATTCTGCCCTGCTACCGTCCGGAGCTCAACAGCCTCAACTGGCACTATACGCACGTAGACTATGACCGTCAAAAGCTGATCGAGGCATGGAAACTCATGCAGCACGATGCCGACAGCAAGCGTACGGCAGCACAGCTCGACCTCATCCACTATGGTAGACAGGTGCTGGGCAATGAGTTTCTCACCCACAAGCAGCTGTTCGATTCGGCCTATGCACACTGTGACTTGGCTGGCATGATGGCCCAGGCCGCAAGTATGAGACACATCATGCTGGATATAGACACCCTCACAGCCTACCATCCCCGCTGCACATTGGCAGGATGGATAGACGGAGCCAGGCAGATGGCACCCGACTCGGTGTGTGCCGACTACTATGAAGACAATGCACGAAGCCTTATCACAACATGGGGCGGCAAGCTTAACGACTATGCGTGCAAAGGCTGGGCCGGACTCATGAGCGACTATTACCTAACCAGATGGGAGCGGTATTTTGCGCATGCCATCAATGCCGTGAGAGCACATCGCAAGTTTGATCAGCAGGCATACGACAAGGAGATAGCCCGCTTCGAACTGTCGTGGGCCTCGCATCGCGACATACCACGTGTAGAGACCCATGAGTCGCTGGCACTCTATTGTAAGAAAATCATACAGAAATACAAGTTATAACAAATCAAGGAAGCTACCGGTGAGAGGCATGGCAAGAAGAGCAGAGAGGGCCATGTCTCTCGCTAGTTGGCGTAGTTTAGTGAGCACTTGATAATAGTGGCTCTTGACAGTGGAGACTGTGCAGCCCAGTCGTTGCGCTATCTCCTCATTGGTGTATTTGCCCGTAAGCTTATAGTGGAAGATCTGTTGCTGTGAGGGAGTGAGCATGTCGTATGCCTTGCGGATAAACTCATACCTGTCCGTGGCTATATCGCTGTCATCGGCAGCCTGTGCACAGAGATTGAAGACCTCTGCATTGTCATCGATCACAAACAGCTCCTCCTGATGCTTGCGTAGCATGTCTATAAGATGATTTCGCAGGATGGTAAAGAGAAAGGGTTCGATGGGTTGATCAAGATCTATCTTTCCGCGCTTCTCCCATAGTTTCAGAAAGATGTCGTGGACAGCATCCTCTGCAAGCATCTTATTACCTAGATACTTGAACGACAACCAGTAAGCCTTCTCAGCATATTTGCGATAAAGGGTAGCCAGTGCCAGCGAGTTACCATTGATAAGGCTTTCTATGATAGACCTTTCCTGCATGGATGCGTGTTTTATATCAGTAGTAGTGCGGTAAATAAGTAATGGCTATTCAAAGTACGTATTATTTACAAGCATTGGTAACTTTTTGCTTTCATTAACATAGAAAAAATAAGATCGGTTCTAGCCGGTTTCAACATGCAAATGCACTGACGATTGCAAAGTTAAAAAATATTTTCATAAAAGCATTCAAATGGACATCGAAAATTCAATTTTTCTCTCGGACGACGATTTATTTTGTCTGTGATCTTGGTTACATACTGATGACTTATATCATCAAAAGTAGATGTTTTGGAATATATTGTGGCTCATCCGACATTTCGAGTGATACGACAATGGTGTAGTGCATAAAGCTTGAGCGTAAAATATCGTTCGTCCCTAAACCCATAAGCATTTCGTTTCATTACTTTTATCTTGTTGTTTATTCCCTCCACTTTTCCTGTTGAAATATGACAATCGTACCACGCCAAGATACCTCTTCTGTACGTTAATAGAGTTATAGCCATCTTGGCAAGTTGTGGCACTTTACTTTCTCGGGCTTGTTTTACCCAATCATCCAATACGGCTACTCCTTGTTCCCTACTCACCTGAGTCCATATTTCTCTAAGCTACTCTTTAAGGTAGTATGCCTTTGATAGGGGTTAATTCATAGCAAGTGCATTATCGAGCCTTGTTTTGTGCTGACTATCAAAGATATCCTCACCATTACTTAACAGCAGATATCTTGTACCTTTTAGAACCTTTCGCTTATTGATGTCCTTTTCCATTGCGTACACCTTCCTCCTTATATCATCAAGATGGTCGTTCATAAGTTTAACAACGTGGAAATGGTCAAAGACATGGATAGCATCAGGACAATTCTCAAATACTGAAGCAATTAAGGCAGGAGAGAAATCGGTAGCCACGTATTTTATGTGGATGTTTTTACGCTTGAATTTCTTCCAGAAGTTTTCAGCGCATCCATTCCCTTTCCATTGCCGACATAGAGTATCCTTCCGCTATTCAAATCTGACCTATAGCTCATTTTGCAGGCTGAAACATTGCTACATTACCGATGAACGCTAACTTTATAGGCATTTAAGTTGCCTCAAAATTCAAAGTTAGTATGTTTAAGATGAGATGTCGTGTGTATGGCAGTACGCACACGAAAAAGAATGGTGTTCGTAAAGATGTACAACTGTATAAATGTCAGAATTGCGGCTATCAGTTTCGCCCTGGTTCCCAAGTGAGCGATGATGAATTATGGACTGCTTATCAACAACATAAGCAGACGATGAAAGAACTATCGGTACACTTCAGGATAAGTGTCTCGACGGTCAAGC
>QWCK01003250.1_pt1 | contig 18182 bp, 21 predicted proteins | sample 1972571 | NCBI WGS metagenome assembly QWCK01 (sample SAMN09866710, study PRJNA288562) | Human gut metagenome isolate term2_stool, whole genome shotgun sequencing... | isolation source: gut | host: Homo sapiens | place: USA: California
GCCACCGCCGCATCTGTTCCCATAGGCACATATGCCACGGGCAAACTGTGGTTTGATCTCTCCTTGATTTTTATATCTGCAAGTAAAAGTGCATTGTAAACAGTTGTTGAAACTTGGCATACGCCGCCGCCTACTCCGCTGTCAAATTGGCCGTTTATTATAACCCCGGCATCCATGTATCCCGTCTCTTTGGATATGTCTCCAATGTGGTCGTTAAAGGACACAACTTCTCCCGGCTTTACAAAAAAATTATTAAATCGAGAGGATGCAAGGGCAATGTTTTGCTTTCTGTTGGAACTGCTCTTAGAGAAGTCCGTTGTAAATTCTCCTACAACTCCCGTTATGCCTTCAAAGTCCTTTGTAGTTATTGCAGGCTTTTCTTCATTGACCGGAAGGATTACATCTTCGTTTTTTCTTAACGCTTCATACAGGTTTAGCTTCAACTTGTCCTTGTTCAGATAAGTCCCCGTTTGCTCCGGCACTATTTGAAATTCGCCGTTTGCATAGCTTAGGTAAGCATCTTTTGAGTCCTGCTTTGTCTTTTCTTCCAAAAAGTTTATAACTCTTTCCACATGGGCGTCGTCAAATCTCTCCACAATTGTTATGTCTTCCTTGTCAACAGGGAGAGAAAAAATTTTGCTCACATTTTCAATTATGTTGCCGCTTCTGCCTACGCCGTAAGCCTTGTCCACCGCTTCATTTATTTGTGCCGTGTAGCCAAGCTCTTTAAGTGAAATTGAATAGCGTGTGTCATGGCCTACAAAGTTTATTTTTTTGTCGTTTAAATCTCCCGTATATCTTTCAGTTACCTTGGCAAGGGCTTCATCCTTGGAGAGTTGTGACACATCTACTCCTCCCACACTTACTCCTTTAAAGATTTTGTCCGTTGCCATTTCTCTTTTGTAAAGGCTGTAAGAAACAAGCATTACACAAAGTATGACAATTAATATAACTGATAAAATTATTACAGGTTTTCGATTTTTCTTCTTCCTCTTTTTCTTCATTTTTCCTCATAATAATTACAATATTTATTTACAGGACATATTTCGCACTTAGGGCTTCTTGCCGTGCATAGATTACGTCCGTGAAATATCAACATATGATGTGCCTTGATCCACATATCCTTGGGTATGTTTTTTTCAAGCTGTGCTTCGGTCTTTGCTACGTCTTTTGCCTTTGCAAGACCGATGCGGTTACTCACTCTGAAGACATGAGTGTCCACTGCTATGGCGGGCACGCCGAAGGCATTACTTGCCACTACATTTGCAGTTTTTTTGCCCACGCCGGGAAGCTTCATAAGACCCTCAACAGTTTGAGGCATCTCTTTAAGCTTCATAAGTTCCATACAGGCGCCGATAATGTTCTTGGACTTGTTTCTGTAAAAGCCCAAGGAGTAGATTTCTTTTTCCAAATTTTCCGCGCCAAGCTCTACATAGTCCTTTGGTGTCTTGTATTTTTTAAACATTTCCCTTGTGACTTCGTTCACTCTCTTGTCCGTACATTGGGCGGAAAGAATTGTGGCAATTAAAAGTTCAAAGGGGTTACTGTGGTTTAACTCGCACTGCGCGTCGGGATATAGTTCATCTAATATGGCAAGGACTTTTAAAACATCTTTCTTTGAAAGTTTTATTTTAATACACCTCCCTGTAGATATTAACTACTTCACATCTGTCGTGTGCTTCCGCAAAATTTATTACCTTGTCAATTGTACTGTCCACTAATTTTTTGTTGTTGCTCACTGTGGCAAAGCCCACTTCGGCAAAATGTATGTTGTCGTTTTCGCCGCTCTCACATATGGAGATGTTGAACTTGTGCTCAAGCTTTTGTATTAAGGACTTTACAACGGACCTTTTGTCTTTAAGTGAATTTGACTCATAAATTCTAATTGTCAAAACACATACTCCTACCATCATATTCATCACCCTGTAATTATACCACATAGGAGGCCTAACCATAGACTAATTAAATCAATAAAAAAATCCCACGCATTGGTGGGATTGTAATTTATTTTTCGAAGAATGCCTTTGCAACTTTCGCTCCGACTCTTGCGTTGTTGTATACAAGTTGGATATTTGCCTCAAGGGATCTGCCTTCCGTCACTTCAAGTACCTTGCTTAGTAAGAAAGGTGTGGACTCCTTGCCGTGAATGTTCTTTTCTCTCGCTTCGATTAAAGCTTTTTCAATTGCCAAGTCAATTTTTGCCTTGTCCATTTGATGTTCTTCAGGTATGGGGTTTGCAATTAAAACTCCTCCCGAAAGGCCAAGGTCCCATTTAGTCTTCATAATTTCAGCAGCTTCTTCTTCCGTTACCTTGTAGTCAAGTTGGTATCCGCTCTTTCTTGTAAAGAATGCCGGCATTTCCTTTGTGTTAATACCGAGTACAGGCACGCCGAATGTTTCAAGGTATTCAAGTGTGTGACCTATGTCAAGAATACTCTTTGCTCCTGCGCAAACTACCGCAACATTTTTGGTGGCAAGTTCCTGCAAGTCTCTTGAAATATCAAAGGTGGTTTCCGCTCCTCTGTGCACTCCGCCGATGCCTCCTGTTACAAAGACTTTAATGCCTGCAAGGTTTGCAATAATTATTGTACTTGCAACAGTTGTGCCGCCGCTTAAACCCTTTGACACAATGTATGGGAAGTCTCTTGTGGAGCACTTGATAATTTCTTTGTCTGTTGCCATAAACTCCAACTCTTCAGGAGTAAGACCTACTTTAATTCTACCCTTGATAATTGCAGTTGTGGCGGGTACACAGCCCCCTTCTCTAATTATTTCTTCAACTCTTCGTGCCGTTTCCAAATTTTTCGGATAGGGCATGCCGTGGGAAATAATTGTAGATTCCAAAGCAACTACAGGCTTGCCTTCTTCCATAGCTTTTTTGACTTCAGGTGCGAAGTCCAAATATTTTTCTACATCTTTGTTATACATACTTTTTTCATCTCCGTCTTTATATTTTCAAGTTCCATTCTTCCGGATATTGTCTCTTCACTTTGAATAGTGAGAAGTGATGCCGCCATTGCCATCTTAAGCTTCTCTTCAATGGGAAGTCCTAACAGGTCTCCTTTTACAAAGCCTGCCAAGAAAGCATCTCCCGCTCCTGACGTATTTAACACCTTAACTTTTTCAGAGGACATAAAGAAGTTTCCTTCCTGAGTAAATATTGAAGCACCTTCGCTGCCTCTTGTTATGGCAACATTTTTTACGCCTCTTCGCATAAACTCCATGCCTGCCAATATAACTGCGTCGTCGGTGTTTACATCTCTTTGTAAAATTGCTCCTGCTTCCAATACATTTGTCTTTAAAAAATATATATTTGAAAGACAATTGCTAAGTCTTTTGCTCTTAGTAACTGAAACACTGTCTACAAAAAATTTGCCCTTAATATTGTTCAAAAGATACTCCAAGGTTTCTTTTTCCAAATTTGTTTCCGTGACAATGTTCTCGCAACTTTCAAGTTCTTCTCTTCTCTTCTCCACAAATTCGGGAGTGATATTTTTAATAATCTCCATTTGGCTAAGGGCGATTTCCATATCTCCATCGTGATTTAAAAGGGCAAGATATGTAGCGGTGTTACCGTCTTTTAACACCTCAATGCCGTTTACGTCCATGCCTATTTTTCTCAGACCTTCAAGGGCGAGTCTGCCGTTGTGATCGTCTCCCACTACGGAGACAATGCGCACGTCTTCACCAAGTCTGAAGATATTCTCCCCGATATTTCTGCCGACACAGCCTAATGAATAGCCAATGTGTCCCGGGTTTGAATCGTGAAATATTAACTTTTCATTGGGGAAGCCTACTATGTCAACCCCACATCCGCCTACTACACAACACTTCATATTTTTTCCTCTTCTATGGTCTTATTGTAACAAGATCTGCAAAGGGGTTCGTACTCATTTAAAGCGCCAAGTAAAAATCTCTCCTTTGACTCCGTCTTTCTATGGGAAACCCATGCGTCCTGTCCGCACTTAGTACAGACGGCGTGGTGCTTGTTTAAATAGTCGCACACCGGCATAAGTTCTTTCACAATTTCAAAAGGCTCTGCCGAAAAGTCCATATCAAGCCCCGCCACAACAACTGTGACCTTGTCGCAAAGCATTGTCATAATGCCCTCTTTAACTTCGCAGGCGGTGTTTTGCAAAAACTGTACCTCGTCAATACCCACCACGTCCATGGGATGGTCTTTAATAAAATCTAAAATTTCCCCAATGTTTTTAACGGAAATTGCATCCAGCTCCGTGTTGTCGTGAGTCTTGACCTTGTTGTTTACAAAGCGAGTGTCCACAATGGGCTTAAAGACAGTGCACTTGTAGTTCGCAATTCTAAATCTCTTTATGTCTCTTTCCAAACTGGAAGTCTTGCCTGAAAACATACTTCCCGTGTGGATAATTAATTTTCCTAAATACTGATGCATTACGCCCTCCTTCGCAAATAATTATACCATATGGAAGTGACCTGATTAGTATATATTTCTTCGATACAAAATTATTGTATTGAATCAAAGCCTTGTGATAAGATTAATTAAAATTCATTTCAAAAGGAGGCAATATGCTTAACATAAAAAATTTATACAAGTCCTACGGCACAAAGGATGTGCTCTTTGACGTAAATATTGATATAGAACCGGGAGACATATACGGCTTTATCGGCAAGAACGGCGCAGGCAAAACTACAACTATCAAGTGTGTAGTAGGTCTTAACGATTTCAGTCGCGGGGAAATTTTTGTAGATAATAAAAATATTAAGGAAGAGCCCTTGGCATATAAAAAAGTTATGGCATACATACCGGACAATCCGGAGCTGTATGAATTTATGCGCGGCATAGAGTATTTAAACTTTATAAGCGACATATATGATGTGGATGAAGATAAACGGAAGGCAAATATTACAAAGTATGTAGATGTCTTTGACCTTTGGAAGGCAATTGACGATCCCATCTCCTCTTATTCTCACGGCATGAAACAAAAGCTTGCCATCACCGCTGCCCTTGTTCACGAGCCTAAGCTTTTAATTTTAGACGAGCCCTTTGTGGGCCTTGACCCGACGGCTACTGCATATTTAAAAGACGAATTTAAAAACATGGTGGCAAAGGGCGGAGCAATATTTTTCTCCACTCACGTCTTGGAAGTGGCGCAAAAGCTTTGCAACAAAATAGCGATTATTAAAGACGGCCGCATTGTCGTTGAAGGCGATACTGAACAAATAACAGGCATGTCTTCTCTTGAAAATATTTTCTTGGAGCTGGTTAAATGAGAAGCGAAAAACTGAAGCTCCTGTTAAAGATGGAGCTTAAAAAACTTTTGAAGGGAAGCTTGAAGAGAAAAAAGGCAATTAAAATTTGGCAGTATGTACTTAGCGTGGCTGTCATTTTAATTTATGTAGTGATGTTTACATTTTTGGGAAAAGACAATCCGGAGAGGTCATTAATATATTTTTCCATGGTTGCGACGGTATTTGTCCTAATGGGTGTTATTAATTCAGGCACCAATTCCCTCTTCGGCGAGACAGAGATGAATATTTTAATTCCCATGCCTCTTACGGAGAAAGAGCTTCTTTGGTCCAAGCTTACAGGGATTTTAATTGTGGATGTATTATACTCCGTAATTATTATGCTCTTCCCAATAGTTGTCTATAATTTTGTAACGGCAAAAAATATTCCGGGAGGAGTTTTAGGGATTGTGATGCTTTTATTCTTTCCCTTGGTGCCAATGGCTGTGGGAATTTTTATCTCCACAATCTTTAGAAAGTATGTGAAGTTTAAGTACAAGTCACAACTTGCCACAGGATTTTTCGCAATAATTTTCGTTGCCATATACATGGGCATCTATGTCTTTAGAAAGTCCTTCTCCGCCCAATTACCTTCACTTATGAAAAAGGTAATAAAGGCATACTATGTTGTAATGCCTCAGGCGAAATTTTTTATCAAAGGTATTGTCGAGGGAAATGTTTTAAGCGCGGGAATTTTTATTTTAATTTCTGTAGTTGTCACCGCTTTGGCGACGGCATATGTGGCGAAAAACCACTTTAATATTTATAGAGCTTTAAAAGGCACGACAACATCAAGTGCCAAAGTTAAGAAAAAGAAAACAGGCATAAGAGTGCGCTCCAAATTTATGGCAAATTATATTAAGGAGTGGAAGCTTTACTTTAACTACCCCGTGTACTTTGCCAACACCGTCTTCGGAGTTTTGGCGACGGTTTTAATGGCAATTGTGATGATTGTCGCAAAGCCTGAGAGCTTAAACGAAATGGCCGGATATGATTTGTCATCTATAATGGGAGTCTACGGCATATTTATTGCCTGCGCCCTTATTAACATGAGCGACAGTACAAGCTCGGCATTTTCCATTGAAGGGAAAAATGTTTGGATACCTTTCACGGCGCCTATGTCTATTATGGACATGGCCCTTCCGAAAATTGCAATGAGCATTACATTTTCAATTGTGCCTCTCTTGGTTTACATTACTGCAATTGTGATGAAGTTCCCCGTGGAACAAAACATGGTAGTGTTGTTTTATTTGTTCCCCATTGCCTACCAGTTTTTGTCCTCAACGATTACAATTTTAATAGACATAAGGACTGCAAGGTATGACTGGATCAATCCACAGGAAGTTGTGAAGCAAAGATTTTCAATGTTTGTTGCCATGCTCATAGTTTTAATACCTATTGGCATCACTTTGTTACTTGCGTTTTTAATTAAAAGTATGTTTACCTCTACATTGATTATTACCGTGGCAATGATAATTTTTGAAATAATGCTCCTTATAAAATTAAAAAATATGAAAGTTTATGAAAATTAAAAGGACATCACTAAGATGTCCTCTTTTTTATAGTCCCAATATGTCTTCTATGTTTGCGAAAAGTTCTTTCATGTCGTCTAAAGTCGTGTCACCCATGTGACCGATTCTGAAAGTAATGTCCTTTAAGTCGGCGTAGCCGTTGGCAAATATCATGCCTCTCTTTGCCAATTCTTCGTTGACCTTGGGCACATTGATATTTCTTGTATTCTTAACACAGGTTACGGTGTTTGAGCAAATCTCTTCTCTTGCGAAGAGGTCGAAGTGTTTCTTTGCCCATGCTCTCGTATAGTCCGCCATTTCCTTGTGCCTTTTAATTCTGTTTTCAAGTCCTTCCACATTTAAAATGTAGTCAAGTTGGTAATCCAAGGCTATCATGTGAGATACTGAAGGAGTTGTCGGGTATTGGTGGTCGTGTTCCTTTGAGAAGTTATAGAGAGCAAGTAAGTCCAAGTACCATCCTCTGTTCTCAACAGTCTTTGCTCTTTCCACAGCCTTATCCGATATTGCGCAAATGGAAAATCCCGGCGGCAGTCCGATACATTTTTGTGAAGAAGTGAGAACCAAGTCTGCACCGATCTTGTCTACGTTTATATCTACACCTGCAGTGGAGCTTACAGTGTCCACTAAGAATAGTACGTCCGGAAATTCTTTTACCACTTCACCTATTTTTAAAATAGGATTCATAACTCCTGTGGAAGTTTCATTGTGTGTGACGGTAATCACGTCATACTTTCCCGTCTTAAGGACCTCACGCACTTGTTCCACATCTACAATTTCGCCCCATTTGTTTTCGTACATGTCGGCATCTACATAGTTAAACCTGCACATGTCGTACCATCTTCTGCCGAAGACTCCGCTTGAAAAAACTGCGGCCCGTCTTTTGGTAAGGGACCTTACCGCCCCTTCCATCAGGCCGCTGCCTGAGGATGTGGATAGTAAAACCGTGTTGTTCGTGTGCCAAATCTTTTGCATTTTTTCTTCTATTGATCTTTGTAAATTTGATGCTTCTTTAGTCCTATGTCCTATAACAGGTGAGGACATTTTTTCCAATACTTCAGGTCTGACTGTCACAGGACCCGGAATAAATAATTTCAAAAAATCACCTTCTCTTTTGTTATATTATAACCTATATTACTTTAATGTAATAAAAAATAAATATTTTTTTGAAAATATATTGAAATTTTAAGATGAAGGCAAAAAAATAAGGACCTAAGTCCCTATTATTTATCTTGCAGTTGTTTAAGTTCTTCTTCCGACGCATCTTCTTCTCTGTTAAAGTCCTGTCTGTTGATGTTAAGCTTCCTGTCATACTTGTGTGTCCTCTTTACTTCGGATAGTTCGAAGAGTTTTTCTTCTCCCTCTTCTTCCGTGCCGAATCTCACCTTCACAAGCTCCTGAATGTTGTATGTATCTACAACGGTGCCCTTGCCTTCAGATGTGCCGACAACCTCTCCCACCTTGGGCATTCTCTTTAATATACATTCGTAGCCGTCCTGTTCATATTTTAAACAACACATAAGTCTACCGCAAATGCCGGAAATTTTGGTAGGATTAAGTGAAAGTCCTTGGTCCTTTGCCATTTTAATTGACACAGGTTGAAACTCGCTTAAAAAATTGGAGCAGCAAGTTTCTCTGCCGCAACAACCCAAGGCGCCGATAATCTTTGCCTCGTCTCTCACGCCGATTTGTCTAAGCTCAATTCTCGTTCTGAAAATTCCCGCCAAGTCTCGAACCAATTCTCTAAAGTCAATCCTTTGGTCGGAAGTAAAATAAAACAAAAGCTTTGAGTTGTCAAAGGTGTATTCACTCCCCACGAGTCTCATGTCAAGACCGTGGTCCTTAATCCTTTGGTGACATATAATTAAAGCTTCCTTGGCTCTGTTTTTGTTGTCAATTTGCTTGTCCGTATCTTCAGGAGTTGCAACTCTTATGACAGGCTTTAAGTCCTTTGATACTTCGTCATCCGCCATTTCCTTTTCAGTTACAACTGTGCCGTACTCAATCCCTCTTATAGTTTCCACAATAACATGGTCTCCGATTTTTGCGCCGGATCCGTTTTTGTCAAAGAGGTAAATCTTTCCCGTGTCTTTAAATCTAACTCCTACAGTTTCAGTCATTCTCTCCCCCTATATATAGTAAAAGCGGCATTACCGCTGTTCTTAAATTCACATTCTTGTCCAAATTACTTCTCACATCTATTAACATACGATAGGATTTTAAAAGTTTTGCTGTGGAAATATTTGCGCCTTCTCCTTTAAGTTCTTTTTGTAAAACCAAATCCCTCAAGTAGTAGCTCATAATTTCCAAAATTAAATCCCTATTCTCTTGCTTTTCATCTATAAGCTTGTACATAATATATGGCTCAAAGCCCTTGTCTCTGAAGATCCTCATGAGTCCTCCCTCAACTTGCTTTTTAAGTTCGAAAAAGTTCTCCTTGTTTAAAATTTCAAAGGCCTTGCCTACAGATCCCACAGAAAATTTAACAGCCTCTTCTACCTTTGAAGACTCGTATCCCTCTTTTATAAAGTAGTCTTTCAAAACTTCATCAGGTACATGGTAAAACTTTACGATTTTTGCCCTGGAAAGTATTGTGGGCAAAATTCCCTCTTCATTTGAAGATGTAAGTATGAGCTTCACATGTGTCATAGGCTCTTCCAAAGTTTTTAAAAGTGCGTTTTGACCTTCCGTCGTGACCTTGTGAAAGTCCCTTATAATATATATTTTCGTGTCCTTGTACATAGGTTTTAAAAAAGCATCTTCCACCAAATCTTCAATTGCCGACTTTAAAATCGTCGTCCCTTCAATTATTTTAACATCAGGGTGAGGAAGTTTTACGTCAATTACATTTGAAGCAAACTCCTTTGCAAATTGAAATTTGCCTAAGCCTTCTTCGCCTAAAAATAAATATGCGTGAAATACACCTGAATTTAAATCTCTTTTTAATAAATTCTTGGCATTGTCGTTGCCGATTAAATTCTCAAACAATCCGCCACATCCAATATAAAAAGTGTTGCGCCGGCAACTTCCATTTTTTTGCCGTCTTTTTCTAAAATTTCAGTCTTGCAGTTTGCTTTAAATATTTCATCTATTTTGTCTAAGTCTTTTGCTTCCGTGCCGATTAAAAGTGTGGTGTTGGACTTTTTAAAAAATCCTCCCGTGGAGTTGAGTTTTGTGACGTGAACATCAGCCTCCATAAGTTCAATAAGGAGTTTATCAAAAAACTTTTCTCTTACAATGGCAATAATAAGTTTCATGTCCACCTCAATATTTCTTAAAGTCAAAGGCATCAAGTATAAAGACCGACGCTCCCCCTACCACTACTTGGACAGGCATGGCAAGGAGTGTGGATGAAAAGTTTTGTCCCGGCATTGCCGCAGATTGAATGGTCTTTGTAACTTCTCTTCTCTTGCAGTTGTTCTTCACAATTTCAAGGTATTCGCCTAATTTGTCCTCTTCAATACCTGTGAGTATTGTGGTGTTGCCTGATTTTAAAAATCCGCCTGTGGAAGAAAGTATTGTCACTCTAAAACCTTTTTCCGTCAATCTGTCAATTAAATAGTCGCTGTCCGTATCTTGTACTACAGTGATTAAAAGTTTCATTTCAAACCGCCTCTTAACTTTATCTCTCTATAAACCTCTTCAAAAACTTCTTCTATTGACATAGAGGCATCTACAAAAAGTACCTCATGAGTTTTGCCGTATTCTATATAGGCATTTAAAACCTTGGTGTGAAATTCCACGCCGGCATTTTCAAGTCTGTCCAAGCCTTCCTTCTCTTTTCGTGAAACCGTCACTTTTTTCGGGTTTAAAATTATTGTAAGATCCGGCTCCAAATTTTGTGTGGCAAATTGATTGACCTTAAAGACTTCTTCAACTCCCAAATCTCTTCCAATGCCTTGGTAGATTAGAGATGAAAGAATGTACCTTTCCACAAGTACAATCTTACCTTCTTTGAGAGCAGGCTTTATTTTTTCCTCCACGTGTTGTGCACGACCTGCCGCATAAAGCAAAGCCTCGGTGCGAGGGTGCATGGCAACATTGTCGTTGTCCAAAATTATACTTCTGATTTTTTCAGAAATAGGAGTGCCTCCCGGTTCTCTACTTTTTATAACAGGATAGCCTTCCTCTATTAATTTTTCATAAATTAAGTTGCTGATTGTGCTTTTGCCGCAGCCGTCCGGCCCTTCAAAAGCTACAAAAAAACCTTTATTCATCAATAACCTCTAACATTTCATCTTCAAGGCCTACAATTTTGGCATTGAACTCTTTATATTCACATATTACATCTACAATGTCCTGTGTAATAAGCTCTCCCGGTACAAGTAGGGGAACTCCCGGCGGATATGGCGCCACAATTTTGGCGGAAATTTTGCCCACCGAGTATTTTAAAGGCATTTCCTTCGTGTGTTTGTAAAAAGCTTCATAGGCCTTTAACTTTACGTCGGGCACAATCTTCTTATACTTCGGAAGAGTTATAAACTTTTTCTCGCCCTTTGCTATTTCCAAAAGAGCCTTGGTTAATTTTTCATAGTCTTCCTTTGTATTCATTACCGTCGCAATACATAGGACATAGTAAAAATCAGCCATCTCTACTCTTATATTATAGTCGAAGTACAGGCTCCTTACAATGTCAAAGCCAATCATCCCGGGAATTCTGAAGAGAACTTTCATCGGGTCTTTGAAAAAATTTCCCTTTGACTTATAGAAGACAACTTTGTCTTTTAAGTCTTTTTCCATCTTCTCAATGTACTCAATATTTTGATCGATAAGTCTCTTGCCTTCTTGCTCCATAAAGTCCGCAGCTGCTTCCATGTTTTGTGTAAAGACATAGGAAGGTGATGTTGTGGTAAAAAGTACAATGGACTTCATGACTTTCTTTTCCGAAACTCTGTCGCTGCATAGGTGGAGCATTGATGTTTGAGTAAGAGCAGGTAAAGTCTTGTGTGGCGAGTGAATGACAAGGTCCGCACCTTGGCAGACTGCCGAATATTCTTTGTATCCCGAGTATTGGAAGTGGGCACCATGAGCTTCATCTACTACAAGTATTGCTCCGTGTTTGTGTACCACTTCGGCGATTTTTTTAATGTCCGATACAACTCCGAAATAGTTGGGACTTGTAACTACGATGCACTTTATATTTTTATCAGCAATTAGTTGTCTTTCAATTTCACCGGGATCCGCATCTGTAATTAAGTTGTCCTCTTCGTCATAGTTTGCATCAAAGTATTTTAAATTAAGCCTTGAAATAATCGCCGCATTAAAGACGCTCTTGTGACAATTTCTCTGTACCAGTATTGTATCTCCCGGTACAGTCGCCGCATTTATTGCAACGATTAATGAGCCGGAGGATCCGTTTACCATGTAGTAAGATCTCTTGGTGCCGAAAATTCTCTCAAGTTCTCTTTCCGATTCTCTTATACATTCCTTCGGGTCAAGTAAGTTGTCAGTGCCGTGAGTCTCCGTCACATCGTGGGTGATGTAGTCAAAAGGCTCTTCAAAGTGCCTTTGCTTGTGGCCCGGCATTTGGAAAGAAATCCCTTTTAAATTTTCAACGCCTTCTCTTATATATCTCTTCATAGCATCCTCCTGCATTTAAATAGTATCTTGATTATACAATTAATTTATAAAAAGTGTTGGTTTTTATTTTTTATTTAATATAAAATTGACTTGTTAAGAGGTGGATAAAATGTTTAGATACGAATTTATTGAAGTAGAAAATTGGCGCGGATTAACTGCCGGCAAAACTGATACATTTAACAGATGTAAAGACATAATAAATGAAAAGGCAAAAGAAGGTTGGGAACTTGTACAGATATTCCCTGTCATAAGTGAAAAAGCAAAAACTTTTGTTTTATTAAACTACACCTTGGTTTTTAAAGTTGAAGAATAATATAAGACAGATACATGGAAGTAAGTAAGAGAAAAATATTTAAAACAAATTCATTTATATTAAAAATAATTGCCATTGTCACAATGATTGTGGATCATTTGACCGTGGCATTTGAGCCTTATATATCAATGGACCTTTACTTTGCGGGAAGACTTATAGGAAGGATTGCCTTTCCCATCTTTGCATATCAAATTGCTTTAGGATATAAGAGGACAAAAAATCCTTGGAAATATTTCACACGCCTTCTCATCTTGGCGGTAGTAAGTGAAGTGCCCTTTGACCTTTTGGTCTTTGAATCATACTTCAATTTGGAATACAACAATGTACTGTGGACTTTAGCCGCAGGACTTTTGGTGTTAATACTCACTGATGAATTAATTAAAAGGCTGTCTATAAGAAGCAATGCTTTGAAATTTATTACAGGTCTTATCATTTCGTTTGCGATAGGCTATCTTTGTCAATACTTCCACACCGACTACGGCATTATGGGCGTGGTGCTTATTTATTTATTTTACGCAGGCAGCACCTTCGGAAAGAGTGCATACATTGCAATTCCCATTCTTCTCTTGGGACTTCATCCCGGGCATCTATTGTCTCTTCCTCTTATCGCAGCGGACGACGGCACCAAGGGAATGAATTTACCCAAGGCCTTTACCTATGCAGTCTACCCCGGCCACTTTGTCATTGCCATAATACTTAGAGCACTCCTCTCAAGCTTTATAAAATTTTAATTTCTAATAAAAAAAAGGCGTACCTTTCGGTACGCCGTAATTTTTTCCTAAAATGGTGAGAAGCTTTGATCGCTCCACCACATTTCTTTGTAAAGATCGTATTGACCTTTAAGTTGTTCGTAGTGGAAGTTTTCCCAATAAATTAATTCTTTATATAGTTTCTTTGCTTCTTCATCTTTTGTTCTTTCAGCTGCTTTGCCATAGAAGTCAACTGATTGTGATTCCAAGTTCATTCCAACTGAGAATACACTTAGTGCCATTGACGCCATTGCAGGTTCTAATTTGTCCCATTTAATAACGTCCTTAGGTACTTGTTCAACCTTACCTACTTCTACTTCTCTGCCTTCCAATCTTGCGCACAATTTTTCAAGATACATTACGTGTTCTTCTTCTTGTTTTGCAAGTGACTTAAATACTTTGCCTGCGCTTGTATTTTTAAATTGTTCTGCAGCCATTAGATAGAAGTTGATGCCTTCAGTTTCATTTAATAGTGCTTGTTTTGCCATTGAGATGTCGCTGTCGAATACAAGGTCTGTCATCTTGTAGTGACCTGTTCTGTCTTGTAAGTAGCTTCCTACCGAGTCCGGTCCTACCAGGTTTGCTTGAGGAGTTCTTGATACCTTCTTGCCGCCCTTGTCTTCTTTTGCCGCTTTTGCTTTTGCAGCTTCAGGGTCTGCCTTGAATGAAGGAGCTTCAATGTGTGATTGTCCCATTTCAAGTGCTTTTTGGTTTAGAGGTATAAGTTTCTTCTTCTTATCTCCGTAAACTTTTGTAAATGCTTGAAGTATTGAATCTTCTTTAACTATTTCCGTTACTTTTATAAATGCACCTAACATAACCATGTTTGCAACTTTCGGATTGCCAAGTTCTATTGCAATTTCGTTTACAGGTATTTCGTAAATGTTTATATCTTTACGCGGGTTATCAGGATGTACCAAGTCTGAGTTTACGAATAAGTTTCCGCCGGGTTCTACCATCTTTGAGAACTTTTCATAGGAAGGTTGATTCATAACTATTGCATCTGTCGCTACAGATATTACAGGTGCGCCTACAGGTTCATCGGATACTACTACTGCACAGTTTGCACTACCTCCACGCATTTCAGGACCATATGAGGGCATCCAGCTAACGTGTTTGTTTTCAATCATGCCGGCGTAAGTTGTAAGTTGGCCCATTGCCATAACGCCTTGTCCGCCGAATCCTGCCATTATTATTTTCTTTTCCATATTAGTCCCTCCTGAAATTTCCTAAAGGATAGTAAGGTATCATATTGTCTCTCAACCATTGTAGAGCATCTACCGGAGGTAGTCCCCAGTTAGTCGGGCATGTTGACAATACTTCTACTATTCCGAATCCTTTTCCGTCAAGTTGACATTGGAAACATTCTTTAATAGCTTTTTTAGCTTTTCTAATGTTTGCAGGTGTATCTACTGAAACTCTTTCAACGAATTTTGCTCCGTCAATTGTAGCAAGCATTTCGCTGATCTTAATAGGCTTACCGCACCAAGCTTCATCTCTACCGTAGGGAGAAGTTGTAGTTACTTGTCCTACCAATGTTGTAGGTGCCATTTGACCGCCTGTCATACCATATATACAGTTGTTAACAAAAATTGTTGAAATTTTTTCTCCTCTATGTGCTGCGTGAACTATTTCTGCAGTACCGATTGATGCCAAGTCTCCGTCGCCTTGGTATGAGAATACGAATTTGTCAGGATGAGCACGTTTAATACCTGTTGCAACTGCCGGTGCTCTTCCGTGAGCAGCTTCATACATGTCGCAGTTAAAGTACTTGTAGCAAAGCACTGAACATCCTACCGGTGCAACACCTACCGCATCTTCCAACAATCCCATTTCATCAAGACATTCCGCTACTAATTTGTGTATTACTCCGTGAGTACATCCGGGGCAATAGTGAGTTTCCATGGGAGTAAGGCCGGGTGACCTTTCATAAACTACTTTTTTTACTTCTACACTCATTTTCTTGCCTCCAATATTTTCTTAGCTTCTTCTGCAACTTCTTCTACTGTGGGAACCATTCCGCCGTATCTTCCGTAGAAGTGAACTTTTTGTCTGCCTTCTACACCAAGAGTTACGTCTTCAACCATTTGTCCGTGGTTCATTTCAACTACAAGAACATCCTTGCAATCAGGATTAATCTTCTTAAATGCTTCATATGGATATGGCCAAATTGAAATAGGTCTTACTATTCCGGCTTTAATGCCTTCCCTTTCCAAAAGTTCAATTGCACTCTTGCAAACTCTTGAAGTTGTACCGTATGCTGAAAATACTATTTCCGCATCTTCAATGCCGTATGTTTCGTATCTAACTTCGTTTTTTTCTATTTCTTTATATTTTTCAACTAAGTGTTGGTTGTGAACTTCCAATTCTTCAGCTGACAAGTAAAGAGAGTTGATAATGTTGTTTTCTTTTCTCTTTCCTCTACCTGCTGCAGCCCAAGTCTTAGGCGGAAGATCTCTCTTCTTAGGTTCTTTAAATTCAACAGGTTCCATCATTTGACCGATCATACCGTCTCCTGCAATGAATACAGGGTTTCTGTACATATCGGCAATGTCGAAGCCTTCAATTACAAGGTCAACCATTTCCTGAATTGATGCCGGTGCAAAGGAGATAGTGTGATAGTCTCCGTTTCCGCCGCCTCTTGTAGCTATATAGTAGTCGGATTGTGCCGGTTGAATTGAACCGAGTCCCGGGCCGCCTCTCATCATGTCAACAATAACACATGGAAGTTCAGCTCCTGCTATGTATGAAATACCTTCTTGTTTTAATGCAATCCCCGGTGATGATGAACTTGTCATAACTCTTGCACCTGAACCTGCAGCACCGTAAACCATGTTTATAGCAGCTACTTCTGATTCAGCTTGTAAGAAACATCCGCCGATTTTGGGAAGTTCTCTTGAAAGGTATTCAGGTAATTCTGATTGGGGTGTAATAGGATAACCGAAGAAAAATTTGCAACCTGCTTTAATGGCAGCTGCTCCTATAGCTTCGTTTCCTTTCATTAATACTTTTGCCATATTCTCCTCCTTAGTCTATTCTGTACACTGAAATTATTGAATCAGGGCAAGTAATAGCACAGTTGCCGCAAGCTATGCAGTCTTCCGGACGTGCAGCGTATGCAGGACTGTACCCTTTAACATTAATTTTTTCCCCATTCATTTCAATTAACTTCTTGGGACACACGGGCACGCAAATGCCGCAGCCCTTGCATCTTTCCTCTTCAAATACTACTTTACCTTTTGCCATAATATCCTCCTTAAACCATCCATAAATCGCGGTAAAATAATTTCATGGGGAATATTTCACCTTTAATCGATTCAGGATCTAAATTTTTAGCAACGTCTTCTTTTACCGCTGTATAGACTATGGGAAGTTCAAGTCTTTTTGAAATTTCTTCAACCAATTCCTGTCCGTACAGCACGTCTTCCTCTGTAGTTTGTTTAAGCATGTGGGTTGTGTTTATTAGTCCCGTCACTCTACACTGTGAATAGGCCTCGATTTGCTTTAAAAACCCTATAGCCGTTTCCAAAGTTGAAGTCTCCGGTCTATTTCTGTTAATGACCATGTAGTGTTCGTAACCACTCTTGCTCAACCATTCTCTATATCTACCTAAAGGAAGTGCTCCTTTCGGGTTTCCCCCTGCATCAATGACCACTTGATAATCCCTGTTTTCAAGAGGTCTCAATATGTCTGAAGAAAGTGCCGGAATGTCAAGGGCATTGCCCTTAGGAATTGAGGACGAAATACATTCAATGCCTCTTTCCTCTAAAAAGTCCTGCCTTTCTCTTATTCTGAAGTAGGTATTGATTATATCCAAATCAATTACCGCTACTTTGGGAAAATGTTTTTTTAAGTAAAGTGCGTAATTAATTGCAAATTCAGTCTTTCCGCTTCCGAAGTGACCGGATATGATTTTAATACGACTTTGCTCTGAAAGATTTACCAATAAATACTCAATCCTTTCCGTATAACAACTATACAAATTAATTATATCAGTCTTGCCGAAAAAAAATATATATTTTTTTAGAAAAAAAATAAATCTTAACTCTCACACACTGTATTTCACTGTTGAAAATCGTTTGCACTTTCTGTGTGTGAATTGGGAAATTTCAACTGTTTACAATATTTTTACCTTGTGATATATTTTAGTAAATTAATTAAACTCTTTAATTAATCTCCTTTTTTTCCGACATACTCCATATGTCGGAATTTTTATTTTCAAAATCATAACCACCCGTAAAACGGGTGGTTTGATCACGGGCTATAAGCCCAAGTAATACCAACCAACGTCTCAAGGCGCTGGTTTTCACTTTGTTCAAGCCTTATTGTTTTTGCCACTTTAGCTAACCCTTGAAGGGTTTTTATTTATTTCTTTGCAAATGGATCTTCGTATTCTTTTACACTCAATTTATCCATTGCTATATCGTGTTGCTCTTGTTCTCTTATATATTTCGCTATTGTTTGCTCATTCAATCCTACTGTACTTAAGTAATACCCTTCTGCCCAAAAATGTCTATTTCCAAATTTATATTTTAAATTTGCATGTTTGTCGAACATCATTAGGGCACTCTTTCCTTTCAAGTATCCCATGAAACTTGATACTGATATTTTGGGCGGTATACTTACTAACATATGAACGTGATCCGACATTAAATGTCCTTCTATTATTTCCACACCTTTGTATTTACATAATGTTCTAAATATTTCCACTAAACTTTCTCTGTATTGATTAAATACTATTTTTCG
>QWCK01005731.1_pt1 | contig 18175 bp, 17 predicted proteins | sample 1972571 | NCBI WGS metagenome assembly QWCK01 (sample SAMN09866710, study PRJNA288562) | Human gut metagenome isolate term2_stool, whole genome shotgun sequencing... | isolation source: gut | host: Homo sapiens | place: USA: California
TGCTTATAAGAAAAATGGATACATTCGTGTACAGTCAGGAGCCGGAATCGTAGCAGACAGTATCCCGGAAAATGAATTCCAGGAGTGTTTAAATAAGGCTGGGGCAGTGCTTCAGGCAGTGGAAACTGCGAAAGGAGGATTGGAATGATACTATTACTCGACAATTATGACAGCTTCACCTATAACTTATATCAGTTTATCGCAGGAGTAGAATCAGAAATAAGCGGCATACAAAAAGATCAGATTGATTCAAAAGTAAAGGTCGTTCGAAATGATCAAATCACACCGGAAAAGATTCTGGAACTTGCGCCCGAGGCGCTGGTAATCTCACCGGGGCCGGGAAAACCTTCTGATGCCGGAATCTGTATCGAAGCAATTCAGAAGCTGAAAGGAAAGATCCCGATGCTCGGGGTATGTCTCGGACATCAGGCAATGGCAGAAGCGTTCGGAGCAACGGTAAGTCACGCCGGACAGCTGATGCATGGGAAGACATCACAGCTGAAAGACGTAAAGACAGACAGTGTCCTCTTTCAGAATCTGACACTTCCAATCCAGGTGGCAAGATATCATTCACTCGCAGTTAAGGAAGAGACACTACCGGAAGAACTGATTGTGACAGCGCGAAGCTTAAGAAATGATAAAAGAAGCAATTATAAAATTATCAAAGAAAGAAAATCTCATCTATACAGAAGCAGAAGAAGTAATGAATGAGATTATGGAAGGAAAGGCATCGGATGTTCAGAAGTCAGCATATCTGACAGCACTTTCCATGAAAGGTGAGACAATCGATGAGATCACAGCATCAGCAGCGGGAATGCGTGCACACTGCATCAAGCTTTTGCATGACATGGATGTGCTGGAAATCGTAGGAACAGGGGGAGACGGAGCAAATTCATTTAACATTTCAACAACATCCTCCCTTGTGATCGCAGCGGCAGGAATCCCGGTCGCAAAGCATGGTAACCGTGCAGCATCTTCTAAGTCCGGTGCGGCAGATGTACTTGAAGCACTTGGAGTGAAGATCGATGTCGCACCGGAGCGCAGCACACAGCTTCTCAAAGACATTCAGATCTGTTTCTTATTTGCACAGAATTATCATATTGCGATGAAATATGTCGGACCGATCCGTAAAGAACTCGGTATCCGTACCGTATTCAATATTCTTGGGCCACTGTCTAATCCGGCAGGAGCGAACATGGAACTGATGGGAGTTTATGATGAAAGTCTGGTAGAGCCACTTGCAAGAGTAATGGCGAATCTCGGAGTCGTCCGCGGAATGGTCGTTTACGGACAGGATAAGTTAGATGAGATTTCCATGTGTGCACCGACTACAGTCTGTGAGATTAAAGACGGAACATTTACAAGCTATGAGATCACACCGGAGCAGTTTGGTTATCAGAGATGCGAAAAAGGTGTACTGACAGGAGGAACACCTCAGGAAAACGCACAGATCACATTGGATATCATTTCTGGAAAAGAGCTGGGAGCAAAGAAAAATGCTGTTTGCCTGAATGCAGGAGCAGCAATCTATCTTGCAGGAAAAGCAGATTCAATCGAAGCAGGTGTAAGAAAAGCAGAACAGATCATTGACGAAGGACTTGCACTGAAGAAGCTGGAGCAGTTCAAAGAAGAAAGTAATAAATAAAAAGTCTGATCCCCGGCTATGCAGGGGAGAATGGAAGAAGCAACTTGAAAGAAAAAGAGGAACAAATAGTATGAATATACTCGAGAAAATTACCGAGCGCACGAAAGAGCGGATCGAAGAAGAAAAGAAAATAGTTCCATTAGAAGAGGTTCGAAGGCAGGCGGAAGAAAAAGGAATTAAAGATCAAATCCCAGTATTCGAACAGGCACTTCGGGCAGAAGGATTGTCTTTTATCTGCGAAGCGAAAAAAGCGTCTCCATCCAAAGGATTAATCGCACCGGATTTTCCATATGTAGAGATCGCCAGAGACTATGAAGCAGGCGGCGCGGCAGCAATCTCCTGTCTGACAGAACCGTTTTGGTTCCGGGGCAGTGATGAGTATCTGAAAGAAATCGTGCAAAATGTATCCATTCCGGTGCTCAGAAAAGATTTCACCTGTGATGAATATATGATCTATCAGGCAAAAGCAATGGGAGCCTCGGCAGTACTTCTGATCTGTTCGGTATTAGAAGATGGCAGGTTAAAAGCGTATCATCAGCTGGCAGACGAACTCGGACTATCTGCTTTGGTAGAAACACATAACGAAGAAGAAATCTTAAGAGCACAGAAGATCGGTGCAAAGATTATCGGTGTAAATAATCGGAATCTGAAAGATTTCACAGTGGATATTAAGAACAGTATCCGGCTTAGAGAACTGGTCAGTTCGGAAACAGTTTTCGTATCTGAGAGCGGTATCCGCGGAGTGGAAGATATGAAAGCACTTTATGAAAATGGAACCGATGCGGTACTGATCGGAGAACTTCTGATGAGAAAATCTGATCGGAAAGCAGCACTGATGGAGTTGAAGCAGCAGACAGGAAGGCAGCTAGATATGAATTAGCGGAAGATATAGTATGAGACAAGAAAAAATGAACATGCCCAAGATTAAGATCTGCGGTTTGAGCCGCCCGGAAGATATTACTTATATAAATGAGACAAAACCGGATTATTGCGGATTTATCATCGATGTGCCAAAGAGCCGGAGAAATGTATCCATTTCGAAAGTTCGTGAACTGGTTCAAAATCTTGAATCGCAGATTTGCCCGGTCGGAGTATTTGTCAATAAAGACTGCGGCGAGGTCGTACAATTATTAAATGAAGGAACCATTCAGATTGCTCAGCTTCATGGGCAGGAAGATGAGGCATATATAAAGAAGTTGAAAAGTCTGACAGACCATCCGGTGATGAAAGCATTTTCGATTCAGGAGAAAAAAGATCTTGATGCGGCAGCAGCGAGTAGTGCGGATCTGATTCTTCTCGATCACGGAAAAGGCGGAACCGGTGAGACATTTGATTGGAGTCTTTTGGAAGGCTGGACAAAGCGGCCGTATTTCCTCGCAGGAGGACTGAATCCGGAGAACATACCGGAGGCAATACAGCGAATACACCCTTGGGGAATTGACCTGAGCAGTGCAGTGGAGACAGATGGAAAGAAAGATCGTGAGAAAGTTCTTCAAGCTGTGAAAACTGTGAGAAATTTTGAAAGCAGTAAACATTTTTTGGAAAACAAAAGAGTATACAAGTGAATGAATAAATTTACCAAAACAATAGAAACAAGAAAGAAGGAGAGACAACCATGACAAAAGGAAGATACGGAATCCATGGTGGACAGTACATTCCGGAGACACTGATGAATGCAGTGATCGAATTGGAAAAGGCGTACAACTACTATAAAAATGACAAAGAATTTAATGACGAACTGAATACATTATTAAATGAATATGCAGGCAGACCGTCTCTTTTATACTATGCAGCACGTATGACAGAAGATCTTGGCGGGGCGAAAATTTATCTGAAACGAGAAGATCTCAATCACACAGGTGCCCATAAGATCAACAACGTGTTAGGTCAGGTTCTTCTTGCGAAGAAGATGGGAAAGACAAGAGTAATCGCTGAGACCGGTGCAGGACAGCATGGGGTTGCAACAGCGACAGCAGCGGCTCTGATGGGAATGGAATGTGAAGTTTTCATGGGAAAAGAAGATACAGAGCGTCAGGCACTGAATGTATACAGAATGCGTCTTCTTGGAGCACAGGTACACGCGGTTACAAGTGGAACCGGTACTTTAAAAGATGCTGTTTCGGAGACGATGCGTGAGTGGACAAGAAGAATTGATGACACACATTATGTACTTGGATCCTGTATGGGACCGCATCCATTTCCGCAGATCGTGCGTGATTTTCAGGCAGTTATATCTAAAGAGATCAAGGAGCAGATCCTTGAAAAAGAAGGAAAACTCCCGGATGCAGTGCTTGCCTGTGTCGGCGGTGGATCCAATGCGATCGGTGCATTTTATAATTTCATTGAAGATGAAGGCGTGCGCCTGATCGGATGCGAGGCGGCAGGACGCGGCGTGAATACAGCAGAGACAGCTGCAACGATCGCGACCGGTAAACTTGGAATCTTCCACGGAATGAAATCTTATTTCTGTCAGGATGAGTACGGACAGATCGCACCGGTTTACTCAATCTCAGCCGGACTGGATTATCCGGGAATCGGACCGGAGCATGCAGACCTTTATGATAAGGGAAGAGCAGAATATGTAGCAATCACTGATGATGAGGCAGTCGATGCATTTGAGTACCTTTCTAAATTAGAAGGAATCATTCCGGCGATCGAGAGTGCACATGCAGTTGCATATGCAAGAAAGCTTGCGCCGACAATGGGAAAAGACCAGATTATTGTAATTAATATTTCAGGACGCGGAGATAAGGACTGCGCAGCAATCGCACGTTACAGAGGGGAGGATCTTCATGAGTAGAATACAGGAAGCATTTAAAGGGAAGAAAGCATTTATACCATTTGTCACATGTGGTGACCCGGATCTTGAGACGACGAAACAGATTGTCTATGAGATGGAGAAAGCAGGGGCAGCGTTGATCGAGCTTGGAATCCCATTTTCCGATCCGACAGCAGAAGGACCGGTTATACAGGGAGCAAACCTGCGTGCGCTGACAGGAGGCGTGACGACAGACAAGATCTTTGATATGGTAAAAGAAATCCGTCAGAATACACAGATTCCGCTTGTTTTTATGACATATGCAAATGTTGTGTTCTCTTACGGAACAGAAAGATTTCTTGAGAAAGCGAAAAATGTCGGAATGGATGGTCTGATTCTTCCGGATGTTCCATTTGAAGAGAAAGAAGAATTTGACATCGTGTGCAAAAAGTACGGAATCGATCTGATCTCATTGATTGCACCGACTTCTCATGACCGAATCCGGATGATTGCAAAAGAAGCATCGGGATTCGTATATTGTGTTTCCTCACTTGGTGTAACAGGAACAAGATCTGCGATCACGACGGATATCGGAGCAATGGTGAAGCTCGTAAAAGAGGAAAAAGATATTCCATGTGCGGTCGGATTCGGAATCTCCACTCCGGAGCAGGCGGCGAAGATGTGTCAGAGCGCAGACGGTGCGATCGTTGGAAGTGCAATCGTTAAGTTGTGTGAGAAATACGGAAAAGACTGCGTGCCGTATGTTGCAGAATATGTAAAGAGTATGGTTGAAGCTTGTAAATAAGTGAAAAGGATATGAGCTTCGAAATCCGAGTATTCTTTTGATAATAATAGGAAAATACCTCTTTTGATAAGGAGCCAGATGTGGTATCATAGATATTAGATTTGTTGCTTGATCTTATGATACGAATCCGAAAGGAGAATACGAATGAAGAATCGAAAACAGCCTTTATTCAAAAGCTTTGGCTATGCCTTTGAAGGAATCTGGACAGGGATTTCAAAAGAGAGGAATATGAAGATTCATTGCCTTGCAGTGATTCTTGTAACAGCAGTTGGAACCTTTGTAGGATTAACACCGATAGAATGGTGTATCTGTCTTCTCCTTTTTGGAATGGTGATCTCACTGGAACTTGTGAATACGGCAGTGGAAGCTGTTGTCGATCTAGTGACAGAAGAGAGAAAGCCACTTGCTAAGATCGCGAAGGATACGGCAGCTGGTGCAGTGCTTTTTACGGCAATCATGGCTGTGATCATAGGATGTATCATATTTATACCTCATTTTATGAAGATTGCGGGAATTGCATAGCAATGGAGCAATCCGGTTACATCAGTGAGTGGCAAAATTTACTTTTGACACTCACATCATTTTGCACTACTGCAACATGTAATATAAAGAAAAGCAACCAGAAAGGAAAACAAAGAGATGGATGAGAATAAAGTAATTGTCAGTACAGAGATGAAGCAGACATTGGTGAATCTGCGAAATCTCGAAGAGATTTATGTGATCATGTCAGGTGTGACGAAGATGCCGTTTGTCCTCTGTGATGAAGAGACATTTGATGACGAGGTTCTGGTTTATTATCAGGAAGAGTCTGCAAAGGAAAAGGCAAAGACGCTTGCAGAAGATCGTTATCATGTAGGAATTGCCAAGATTGAAAAGAATGCCAGACTTGGATTTTTTACAAACCTGTATACAATGGGCGTGAATGCACTGGCAGTGAATGTTGGTACAGAGGAGGAGATCAGGGTTCAGCTGGAACAGATTGTAGTTCGTAAGAATAAGGAAGAACTGCCTGAAGGAAAGAAACTGATCGAGAATCCGGAGCTTCATCTGACAGCAATGTATCTGATGCAGGAGATGCACCGCAATATCGGACCGGAGATGCCGGAGAATGTGAAGGAACTTCAGGAAGAGATGATGGCGCATTATAAGAAAGGAACCTTTATCGTAGGAGTTCAGGAAGATAATCAGGTTCCACTTCTGAGACAGCCGGACGGAAGTCTGTATCAGCCGATCTTTACAGATATGATAGAATTTACCAGATTTGCACAGGGCAAGAAGATGAAGACAGCAGCAATCCCGGCGGATAAGATTCCGGAGATACTGATTCCGGATGCAAAGGGAGTTGCAATCAATCCATTTGGTGTGAATGTACGTCTGGATATTACAAAAGCAAATAAGCAAAAGCCAGAAGCGTAAAATGAAGAGAAGTTAATTTAAATCAAAAGGAAAACTTTAATTTACTAAAATAATCACTAAGTAACATATTCAACAAAAAAACAGGATAAATATTGTTGAATATTACAGATTGACTGTTGGAAGTGAGTTTGGTTATACTATACGTGGTTAAAAGAGAAAAGCGCACGATAGAGTGTTACTGGTAAAGCAGGCATAAACTATCCTTAATAAGTTCACCAGATAAGGTGGACTTGGTTATTGAGGATTAGTTTATGCCTTTTTTGCGCATTATAGTATAGGATAAGTAAGTTGCAGAACTGTGCCAGCACAAGAAACTATGGGATGCGTCAACTCTGTGAGAAATGATACGAGGAGGATTACAGATGAAAGACAAGATTTTTGGAGTATTGCAGAGAATCGGAAGAAGTTTTATGCTTCCAATCGCAATTCTTCCGGTAGCAGGACTTCTGCTTGGAGTAGGAAGTTCATTTACAAATGCAACGATGATTGAGACATATCATCTTCAGGCAATTTTAGGCGAGGGGACAATTCTGAATTCCCTGCTCACAATTATGAGCAAAGCGGGAAGTATTATTTTTGATAACCTGCCGATCATTTTTGCTGTCGGTGTAGCAATCGGTATGGCGAAGAAAGAGAAGGAAGTTGCGGCACTTGCGGCAATGATCTCTTTCTTTGTAATGAATGCAACAATGAATGCCATGCTTCTGATCCGTGGAGATCTTCTTGCAGACGGAACGCTTGGAGCCGGAGTTCTGGAAGGAACTGTGACAAGTGTCTGCGGAATCCAGACATTACAGATGGGTGTATTTGGCGGTATTATCGTTGGACTTGGAGTAGCAGCACTTCATAATAAGTTTTACAAAATCCAGCTTCCGAATGCACTGTCATTCTTCAGTGGATCAAGATTTGTTCCGATTATTTCAACATTGACTTATGTGGCTGTCGGAATCGTACTCTATTTTGTATGGCCAACCGTTCAGAATGGAATCTATGCACTCGGCGGACTTGTAACAGGAACAGGCTATATTGGAACATTGATCTTTGGTATTATTAAGAGAGCGTTGATTCCATTTGGACTTCACCATGTATTCTATCTTCCATTCTGGCAGACAGCGGTTGGAGGAACAATGGAAGTTGCGGGACAGCTTGTACAGGGCGGTCAGAACATCTTCTTTGCGCAGCTTGCAGATCCGTCCACAGTACATTTCAGTGCGGATGCGACAAGATATTTTTCCGGTGAATTTATTTTCATGATCTTTGGTCTTCCGGGTGCGGCACTTGCAATGTATCAGTGTGCAAAACCGGAGAAGAAGAAACAGGCAGGCGGACTTCTGCTTTCTGCAGCACTTGCATGTATGATGACTGGAATCACAGAGCCACTGGAGTTCTCATTCCTGTTTGTAGCACCGATCCTTTTTGTGGTACAGGTGATCCTTGCCGGATCAGCTTATATGATCGCACATATGTTAAATATTGCAGTAGGACTTACATTTTCCGGTGGATTTATTGATCTGTTCCTTTTCGGTATCCTTCAGGGAAATGCTAAGACAAGCTGGATCAGAATCATCCCGGTTGGAATTATTTATTTCTTCTTATATTATATCATCTTCCGTACTTTGATTCTGAAGCTGAATCTGAAGACACCGGGAAGAGAAGATGATGATGCGGAAACGAAGCTATATACAAAAGCTGATTATAAAGCAAAAGTAGATGGAAATGATGCAGATTCTGAAAATGAAATGACACCGGAAGATCAGAAGAGCGCACTGATCACAAGAGGACTTGGTGGAAAGAAAAACATTTCTGATGTAGACTGCTGTGCGACAAGACTTCGTTGTACGGTAGTAAAGCCGGAACTGGTAAATGAAGATGTCTTAAGAATGACATCCCCATCCGGAATCGTAAGAAAAGGACAGGGAATCCAGGTAATCTACGGACCGGCTGTTTCTGTGATTAAATCCAATCTGGAAGATTATCTGGAGAAAGCTCCGAATGTGGAATATCTTCCGGAAGAAAACGAAAACAGCGCAGAAGAAACGAATAAATGTGCAGAAACAAAAGATGAAGCGAAGAAAGATGAGAACAAAACTGTTGCAGCCGGAACTGTAAAGAAAGAGCTTTGCTCTCCATTCACAGGAGTGGCAGCACCGATCGAAGAAGCGTGTGACGAAGCATTTGCAGGGAAAATGATGGGAGACGGTTATCTGGTTCGCCCGGAAGAGGGAATGGCTTATGCGCCGGAAGATGCAACTGTATCTTTTATCTTCCCATCAAAACATGCAGTTGGTCTGACTAGTGATGACGGAACCGAATATCTGCTTCACATTGGCGTGGATACTGTAAATCTGGATGGAAAAGGATTCGAAACTTTTGTAAATGACGGAGACCGAGTAAAAAAGGGTGACAAACTGATAGGTTTTGATATAAAATATATCCAAGAGCATGCAAAATCCGATGAATGTATGGTTGTATTTACAAGTCTTCAGGAAGGTGAAGAGATCAGAATGTCTAAGAGCGGAAAAGTAGAGAAGCTTGAGAAGACAGCAGAAATCGTAAGCTTGAATTAAGAGAAAGAAAGAGAGGCTCCGGGGGGATGTATCGAGTCATTAAAGTTCTGAATAATAATGGGATTCTTGTATATCATGTTGAGACAGGGAAGGAGATGATCCTTCTCGGAAACGGTGTGGGATTTGGAAAGAAGCCTACAGAACAGATCGAGAAACTTCCCGGAGCCAAAGTATATTCCCTTGTCACAAGAAGGAAGCAGGAGTCTGTTCTGAAAACGGTCAATGGAATCCGCCCGGAGTTTATTGAGGCAACAGGAAAGATCATTGAAGAAGCAGAGAACGTGTTTCAGAAGATCAATCATGAGATGCTGCTTCCGTTGGCAGATCATATTGCGCTTGCAGCGAAGAGAGCGAAGGAGAACCGTCAGCTTCTGAATCCATTTACACCGGATATCCGTGTGTTGTTTGGAGAGGAGTATCAAGTGGCCCTGAAAGGGCGGGAAATTATACAGCAGCTGACAGGATATGAAATCTCAGAGGATGAAGTCGGATTCATTACGCTACATATCCATGCAGGTCTTTCAGATGAGGCAGTATCCCAGACGCTGGATGCGACCAGGATTGTAAATGAAGGGATTGCCATGATTGAACAGGAATTCGATCAGAAGCTGGAGAGCGGCTCACTTGGGTGTACACGTCTGATGAGCCATATGTATTATATGATTCTGAGAACCCGTAAAGGCGAAGGGACGAATGCAGACTTTAATGATTTCATTTTTCAGAATTACCCAAGGACCGGAGAGGCGGCGAAGAGAGTGTGTGACTATATGTCCAGACAGCTGAAACAACCGGTCGCAAAAGAAGAAATCGGATTTCTTGCAATCCATATCCAGCGGGTTATCTCGCCGGATACGGTATGACCGTGTGCTCTTGAAATACTGTATACTATGATATATAGTAGTGGATAAGAGCGAAAGGGGAATCCGCAGAATGTATAAGATTCTAATCATAGAAGATGACCTTGTGATGGCAGGGGCAATTAAAAAAGAGATGGAAGCGTGGGGAAATGAAGCACGTTATGTGGAAGATTTTGCAAAGGTTCTTGAGACATTTGCAGAGTACGGTCCACATCTGGTGCTTTTGGATATCACGCTTCCTTTTTATAATGGATACCACTGGTGCAGCGAGATCCGTAAGATATCGAGCGTGCCGGTGATCTTTATCTCTTCGGCAGCGGATAATATGAATATTATCATGGCGATGAATATGGGTGGAGATGACTTTGTGGCAAAACCGTTTGACTTAAGTGTACTGACAGCGAAGATTCAGGCTCTGCTGAGGAGAACATATGATCTATCAGGAAAAGTACCGATGCTGGAACATAGAGGAGCAATCCTGAACCTCTATGATACAACAATGACCTATAATGGAGAAAAGATTGAGTTGACAAAGAATGAATTTCGTATCTTGCAGACATTGATGGAGAATAAAGGACGCGTGGTCAGCAGAGACACGCTGATGACAAAGCTGTGGGAGACAGACAATTATATCGAAGAGAATACATTGACAGTCAATGTCGGAAGACTTCGGAAAAAGCTGGAAAAAGCGGGAATGGAAGGCTTTATCAAGACGAAAGTCGGCGGTGGATATATCATCGAGAAGGAGTAAAAATGTTTTTACAATATTTGAAAAGAATTCGCTTTGTGCTTCTGTGGAGTTTGCTGTGTGCGGGAATCTTTTTTCTGATTTTTGTGCTGGAAGAGATTAATCTGAAGGCAGCGGTTTATCCGACAGTGTTGTGTCTGGCATTTGGATTACTTTTTCTTCTCTGTGGATATTTGCGGTATAAGAAAACCGGGCAGAAGCTGGAACATTTGCTGCAAGGAGAAGGACCTTATGAGGATTCACTTCCGGTGGCACAAGATGGAATTGAGTTAGGATATCAGGAGCTGATCAGAAAAGAAGAACAACAGCAAAGAAAAGAACATGCCAGATGGGAGAAGTCCGGTCAGGACATGGAGGACTATTATGCAACCTGGGTGCATCAGATCAAGGCACCGATTGCTGTGATGAATGTATTACTCCAGCAGGAAGATACCGAGACGAATCAGAATCTGAAAGCTGAACTGTTCCGGGTGGAGCAGTATGTGGAGATGGCACTTGGGTATGTGCGTCTTGACAGTGGCACGAAGGATCTGGTAATCGCATGGTATCCTTTGGATGAAATTGTAAGAAAATCGATCCGTAAATATGCAGGACAGTTTATTCGAAGGAGAATCCGTCTGATCTATGAAGGGACAGATCAGATTGTTGCAGTGAAGTATACGCTGAAAGGAACAGTGACGATCACTGTCAGTGAAGAAAAGAAACTGACGGTTACAGATACCGGAATGGGAATTGCACCGGAAGATCTGCCGAGAATCTTTGAAAAAGGATATACGGGATATAATGGAAGAATGGAACGGAAATCAACGGGAATTGGTCTGTATCTGAGTCAGATGGCGGCAAAGAAACTGGGGCATCAGATTACAGTTGAGTCAAAGTTAGGGGAAGGCAGCAGTTTTACGATTGGTTTGGCAGAGTATCCGTTGAGATCAGAGTAAAACGCTAAATCACACAGAGAGAAGCAAGTGACAAAATTGTCACATCAGACAGCTGGAATGTCACAGAAATCAATGTCGGCATTCTGGCTGTATTGTTATACTGAGGATGTTGAAAGAAGAGGAGGTCGTAAGAAATGACAGTTTTGGAAGTAGAAAATTTGAAAAAAATATACCGTCCGCGTTTTGGCGGTAATCAGGTACAGGCACTCTAACCGTTATCTGCAATCCGTGAGAAGGATCTGTCCAAGTTCAGGAGAGATCATCTTGGGTTTGTATTTCAGGATTTCAATCTTTTGGATACATTTAATCTAAAGGACAATATCTTACTGCCATTGGTACTGCAGGGAGTTGATTACAGGAAAATGAATGTCAGGATGATGCCAATCGTGAAAGAACTTGGAATTGCAGGACTTCTGGAGAAGTATCCCTATGAGGTGTCAGGAGGACAGAAGCAGCGTGCAGCAGTGGCGAGAGCGCTGATCACAGATCCGAGACTGATCCTGGCGGATGAGCCGACCGGGGCACTCGATTCGAAATCAACGGATGAATTGCTCGGGGTATTTGAGCGGATCAATCAATCGGGACAGACGATCCTTATGGTAACACATTCTGTCAAAGCAGCGAGCAAGGCCGGGAGAGTGTTATTTATTAAAGACGGAGAAGTTTTCCACCAGGTATATAAAGGCGAACAGACAGATGAACAGTTCTATCAGAATATCTCAGCGACACTGACAATGCTTGCGACAGGTGGTGAGAGACGATGAAAAGTGGACTTTATCTGAAACTTTCCGTTAATGGAATTAAGAAAAATAAGAAGCTGTATTTTCCATATTTGATCACATGTATCTGTATGGTTATGATGTTCTATCTGATCGATTATCTTGCAGTGAGTCCGCAGTATGCCCAGATCAAAGGTGGGGATACTATGCAGATGATCCTTGGATTTGGTTCTGGTGTGATCTCAATCTTTTCGCTGATCCTTCTGTATTACACAAATTCATTTCTGATCCGCAGACGACAGAGAGAGTTTGGGTTGTATCACATCCTTGGAATGGGAAAAATTGACCTTGTAAAAATCATGGTTCTTGAGAATCTGATCATCAGTGTTCTGACGATTGCAGGAGGAATCGTGGGAGGAATCCTGTTTTCTAAATTGGGGGAACTTCTGGCAGCGAAGATACTTGGAAGTAATGCCGGACTTTCTATGAAAATCAGTGTTCCGGCACTTGTGGCTACGGCACTGTTATTCCTGGTCATTTTTGCATTAATCATGCTTCGGATGATCGTGTCCGTCTATCGGTTAAAACCTGTAGAACTTTTAAAAAGTGAAAAGACAGGAGAGAAACCTCCGAAGGCAAACTGGATCTTTGCAGTACTCGGGTTGCTTCTGCTTGGTGTGGCTTATTATTTATCCCTGACAATCAAAGATCCGCTTGTAGCGATGATCTGGTTTATGGTTGCCGTCGTGCTGGTAATCCTTGCAACGTATCTGTTATTTATTGCCGGCTCGGTCACATTTTGTAAAATAATGCAGAAAAAGAAAGGATATTATTATAAAACAAATCATTTTATTTCACTTTCATCCATGATTTACCGTATGAAACGAAATGGGGCAGGATTAGCGTCTATTTGTATTCTGTCCACAATGGTTCTGGTTATGGTATCTTCTACAACCAGCCTGTATCTGAGTATGGAACATGGCTTGAATCTTCGATATCCGAAATCTGTCCAGATTGAGATGTACACGAAACCGGAGCAGACGGAAGAAATGAAAGAGAATCAGAATGGACAGATTATAGAGCTTGTACAGAAGGTTTTAAAAGAACATAACCAGACCGCGGAGAATCCGGAGAATTACCGGATGCTTACAGTCAGTGGAATTGTTTCAAAAAATGAAATCTATTTTAATCCGGAGAATGCTCCGGGAGTCAATGGAGTGAATACATTTGATCATTTAAAAATGATCTATGTCCTACCGCTGGAAGCGTATAATCGGATCATGGGGACGAATCTGGAGCTTGCTCCCGGGGAAGCGTATCTGTATGCGAAAGATTCCGATTTCCCCTATGATCAGATCACGGTGGAGAATTCCGGGACATGGAGGATTAAAGGACATTTGGATAAAATGATTTCAAATGGAAATAATATGGCAAATATGAACAGCAGCTTCTATCTGGTGGTTTCCGGACTGGAAGATATAAAAGCTTTGGAAGAAGGAAATGTTTCCGTTTACGGTGCCAATGGTTCTTATGAGAAATGGTACTACAATTTTGATCTGTCCTGTGGAGATGAAGAGCAGATCCAGATTCAAAACGAGATTGACAAGAAAATCAATGCATTGGCTGAACAGGAATCAGAGGAATCAGATACCCTATTTTTTGGAGCTTCTACAGACAGCAGAGCCGCATCAAGAGCTGATTACCAGGCTTTGTACGGCGGTCTGTTCTTCCTTGGAATCCTTCTTGGAGTCGTATTCATTCTTGGAATGGTGCTGATCATTTATTATAAACAGATTACAGAAGGCTATGAGGATCAGGACAGATTCCAGATTCTGATGAAAGTGGGGATGACACAGAAAGAAGTGCGTCAGACGATCAATTCTCAGGTAATGACAGTATTCTTCCTGCCTCTTGTGGCTGCCGGAATTCATACGGCATTTGCATTTCCAATGATAGAAAAAATGGTGCATCTGCTTGCTTTTTCTGACAGAAAATTCCTGATTCTGGTGACAGTGTGCTCCTATTTAGTATTTGCATTATTCTATATCATTGTCTACATGGTGACTTCGAAACAGTATTACAAAATTGTTAGCGGAAAACAGGAAGAAAGTCTTTTTTCTTAATTCAAAGAGTGATAGAATAGAATTATCAGAAAAAGGAGGACTTGCTTATGATGGATCACACAATTATTACAATTGGAAGACAGTTCGGAAGTGGCGGTCATGAAGTAGGAAACAGACTGGCAGAGAGACTGAACATTCCTCTTTACGATCACAATCTGATTCGAATGGCAGCAAGAGATCTTGGAATTTCGAACGAAGATGCTGGAAGAGTAGATGAGACGAGACTTGGAAATGTGTTATCAAGCTATTATATTGGAATGGGTGATTATACTACATTTATGCTCAGTCCGGAAGTGGAGAAACCATTAAGTGATCAACTTTTTGACGCACAGTCAGCAATCATCCGCAAGCTGGCGGAACGCGGACCGGGAATCTTTGTGGGACGCTGCGCAGATTATGTTCTTGGGGATTATTCAAATGTTGTGAATACATTTATCTATGCTTATAAGGATGATAGAATCAATCGAATCATGGATATCTATTGTATTATGAAGGTAGAACAGACCGTAAGTGGGGAAGTATTGATGCGAATGCAATCCTGCTGAATACAAGTCTTCTTGGAATTGATGGTGCGGTAGATGCACTTGAGGCGATTTATCATAAGTGGGAAAACAGATAACAAAATAAGCAGAAAAAATGAAATAATTAACAAAAAGTAAGAGGGTGTCGTTTAGTGAGACACCCTCTTTGCTACGTCTTTATTCTGGAATCTGTATTTATTTCATCATGCCGGCAAGAATCTGATTGACTTCTTTACCATCAGCTTTGCCTTTTACTTTCGGCATGAGTTCTTTCATGATCTTACCTTTATCCTTTGCTGTAGGAGCATCGATACCAAGATCTGCAAGAACGGATGTGATCACTGCTTTGATCTCATCTTCGCTCATCATCTTTGGTGCATATTCTTCAAGAACAGCAAGACGCTTCTGAGCCTCTTCAATCAGATCTGTACGATCTTCAGGTGTCATATCAATTGTTTCTTTTAACTGTTTGATTTCTTTTAAGATTACCTGTCCTTCTTCCTCTTCTGTCAGGTCGGCACGTTTGTCGATAGCTTTATTCTTCAGAGAGGAGAGCAGAAAGGAAAGTGCGGCTTTTCGTTCTTTGTCTCCTGCCTTCATTGCAGCGACCATAGCGCTTCTGATTTCATCAATTTTGCTCATTTTAGAGTCCTCCTTATAATTTAATATGCTTGAAATAGTTACAATTATTGAAAAGAGCGGATTGCTCTTGATTCATAAGATAAATTTTAGCAGATGGTGGTTTATATTGCAAGAGTGCACTCTGTTTTCATTGTATATAAATATGTTATCCTGTTTCAAAGCATATTTTCTAAAACATCTAAATTCATATAAAGGTTTCATTACAGGTAGATTGCATCTGTCAAATCAGGAAATTCATGCTTTTAAAATCCATTATTTAAAGCAGAGGTTTTCTGATGGAGAGAGAACTTCTGTGAAAATCACATAAGGAGGTCTCTTAAATGAAACAAAAGAGAAAGCAATTGCCGGAAAAACAACAGCCGGCAGATGGAAAACTGCTTCAGTGGCACCCTGCATTTTATGCAGACTTGCAGATTGAATTCAGAGAAGAATCAGCTGTATCAGGCTGTTATGGAGATCATAGTAAAAGCAAACGAGAATCGATTAAAGGAGGGGAAAAGAGATATGTGTAATGCATTATTAGAATTAATGAAAGATGAATTAGATGAAAAAAGAGAAGAAGGTATAAAAGAAGGGGAATCTCTTGGAGAAAGCAGAATCAATCAGCTGAATCTTAAATTATCCGAACTTAGCAGAAGTGATGAGATTCTCAAGGCAGCAGTGGACAGGGAATATCAGAAGAAGTTATTGAAGGAATTTGGACTTTAAAGACCCAATATCCAGGGGCAGGAACTTGTCAATATCCAAGCTCCATTCTTTGACTTCTGCAGAATACGTCAGAGTGCACTCTGTTTTGTGAAAATATATGAAAGAAATGCATAAAAAGAATGAAAAATCAGAAAATTTACGAAAAATAAAAATATAGGTTGACAACATTGGGCTAGGGGAGTAAACTACGTGACATAAAAGCAAAGGCGCTTTGAGAAACAGATCTCAGAGTGCCTTTTTCTTTTAATAAAATATAGTACCTATAGATTTGCCGCGAACAGCAGCAAGTCTCAATGACACAAAGGCGTGTCTTACAGAAAGAACCGATTCAGGGGGATGGTTCAACGAAACTGTAAGATACGTCTTTTTAGTTTCTAGGTATGAGGAGGAAGTAGTATGACACAAGAAATTATTACTCAGATTACAGACACAGTTAAAGAATGCCGGTAACATTATCATGAAGAATCTGATGGATTTTTGTATTGGAACAATCGTGTTTATTTTTCTTGGATTTGGATTGTTACTCGGGGAAGATGCACTTGGCGGACTGGTAGGAGTTCCAACACTTGGAATCTTTACAGATTATGCAAACTTTGACTGGTCTAATTTTGTATTCAACCTGGTTTTCTGTGCGACAGCAGCAACAATCGTATCAGGAGCTATGGCAGAAAGAACAAAGTTTCTTTCCTATTGTATTTATTCCGCAATGATCTCCGCAGTTGTGTATCCGATCGAAGCACACTGGATCTGGGGAGGCGGATGGCTTTCACAGCTTGGCTTCCATGATTTTGCAGGATCTTGTGCAATCCACATGGTAGGTGGAGTAACAGCATTTATCGGAGCTGCAATGGAAGGAGCCAGAATTGGTAAATTCTCAAGAGATAAGAATGGAAAAGTAACAAAAGTCCATGCATTTCCAGGACATAACCTCGTAATTGGTGCTCTTGGATGTTTCATCCTCTGGTTTGGATGGTATGGATTCAACGGTGCGGCAGCAACAACAGGCCCACAGCTTGCATCTATCTTTATGACAACAACAATCGCACCGGCAACAGCAACCGTTGTATGTATGATCTTCACATGGCTTCGTTATGGAAAACCAGATGTGTCTATGTGTCTGAATGCATCCCTCGCAGGTCTGGTAGCAATCACAGCACCTTGTGATGTGACAGATGGATTAGGAGCACTGATCATTGGAGCAGTTGCAGGAGTTCTCGTAGTATTTGGCGTTTGGTTCTGTGATAATGTAGTGCATGTAGATGACCCGGTTGGTGCCGTAGCAGTTCATTGCTTAAATGGTATCTGGGGAACAATCGCAGTTGGTCTTTTTGCAACAACAAATGCGCCGGAAAGCACATTGAAAGGTCTGTTCTACGGCGGTGGATTCGGACTTCTCGGAACACAGCTTCTTGGTGTAGTAACAGTTCTTGCTTGGACAGTTGTAACAATGACAATTATCTTCAAAGTAATTGATATGACAATTGGACTTCGTGTTTCAGAGGAAGAAGAGATTGTTGGTCTGGATTCCAAGGAGCATGGTCTTGCATCAGCATATGCAGGATTCAGCATCATGGATATTACAGAAGGTGCAATGAATGAAAATGAAAACACAGATCTTGGTGTAGCAGATTATGACGCAGCATCTCCAATCCAGAGAGCAGCAGCTGTACCTGTAGCCGGACCGGTAGATGCAGATACAGGAATGCATAAAGTAGTTATTATCGCAAA
>QWCK01003253.1_pt1 | contig 18153 bp, 11 predicted proteins | sample 1972571 | NCBI WGS metagenome assembly QWCK01 (sample SAMN09866710, study PRJNA288562) | Human gut metagenome isolate term2_stool, whole genome shotgun sequencing... | isolation source: gut | host: Homo sapiens | place: USA: California
AGCTTTAAAACTTGATTCAGCATCAGGTGAACCAAACAAGAAAAAAGTTGGTAAGTTAACTAAGGCTCAATTAAAAGAAATAGCAGAAACAAAGATGCCGGACTTAAATGCAGCAGACATCGAAGCTGCAATGAGACTCGTTGCAGGTACTGCTAGAAGCATGGGCGTAGAAGTAGAAAAGTAAGTGGGAGAATTTTTCGTATAACCACAAGGAGGTAAATATGGCTAGAAGAGGCAAAAAATACCGTGAATCGGTAAAAACTTATGATAGACAAGAGCTGTTCGATATGGAACCGGCTATAGATAAATGTTTGGAACTTGCAAAGGCAAATTTCGACGAAACAATCGAACTCCACGTAAGACTTGGAGTTGACTCAAGACACGCAGACCAACAAGTCCGTGGTGCAATTGTATTGCCGCACGGAACAGGTAAAGAAGTAAGAGTGCTTGTAATTGCAAAGGGCGATAAAGAAAAAGAAGCTCGTGAAGCAGGCGCAGATTTCGTCGGTGCTGAAGATATGGTCGAAAAGATTCAAAAAGATAACTGGTTTGATTTCGATACACTTATTGCAACACCGGACATGATGGGTCTTGTCGGTCGTCTCGGTAAGGTTTTGGGACCTAAGGGACTCATGCCGAACCCTAAGAGTGGAACAGTTACAATGGAAGTTGAAAAAGCTGTTAAAGAAATTAAAGCTGGTAAAGTTGAATACAGACTTGACAAAGCAAATATCATTCACACAGTGATTGGAAAGAAGAGCTTCGGCAAGGAAAAATTGGCTGAAAACATGCAAGCTCTCATGAGCGCAATTGTTAAAGCTAAACCGGCTGCAGCAAAGGGTAAATATCTAAGAAATGTTACTCTTACATCAACAATGGGTCCTGGAATCAAATTGAATCCGGCAAAATTTGGTGAATAGATTTTAAAGGGTTTTGGGAATTTTCCCGAAACCCTATTTTTTTAAGGAGTTTATATGAATTGCAATATATGCCCGAAAAAATGTAATGTTGACAGAAAGACGACTCTCGGCTTTTGCAGAGCTCCGTATGATTATGCAGTTTCAAAGGCGATGCTTCACATGTGGGAAGAGCCGGCGATTTCCGGAGAAAATGGCTCGGGAACCATATTTTTTGCAGGCTGCAATATGAAATGCGTTTTTTGTCAAAACTTTGAAATCAGTCAGCTGCGTGAAAAAAACTACATAACGATGGACGATGAAAAACTCGCCGACGTGATGGTTTCGCTTATGGAAAAAAATGCGAATAATATAAATCTCGTGAGTCCTATGCACTATGCCGACCGACTTCCGCACGCGATAAAGCTTGCAAAAGAAAAAGGGCTCGACATTCCGGTCGTTTACAACACAAATTCATACGAGCTTGTGGAAACGCTTTTGATGCTTGACGGGCTTGTCGACGTTTATCTTGCGGATTTTAAATATGTTAGATCAGAGCTTTCAAAAAAATATTCCGGCACGAAAGATTATTTCGAATATGCGGACAAGGCGGTCCGGGAAATGTTTAGGCAAGTCGGCGAGACGGTTTATGATGAGAACGGGCTCATAAAAAAAGGAGTCATTGTAAGGATTCTTCTTTTGCCGGGGCATGTCCTCGATGCAAAGGCTGTTTTTAAAAAGCTTTTTAATGAATACGGAAACAAAATCGCATACAGCCTTATGAATCAGTACTGTCCGCTTTTCGGCGCAAAGAATTTTCCGGAGATAAATCGCGACGTTACCGCAAAAGAGTACAATCGATTCGTAAACTTTGCGCTCGATATGGGTTTTACAAACGGATTTATTCAAGGCGAGAAAATGCGTGAAAACGGAACGAAAAGCATTTACACTCCGGATTTTGACTTGGGCGGACTTGACACCGGAAAATAATTTAAGTATAATAGAGACAGTTTAATAGGGAATGAAGTTTCCCATTAATTGCAACTGCTGATGACTTCTACAAATTTTTGTAGGGGGAGTCGGCTTTTTTTATGGAGGCATTATGTTATTAAGTTTATCGATTATCTTTATTTTTGGAATCATCATGAGCAATCTGTGCGGAAAAGTTAAACTTCCGGCGCTCTTCGGAATGATTCTTTTGGGAATTTTAATTGGACCCAGCGTTTTAAATTTGCTCGATGAAAAAACACTTTTGATTTCAGGGGAGCTTCGAAAAATCGCGCTCATAATAATACTCACTCGCGCAGGACTCGGACTTAATCTTGAGGATTTAAAGAGAGCGGGACTAAGCGCAGTTTTACTCTGTTTCGTGCCGGCGGTTTTTGAAGTGATAGGAATTGTTTTGATTGCACCGAGAATTTTTCCGATTACAACAAAGGAAGCTTTTTTGATTGGAAGCGTTCTTGCAGCGGTGTCACCGGCGGTCGTTGTGCCGAAGATGATTGAACTTATGGACAAAGGCTACGGCACCGACAAATCGATTCCGCAAATGATACTTGCGGCGTCGAGCGTCGACGACGTGTTTGTAATTGTAATGTTTTCGGTTGCACTCTCGATTGAAAAGGGCGGCGCCGTGAACTATATGTCATTTTTAAACATACCGCTCTCGATTGCGCTCGGAATAATTCTCGGAATTCTTGCAGGATTTATATACACGCTCATATTTAAAAAAGCGAAGACCAATATGGTCATAAAACTGTTGGTGCTCATGAGCATGTCATTTTTGATGGTAACGTTGGAAGACGCGAAACTCCTTCCGATTTCGGGACTCATTGCGGTCATGGTGAGCGGAATGACCGTCGGATATTTTGAGCCGACTCTCGCCGAAAAACTCTCGGAAAAATACTCGGGGCTTTGGATCGCCGCACAAATCTTGCTTTTTGTTTTGGTCGGCTCCATCATCGATATAAAATATGCGACGAGCTACGGCGCACTGACTCTTCTTGTAGTTTTGGGCGGACTTCTATTTAGAGCGGTCGGGGTCTACGTCTCAACATTAAAAAGCGAACTCGACAGAAAAGAAAAACTTTTCACGGCGATTGCATATATGCCGAAAGCGACAGTACAAGCGGCAATCGGCGGCATCCCTCTTCAAGCGGGGCTTGAGTGCGGAAACCTTGTTCTCACAACTGCGGTCATTTCAATACTTTTTACCGCACCTGTCGGAGCGTTTTTGATTGACATGACACATAAAAAGCTTCTTTCAAAAAGTAAGTAATAAGCGGATTTATGGGTATAAGTATAAAAGCAGATTTATATTTTAAAGGCGGGAGTTTCAGTTGGATATTAAAATTGAAAAACTTAAACAACAAATGGATGAAGAAGTGAGAGAACTCTATTTTGACACGGAGGACAATTTTTTTGAGAAACACTTTAAATTTATCACAAATAAATTTAAAAATGCAAAAGAAAAGGCACTCGAAGAAGTTCTCGACGAATCTTTCATATCCGGGGACGATTCATATGAAGAAAACCTTTTGAAAACAATTGGAAATCTGAGTGTGCAACTCGAGTTTAAATACAGATTTATAAGAGTGGGCTCGGTCGTGGGACCGATGATGAGAATGCTCCTTCCGATACTTCTCTCGTTCGGCGCACTTCTTCTTACGATAAATTCAATCGAAGATATTAACATTAAATACCTCTTCGGAATCTCTCTTCCTACATTTATTACCTACTGCGCAACAATCATCGTGCTTGGAATTGCGGTCGGAGTTTTTTATACAAAACTGAGGAACAAAAGAAAATTTGCGATATATATTAGGGAAAGATTGAAATGCGAGATGATTAAAAACAAGGAAGTGGAATAGGGGCATTGGCGGTCTAATTTGCAAATTATAAATTGTATAACGTTGCACGCCGTCCGAACGGCGACCGGGTTTTCGATGCACGAAATAGAAATCTATCATTTTGTAATTGAGTGCAGAGAAAAGCGTATCGCCGCAAAAGAAGGGAATATTGGGATAAGATTTTGGTGAGATATTGTATTGACACAGCGTTGTTGGTGGTGATACATATTCCAAAAACTCAAAAATGGGCGGCGCAACGTAGTGCGCCGTTACGTTCTGGGAAACTCACAATGATGTGTGAATTTATATATTGTAAAAATTTTATAAGGATTAAATATTACAATGTGTGTTTGAATATATTAATGTGTTCTGTTTATGTATAAAATGACAAAATTTGTAGCGGCGGGCTACGTCCCGACGCATGAGATATGGATAAACACACGTGTATAAACAATATAAAATAGATTCAAATAAACGCTGTCCGTAGCGGCGACCAGTTTTTTTACGGGTGAGGTAGAAATCTTTGATTTCGTAACCGAACGCGTAAAAAGGTGTATCGCCGCCAAGAGGGGAAATACATAGAAAAAATTTAAAACACGTAATGTTGGGTGGGGTTGAATATGGAATTGTGGTTTTCGATTCGATATTTTATATACACAACGTTGTTGGTGGTATTCTTAAAAAAATTATATATTATTTGAATCAAATTATATATTGACTTTAACTTTATTAAAGAATATACTTAATATAATTAAAGCGGGAGAGATAAAATGGCAATTAATAAAGTTCCAGATTGGATGGAAGATCTTGATTATGAGGACATTACTTTCATAAAACGATTTATTTTAGCTTCCGGCTCAATGAAAGATGTGGCAAATCAATATGAGGTCACATATCCGACGATACGATTGAAGCTGGATCGAATTATTCAAAAGATAGAAATTAATGATGAAACGCAAAAAGAGCCTTATATTTCACTTATAAAAAGACTTGCGGTGGATGAGAAAATAGATTTTGAGACTGCTAAAATATTAGTTTCGGAATACCGAAGGATTAAAGGAGGGGTTTAGAATGGAAAATACTGTTATTATTATTTTATTGTTTTTGATAATTTTTGCGGGAGCGATTGCGCTTCAAGTGTTTCTGTCCAAGAAACAAAACAAGTTCATTGGATTGATTTTGCCTACAATCGCTCTTTTGTTTTCATTGATTATGGTTTTAAATGTTGTGTTTGAGGAAACTATGACAAATTGGCAGGTTTTCTTCACTCTCTTTTCAACATTTTTTATAGGGAATATACCTACAATTATTTTACTCGCGATATATTTTGGAATCAGAGAAAAATTGAAAATTGAATCAGAGCTCGACAAAACTAGAATTAAGGATTTGTAAATCAAAACATCCTTTTTACGGGTGTTTTTTATTTGCTTACAAAAACCGAACCATATTTAAAAAATATTTATTTTAAAAATCATAAAAAATTTTACTTTGGATTTTTTCAAACTAATATTATTTATGTTTTTCATGGAGAGATTTGATGTTTTTGCATAGAGTTTTTATTTTTTATCACAAAGAATATCGTGGTAAATTGACAAAACGTTTTATTAAGTTACAAAAAGTTAAAGAAAAATATGATACAAATCACACAACATTAGAAAAAAACATAATATTTAAATATTTTCTATTAAAAAACCCTATTTGTATATAATTATAATTATATACAAAAATAATTAAAAATTATATGAAAAAGACTTGACATTTATGAAGAAAAATACTAGAATAGAAACAGTGGTATAAATTTTTAGAGTGTATCACTATATCAAATTAAGGGGCAAGGTGGCATTGCCCCTAAAAATCTATAAGGAGGATTTATGAAAAACAGAAAATTACTTGCAGCATTTATAGTATTTTTCATGACAATTGCATTGTTTGTACCGGCAGTTGCTGAAGCATACGGTTACAGAACAAATTATGCACCGCGTCTTGGCGAAGCAAGACAAAATGAAGAATTTATAAGATGGCAAAATCAACAAAACTATGGCAATTATGGCGTAGCAAGCGCCGATGGAGACGATTATGAAGGACTTGTTCCGGAACCTGCAAAGATTTATTTCGGCAGACCGCGTGCACAAAGATTTGAAAGATTGGGTTTCCCTGCAACTTACGATTTAAGAGATTATAATAAAGTAAGTGAAATCAGAGACCAAGGTCCTAACGGTTCATGTTGGACTTTCGCATGCTACAGTTCTCTCGAAAGTACTTTGAGACCAGGTGAAATTTATGATTTCTCAGAAGCAAATATGAGAAATACTCACGGTTTCGACTGGGGTCCGGAAAAAGGCGGAAATAGATTTATCTCGACAGCATATTTAGCACGTTGGAGCGGTCCGATTTTGGAAGAAGAAGATCCGTATGATCCTTACAAATTCTACTCACCAAAAGGTCTTGAAAGAGTAAAGGATATTAAAGAAGTTATGTACCTTCCTGATATGGATGTTGATTTTGACGGCGGAATGAATGCTATTAAAGATGCAATTATGAATTATGGCGCTGTTCAAACAGCAATGTATGCTTCAGACAGATATTTAAATCAAGCTGAATGGGCACACTATTGTCCGAAAAGAGTAAACGGTAACCACGCAGTTGCTATTATCGGTTGGGACGACAATTATCCGAAGGAAAACTTCCTACAAACTCCACCGCAGGACGGTGCATGGCTCATCAGAAACAGCTGGGGCAAAGGCATGGGAATCGACGGATATTACTGGGCATCATATTATGACACAGTAATCGGAACAAACAATGCTGTTTACTTTGCAAAAGATAAGGGCGAAAGCGATTATGTTTATCAATATGACCCGTATGGAATGACAAGAACAGTCGGTTACAACGGACACGGATACGGTGCAAACGTTTTCGGACCTGTTAAGGAAAAACAATATGTAAACGGTGCAGGATTCTATGTACCTTCTGCAAATACAGATTACAAAGTTTATGTTGTTAAGGATTACAAGGGACTCGATTCACTTAAAAACGACAAAGTTGAAGTTGCATCGGGAACTGTTGAATATCCAGGATACACAACTGTAACTTTCGACAAACAACCGGTCGAAAAGGACAGCAAGTTCGCAGTTGTTGTTTATTACACAACACTTGAAACATATTATCCTATTCCTATCGAAGCAAGAGAAAGAAAATATGCTTCAAGAGTAAATGCATATCCTGGACAAAGTTTCACAAGTTCAGACGGAGAATCATGGAGAGACCTCACTGTTTACAATAGCAGCGCAAATGTATGTATCAAAGGATTCACAACACTTGACGGAGAAGGCACACCTGATCCGAAGCCGGACGATCCGAAACCGGAAGTAAAGAAAGTAACAGGAATTGAACTCAGCGAACACAAGGCTGAACTCAAAAAATGGAACAGATTAAACTTAAAATACACTATCACTCCGGAAGATGCAGACAACAAAGAAGTTGTTTGGACATCGAGTGATTCAAGTGTTGCAAGAGTTGACAACTACGGCTCAGTTCTCGCACTTAAAGACGGAGTTGCAACAATCACAGTTACAACAAAAGACGGCGGATTCACAGACACATGTGAAGTTAAGGTCGGAAACGGCGGAGTTCCTGAAACTGTTAAGGTCACATATCTTGACATTACAAACGGCTCAATCTTTACAGAACAAGGCGAAACTGTTCAACTTAATGTATCTTTAAAACCGGAGAACGCAACAAATAAAACAGTCACATACTCAACAACAAATGCAAATGTGGCAACAGTTGACGCAAACGGACTCGTTGAAGCAGTCGGTCAAGGAAGCGCATACATCTATGCAAAATCCGCTGACGGACCATATGATTCAGTTTATGTAAATGTAAAGAAAGCTACTACTCCGGAACCACCGAAGGATGTTAAGGTAACAAGCGTTTCAGTTGATAGAAGATATTTGACACTTGAAGAAGGCGCAAACTACGCTTTGACAGCAACAGTTTCACCGGCTAACGCTACAAATAAAACAGTTAACTTCTCATCTTCAAACGAAAGTGTTGCAACAGTTGACGCAAACGGAAATATCACAGCTGTTAAAGCAGGTTCTGCATATATCTATGCAAAATCAGTTGACGGACCATATGATTCAACATATGTTACTGTAAAACAAAAATCAACACCGAAGCCACCGGCTGAAGTTAAAGTAACAAATATTACTCTCGATACAAGATATCTAAGATTAAATGCAGGCGAAACACGCGAACTCGGATTCACAGTTTACCCATACAACGCAACTGACAAAACATTAACATGGACATCTTCAAACGAAGACGTTGCAACAGTTGAAAACGGAGTAATCACTGCAATCGGCAGAGGTTCTGCATATATTACAGCAACAAGCACAAACGGCGTTCAAACAACATGCTATGTTGACGTTTACGGAGATGCAAAACCTGTAAAAGTAACAGGACTTTATTTCACAGACAGACAATTGAACTTAAATGTCGGCGAAACAAAAGCTGCAGCAGTTCTTTTCACACCGAACAACGCAACAGACAAAACCGTAACATACTCATCACTTAACAACTCAATTGCAACAGTTGATGCAGACGGAAATATCAAAGCTGTAAGACCGGGAAGCGTATACATCTATGCAAGAAGCGTAGACGGACCATATGCTTATTTACAAGTAACTGTAAGAGGTTCATACAACTACTGGTACTACAGATATTAATCTTAAAAGAACACTCGAAAGGGTGTTCTTTGTACATAAAAACACCTTTCTTCCGTTTGGTTGGGAAAAAGGTGTTTTTATTTTATAAAATTAATTTTTAAATGCGTTTTCGTATGCGGCGCCTATAATACATCCGCCTATTATATTTCCGATTGTAACCGGGACAAACGAATTTAGAATAGTGGTTAATATTGGAACGCTTCCGCCCGAGAGATATCCGGTCGTAATATAAAACATATTTGCCACAACGTGTTCGTAGCCCAAGAGTACAAATGTAAAAACCGGAAATGCCGAAAGAAGAAACTTGCCCGGACCTTCGGACGTTGCAAAGGACATCCAAACGCTTAAGCAAACTAAAATATTACAAAGAATGCCCGAAACCAACGCGTGGAAAAAACCGAGTGAAGTCTTCTTTACGAGAATATTTTGGAAAAACTCAATCTCTTTCGGGTCATTTTTTATAATGAGATAAGTTAAGAGTGAGAAAAAAATCGCTCCGACAAAATTCCAAAACCAAACTCGAGCCCAATTTATAAGAAGCTGTTTTAAACTAATCCTCTTATTTAGAAAACCGACGGAAATCAAAATATTTCCCGTAAAAAGCTCCCCTCCGGCAATCAGAACCAAAATAATTCCAATTGTAAAAGAAAGAGCCGCAGCAATCGACTTCAAAGGCGAGTCCGCCATCAAAATATTTATCTTTGAACTTGCGGCGCCGCCGATTGCGATAAACATGCCGGCAAAACTTGCAAGAATACGTGTTGTCGCCGGCCTATAAGTTGCCTTCTTTACACTTAAATCTGAAACAAAATCAGTTATCTCAGCAGGTGTTTTTAAATCTTTCATACCTTACCTCCTAAAACAATTATATTTTATTAAAACAAAAAAGTCAAAAATGCAAAAAATGATTTTTTGGAGCAAATATTATATTTATATTACATTTGTATAAAGAATCTCGTCTGTTAAAACTTAAATTAAAAAAACTTTTAATAAAAATAATATAAATTCTATTAAATTGTTGATTTCCTGATAAAAATAGGGTATAATATAAATAATAAATAAAAAACTAAATTAAAAATATATAAAAACGTATTGCCGCGGATTATTTTAATTGACATATTACATTAAATAATAATTCTCGGCATTATAAATAAAAGGAGATCATTTTTATGGCAGTAATAGATTTTAATAAAAAACATTTGACACCACATCGAAGAAATATTATAACATCATTTGTAGATTGTGCAAGAAGAATAATTGACGAAGAAGGAATCGAAGCGGTAACGATTAAAAAACTCGGAGAATGTACCGACCTTAACCCTGCTACAATTTATAACTACTTCGATAACGTCGACCACCTTCTCTACTTTGCGAAACTAAACATCTTCGACGGCTTCAACAACGACCTCGCAAACTGGGTAAAAGAAGGGGACGACCCTCTAATGGTATACAAAAAAGTTTGGAGAGCATTTGCAAAACACGCATTCGACAACGCTCCAAAATATAGAGAAGTGTTGTTCTCACCGATTGCAAAAGAACATCCGGACTACCTATATCAATATCGTAAAATATTCCCGATTGAAAACAACGGCTTCCCTGCATATCTCGAAAAAGTACTCTTGAGTAAAACCATGGAAGAAAAATTAAAAGTATTGATTGAAGTTGCGAAATACGTCGGATACTTTGACGAAAAATCCGCAAAACAAACAAATGCCATGTCGCTCTACATCTTCGAAGGTCTTCTCGACCGAGTCGCCGACGAAAAAATTGACAAATATGAAGCATATGATGACTTTTGCGATTATTTGGAGATTATTGTGGAGTCATTAAAACTTAGATGATTTTTGCGCGCTTGCAGTCGACGTCAACGACTCATTTCTCCTATTAGTCGAAATGTCGCCGGACGTCTTTGCGGAAGACCTACCATCGTGTTTTTGATTTTTTAAATCAAAAAGCACGGGTTAGGGCTATCTTTTGCGATAAACGGTTGATTCCGTGTTTTCGTCGTTGAGACGTATTTATCAATACGCCTCACTCCAAAAACACTCCATACAACCGTTTCTCATCAAATTATCATCGCAAATTATGTTGTATTATAGGAACCGGAAATTACCGGTTCTTTTTTATTGCAATTGAAATTTTGTATATATTTATATGATTGTAAACACACATATGCGCGTTGTAGCGGGAGGTTCTGTGAATCCTCCCGCCCATTTTTGTGTACATATAATATGTATTATTACCAACAACGCTGTCCCCATAAAACATCTAACCAAAAATCCATAAACACATATCTATTAAAAACATATCCCCAAAATTTCCAATCACCTATACCTATACAATATATTGCTCCAAGATCACTTTTAAAACACAACTCTCATCCATCAAAATCTATCTCAATATCTTAATCTTTCCTATTATATACATAAAATACTCAAAATCTTTAATCATAATAAAAACAATTCTACAATTTTCAAATGCCGGATTATTATTCTCATTATATTTTTATAAATTTTTTTAAAAGCTGAAAAACTTTTGTAATACAATTGAAATATTTATACACTATGTGGTATAATATAGGTGACGTGATATAAATCACAATAAAAAACAAGGAGGGACGGTATGTCTAGAAAATTAACGGCATTGATGCTTTCGGTTTTTATGGTTTTAAGTCTTTTGACACCATTCTACAATCTGAAAGCACAGGATGCAAATTTAAATGAAGGCACTCATAACACGAGACCGGTCGATGTTCAAAACGCAGTCGACTACAAGGCTCTTGATGAAGTTGCCGACAAGGAAGAAGAAAGAAGCTTTATTTTTGTTACCGATGAAAGCTCAAAGGTAGCAGAAAAACTCAACGAAGTTTATGAAACATTAAACGCAAAGGATGTTGCTGAAAAAGGCAATGATTACTTAATGAAAGCGGGATTTAATGACGCTATAAGCGGCGCTATTAAAAATCTTGATTTCAATTCACAAGTTAAAGAGAAGATTAATAGTGTTCTCGGAAGACATCAAGAAGGACTCTTTAACACATTGAAATCTATTTTCTCGGGAAGTCGCGAAGAAGCTAATGACGAAGGAAGAGATTTCAATGTTGTATTCAGCGGTTTTACAATGAAGATGACCACTGAAGAAGCTATGAAGGTAAGGGAAAGTGTACCGGAAGTAAAACAAGTTTTTATTGACTACACATACAATCGCCCTGATGACAAACCTAATATGTATCATTCAGGCGGCATGGTAAAAGCTCCTGAAGCTTGGGGTCTAGGATATGACGGAGAAGGCAGAGTTGTTTCTGTTATCGACTCCGGTGCAGATATCAATCACCCGGCTATGAGACTTACAAATCCTGATAATGCCAGATATGATGAAAAAACTATAAATGATTTAATCAGTGAACACTTATTAAAGGGACAATATTTAAACGAAAAATTCCCATATGGTTACAACTTTATGGACCACAATATGAACCTTAAAGATACAAACGCAGACACAGGCATGCACGGTATGCACGTATCAGGTACGGTCGGAGCAAATGCCGATGAAGAAGAAGCAGCGGCAAATAGCGGTTTAAGAATCAGAGGTATTGCACCGGAAGCACAAATTCTTGTTATGAGAGTTTTCGGACAAGACGTTGCAACAACAAATACATCAGCATATATCGAAGCTATTGAAGAAAGTATCATACTTGGTGCTGACTCTATGAACATGAGTTTGGGCTCTATGTCAGGATCAGAACAAGGCATTGACCTTGGTATGGACCTAGCTCTTCAAAATGCAAAAAAAGCCGGTTCAATCGTAGCTATTGCCGGTGGTAACGATTTCTACACAACATGGGGCAACGACAATCCACGTGCAACAAATCCTGACTGGGGAGTTATGGGCACACCGGGCGTTGCTGAAAGTGCATTTACAGTTGCCAACTACAATAATGATAGCATGGTAACAGACGCTTCCGTTATATATACAGACAACAATGGCAAAAAAGTAGAAGTTGTTGCTAAAGCTATGGATACTATTGCAGATGCAGATTTTTCTAAGTTCGATTCAAAGGAAGAATATGAAATAGTTGATGTTGGCTTAGGTAATACTGATGCTGACTATGGCGATCAGATTGTTAAAGGCAAAATTGTTTTAGCACAAAGAGGTGTCAATTCATTTGCCGACAAGATTAAGCTGGCTCAACAAAAAGGCGCTGCAGCATTCTTACTAGGAAACAGCGAAGCTGATGGACCTGACTTTTTCATCATAATGCAAACTCAAACACCTGGACTTATTCCGGGATATTCCGTAACAAATAGAAACTATAAGATTCTAAAGCAAAATATTGCAGATGCAAAAGCAGCTGGAAAAGTGCTGATGATTAAGATAAACACAGAAAAGCACGAGATGGCAAATCCGGGCGAGTTCAAGATGAACGAATCAACAAGTTGGGGTCCAAACCCAAGCCTAAGACTTAAACCGGAAATCTCAGCACCGGGTGGAGAAATTTATTCAACAGTTAATGACGGTAAATACGAAAGCATGACCGGTACATCCATGGCAACACCTCATGTTGCAGGTGGTATTGCACTAGTAAATCAATTTTTACAAGAAAAGAAGTTTAAGCTTGAAGGTGCAGAAAAGCATCAATTCATTAAGAACTTAATGATGGCAACTGCAACTCCAATTCTTTATGAAAACACAAAAGGATATTACAACTCACCGAGAGTTCAAGGTGCAGGTCTTATGAATTTGGCAAATGCTGTAAATCCTAATCTGGTAACAGTGACGGACAACAGCGGCAAAATGAGCAACGGCAAGGCAGTTGTTGAATTCGGCTCAATAAAAGATGAACAATTGGATTTCAATTTAAAATTAAAGAACTATTCAGACAAGCCGGCAACCTATAAAGTTCATGGTATTGCTCAAACTGATCAAGTTAAAGATGGCAAGATAACATTTGCACCGGTAAAACTTGGAGAAGAAACTTTCACGGAAGTAACGGTTAATGCAAACGGCGAAGCTAATTTCGCAGGAAGCATCGACCTTACAGGAAAATTAGAAAATGCTAAGAAAAATCAACCAAATGGATTCTTTATAGATGGATTTATTTTCTTTGAAAGCAAGGCTAATGCTGAAGGAGTAAAAGAATTTGCAGACCTTTCAGTACCTTATCTTGCATTCCATGGTGATTGGTCAAATTTACCTATAATCGACGTATTTGCTGACGAGATACAATTAGAAGAAGCTGCTACTGGAACAGTTTGGAAAGACAATATTCCGTTCTGGTATCAAGGAACTGATTACAAAGATTTCCCTGGAAAATACATTGATCAATGGAATTTCACACACTTCTACTCAAAATGGCATGACGGCGGAAGAATGATTCAAGGATACCAAGCTTGGTCAGATAAATATCTTGGAGAATTTGCAATAAGCCCTAACGGAGATTCAGATAAAGACGAAATGAGTTTCCACGGAGTATTTTTAAGAAATGCAGATAACTTAAAATTTGAATTTATCAATGAAACCGGAGAAGTAGTAAAGACTATAGCTGAACCATACAGAAGTGTTATTAGAAAGAATTACTACGACCAAAAATACACTGAAGATCCTGTATGGACTTGGAGAGGCGAAGACAAAAACGGCGGACAAGTTCCGGATGGGAATTATAAAGTTAAGATTACTGCATGCGCTCAAGATAACAAATCAAGTGAACAGGAATATGTAAAGACTGTTTATGTAGACAGAGTAAAACCTGAAATTGAATTATTAAAAGCTGAAAGAATAAAAAATGTTGTATATATAGAATTCAAGGCTACTGACGATAGATCTGGTATTTCTTGGATGGATGTATTTAATTTGGTAAATGCTGAGGGAAAGCCATCAGCAGCAACATTTGATTATGAAGAAGTTCCAGGCGAACCTAATTCTTTAATTGTTAAAGCAACATGGAATGTAGCTGATGACTATAATTTTGAAGATGCTAAGAAAGATGTTTGGATTGGCGCTATGGATATGGCGGGCAACTACTTCGAAAGAACTCTTGCTGATATCAAGAATAATGGAAAAGTAACATTTGATATTAAATCAAGTGATTCGGCTGATACATCATTCCCTAAAGAAGAACCTATTCTTCAAATTAAAGTAGAAGAAAATGGTGAAGAAAACTGGTATGACGTTGACGGAACAACAAATCTTGAATACGGTGATTATAGAGTTTTATATCCTGATTTATTCTCAGGATACACTGTAGAGATAAAACACGATAAGTTTACGTTATCTGAAGATAATCAAACACAAAATGTTGAAGTTATATTTACAAAAGTAGATGACAGTAAATATGGTGTTTTTGATTTAATCATTACAAACGGCTCAGATTATCCTGGAGATATCAAAGTCTTTGCAGTTGATGAAAATGATAACTACTATGTAGTTCCAAGAAAGACTAATTATGCGGCCGATATGTATGAAACAAAGCTTCCTGCCGGTGAATACACAATAGTTGTTGAAGGAAACAATCCTGACGAAGTACCAGAATTAGCTTTTGGCAATAGAACATTAGTTATAAATGAAAATGAAACAAGTGAAATAGAAACAAGATTGATATGGGATTCGTTTATTTCTTATAGGTTTGTTGCAGTTGGAACAACTTTAAAAGATGTGTTTGGGGACGACTTTATTGAAGCGACAGCTAAAGATGGAAGTAAATATAACATCTTAAAGAACTTCGATAATTATTTCGATGTATTTGAAACAGAGTCAGGAGATAAGCTTGAATTAGAAAGTGCTCCGGCATATGTATTTACAAAAGATAAAGGTTTTGAATTTGTATACTTTGAAATAGGTGTAAGTTCAGGAACTTATAAAGTTGTATCAAAATTTGATTTGTCAAATTATGACCTAGAAAATCCGCTTCTTGTTTTGAATTCAATTGACGATGATTCATTATTAGATAAAAATACCGGTTTAATGGTTATATATCCTAATGACCCTAACACAAAAGGTTCATTAGAAGTAACAACAGAATTCTTCACAAAGAAAAACGTAGATAAGCCGAATGTTAAATATGAACTTTATAACTCAAGAGATGAATTAGTTGAAGATTGGACAAATTTACCTCAAGGAATATATTATCTAAGAACTTGGGTTCAAGACGGATTTAGACCTGAAAGAGAAGAATATGAAGTTGATATTTATGAAGAAGATGATGGTAGCGGACTCGATCAAACATTAACTGTTCGTTGGTTCCATATAGGCGAAGAATCAGCTAGAAAGAACCCGGTTGTAGAATTCGGTGTTGGCGGTGCCGAAACTGCCGACTATGGCGAAGATATTAAATTGACATTAGAAAATGTTGACGACGGTAAAATTTATGATATAAATGTACCGATTGGAAAAGTTTACTATGAACTAATTCCTAACGGCATCTACAAGATGACTGTAAATCTAAAAGATGGTTGGGACTATATTTTCTTTACGGATAAAGGAAACGGTGGAGACAAAACTCAAGGAAATCCTGATGAAGTCGCATTTACAGAAAGCTACAACTATATAGAACTTGCTCTTAGAAGAACAAATAAACCGGACTATACAACTGATTACAAGCTAGTAATAAATGAAGAAAGACTTGATCAAAGTGCTAATAGACCTAAGTATGCTCTTGTAGATGCTACTGATGATACTCGTTATTACACAACTGATAAGGCTGAATTTATAAATATTACTCCTGGAAAGTACACACTTTATGTAGATAATGAACCTACAGGTTATGTAGCAGATCCTAAGGAACAAGTCATAGATATTGCTGAATCAACTGATCCAACAACAAACCCAATTGTTACACAAGTAACTGTAACTTATAAAAAAGCTACAAACAAAATTAAGGTTAATTCTGTTGTAGTTGATAAAGATGGAAATGAAATAAAAACTCCTGACGACTTCTTAGCTGTTCAATATGAAGCTTATACAGAAGAAAATGGTAAGAAAACTTACTATGACATCGGAAGTCTTCCTGTAAATGTAGAAGTAACAGTTATTCCAAAGAACGTAAAAGCTCCATATGCATTATATGAAGAAGACAAGAATGGAATAAAGGTAACTTTAAATGGAACAGATGAACAAGAAATTACTTTTAGATATATTGTAGATGATGAAAGATTAAATACAGCTGACCTTGATGAAGCAATTGCAACTGCAGAGGATATGCTGAAAAATGCAAATCTTGAACCTGAATACAAAAAGGATCTTGAAAAAGCATTAGAAGCTGCAAAAGCTTATAGAGACGGCGATACAAAGACACAAAATGGTGTATTTGAAGAAGCTGGAAAACTTTGGGATGTAATAGATGCTGCAGTTTATATGGTAACTGTAACATTTGATCCGGACAATGGTGATTCAATAATGAATAAAGACATCGTAGAAGGTACAACAGTTGCAAAACCGGAAGATCCAGCAAAACCTGGATTCACATTCGAAGGATGGTATCTTGGAGATGAAGAATTTGACTTTGAAACAAAAGTAATGAACGACATTACTTTGAAAGCAAAGTGGAATGAAATCGTTATCCCAACACCGGATGAACCAATCATACCTGAACCTGACTATCCGATTATCCATGACTACCCGGTAATTCCACACAGACCACACAGACCGACGACACCTACAAAAGACATTGTAAAAGACACAACAAAACCGGTTGAAAAACCTGTCGAAGAAAAGAAAGACTACGGAATTGTTGAAACAATGCCTACAATTGCAGCAACATTCTCAGACCTACCTGAAAATGAAGCAGCAGGTTCGATCATGAACATGGTTGCACGCGGAATTCTTAAGGGAATGGACAACGGAAAATTTGAAGGAGAACTCCCGATAACAAGAGCAATGGTTGCAACAGTATTGAAGAGACTTTCAAAAGACCAAACAATCAACAATGTAACGAACTTCACAGACGTAAAAGATACAGATTGGTTTGCAGAAGCAGTTAAATGGGCACAATCACAAGGCCTCATCAAAGGCTACGAAGACGGCACATTTAAAGCAAACAACCTCGTAACACGTCAAGAACTCGCGGTTATTATTGAAAGATTCCTGAAAATCCACGGAATTACAATGGAAGAAATAAAAGGACTTTCATACAAAGACATCGACACATTGCCTGCATGGAGCAAAGATGCTATCATAGCAATGGCAAAAATCGGACTTATTGAAGGACAAACTGAAGAAATGTACAACCCGACAAGCGAATTTACAAGAGAAGAACTCGCAGTAATGCTTGAAAAAATTATTATCTGGGTTGAAAAACATTAGAGAGAAGATAAAAAAGACGCCTTTTTTGAGGCGTCTTTTTCTTATTTGCGCGCTAATTTGCGACAAACGGCTGATTTCGTGTTTTCGTCGCTGCGACATATTTATCAATATGCCTCACTCCAAAAACACTTCATCTAGCCGTTTCTCATCAAATTATCATCGCAAATAACGGCGGGGGTATTTGCGGTCCATTTTGCAAATGATTCTTGTTTCGATATTTTAATCGGCACAGCGTTGTTGGTGGGGTTATAAATTGCACGGGCGTGATATATGGCGTGAGGACATCGTTGTTCCTTACGTCACAACGTATGCCGTCACGCTACGTTGCGTACAGATGCATATACAATTATAAAAATATAATAATTTTATGGATGTGAAGTT